>WNFC01011498.1_pt1 | contig 10379 bp, 9 predicted proteins | sample 5400541 | NCBI WGS metagenome assembly WNFC01 (sample SAMN13153342, study PRJNA577476) | soil metagenome | isolation source: 120 cm saprolite under Douglas fir tree site 2 hole 2 replicate 1 | place: USA:California | collected 2015-04-18 | reverse complement strand
TGATGCTCGAGGTCGTCAATGTGCGGTACGACTTCGTTATCGATGAACTGCCGCGTCGTCTCGGCAATCATACGGTGCTCTTCAGTGAAGTCTTCCGGCGTGAAGATTTCTTCAGTTGTTCGCTCCTCAATTAGAAACGCGCCACCTTTGACGATTTGTTTCTGTTCGATTACGGCTGACATTTCGCTATCCTTTCATGTAGAAGCAATCAATTCTCTTCAATCTGTTGGATAATCATTGGCGGCATCATGCCGCAAAATTCAGGATACTTCTCGGCAATTCGAATTAAATCCAGCTCATCCTTCTTACGTTTGCTCAGTCTCCGCGAATCATCACCCCAGGCCCACATTTTTCCGCGGACTACATTTGCAAGCGACGCCACCGGAACTTTCTGGCCCAGGACTTCATGTAGCATTGTGTTGTTTAAGAAGTCCTGGTAGTGCGGATCAGTGGTGAACTGAATGCGAAGATCGCTGCCCGCCATTGCCGCATTAAGAGAATGCGGAAACTGTTCAACCGAAAAGTCCGCGCGTGTGTGTACACGGGCTCGACGTAGCAATTGACTGCCAGCCCGCCAATCAAACACCAACCGCTGTATTGATTGAGAATGCGGACGACCTTTGCGAAGTCAGTGCTGCCGCTGCCCGTCACTGCTTCAAATATTTCGGACTCAGTCATTGGCTTACCGATCAGCCTCGGGCCGCCTTCTTTGTAAGAGGCGGTAGATGGCGAAGGATTTGATCGAGTGGGTCCGGCGGTTTTATTTCGATGTGTGGTTGATATGCTTGCTGATCTGGACCCCAGTCGAAATAAATTCCGGCACCCTCCTGCTTGAGTTCCATTGCTTCCGCCTCTGCGATTTGGAGTCGAACAACTGCAAGCTCGGTGGCACTACTCGCATCTACCTTCTTCGCATAAACGCGTAAAGTGTATTGACCTGCAAGTAGGTTGAAGTCCGACCCATCATCGGGAAGCAGAAAGTGGTGATTACAGGCTATGCCTTCCCGCGGTACAAAGAGTCCGCTACCTCGAGTCAGACGATCATCACCGTACACCCATATTGAAAAGTTTTGCTTCGACTCGCCTCTTTGCAAATTTACGTGGAGACTCTCTATTGTCTGACCACGGCGGGAAGTACTAAAAAGCAAGGTTCGAAGGAAGACCTTCAATTGTCGCTTCCTGCCTGCAACAGATCCTCCGTCCGGCCCAAAGAATATGACCGTGGGCTTGGTCATCCTCAACTCGCCTTTTCTAAACATAGTCAACCAAGCCGTAACGCCGGATACTGCTAAGGCTAAGAATGAAATGGCGATTGAGATCCAACCTGTCATTTGTTATCTACGTTATCCTCTCAAAGATTCCCGCTGCGCCCATGCCGCCGCCGACGCACATCGTCACCATGCCATAGCGGCCGTTGCGACGTTCAAGCTCGCGCAAAATGCTTGCGGTTAACTTTGCACCGGTGCAACCAAGCGGATGTCCCAAGGCAATTGCGCCGCCGTTGACATTAACCTTGTCGATGTCGAGACCGAGCGTTTTGATTACTGCCAGCGACTGCGCAGCGAACGCTTCGTTCAACTCGATCACATCAATTTGATCAAGCGTCAGTCCTGCCAGCTTCAACACTTTTGGAATTGCAAAGACTGGCCCAATGCCCATCTCCTCGGGCGGACATCCGGCAGTTGCGTATGCAACAAACCGCGCCAGCGGCTTTACAACCAGGCTGTTTGCTCGTTCAGCGGACATGACAATCGCCGCAGCCGCGCCGTCAGACATTTGCGACGCGTTGCCGGCGGTAATCGTGCCCTTCATGCTGAATGCGGGCTCCAACTTCGCGAGCCCTTCTATGCTGCTGTCGCGGCGTACGCCTTCGTCTCTATCAAAAACAACTTCTCGCTTTTGCTTGCGGCCTTTTTCATCCAACTCTTCAAACGTTACGGTTAACGGCACCGTCTCATCCTTGAATTTATCGTTATCAAGGGCGGCCGCAGCTCGTTGATGTGAACGCAGAGCAAATTCGTCCTGCTCTTCGCGGCTGACGTTGTATTTGCGCGCTACGTTTTCGGTGGCGAGGCCCATGTTCAAATAGAAGTCGGGGTAATGTTCGACCAGATAAGGATTCGGCCGAATGGTGTGCCCGCCCATCGGGATCATCGACATCGTTTCCAGGCCGCCGGCGACGATCGTCTCGGCGCCACCGCCACGAATTCGATCAGCGGCCATCGCGATCGACTGCAAGCCTGATGAACAAAAGCGATTGATGGTCATGGCGCTGGTTTCGACCGGCAAGCCCGCGCGAATTGCAGCCGCGCGCGCGACGTTCATGCCCTGCTCCGCTTCCGGCATGGCGCAACCCATGATCACGTCTTCGATTTCCGTTGCTTGCAGACCAGGCACGCGCGCCATTGCTTCCTTGATCACTGCCGCGCCCATCTCATCGGGACGAGTGTTTCTCAAAGTGCCTTTTGGCGCTTTGCCAACTGCTGTTCTAACGGCCGATACGATTACTGCGTCTTTCATAAGTACCTCAGAATTCAGAATACAGAAGTCAGGAGACAGAATTGGCCACGGCTGTTGAATATCTAAAAAGCAGCTTGCTGACTTCTTCGAGTTGTAACATTAACTTCGCCGTGCTTGCGTATTCAAGATCGTTGCTCAGAATTAAGTAATACCTACACTCTTCAAGTGAGCCTTGGGCAATATTCATGAACCTCACCTTGTCTAGGCGCCCTTTCTTCTTAAACCCTTCGGCAATGTTTGCAGGAACGGAAATCGCTGCCCTTCGAAGTTGCGATGTCAGTCCGTAGACCTCTTCGCGCGGAAATCCTTTGCTAATGCGATAGACGCTGAGAACAAACTGATGCGCTTTCTGCCACACGATAAGCTCCTGAAAATTTCCAGCCGGTTGACGCTGCATGGAATCCTCCTCTTTTGGTGCGTGTAATAGGGTGATTCCAAAATCGGTTTACTTTTCCTAGCGGCTTGAATCGTTATGGTCCTAAATTCTGACTCCTGAATTCTGTCTCCTGACTCCTTCATTAATTTCTTAACGGCTTTCCCGTTTTCAACATCGCCGCCAGCCGCTCTTGCGTCTTGCGGGTTCCAGCCAACGACAAAAACGCCTCGCGTTCGAGATCTAAAAGATACTGCTCGGAAACTCGTGTCTCGTGATTCAGATCGCCGCCGGTCAATATGCGCGCCAACTTTTCACCAATCAACGCGTCATGATCCGAAATGTAACCGCCGCGCTTCATCTGGTGAATGCCGAGCTTCAGTGTTGCCAGCGCCGCGTTGCCGAGCGCGAGAATATCCGTGCGTGGCTGTGGCTCGACATAGCCACTTGCTGCCAGCGACAACACTTCTTTTTTCGCGTCAGCGATCAAACGATCGCCGTTCATTGAAATCGTGTCGTCCGCGGAAAGAAATCCCAGCGTGCGTGCTTCCTCAGCCGAGGTCGCTACCTTTGCCAGCGCGATCGTTTCAAAAGCTCGCTTCACAAAAGGAAATGGATCGGCATCGTCGACGTTTCCCGGAATCGAATCCAACGTGCGCAATAACAACTCTTTCGTGCCACCGCCTGCTGGAATGATACCCACGCCGACTTCAACGAGGCCGATGTAAGTTTCCGCCGCTGCCCGCACGCGATCGCCATGCAAAACCATCTCGCAACCGCCGCCAAAGACCAGGTTGAACGGCGCAACTACGACCGGCTTCGGCGAGTAACGCAAGCTCATCGTCGCAGTTTGGAAAGCACGGCCCATCATATCGAGCTCTTCCCAGTTTTCTTCCTGCGCCTCCATCAACATCAACATGATGTTCGCGCCTACGCAGAAGTTTGTGCCCTGATTGCCCAGGACCAAACCAACAAAATTCTTTTCCACTTCGCCAAGCGCAAACTTCAACATCTGCAGCGTGTCGCCGCCAATGGCATTCATCTTCGAATGAAACTCGAGGCAGGCAACGCCGTCGCCAATGTCTATCAGCGACGCGCCGGAATTTTTCTTGATGACACCAGCGCGATCCTTGACTGACTTCAGCACGATCACGCCGGGTTGATCGGCGAGTGGCAGGTATTGTTCCGTGGCAAAGTCGAAATAAAACTGTTGCGCATCGTGTTTCTTGTAGAAAGATTTCGCGCCGGCCTCAAACAACTTCTGCACGTTGGCCGGAATCGGTTGGCCCTCTTCCTTCATGCGGGCGACCGATTTTTCCACGCCAATGGCGTCCCAGGTTTCGAAAACTCCCAGTTCCCAGTTGAAGCCCCAGCGCATGGCCCGATCGACTTCTACAATCGTGTCGGCAATTTCCGGAATGTGGTTCGCGGCATAGCGAAATGTGCGCGACATCGTCTTCCACAAAAACGCGCCTACCCGATCCTTGCTCCAGACGAGAGCCTTGATGCGCTCAGGCAAGTCTTCAATGTTCTTGGCCATGTCGAGCGCCGGCAGTTTCACTTTCTCAGCCGGATGATACTCGAGCGAGGCGCGATCGAGCGTCCAGATTTCCTGTTTGCCGCCTTCGCCTTTTTGACGTTTGTAAAAACCACCCCTGGTTTTGTTGCCGAGAATTCCGCGCCCGATCATCTGCGTCAGAAATTCCGGCGCAATGAAGACGTCGCGCTCGTCGTCTTCGGGCAGCGCCTCGTAAAGGTTCTTTACGACGTGACCAAAAACATCCAGCCCAACCAGATCAAACGTGCGGAAAGTCGCAGTCTTGGGCCGGCCGACTGCCTGCCCCGTAATCTTGTCAACTTCTTCAATTGAGTAGCCGTCTTCGAGCATGGTCTTGATGGTTACCATGGCGCCAAAGGTGCCGATGCGATTGGCGATGAAGTTTGGCCGGTCCTTGGCGACCACCACGCCTTTGCCGAGCCGCTGATCGAGAAAGCCAAACATGAAGCATGACACTTCCGGCCTGGTCCATTCAGTGCGAATTATTTCGACGAGATGCATGTAACGCGGTGGATTGAAGAAGTGGGTGCCGAGAAAGTGTGAGCGAAAATCTTCCGAACGTCCTTCGGCGAGTCGCTTGAGGGGAATGCCGCTGGTGTTTGACGCGATGACAGAACCCGGCCGCCGATGCTGCTCGACGAGTTCGAACAAACCCCGTTTGATTTCCAGATTTTCAACCACCGCTTCAATGATCAAATCGCAGTCTTTTAGTTTCGGCAGATCGTCGTCAAAATTGCCAATGCTTACTAGCGACGCAGCATCGGGTGTAAAGAACGCCGCGGGCTTTGACTTCCTCGCGGATTCGAGGCCCAAGCGCGCGAAGCGATTGCGATCATCAAGCGACTCAACTCCGATAGTCCCTGACGGTCCTGTCAAATTTTCCTTGGGAACTATGTCAAGGAGAAGGGTCGGCACACCCGCATTTGCAAGATGCGCGGCAATCTGCGCCCCCATCGTTCCCGCTCCCAGGACTGCTGCTTTTTCAATCCGCATAATCAGTGGTAAGGCATGCTTGCCTTTCATCCAGTTTCGTTTGGAGCAAAAAGACCCGAAAAAACCAATAAAGACGAGGGCCCTAATAATACTGAATGAGTGTTCATTCAGCAAGGCTAGGCTAATAGAACTGCGAGGTTTTTACCAAGACCATCGCCGGCCTCACGCTGGCTTCTTTCCCGTGATCCCCCAGATGAGTCGGGTCCATGGGTCAGGCCGCGTCTTACGAAAGTCGACCCATGTGAATTGGCCGAGGTAAGGCGGCAACTCCGGTATCGATCGCGCGTCCTTCAAGATTACGGGATTGATTGGGCAACCGCGGTTAGCAAACTCATTGATGATGGTTCGCAATTCGACGGTTTGCCATGGCCCCCGCCCATTCGGACCCACGATTATCGCGGCAGACTTAATTCGAGGAATCATTTTATAGAGTTCATCCTGCCAAGGCAGACCGGGCTGTAGGTGCTCTTCATCCAACCAAGGTTTGATACCCCGTTTCCTCAGACCTTGGTAGAGCTTTCGTACGCTAGCTTTATCCAAGCTGTTATGGCATAGAAAAACGTCAAACTCTTCTTCAACGCCAGCTTTTGTTTCCCATCGATCAAGAATATCGATCTGCCGCTTCGAAGCCAGCGAGACTTCGTCAAAGATAGTTAGTAGATCGTCAAGTCCCTCAGCGATTGTGAACTCAAAACCAGGGACGTTCTGCGAACGATTCCGTTTGGCCTTCGCCTGTAATCTCTCGATGCATGTGCGGCACATGGAGCCATTTCGCAGTCTCCTGTCGATACCAGTCTTATCCACCAAGAAGTCGTAGACGCACCCCGTATTCTCTTCATGACGAGTCGAATCGTCGAGATGTTGTGCGATGATGCTGCCTAACAACCCGACCATTCCATTGTTCTTGGAAAGATTGGTTAATGCGGACCATCCCCAGAATGACACAATGGAGGCTACGTCATCACTATCGAAGAAATAGTTGTTGTCGTAAGGCAAATCGGTTCCGATCACAATTGAATCGTGCTTTCTGATTAGCGATTTTGTTACAGGGGCAAGTTGTTCATAAGTGGCGGGGTTGGAAATCACACCACCTAATTCGAATGGCTCAGTACGCGCAGCAAAAGACAAATGCTTACAGACTCGGTTCAAACCTTCTGCCAAGGCATCCACATTGATTGCACAGGATCCATCGGTACCTAGAAGTATGCTTTTCCGAACCTTGGTCCGTTTGCGGCTGGTTACCGAATCAACTGAGGCCACCTTTCTTGAACTCTTTTTCATGTGGTCCATTCTCGTAGATCGCTTAGTCAGTTCCAAGGCTTAGTAGTTCGTCAATATTTCGTCGGACTTGAAGCCCATTTGCTCCAGCCGATCGCGCGTTTGTTCCATCATCTCCAGCGAACCGCAAATCAGCGCCACCGGCGAATGCAAACTCGGCAACACGTGATCGAGCAGCGACTGCACATAGCCGGTAGGGCCGGACCAGTCGTGCCCGTCAGGCTTGGAGATCACCTGGCGCAACTCAACTCCGGAATCTTTCCAGCCTTCAGTTTCGTCGCTATAACAAAAGTCGTCAGGTGTGCGCGCGCCGTAAAGAACTATCAGTTGTCCAAATTCCTTCTTTCGATTTAACACATGCCGCAGCGCTGATCGCAGCGGCGCCACGCCAGTGCCCATGGCTACAAAGACAAGATCATTGCCTTTCTGAGCATCAAGATCGAACCCATGTCCCGTGACTTCAAGCAGCTCAATCCTCTCGCCGCGCTGCATCTCGAATATCAAGTCGCTTGCGCCAGCTTTCCGTTTCACCAGCACTTCCAATTCCCTGTCTTCCGGGGCGCTGGCAAACGCAAAGTAGGCAGGCGCCTCATCAGCGACAGACAGCAGTGCAACCTGGCCAGGCGCAAAACGGATGCCGTGCTGTTCGCTCATTCCCTCGGGCATCAAATCGAATGAACGAATCGCGCGAGCCTGATCGCGTACTGCTGTGATAATGAGTGAAGTCAAACGTCCGGCTCGATTTTTGAATTTTTGAAACTGAAGCCAAACACCGTGATCTAAATAACTACCTTTGAGCCAAATCCCAATCGAAATTATTGTTCGGAGGGTAAGCGTTCCGCGCCGGCGTAGAGCGCATCGATCGCGTCGCGATATTTTTCATCGACAACGCGACGCTTTACTTTCAACGTCGGCGTCAGCTCGCCGCCTTCGATCGTCAACTCTTTTCCCAGCAAGCCAATCTTCTTTACTTTTTCAAACTGAGCGAGCTCGGAAGTGAGTCCGGCCACTTGCCGCTCAAATAGATCGATGATGCGCGGGTGTTTGCAAAGCTGAGCGCGGTCGCGCGTCTCAATGCCTTTTAGTTGCGCGTACGATTCGATGCGCTCCCAGTCAGGGACGATCAGGGCCGCCGGAAACCTTCGTCCGTTGCCGATCAAGACAACCTGATTCACAAAAGGCGAGCCTTTGATCAATTGCTCAATCGGTTGCGGCGCAATGTATTTACCGCCGGAAGTCTTGAACAGTTCCTTCTTGCGATCGGTGATGCGCAGGAATCCGTCCGCATCGATCGCGCCGATATCGCCGGTTTTGAACCAACCATCTTCCGTGAACACGGCGCGAGTTTCTTCCGGCTTGTTGTAGTAACCGCGCATTACATTTGGCCCACGCGTTTCGATCTCGCCGTCCGGCGCAATGCGCACCTGCACGTTTCTGATCGGTGTGCCAACTGTGCCCACGCGATTCTCTTCGATGGTTGACGCTGTAATCACCGGCGACGTCTCGGTTAGCCCATAGCCCTGAATGATCGGAATGCCGGCGCCGATGTACATCAGCGCCAGTTCCTCGGGCAAGGCCGCCCCGCCGGAAACAAGTAAACGAATGCGACCGCCGAGTGCCAGCTTCCACTTAGAAAACATTAACGAACTGGCTAGCTTGTGCTGCAAACTGAGTCCCAGGGGAATGCGCTTTCTTTCCAGCAGGTGGTGTGCGTAACTCTTCGCAACGCTTACGGCCCAGTTAAGCACCATCACACTCGCGCGGCCTTGCTCGACTGCACGTTGCCTGATGCGCGCATAGATTTTTTCGAAGATGCGCGGCACGCCAACCAAAATCGTAGGATGCACTTCACGAAGATTTGGGCCAATCGTATCGAGCGACTCGGCAAAATAAACCGCCATGCCGCGATACAAGTACATGTACATCGCCTCGCGCTCGAAAATATGCGACAGCGGCAGCACCGACAGCGCGGTGTCCTCGACGCCGAATGAGAAGTGCCCCGACGAGTTCACCAGATTCGAAACCAGATTCCCGTGCGTCAGCATGACGCCTTTCGGTTCACCGGTGGTGCCGGAGGTGTAAATGATCGTTGCCAGGTCATCCGGCTTCGCTTGTAGTTCAAGGTCGCGCAGCAGCTCGCGCTGCTGGCGCGCAAACGCCTGGCCTCGCGCTTCGAGTTGTTTGAGCGAAATAGCCGCCGACTTCGACGCGGCATCCTTTTCAAGCACGATGAGATGTTCTACGGCAGGGCAGCTCGAAAGTATCGGCTCGATTTCGCGCAGCTTTGTTTCGTTTGCAAGCAGCAGCACGCGAGCGCCCGAGTCTTTCAAAATGTACTGCACCTGCGCCGCCGTCAATGTGGGATAGATAGGAACGTCGATCGCGCCCAGAAAAATGCATCCCGCATCGGTCAAGGTCCATTCGGGCCGGCTCTCGGAAAGAATGGCCACGCGCTCACCGCGTCTTATGCCAAGCGAATAGAGGCCCGCTGCGATCCAGCGCGCGGTTTGGAGCAGGTCAGCCGATGAGATCGGAATCCAGCGACCATCGTGTTTGTAGTTCAATGTGTCCGGTCGAGTATGTACGCGGGCAACGAACTCAAAGACTTCGGTTAACGTGGTAGGTTCGTCCGCCGTCGCGGCCGTGGCGTTTATCACCCGCGTTTGCGGTTCCGGCTGAAGCTGAGTTATTGAGTTCACTTCGCCGCGACTCCGTTCAGGAAGATGTCGAGCACTTGATCGGCCATTGGCGCCAACTTGTAGCGGCGCTTGGATAGAATCCAATTGGTGGCCATCTCATCGAGTGCGCCGAAAAGAATTTTTGCAACAACTTTTGCGTTGAGTTCCTTGCGAAACACGCCGGCGCGTTGGCCCTCTTCGAAAGTTGAGCGGATGAGGCGCAGGTATTCGGCAAAGCCTGCGGCTGAAAACTCTTCCATGAACTTTGTAGAGCCGCGCAGTTCTACCTGAAATACCACCGCGAGATCGCGATCGGCGCCAAGTCGATCCAGATGCATGTGAGCAATGCGTCGCAGGCGCTCGCGCGGGTCGGCTATGTCTTCCAGACGCTTGCGTCCATCCGCAATCGCTTCTTCCATGTTGCGATCGAAGATCGAGTGAAGGATTTCTTCTTTACTTTTGAAGTAAAGATAGACCGTGCCGTCGGCTACGCCGGCCTCGCGCGCAATGTCGGCAACCTTGGAGTTGAAATAACCGTTGCCGGCAAACACGCGAATCGCTGCGCGCAGGATCGCGCTGCGCTTGTCCGCAATCACCGGCCGATCTGAATTAAGTGTTCGCGCGCTTTTCATTTTCGATTTCCGCTTGGTATGACTGAATGAACCATCACTCAGTTCCCGTAGCCTACTCTGTGGCCGGTTCTCAGCGCAACAGCAGGGAGTTTCAGTAGTGGGTCCGTTTGGATTGTTCTATTGGAACTGCGGCGGGGAAACGCGAAGCGATCTTATTAGCACCGTGGCTTCAGCCCGGTGGTCAAGTTCTACAAAATGATACCTGAACCGTTTCCAACGGTTTCTCCTGATTCTGTCGCCAACAAACCGTTAGAAACGGTTCTTTGTCAATTCCGGTTTGCTATCACCGGGCTGAAGCCGCGGTGCTAATGAGATCGCTTCGCGTCCCACCTGCTTGCGCTCCAGTA
>WNFC01010276.1_pt1 | contig 10379 bp, 9 predicted proteins | sample 5400541 | NCBI WGS metagenome assembly WNFC01 (sample SAMN13153342, study PRJNA577476) | soil metagenome | isolation source: 120 cm saprolite under Douglas fir tree site 2 hole 2 replicate 1 | place: USA:California | collected 2015-04-18 | reverse complement strand
CTCCAGAGCACCCATCTCCCGCATGTTTGTCGCGCACAGAATGGCGGATGGCGCGTCGTATTCGAGTGTGGTTAGAGCGAAAGCAGCTTGCGTGCTGGACACAACCTCAAAACCTTCGCGTTTTAGGGCATCGCCGAGGCGCTTTGCAAAATAAACATTACTGTCGATAAGAAGAACCTTGACGGGACGTCCGGCGGGGATCATGGACGTGCCTCCACACTTTGGGGCGGCACAACCTCCGCCAGTGTTTGTTCCGAGCCTGGCGTGAGCGTATCAAGATTCAAGACTTCGATCACATCACCGTCATGCGATAGCCACCCCGCGACGTGTGGCGCGTCGGATTCCGCCGCCGCCATCATCTCTGTATTGATCAACTCGCACTCACCCGTAACCGGCACCGCGACCCATTCTCTTTGTGCTCCATAGTTGCGCACGGCGATCAAGTAAAAACGGCGTGACGTCAGGCGTTTGCCGAGCAGCAGTTCTGAAACATCGCATACCGGAACAATCCGGCCGCGGCGCAGGATCACGCCTTCTAACCTGGGCGTTCGGTGAGGAAAGCGAAAAACCCGGCTCGGAGTAACGAGTTCGGCAATCTGCTTTGCGGAAACGGCAAACCGCCGTTCGCCCAGCCGTAGCAGGACGAAGGATTGCAACTCGAGTTCGGTCGACACAGTCATTCCGCGGAGTTTGTTCCCTCGAGGGCCTCTCCAGCGGATTGGTCCGCTTGCAAAAGAGCGGCATCGAGCAAAGCCAGTTCTTCGGGCGATAAGAAACCTTCCGGATGCACTACTGGCACGACCGTCTGGTCGAGAGCCGTCAGCCCTCGGTACCATCGCCGTTCTTCGTGACAGAAGGAGAGCGGAAGCGCCTGCAGCCTGGTCATGGTCGTCATCTTCTCGATCCCATCGATCAAGAGGGCCGTGCGCGTCTTGCGCAGCACGAAAAGAAGCGCTCCCGGCGCCGCATGCAATCCAAAATGCATGGCGCCGTTGACGATGAAGAGCGATCTGTCCCCGCGCCGCAAGACCTGGCGAACTTTCCGAAGCCCAGGAGCACTGATTTCTGTCGCAGCACCTGACAAGCTATCTACACCACGGACTTCCTGGATCGAAGCGGAAGAGACGGCGAATAGTTGTCCACTTACGCGGAAGAGAATGATCTGCTCGGTCTTCACTGAACTTGGCTTTACTGGGGTCGCCAGGCGCATCAGCGAACCTCCGCAGGTGCCGTGCGGCAGATTCCCAGGACACGTTTTTCAATGGCGGCGTAAACGTCGTCGATTCCGAGAACATGATGCACCGCGCCCGCTTTGATGGCTTCGGCGGGCATGCCAAAAATCACGGAAGTCGCTTCGTCCTGGGCCAGCACCAGGCCGCCCGCTTCCTTTATGGCTTTCGCTCCATTGGTTCCATCGTTGCCCATTCCTGTTAGCACTCCCGCGATGCTCAGGGGGCCGGCGAATGCCGCAACGGATTCCATGGTGACGTCTATATTCGGCAGATAACCGTTAATGCGGCCGCTTGCCCCGTCAAGCTGGATTCGGCCCGTCGGCGTAACGCGAAGATGCTGACCGCCCGGACAGATGTACAGGGTGCCCGGCTGAAGTGATTCATTAGCTTCCGCCTCTTTCACGCGGATGCCGGTGAATTCGGCGAGCTGCGCGGCATATTGCGTTGTGAATGTGGCCGGCATGTGCTGAACGAGAATCACCGCGGCCGGGAAGTCTGCCGTGAAACCTGGAGCAATGCGCATTATGGTAGCTGGTCCGCCGGTGGACGCCGCGAGTACGACAACCGGGAAGCGTTGATCCAATCCGGAAGTGGCCGCGGGGCGGGCGCTCACTGGTGCGGGCGGTCGAGTCTTGGAGCCGTTCGCATTCTGAATGGTAGAGGCCAACCGTGAAGCCGTGCGGACGACGCGTACCTTAGCGGCCATCCGCACCTTGCGCAGGAGCTCTTCTTTCACGATCTGCATGTCGAGGTCGATGCCGCTTGATGGCTTGGCTACAAATTCAATGGCGCCGAGTTCCAGCGCTCGAAGGGTGCTGGCTGCTCCTTCGCGCGACTCAGAGCTGACGATGACGATCGGCTTTGGATTCGTGGTCATGATTTCCGCCGTGGCCTGGAGTCCGTCCACGTGAGGCATATTGATGTCCATAGTGATGACATCGGGCTTCAGGGATTCCGCCATCGCCACGGCTTCGCGGCCGTCCTTGGCGTTGCCCACAACCTGTAGTTGTTCGTCCGCGTTGAAAATCCCTTCGAGGACTTTTCGCATGAATGTGGAGTCATCCACGACGAGCACGCGAAACTTTTTATTGGTGGCGGCCATTGTTCGTTTACGCTACCGGCGCGACCGGGCGCGGCGCCTCCGTTCCTATAAGTTGTTCGACCGCAGCGATCAGCTGATCTTCCTGTACCGGCTTGGTCAGGAATGCAGTGGCACCTTCCTTCATCGCGCGATCGCGATGCTTTGCCCCTGCGCGGGAAGTAACGACCATCACGGGGATTCGCCGCGTCGATGGGCTCTGACGCAGTTGCACCATCAGTTCGTAGCCGGTCATGCGCGGCATTTCAAGGTCGGTAATAACCAGGTGGCAGCCGTGTTGTGCCACCAGTTCGGCGGCTTCGAGTCCGTCCGCCGCGAGTTTCACCCGGTATCCGTTCTTCTCCAGCATACGGCCGACGAATTTGCGCACGCTGATCGAGTCGTCCGCCACCACGATTACGCGCTCTTGCTCGACGCGGTCGATGGCCTCGGGAGGGATGCTTCCGCGGGCAATGGCCGTCGAACCCGGCGCAAAGATTCGGGCGGCGCTGGCGCTGGCCTGGAGCGGCCGTCGCTCGCCCGGTTCTGTCGCCACCATGCGATTTAGGTCGATCAGCAGAATGAGGCTGCCATCGGGTGCGATAGTCGTTCCTGGGAAGAGCTTCACTCGGCGCAAGTATTCGCCTAGGTTCTTGATAACGATTTCATCTTTGCCGAGAACCTCTTCAACGACGAGGCCGATCTTCCGGTTTCCGGCATTCGCCACCACCATACGGAAGTACCCATTGATCGGTTCGAGAGGTGGCAAACCCAGATAGGTATCCAAGCGCACGACTTCGGTAACCACGTCGCGCACCTTAGTCAGGAGCTTTCCGCCGACATCTTCGATTTCGTCGGCGCGCAGGCGGCGGATTTCCTCGACGACCGCCAGTGGCAGCGCGAAATTCGTGGTGCCGCAGCGCACAAACAGAGCCGGAGAAATAATCAGAGTGAGAGGCACCTTGAGTGTAAACTTCGTGCCCTTGCCGCTCGCGCTCTGGATATCGATTTCACCGTTAAGCGCGTTTAGGTTTGCCCGCACGACATCGAGCCCGACACCACGCCCAGCCAGTTCTGTTTTGACTGGAGCAGTAGAGAACCCAGGATGGAACAGCATCTCTCGAAGATCGCGTTCCGTGAGCCGGTCGGCGGTCTCCTCGGAAACAAGCCCGCGTTCGATTGCGCTTTGCTTCACGCGCTCGTAATTAATTCCACCACCGTCGTCTTCCACCTCGATGTAAATGTGGTTGCCGCGGTGGTACGCGCGCAACATGATATTTCCGCTGGACGATTTGCCCCCGGCGATGCGGTCAGAGCTTTGCTCGATGCCGTGCGCCACCGAATTGCGCACCAGGTGTACGAGGGGATCGGAGATCTGCTGGATAATATTGTTGTCGAGCTCGGTTTCACTTCCAGAAAGATCCAGCTCGACATGCTTGCCGGTCGAGTTCGCTGCATCGCGAACGGCCCGCGACAATCGCGAATAGAGAGTGCCGATTGGAACCATTCGAGCGGCCGTAATCTCGTCTTGCAGGTGATGCGCCAACTTCGTGAATTCGTCGATATCGCCTTCGACGCGGCCGATGAACCCTTCCAGTTGCGAAAGTACCTCGTTGACGTCCGCAGAAATCTCGGCCATCGAACGCGAAAGAATATTGAAATCGTCGTAGCGGTCCATTTCAAGTTCGCTGAATTCGGACCAGAACGACGTGTCGCCTGCAGCCGCGCTCGTGAGCATCTGCGGCGTCGGCTCGGGATTCCAAGGTGCCTGGGCGGGGCGATTGTTGCTGATGCGGTTAAACTCGTACTTTTCTTGGAATTCGGTAACTTTGCCTTGCAGCCGCTCTTTCGAAAAGCTCAGCGTATCGACGAGCTTTTCGAGTTCAGCGACGCGTCCCACCATGCGCGTGCGGTTGATGACTAGTTCGCCGACCGTATTCATCATGCGGTCCAGCCGGGCCAGCGCAATTCGAACCGACTTGGCAGTCGAAGTGCCGCTTGCGGGCGGTTTTGCGGTCTTTTTCGCGGGTGCAGCGGCTTGCGACGTGGCTTCAATTTCCTTCGCACGCTGAGGTTCCGCAACGCGGGAAGACTCTGCTGAGGCTTCCGCCTCTTCCGGCTCGAGTGGGGCAAATTCCGCGATGCGGCCAAGCAGGGAATCGATGCCAGTTCGCATGTTGGCTTCGTCCGCCCATTGCCGGTGGAGCGTCTTCTTCAAAATGTCCACTGACTCGAGGCACAAATCCACCACGGCAGGCGACGGTTCCATCTCACCATCACGCAAACGGCCGATCAAATCCTCGACCCGGTGAGCAATCGCTCCTAGTCTCTTCAGGCCAACTTGCGCCGCCGAACCTTTTACCGTGTGAATGGCACGAAACAGTTTGTTGATCTCTTCCGGATTGTTGTTGCCTTCCAGCGAGATCAGGCAATCGCTGACGACCTGGAGATGCTCCTCTGCTTCCGGCTGGAAAAACTCAAGGATTTCGTCCGGCACCTCATCGTCCACCGGCAGTGCATCGAAGTAAGAGCCCGTTGCTGCGGCGACCACGGGTTCATGAAATTCCTCTTCGGCGAACCGCTCACGTGGTTCCGGCTGCGAAAGGTTCAGCGGCGGCGGCTCCGTGGGGAAAGCAAAGCGATAGCGTTCCTTGAAAACGGCAATATCATCGACATTTTCCTTCCCTGTGTCGCTGATTTCCAGGAGATCCGTTTCCAACACCGAAATTCCATCCGAAAGAAATTCAGTCAATGGCCCGTGCAGATCGCTGCCGAGCGGCGCGTTCAGCGCGTACTGAAACACGTGCGCGAGCTTCCCGGCAATCTCCGAAAATCGGGGGAATCCGTAGCTCGCCGAAGTGCCACTCAGCGTGTGGGCCGAGATGTACAGCCGTTCCAGGTCTTCTCGGCGCGGCTCCACGTCCTGAAGCACGCTCACGTATTCCCGCAAATATTGCAGGTTCTCCGAGGCTTCCTGGAGGAACATCTCGACGGTTTCGCGGTCCAGCGTACTCACGCTCGCCCCTCCGTCACGAGTTCCGGCTTCTGTAATTCATCCGCTGTGGGTTTCCGGTAGAGAATGCAATCATTCAACACGATGGCCTGGAACTTCACAGGCATCTTGGAGATCGACTCGGAGTGGCCGAGGAACAGATAGCCGCCTGGTTCCAGCGTGTCGTAGAACCTTTGCACCAGCGAGCGCCGGCGCTCTTCCGAAAAGTAGATCAGCACGTTCATGCAAAAAATCATGTCCATGCGGCCGACGTACACCGCCGAAGCAAGGTTCATCTGTGCAAACGAAACCATCTTGCGTAGCCGCGGCTTTACCTGGTGCCCGCCGCTAATCTCGGCAAAATGGTTCGCCAACTGCCTCTCACTCACGCTGGCAATGCTGCGGCCTTTGTAGATCCCACGTTCTGCGTGCTTCAGGGCGTCGCGTCCGACATCAGTTGCAAGGATCTCCACATTCCAGGCGTCCGCGAATGACAGCGAATCCGCGATCGTGATGCCGATCGAATAAGGCTCTTCGCCCGTTGAGCAGCCGGCGCTCCAAATCCTCAGTGTGCGGGGATTCTTCCAGAACTTCTTGGTGTGCAGTTCGGGCAGCACGCGCTTCTCGAATGCTTCATACACGCCTGGGTAACGGAAGAAGCTCGTCTCCTGCGTCAGCAGCCGCTCGAGCAGTCCCTCATATTCGACGTTGGATTTGCGCATGGCGCGCAACAGTTCCGTGCCGCGCTCCATTCCTTTTGCGCGCAGGTGTTCCCGCACACGCGTGGAGAAGAAGCGCTCGCGCGATTCATCGAAGCAAATGCCCGTCCGCTCTTCGATCAACATGCGAATCTCGCTCAGCTCGTGTTCGCTCAGCCCTTGCCCATGTCCCTGCCGTTCGCTCATCGTGCTCCCGTTTATTGTGCTTCGCTCTTACTCCCGCCATTTGGCGAAGAAGAGCGCCACTGCTTAACGAAGAGCGCCTGCCGGGACGGGCCGCTCGGAATTTTCATTTGCCGCGGCTGCTTTGGATGACGCGCGGAATTGCGCCAGCGCTTCATTCAATTGATCTGACAGTTTGACGAGCTGGCTTACGGTTGCCACCGTCCCGCGGGTTCCTTGCGACGTCTGCCGCGTGATGCTCGAAATGATCTGCATGGCGTGCGCTACACCTTCTGTTCCGCGCACCTGTTGTTTCGATGCCAGCGAGATTTCCTGGACGAGTTCCGCGGACTGGCGCACCACGTTGGAAATGGCGTCCAGCGCCCGGCCTGCCTGATCGGCAAGTTGTGCGCCGCCTTCCACTTCCTTGGTGCCTTCTTCCATGACGACCACGGCTTCGTTCGTTTCTGCCTGAATCGCCTTGATGAGCGCCGCGATATCCTTGGTCGCGCTGCGGCTGTGTTCGGCAAGCTTGCGAACCTCGTCAGCGACGACCGCAAAGCCTCGTCCCGCCTCGCCCGCGCGTGCGGCCTCGATGGCCGCGTTCAAGGCCAGCAGGTTTGTTTGTTCTGTGATGTCGTTAATGACGTTGATGATTTCCGAAATTTCCAGTGAGCGATCGCCGAGGGATTTAATCTTCTTGGCGGTAGCCTGAACCGATGCGCGGATGCGCTGCATGCCCTCGAGAGTGTCGCGCACGGCGCGGTTGCCCTGTTCGGCGGCATCCAGCGCGCGGCGGGCCGCTTCGGCGCTCGCTTCGGCGTTGTTCGAAACCTGTTTCATGGAGACCGTCAGCTCTTCGACGGCGCTCGACGTGTTGGTAATTTCCTGGTCTTGCTGGGTAGCGCCCGCCTGCATTTCATCGGCGGCCACGAGAATGTTGTTGGAGCAGGCGGTCACTTCCATGGCCGCTTTGCGGACGCGCTCGAGAACCTTGGTGAAGTTATCGAGCATGTAGTTGATGGAATCCGTGACGTTTCCAAGCGCGTCGTTGGTTACCTTGCCGCGCTGCGACAAGTCACCGCGAGCGACCTGGTTGATGACGCTCAGCAATTCGGTGATGCTCCGCTGCAACGCGTCATTGGCGTCCTGGTTGCTCGTGGCCTTTGAAACTTTGGCTACCGCGCGATTCAGGTTTTCCGCAATGTAGCCCAGTTCATCATTCGAAGAGACCTCTGCGCGTGCCCGCGGATCGCCTGCGGCCAGCCGTTCGGAAAATTCCGCTAGAGCCTGCACCGGCCCCAGCAACGCACCGAACCGCCACGCGAGGATTACCGCCGTGGCCAGCGCAAGTACGATGGCGACCAGTACGGTTCCTCCGGCTGGCGAGGCGAAGTCGAACAAGGACGCTTCACCGGCCTTCTTCCCGGCGCTGAATGCCAGTCCGAGAACGACGAAGCCGACCACGCCGTTCAGCAGGACCAGCGTCCAGATTGTGGAACTCAATCGCGATTTCATGCCACCCTCCAAATCTCTTCCGCGGAGCCTTCGCCATCCATCGGCGCTGTCTCCACAAAACTCAAATACTGGGCCCCGGAAAAACCTCGAGCAGCCGGCGCAGATCAATCACCAGCGCCAAGCGGTCATCATGCCGCAACATTCCAATACAATGCGGCACGTTTTCCGGCGCTTGCTCGAGCAAATCTTCTGTGTTCACTGAATAGGTTCCGATGACTTCATCGGACGCGATGCCGATACGCAGGTCCTCGTGATGGTTCTCGACGCGCAGGGAAGCGACTACCACGTGCTTGGGCAGCAATCCCGGCCGGCGGCCTTCCGTAATCGCAATGTCGATCAACGGCACAATGGCGCCGCGCAAATTGAATATTCCGACCAGGTATGCCGGGCCGAGTGGGAGCTTTGTCAGCAACGGCCATTCCAGTACTTCCTCGACATCCAAAACGGGGAGGCAAAATCGCTCGCGTCCGCTGCGGAAGACGCAGTACTGCGACTCCGGCGGCCGTTCTTCAATCGGCCCAAGGGCTTTGAGCAGATCGCCAGTATCGGCGTCAGCGGGAAGCGGCTCAAGGTGGAAGTCTTCGCTCATCGCTTATTCGCTTGCTCCGAATCTTTCACGCGAACCGCCGAACCGCGCGAAGCAGGTCTTCTCTTGTGAAGGGCTTCGTCACGTAGCCGTCCGCTCCTTGCTGCTCGCCCCAAAACTTGTCGCTGGCCGAGTCCTTTGAAGTCACCATAATCACGGGTATCGAATTGAATTCCGCGCTCCCCTTCAGATCGCGGCAGATTTGGAAGCCATTTCGTCCCGGCATAACGATATCCAGCAGGATCACACTCGGCCGCTCGTTCGTAATCGTTTCCTCGACGCGCCTGGGGTCGTGGAGGGCAATCGGCCAATAGCCTTCTTTCTCCAGCAAGCCCTGCATCAACCTGACCTCAGCGGGCGAGTCATCAACGATCAGGACTTTTTTGTGCACAGCCGTGCTCTCCCCATACTTGTCCACAGGGCAGAGGTGCACGTCAGCAGCCAGGTTTTGCGTTCCGCGTGCCCTTGTGTCGTTTTAGGTTAAGTGTCTATAAACGAGCAGCTTACGGCTGCTGTGAGAGGACTTCACCGACGCCGCGAGGTTAACGCTGCGGTCTCTTCTGTCTCAGCTTGAGATGCATTCTCAGCTTCCTGCATCTCGCTCGCCAGCGATGAGAAACGCTGCATTACCTCATTGATTCGCAGCGCCATGCTGTGCATGGTTTTGATCTGAGCCAGCGACTGCGCGGAGAGTTGCCCAGGCTCCAGCAGCAGCAATTCGGCATTTCCAAGCACGGAAGTCAGGGCATTGTTCACGCTGTGCTTCATCTCAAGCATGTAGCGCCCGAGTGTGGCCTGATTTTCGTTCCTGGCGGCGTTACGCTCAGCTTGCCGGGCGATCTGCAATGCTTTCGCTCGGCGCAACGATTCGCCTGCGACGAGCAGAAGTGTTTGCGCCCAATCTTCGCGCAGTGGGATATGCAGCAGCCTCGGGTACTTGGCGCGCAACTGCCCAAATTCTTGGGAGTCTGCCGGTACGCACAGAATCACTCCCGTTGCCGGCTCCAGGGACCGCAGCACGCTGGTAACTTTTCCATCGCGGACAGGTCCAACGACAACCAGGTCGTGCGCAGGTGCATCTTGTTCGCGCCATGAATCGCTATTGAGGACAGTGATGTTCGGGGCCTGGCGCTCCGTCTGCCAACAGGCCGTCAGCAGCCGGGCAAATTCGGTATCATCGGTCAGGATGACTACGTTGGCGTGTCGCAATGAAAGAGCAGCTCCCTGAAGTTCTGTCCGGGCTCGCCGGACCAGTTCGCCATCGGTTACAGCTTTTCTGCTTCGTCCAGAGCGGAAAGCAGACGTTTCGTGCTGATCCCGAGGTTCACGGCCGCCTCCGTATCCTTCGCCTGCTTGGCTACGTCCACGCGTTCCTGCAATCGAGTGACTTCCAACCGCGCCATGTTCATCGCGCGGTCGAGCGACGTGGCGTTCCCCGTCTCCTTGGCGGATTCCATGGCCCCAGTAACTTGCACCCGGGCGACAACGGCTCGCCGCAAATCTTCCGCGGACGGCCCGTCTTCGCTGACGAACGCGGTTACTTCCCAAGACGATAAGAGAACTCGCGCTCCGCCGATTTTGACCGTAGTCATCGACCTTCCACGCGAGGGCGGCGTGGCGATCAGTTGCTCCCAGATTTGCTCCATACAGTTTTCAAAATCCAGAACCACAACGGCACCTGGCTCCGCGACCGCTGGCGTCGCGGGACGCTCCTTCGCTTTCGCGCTGGCATTGGAAGCAGTGGAGCTCGCCACAGGCTTTTTCGCCGCCGGTAGAAGTTTTGCTGCTTGTGTCGCCGTCGGTTGCGGAGCGCTTGCGCCCGCCTTTCCGATTGCCTTTTCGAGTGCTTGCTCCACATCCGTGCGCAGCCCGAGCAGCTTATCGAAAGCTTGGCTGACTGACCTTTCCGTGTACTCTTTCTGGAACGGCTGTTTCCACTCGTCGGCAATCGTAGAAATTTTCGTAAGTGGTTCGCTCGCCGAGAGTCCCAAATGGTGGCAGTCGATGATGCCTACACCGGCGGATTGCAGTTGGCCGAGTCCGGCGCGGATGGCGATCAAGTCTGCATGCATCAGTTCGATCAGCGTCCGGC
>WNFC01010275.1_pt1 | contig 10380 bp, 10 predicted proteins | sample 5400541 | NCBI WGS metagenome assembly WNFC01 (sample SAMN13153342, study PRJNA577476) | soil metagenome | isolation source: 120 cm saprolite under Douglas fir tree site 2 hole 2 replicate 1 | place: USA:California | collected 2015-04-18 | reverse complement strand
ACCGATGATCTTCAAGGACAAGGTCATCGTCGGCATCTCGGGCGGCGAATTCGGCGTTCGCGGTTCGGTGACCGCCTACAACATGAAGGACGGCAAGCTGGTCTGGCGCAGCTATTCGATGGGACCCGACAGCGACACGTTGATCGATCCGGTGAAGACGACGCATCTCGGCAAGCCGGTCGGCAAGGACTCCGGCACCAACACGTGGCAGGGCGAACAGTGGAAGATCGGCGGCGGATCGACGTGGGGCTGGTACTCTTACGACCCCGAGCTGAATCTGATGTATTACGGATCGGGCAACCCCTCGACTTGGAATCCGAAGCAGCGGCCGGGTGATAATCGCTGGTCGATGACCATCTTTGCACGGGACGTAGACACTGGCATGGCCCGCTGGGTCTATCAGATGACGCCCCATGACGAATGGGACTATGATGGCGTCAACGAAATGATCCTCAGCGACCAGCAGGTTGGTGGTCAGGCCCGCAAGCTGCTGACTCACTTCGATCGCAATGGGCTCGGCTATACCCTCGATCGCGCCACTGGCGAATTGCTAGTCGCCGACAAGTACGATCCGAAGGTCAACTGGACCAGCGGCGTCGATATGAACAAGAGTTCGCCGACCTACGGTCGTCCCACGGTCGTCGATCAGTATTCGACCGACAAGCAAGGCGAGGACCACAACGTCAAGGGTATCTGTCCGGCCGCGCTCGGCACCAAGGACGAGCAGCCGGCAGCTTATTCGCCGGATACTCAGCTATTCTACGTTCCGACCAACCACGTCTGCATGGACTACGAGCCGTTCAAGGTCAGCTATACGGCAGGTCAACCTTATGTAGGGGCGACGCTCTCGATGTATCCGCCTCCCGGCGAGTCCAACATGGGCAACTTTATCGCTTGGGACGGCAAGACCGGCAAGATCGTCTGGTCGAACAAGGAACTGTTCTCGGTCTGGTCGGGCGCGCTTGCCACGGCCGGTGGGGTGGTGTTCTACGGAACGCTTGAAGGATACCTCAAGGCGGTGGATGCCAAGACGGGCAAGGAACTCTACAAGTTCAAGACCCCGTCCGGCATCATCGGCAACGTCACAACCTATGAGCAAGGCGGGAAGCAGTACGTGGCGGTGCTGTCGGGCGTCGGCGGCTGGGCGGGCATCGGCCTGGCGGCGGGGCTGCTGTCCCCTGAGAATGCCGCCGCGTGGCAGGGCGCTGCGGGCCGTGCAACGGTAGGCCGTGCATTGGAGTCCGCCGAGAGGAACGTGGACACCGCGGGCCTTGGCGCCGTCGGTGGCTATGCTGCCCTTAGCAACTACACCGCGCTTGGCGGAACGCTCACGGTGTTCGCGCTGCCGCAGTGAGCTAACCAGCAAATCGTCCCGGCGCGTGGATCCACTCCACGCGCCGGCTCGTTGTGGACTCGAACGTCGAGGACAAGCTCTTGCGCACAATCTGGTTTGTGGTTGCCACGATGGCCCTCGTGGCATCTGGAGGGTTCGCTTCCGCCGAAGACGCCGTTGATCCGACTGCAGTCAAATCCGAGGACGGCAAGTATCTGGACAAGGAAGGTGATCCGACATTTAAGGTCGCGTCGGATGGTACCGTCGATTGGTATACGTATTCCGGGTACCGCCGCTATCACTCGGAATGTCACGTCTGCCACGGTCCCGATGGCGAGGGATCGACCTACGCGCCCGGGCTCAAGAATTCAGTCAAGACGATGAGCTACGGTGACTTCCTCGCAGTGGTCGCAAGCGGTCGCAAGAATGTCAGCACTTCGCAGGGGAATGTCATGCCGGCGTTGGGCGACAACCCGAACGTCGCCTGCTACATGGACGACCTCTACATCTATCTTCGTGCCCGCGCCTACGACGCGGTGGGACGTGTGCGGCCCGCGAAGCATGAAGACAAGCCTCCCACCGCGCAGCAGGTAGAGGATTCCTGCATGGGCAAGCGCTGATCGAAGGGCGCGTCCTCAGACACTTGATAATTCGTCGATGCCCGGCTGGAGGCCCGATCAACAAGGAGAAGACGGCGATGACAAATGCCGCGCTGCACCGCTGGCTATTGATTTCGCTTCTTGCGATTGTTGCGACGCTTATCGACCGGGAGGTCTCGCGAGCGCAGACTACTGAAGGTACCGAATTGTCGATCGAACTGGTCGATCCAAAAGTGTTGAGAGTATGCGTCGACCCGCGCAATTTGCCATTCTCCAACGAGAAGGGCGAAGGATTCGAGAACAAGCTTGCCGAATTATTTGCCGAGAAGCTTCAGAAGAAGCTTGATTACATGTATTTTCCACAGGCGGCCGGTTTCGTTCGAATGACCCTTGTCGCCCATCGTTGCGACGTCATCATGGGTTTCCCTCAGGGCGACGACCTTGTCCAGGGCACCAATCCCTATTATCGCACGGCCTACGCGCTGGTCGCCAAGCAAGGCAGCGGCCTTGATGAGGTCGCGGCACTTGAAGACCAACGTCTCAAGGGCAAACATATCGGCATCGTTGCCGGTACGCCGCCTGCTACCAACATGGCAGCCTACGGCCTGATGACGAATGCCAAATCGTATCCGCTCATGATCGATACGCGCTTCGATTCCTCGACGGTGGCAATGATCAATGATCTGATGTCAGGGGAGATCGACGCCGGCGTTCTGTGGGGACCGATGGCAGGATATTATGCCAGGCAGGCAAACCCACCACTTCACGTCACACCGCTCGTCAAGGAAACGTCGGGGCCGAGGCTTGCTTATCGCATCGGTATGGGTGTTCGCCCCGCCGATCAGAATTGGAAACGGCTGCTCAACCGTCTGATCCAGGAGAACCAGCCGGCGATCAACAAGATACTGCTCGACTTTGGCGTGCCGTTACTCGACGAGAACGATAGGCCGATCACTGCGGAGATGACAACGAAGCAGCCATGACGTGGAAGCCTGCGAGCCTGATCCTCGCCACGTTCGCATTCACGGTTCCGGCGCATACGCAAGGGACGCTCCCGAGCCCGAGGGATACCGGACGGATGATTATCGCGCGCCTGTTCCCACAACGCTCGCCGGTGCGCGGGTTCTTGCGACTGAAGAGGCCGAAGCGATCTGGCCTTCTGGTGCGGGTGCTCTCATCGACGTGTTGCCGAAACCGCAGCTTCCCGCGGGCACGATCTGGCGCGAGAACCGCGGTTCAATATTCCTGGCAGCGTTTGGCTGCCGGACACCAGGTATGGAAAGCTCGCTGCGGCGACGGAAAATTATCTGTGGCAGGGGCTTAGCCGCGCCACCGGTGGCAACAACGCAAAGCTGCTGGTGATCTACTGCCAGGCCGATTGCTGGATGTCATGGAACGCGGCGAAACGGGCGCCGTCCTACGGCTATTCCAATGTGGCCTGGTATCCCGAAGGAACTGACGGTTGGCAGCGAGCTGATTTGCCGGTGGCGGAATCGCAGCCGGAGCCGCGGGAAGACGAAGAGGGGCCGTCACTGCACTAGTTGACTGACGAATACGAGATATCGGCGGCGACGCAATGCCCGCTATTCCATTTCCTGCTGGATCATTCGGCCGAGCGCGAACAGCCGTTGGTCGATCGCAGTCGGCACCTCACACACGAATTTGATCACGCGCCGCCGGTCCTCGAAAATCCGCGTCTCCCATGTCAGCTGGTTGCCGAGTTCGTCAATCTTGGCCTGATCGGGCGGGGACGCATCCTGCAAAGCCTGTAGCGCCAGCGTGTCGCTACGAATCTTGTCCGCGGCTTCGCGCTGTTTGCGGGTCACCCGTTCGAGCCCGCTCATGACAGACGAACGCTGAGCATTGAGCGTATCAAATAGACCGGCGAACAGCAGCTTGCCGATCTCGGTCTTTTCCGCCGACGAGCCCGCGAGAAATTCCGTGATCGCCTTCTGAGCTTCGTCGAGCGGCGTGCGCCTTGCGGCCAGCCGCGACACCAAGGCACTCACTTTGGCGTCGTCCTTCCATTTGTCCGCGACATCATCGAGCGGCGGGCCTGCCCACACTGCGGCGAGCGAGATTTCAGGCACCTTGGCCTGGGCGCACGGCCAGTCGGGATAGCGCGGATCGGCGGCGAAGCAGAGTTTCGCTGATCCGGCGCCCACGAGCAACACACAGACCATGATCCGCCATCTCATGTCTCACCTCCAGCGGGCCCGCGGCGGCTGAGGCCGCGTGACGGATCGTAGGCGAACACCGCACCGATCATGAAGGCAGCCGTGCAGCCGCCAACCACCGCCAATGAGACCCAATTCATTTTTCCGTACAGCGCGAAGCGTATCAATTCGACCGCATGGGTGAACGGATTGAATTGGCACACATAATACAGCATCGGGCTTCCTTCCTGCACCCGCCACAAGGGGTAGAGAGCAGAGGAAGCGAAAAACATCGGAAAGATCACGAAGTTCATTACCCCCGCGAAATTCTCGAGTTGCCTGATGCCTGAAGAAATTAGCATGCCGAGCGCCCCGAGCATCAACCCCGACAGTACCAGCGCGGGCAGAACCGTGAGATAGCCAATCGACGGCGGTTCGATATCCCAGAACCACGCAATCAGCAGGAAGGCGTAGACCTGGAGCAGCGAGACCGCGGTTCCCGCGAGAAGCTTGCAGAACAGAAGGTACCATCGCGGCAGCGGACTCACCAACAAGGTGCGCATATTGCCCATTTCGCGGTCGTAGACCATCGAGAGCGAGGACTGCATACCGTTGAACAGCTGGATCATCGCCATCAATCCAGGCGCGATATAGACCTCGTAGAGGATGTAAGTTTCGTATGGCGGGATGATGGAGATGCCCAGCACCTGGCGGAATCCGGCCGCGAAAATGAACAGCCACACCAGCGGCCGAACCAGCGCCGAAACGAAGCGTTCGCGCTGGTGTAGGAAGCGCAGGCCCTCGCGCCACACGATGCCGTTCAGGCACGTTAAATATTGCGCAAACGAAAATCCCGCCGGCTGGTCCTTCACGATCACCGAGTTCATGGCACGACACCCTCGGATTCCTCTGTAGTTCCGGTCAGGTGCATGAAGGCGGAATGCAAGTCGGCTGCCCCGGCCTCCGCGACGATGCGCGCGACCTGACCCTGCGCGAGAATCCGACCTTGATGCAGAACGACAAGATCATCGCTGGGAACGATCTCGTCGAACAAGTGGGTGGCCCACAGCACGCCAATGCCTTGCTCGATGATCAGTCGCCGCACATGATTGAGAATATCGGCTCGCGCCTTGACATCGAGGCCGACGGTCGCTTCGTCAAGCAGCAGGAGATGCGGCCGGTGCAACAGCGCGCGTGCTATCTCAAGCCGCCGCATTTGACCGCCTGAGAGGTCGCGCACCTTGCTGCCGGCGCGGTCGGCAAGGCCGATACGTGTGAGCACTTCGCCGGCGCGCGAGCGCGCCTCGCGTCGATTGATGCCGTGCAGCGCGGCATGATACAGCAGGTTTTGCGTGACCGAGAGATCGAGGTCCAGCGTGCGCGGCTGGAACACCACGCCTAGCAGTCGCAACGCTTCGCCGGGCGCCAAGCCGATGTCATGGCCGAAGATGCTGATGCGTCCGACCTGGATGCCGAATAGCCGCGTGACCAGCGAGAACAATGTGCTTTTACCGGCGCCGTTGAGGCCAAGCAGCGCCGTGAAGCTTGCCGGCGCGACCGTGAAACTGACGTCGTCGAGTGCTTGGCGGGTGCCATAGCAATGGCTGACGCCTTCGATCGCCAGCGCGGCTCCGCCCGAATAGGACCGGCCGTGAAGGCCAGTTGTTGCCTTGTCGCCAGCGGTGGACGGGTCGGGCTTCATCGTTGCTTCGCGATTGTGATGCCCCAAGGCAGCTCGCCAACCTGAATGGTCTTGATCACCTTGAGCGCCGCAACGTCGATGACGGACACATCATTTGACACGCCATTCGTGACCAAAAGGTATTTTTCATCTGGAGTAAACGCCATATGCCAGACTCGCTGGCCGACCAGCAGATATTTGGTGACCTGATGGCTCGCTGCATCGACCACGGCGACACGGTTGGCAGGCCCGAGTGCGATGAACGCGGTCTTTCCGTCGGCAACGATACTGATCCCAACTGGCTGGATCGCTTCCTTTCGCATACCCGGAATATTGAATGTGATCTTCGTTGTGACCGTGTGCTTCGCTGGGTCGATGATGGCGACCGTGCCGCCGATCTCTGAGGAAACCCACAGCTCGGACCCGTCGCGTTTGAATTCGGCAAACCGTGGACGCGCATCGACCAGGACATTTGCCACGATCTGGCGCGCTGCGGTATCGATGAAGTGCGCCATGTTGGTCGTCTCGGATGTGTTGATAAGAAACCTTCCATCCGGGCTGATCGCCATGCCTTCGGGCTCGACGCCGACCTGGACGTCGCCCACGCGCGCGCGCCTTTCGATATCAATGATGGTGACGGTGTTGTCGTTCTCGTTGGCGACGTAGAGTATTTTACCAGCCTTGTCCTGGACAAAGAGTTCGGGATCGGGCCCCGAGGGCAGGGTGTCCGCGACCTGCTGAGTGGCGGTATCGATCATCTGGATGGTGTCATCATCACCGACCGCAACCAGCACGAACTTGCCGTCCTTGGTGAATTCGATGCCGCGCGGCCGCTGGCCGACTTTGATGGTCTTGATAACGGCCCATTTATCGGTATCGATCACCGAAACGGTGTTGCTTTTTTCGTTCGACACATAGGCGATGAAGGCGCCGGCGGGCAAAGTGCCCGCAAGCCAGACGGCAATTCCGGAAACCAGGCAATGACGCCACATGCGCGAGACCTCTATCGCAGTTTCAGTGCAGCTTGCAGCTGGTTTCGGGTTGATCCACGCCAAGCGTATCGAGCTCCGAGACCTGATGCAGGAATCCTTCTTGCGGTGACACCGAAACCACCATGCGGCCATCCACAAGCAAAATCGGCTGGCGAAGCTGCAGGTTCCAGGCTCGAAGCGTGAGTCGTTGGCCCTTGAACGCCGCGACGGAGAAATCCGCCCCTTTGAGGAAATCGAGCACCGTTTTACGCTCGCTTGAATTCACGCGCGACACCGCCTCGCCAATCATGCGCGCCGCAGTCCATGCCTGCATGTCCAGCGCCGTCATGCGCCGTGAATTGAGCTTCAGAAACCGGTTTTGCATCTGTACCGCGCCCCACTGATCCTGAGTGGCGTCCCAACTTTTCGGTACAAGACCGGCGGATCCCGCGACCGGCCGCGGGTCCCACGTTCGATAGGGCAGGTAGGACGCAAATACTTCGCTCTCATCTGCTGCGACAAGGATATCGTAGGTGGGCGCCTGCTGGGTGAATACCGGCATCTGACGCTGGATCAGGGTAACGCCACTGTCGGTGCGTCGCGCGCCGCCGGTGTCCTCAAAGACCCTTTCCTGCACGATTTTCGCACCGAAGCGCGCTGCAGAGCGTCGTAACGCCTCGGCAAAAAGCCTGTCTTCATCATGCGATCCAACCACCATCATCCAGCGCTTCCACCGCTTCCAGACGAGATACTGGGCGAGACCGTCCGCCAGCATCGAACGCGTTGGTGCGACGTGGATCACGTTGGTCCGGCAATCTTCCTCGCGCAAGCGATCATCGACCGCGCCGGCATTGAACAACACGGTTCCACGATTACGGATAGCATCGGCGGCCCGCAGCAGCGAATCCGCGGGAAGATCGGTAATGATGAAGCCGATGTTTCGATCGGCAAGCGCAGTAGCCGCCTTGGCTGCATCATCACTATCCTTGAGCCGAGATTCCTCCAGGGTAAAATGTTGATTCAGGAACTTGCCGGTGGTGTTATTGTCCTCGATCGCGAGCCTTGCGCCAGCCACGCCGTCGTTCTCGGCGGGCTGCTCGACCATGGACAGCGTCGGCCGAATGCCGGCGCGGCGAAGATAGCCGATGCCGATCTCGACAGGATCGGCCGCGAGCGCGTCTGTCACCAACGCGCTCAGGCAGATAACTACGCCGACAAGCAGTCGGATCATGTCTCCTCCTTGACGCTTCCTTCAACCGACCAACGGGAGAAGTAGTTCCGGTTTGAAACATGGCCGAATTGTCTTATACAGCCAACATCTGATTGCGCCGCCATGAATTCACGGACCACGATCATGCGAATTCCTGGTTTCGTCGTCGCGCTGATGCTGCTGGTTTTGTCGCCGGCACATGCCGACCCGCTCAAGGCCGCTGTGTTCGACTTCGAACTGCTCGATACCAGCCTGCAGGGCGAAGTGAATGGACCGCAGGTGGACGAACAACGGCGGCTGAAGGACGTCACCGAACAGCTGCGCAAAGCGTTGGCGGGAGCCGGAAAATTTGTCGTCCTCGACATCGCGCCGATAAATGCTGCGGCGCACGCCAGTAACCTGCAGGCATGCGGCGGCTGCGACGTCCAATACGCACAGCAGCTTGGTGCCGATCTCGCCATCACCGGTCTGGTTCAAAAGGTCTCGGCCCTCATTCTCAATATGAATATCTACTTGCGGGATGCGCATACCGGACGCCTCATTGCGTCCATGAGCGCCGACTTTCGCGGCAACACCGATGAATCCTGGTCCCGCGCTGCGAGCTATTTGCTGCGAAACCGGTTGCTCGCGCCCAACTACGGCGCACCGCAATGATCGAGCCTTATGATTTCAGCCGCGCGGCATGCCAACGCAGGTGATCGGCCATGAAGGTGGAAATGAAGTAGTAGCTGTGGTCATAACCGTTTTGGAGACGAAGGATGAGAGGGATAGCTGCCTTCGCACATGCACGTTCCAGTAATTCCGGGCGAAGCTGTTCCGCTAGGAACGGGTCGGCATCGCCGCAGTCGACCAGAAAATCGGAAAATCTGGCGCCGTCCTCGATCAGAGCAACCGTATCATGCTTGCGCCATGCTTCTCTATTGTCTCCGAGATAGCCTCCCAGCGCCTTGATGCCCCACGGGACCTGCGAGGGCGCTGCAATCGGTGAAAAGGCGCTGGCGGCGCGGTAGCGATCAGGATGAGAGAGTGCGATCGTTAGCGCGCCGTGGCCGCCCATCGAATGGCCCAAGATGGATTGCCGCTTGAGATCAGCAGGAAACTCCGCGGCGATCAACTCGGGCAGCTCTTCCGTCACATAACTCCACATGCGGTAATTACGCGCGAAAGGCGGTTGCGTGGCATCGACATAAAAGCCGGCGCCGAGTCCGAAATCGTAGGCGCCGGTGGGGTCACCAGGCACGTTGCCGCGCGGACTGGTGTCCGGCGCGACAAAGATCAAGCCCAACTCGGCGCACGTCCTGCGATACTCGCCCTTCTCTGTGACGTTGGCTTGGGTGCAGGTCAGGCCTGACAAATACCAGACCACCGGGAGCTTCGCGTCGCCTTGATGCGGTGGGATATAGACCGAAAAGGTCATGCCGGTCCCAGTCTCGCGGCTGCTGTGCTTATAAACACCCTGCATGCCACCATGCGATCGATTGAGAGAAACGGTTTCGACCGTCATAATTTTACGGCTCCGGCGCCGCAGAGCGGCGGGATTGCAACGGCGATCGACCCCAGCTCGGTAGGTAGCTCTTCACCGACCGAGCCGAGGTAACCGGGTCAGGCCGCTTTGGCTTTGGATTTCGCCACATGAGTGGCCATCGCATCCATCAGGACCGGTGACAGACAATCATAGGGCTCGAGTCCGAGTTCCTTGAAACGCGATCTGATCCCCGGCATTTCGGACGGGTCGACCCCGGACTCGATCACCGAGGACACAAACGCCGCAAATCCCGGAGCGGCCCAACCGCCTTCCATAAACAGTTCGGGATGGATGAAGTCCAAACCGTAGAACGGATGCGCCTTGTTCTCGATGCGCCCGTACATATGCGTGCCACAGACCCGGCATGCATGCCGCTGGATCGTCGCCGACGTATCTACGATTTTGAGCTTGTCACCATTTTCCAGCACCGTCACATTGTCGCGCGGGACGACGGCGATGACAGCAAAGGTCGCCCCCTCCGGCTTCCAGCATTTGGTACAGCCACAGGCGTGGTTGTGGGCGACATCGCCTTTGATGCCGACTTTGACCGGCTTGTCCTGGCATTTGCAGACCAGGGTCCCGCCGGCGAAGTTGCCCGAGCCCTGCTTTACTCCGTTGTCAACCGATGGGTGGATATGAACAGTCATGGGCCTATCCTCCTTGTTTGACATTTTTGATTTAGAACACGACGACCGAACGGATCGACTTGCCTTCGTGCATCAGGTCGAATCCCTTGTTGATCTCCTCCAGCTTGAGAACGTGGGTTATCATCGGATCGATCTGGATCTTGCCGTTCATGTACCAGTCGACGATCTTCGGCACGTCGGTACGGCCGCGCGCGCCGCCGAACGCCGTGCCTTTCCAGACCCGGCCGGTAACGAGCTGGAATGGCCGGGTTGAAATCT
>WNFC01030302.1_pt1 | contig 10381 bp, 5 predicted proteins | sample 5400541 | NCBI WGS metagenome assembly WNFC01 (sample SAMN13153342, study PRJNA577476) | soil metagenome | isolation source: 120 cm saprolite under Douglas fir tree site 2 hole 2 replicate 1 | place: USA:California | collected 2015-04-18 | reverse complement strand
AAGACAGTGCGCGGCCGTCGAGCATGACCGATACCTTCCTTGTCTCTCCGGGACGAAGGCTCACTTTGAAAAATCCTTTCAACTCCTTCGCCGGCCGCGGAACTTTCGTTTGCGTGTCGCCGACATACACTTGAGCCACGTCGGCGCCCTCGCGTGTCCCTGTGTTCTTAACGTCGAACGAAACCTCATAGCGCGGACCTGATTCACCATGCGACACTGGCTTAATAGACAAGTTGCTGTACTTGAAGGTTGTATAGGAGAGTCCAAACCCGAATGGGAACAGTGGCTTAGTGCTATTATGCTCGTAACCACGATAACCAACGAATACTCCTTCTTTGTAAACGACGCGCTTCGTGCCCGACTCGGGATAGTAGCTGTCGTGGACCGGGTTATCTTCCCAGCGGCGCTCGAAGGTGACCGGCAAGCGGCCAGACGGATTCACATCCCCGAACAGAATTTCGGCCAAAGCCGTGCCGCCCTCCTGTCCCGGATACCACGCCTGGACCAGTGTCGGGACGCGGTCAAGCCAGGCGTTCATATCCACACTGCCGCCCGACGTCATGACAACGATCGTGTTCTTGTTGGCCGCGGCCATTTCCTGAATCAACTCGTCTTGTCCGAGTGGCAGGCGAAAGGTCCTGTCCGCGCTTTCGGCTTCAGACTCGGAGTCGAAACCGGCGGCCACTACCACCACGTCGGCGCTCGCGGCAAGCTTTCTGGCGTTGTCGCTAACAAATTGCCCAGCACGGACAATTCCCATTCTGAGGCGCGCAGCCCGTCTAAACGCCCGTCCGTGTTGCTCCAGGACAATCTTGTGCGGCTTAGGATCGAGGCGAAGCGTCCGATAGTCGGCGAGCGCGGTAAGGGTGGTCCAATTGTCCAGGACAAGTTTGTCATCAACATAAAGACGATAAGAGCCGCCGACTTCTCTCGTGGTTTGCACGAAGACATCGTAGGAGCCTGACTCTTGCGGGGTGTAATAACCGGTCCAACGTCCTGAAAGCGTCTGTTCCGGAAAAAGCAAGCGAGCCGCGGTCCCGAAGTCAAGGTGCTCTTCGGTGCGGGTTATCAAAGGAGTCCCTTTCAGGTCTAAGTTGTCAAAGTATTCCGCTCCCAGTCCCGGTTTCCCGTTGGTCTGCGATGTAGTGAAATTCGTCGCGTTGGCCAAATCGCTGTACGAGAGCACCCCGCGGTCGTAATACACCTTAAACAGATTGCCCGGATGATTGACTGGATAGTTTGCCAGGCCCTCGAGATAACTGATGGCCGCGAATGGCTGCACTTCGGCGCTGCCGCCGCCAACGGGTACTGCCGGGAAGGCATCTGGGCCAACAATCAGGATGGATTTGATCTTGCTCTTACTCAGCGGCAACAGGTCACCGTCGTTCTTCAGCAGCGTGATGCCTTCACGCGCGGCGTTGAGCGCCACTTGACGGCCTTGCGGGTTATAGCGGGGAATGGACAGACCAGTCTGATCACGATCGAGCCAGCCAAAGCGCACGGCCGTGCCCAGGATCCGGCGCACTTTGTCGTCAATAATGGCGACGGAAACTTTGCCCTGTTCGATAGCAGGCCTGAGGGTCTGCTGGTTCATATGTAAGCCCGAAGGCATCTCGAGATCCTGACCAGCGTTTGCGGCCTCGACACCATCATAGGTCCCGGACCAGTCCGACATGATCAGGCCGTCAAAGCCCCATTCCTTCTTGACCACGTCCGTTAGCAGGTATTTGTTCTGGGACATGTGCAATCCGTTGGTCAAGTTGTACGAGTCCATTATGGCCCCGACGTGGGCTTCCTTCACGGCGGCCTCGAAGACGGGTAGGTAGATCTCACGCATGGTCCGCTCGTCAATGATTGAGTCTGTATTGTGGCGATCGAACTCGGAGTTGTTTCCCAGGAAATGCTTGATCGTCGCGCTCACGCCCTGGCTCTGTACACCATTGATGTAACCGACCGCTATGCGCGAGGCCAGGAAGGGGTCTTCGCCAAAGTACTCAAAGTTTCGGCCGTTCATTGGAGCACGGTTGATATTGACCCCAGGCGCCAGGAGGAAGTGTACGCCTTTGGCCCGGGAGTCACGTCCGAGCTCGGTCCCGACAAGCTCGGCCAGCGCCGGATTCCACGTAGCGGCCAGCGTAACGCCCCCGGCAAACGCAGTAGCTGGTCCAAAGTTGCGGACTCCGAGAGGTCCGTCGGCCATCTTCAGTCGCGGGAAGTTAAGACGTGGAACGTCGCGAATGAAAAAACCATCGACGCCTCCCAGCAGATCAAGCTTTTCCTCGAGCGTCATCTGGTTAAGGATGGAATCGACCCGACGCTCGACCTCGGCCGCAGACCGTAGGGAAGGCGCAGGTGCCTGCGCTGAGACAGATAACACGTTGGAGACAATCAAGGACAAAGCAACGATCGAATAGAGTTTTCGCAATGGATTTACCTTTTCCTTCTGATGGTCCTCGGGTTGGAGCTGAACTGCCGCCTGCGGATGGTATGCGCCTCGAAGGTTGAGAGCAAGATTAAAGTTCCATAGCGGATCGTATTCTTCTCCTTCTCTTAAGACGTTAAGCTGGACCTCGCAGTCTGCGGACCCTATTGCCAGCTGTGTAAGACGGGAAAACCAGCGAACGGCGGTAGATCTTCTACCGCCGTTCGCTGTCAAAGTACTTTTCGTTTGTAAGGACTCTGCTTAGCTCATCACTCCTCACTCACCGTTAATAATCCATCTCGCCGCCCGGCATTGACATGTTTGCGCCTTTCTTCGGCTCCTCCGGCGCTTCAGCAACGACTGCTTCGGTCGTGAGCAAAAGGCCCGCGATCGAAGCAGCATTCTGCAAAGCAGTGCGCACGACTTTTGTCGGGTCGATCACGCCCGCTTTCACGAGGTCTTCGTATTTTTCCGTTGCGGCGTTGAAGCCGAAGGTCGCTTCATCCGCAGCGCGCACCTTTTCGACCACGATCGATCCTTCCTGTCCCGCATTCTGCGCGATTTGCCGCAACGGTTCTTCCAGCGCACGCCTCACAATGTTCGCGCCTGTCTGTTCGTCCTCGTCATGGAGCCTGAATTGAGCGAGCGCTTTCTGGGCTCGGATGAAGGTCACACCACCGCCCGGCACGATGCCTTCCTCGACTGCCGCCCGCGTCGCATGCATAGCATCTTCGACACGTGCTTTCTTTTCTTTCAATTCAGTCTCTGTTGCAGCGCCGACTTTGATTACTGCAACGCCGCCAACTAGCTTCGCAAGACGTTCCTGCAACTTCTCGCGATCGTAATCAGAGGTAGTCTCTTCGATTTGTGTGCGAATTTGTTTGACGCGACCTTCGATGTCGGCTCGCTTACCAGCGCCTTCAATGATTGTCGTGTTGTCTTTGTCGACCACTACCTTCTTTGCGCGGCCGAGATCCTCGATATGAACGTTCTCAAGCTTGATCCCGAGATCTTCGCTGATCACGCGACCGCCGGTGAGAATCGCAATGTCTTCGAGCATCGCTTTGCGCCGGTCGCCAAATCCTGGTGCTTTTACTGCGGAAGCGTTCAGAGTGCCGCGGAGCTTGTTTACAACCAGTGTCGCCAGCGCTTCGCCCTCAACGTCCTCGGCAATTATCAACAGGGGTTTGCCTTCGCGCGCTACTGTCTCAAGTAATGGCAGCAGATCGCGCAGGGCACTAATTTTCTTCTCGTGAATAAGAATCAATGGCTCCTCGAGCACTGCTTCCATGCGTTCGGGATTCGTCACGAAGTAAGGCGACAGATAACCACGATCGATTTGCATGCCTTCGACAACGTCTAGCTCGGTTTCCATCGTTCTCGATTCTTCAACCGTGATCACACCGTCTTTGCCCACCCTGTCCATTGCCTGAGCAATCAATTCGCCAATCGTCCGATCGCCGTTTGCGGAAATGGTACCGACTTGAGCGATTGCGTCGCCTTTCACCGGCTTCGAACTATTCTTGATCTCTTCCACGACGCGCTCAGTCATTTTGTGAATGCCCCTTTGCAAGGCCATTGGATTCGCGCCCGCTACGACAACGCGCAAGCCTTCACGAAAGATCGCGTGCGCCAGGACCGTCGCAGTTGTTGTTCCATCGCCGGCCACATCAGATGTTTTTGAAGCGACTTCTTTAACCATCTGTGCGCCAACGTTCTGTAGTTTATCCTCGAGTTCGATCTCTTTTGCGACTGTCACTCCGTCTTTCGTAATCGTGGGTGAGCCAAACTTTTTCCCGAGGACCACGTTGCGTCCGCGCGGCCCGAGCGTCACCTTCACCGCGTCAGCGAGCTTATTCACGCCTTCAAGAATTGCGTGGCGAAACTGATCGCCGTGCACTACCATTTTTGCTGCCATTGAACTCAACCGCAAAGCGACATGAACCCGCTGTTACATGTCGAGCGCCGCGCGGGTTTGCAATAAACGAAGAACTGCGCCCAGGGTAACGAACCCTTCGACCTGACCGTTACGCACCACCGGCAATTCGTTCACATTCTCCTGGTTCATGATCTCCATTGCTTCGCTGACCGGAGTATCGGGTGTGACGGCGCGGAGTTGATCCAAACGCTGCATCGCCTGTTCCACCGTCGTATAGGGCCAGCGGGTGCGGTCAGTCTTGCGGAGATCGTAGGCCGTGATGATTCCCTCAATGCTTTGACCGTTCTGGACGACAAAACAGTTCTTTCCCGTGCGCAACAGGTAATCGTTCACAAATGTCTCTAGATTGTCGTTGCCATTTACCACGGTGCAATCACGTTCAACCAAGTCGGCGGCGCGCACATTCCGCAACGCCGCACTGGTTTCTATTTGCGCGCGACTCGCTCCTGCCGCGTCTAACAAAAACCAACCAATGAAGGCTATCCATAAGCCACCAATTCCTGCTCCGCCAAAGAAGCGAAGAATTCCTAAGATTATGAAAGCGAAAGCGACTATCTGGCCGACCCGTGCCGCAATTCGTGTAGCACGCAGACCATCACCCGTGGCCCACCAAATGATGCCGCGCAGTACGCGGCCGCCATCCAGTGGAAAGCCTGGCACCAGATTGAAAATTGCGAGCCCGATATTGATGTAACCAAGCCACATCAACATCGCGATAATTGGAGTTGCAGGTATCGCACCGAGCGGCCAGCCCACCATCCAGGCCAGCGTCAGGCAAAGCACCCCTATCAGCATGCTGGCTATCGGACCGGCGATCCCCATGAAAAATTCGGTGCTGGCTTCGCCTGCTTCTCTTTCAATCTGGGCCACGCCGCCAAGCGCAAATAGAGTGATCGCGCGGACCGGTAACCCTCGTGCTTTGGCGACTGCAGCATGCGACAGTTCATGCACGATGATCGCAAGAAAGAACAAGAGACTGGTTCCGATGGCTGTCGCCCAGATCACTCCTTCTCCCCAATCTGTGTTTAGCGCGTGAAACTGGCTCGCCAGAGACAGAGTGATCAGCAGCGCAATGATGAACCAGCTGAAATGCAACCCGATCTCAATGCCGAAGATTCGTCCCAGTTTGATATGTGACTTCATTCTGCTCCTTCTGACATCCCCCAAACATGAGGAATCGTCAGAATGACTTCCATCAGCACCAGCTATTCGAAGACCTTTGGGAATTTTGCAAATCGACAGTGCATGCGCCATGCCATGTGCCCCATCACAGTCTTAGGGTTGCTCGTATTATCAGCAGGCTGCGTTCTTGCTTGCAGGACAGCGAATTTCCTTGCCGAAGAACCGATTTCTTGTGGACGAAAGTGCCCAAAGGGGTCAAATGACCCGGTGACAGATCTGGTTCGCAGTTGAATTATAGGAGCGGAGAGCGCTTCAGTCTCTTGGTATGGTGGAACCCAATTTGCATCGGATTTGCTCTCGGGATCCATCAAGAAGGAGGTTTAGCATCCATGGCAGTGCAACGGAATGAGAGGGCCTTTGATTACGCGAAAGAACTCATCACTGAAGGGAACTTTGTATCCGACAACAAGGACAAGTGGAGCGAGCACCGGCCCTCGACCGAGCAAGAGAACGAGTTCATTCGTGAGCACGGCATTAAGGAATATGGCCGCTGGTACCTGGGAATCAACGACGAGAAGGATGAGGATACGAAGGGACACTATGAGTTTCCGTACGGCGACTTTAGAGACGTCCATCGGTGCGGAGTGCTTTCCGCCGAAAGCCGCGCCGGGCAATACAAACATTTCGACATCGAAAGTGCCGCTGCCCATTTGCATGGAATGATCGACAGGATGAAGCGGGCGTCAAAGTCGGCGAAGGCCCGTTGATCGTCGTATTCAATTACATACAGGACGGGACCTAATTCTTTTTGGCAGCCGCTTGGCGGAATGCCCGCTCCACCATGTCGTTCGGATCCGTAGACACCGGTCCATCGCGCCACAACCAGCGCATCATTTCCGGCATAATCGTGCCGCCGAACTTCTGCCCGTGGAGGTTCATGCCCCACGAGTAGTTCACGTCGTAACCCTTCTTCGTGAGTGCCTTCATCAGCCTCACATTCTGAAGGAACCAATCCCACTTCTCGTCATAGACACCGTTGCGGATCCCGCGATTATCGTTTCGGCCATCGCACAGAAAGATTCGGATCGGCTTCTTCTCGCTTGCCAGCACGCGGTCGGGATATACATGGCCGCCCCGGATATTCGTGAAACTACCCACGTTACTCAACACCTTCCGGAATTGGTTGGGACGCTCCCAGGCGACCGTGAATGCGGCGATCGCTCCTGAACTCGAACCACCGATTCCGTGCTGCTCCGGATCCTTTGAAATGTTGTAATCCTTATACAGCACCGGCATCAGTTCCTCGGTGATCACCCGCGCGTACTTATCATCGAGCGTGTTGTATTCGGTAGGCCGGTTTGTGGTTTTGTCGCCCCACTCCTTCGGGTTGGGCTCTGGTTGCTCGGGCGTGCGACCCGGATTGATGAACACTCCGATCATCACTGGAATCTCGCGCCGGTAGATCAGATTGTCCATCACATTCTGTGCTCGAATATCTCCGTTCTCATCTTTGAAGGCTTGACCGTCCTGATAAACCATCATGGCAGCAGGGACCATCGAATCGTATTGCGCCGGCACGTAAACCCAATACGTGTGCTGAGTCCCGGGATAGACGTTGCTGGGCAACGTGTATGGCCCGTGGATTTCCCCCTTGGGGACGCCTTCCTGTGACATCGAGTCGGGTCCCAGCCGATATTGAGAATTCGGATTCGGACTCGGCGGCATCGGCTGCTGGCCACCGACACTCGCCCCTTGTCGCCCTCGCCCCGGTTGTCCCGGAGCCTTTTGCGGCTCGGGAACCTGCGCGAGAGCTATAGCCGTCGCTCCGGCAAATACCAAACTGATGGCAAACGTTGCTTCTTTTCTCATCGAAAACTCCTCAGCGATGGAAATATACACTAACCACTAACTTAGCCTTGCCGTTGAAGGACTATTCGAGAGGTAGACGAACTTGAAAACATGTATCGCCTGGTTTCGATTCAAAACGTATATTGCCCCGGTGTTTTCGAACAATGCGGGCGACTGTGTCCAACCCAAGCCCGGTTCCCTCGCCGACGGGTTTGGTCGTAAAGAACGGTTCGAAGATGCGCGACCTCACAGCCTCCGGTATACCCGAACCGTTATCCCGGATTTCTACAAGGATGTCAGTCGGCTCTTGCCTTGTACTTACCTTGAGCCTGCCCCCTTCAGGCATGGCGTCCACAGCATTGACTATCAGGTTGGTCCAGACCAGGTTAAGTTCACTGCCGTATGCTTTAATGCGCGGCAAAGTTTCGGCATACTCACGGGTCAGCTCGATGCTCTTTTTTCTTAACTTGTACTTTAGGATGAGGAGCGTGCTTTCCAGCCCTTTATGAACATCAACTTTCTGCAACGACGCCTGGTCCATATAGCTGTACTCTTTTATCGCGCCGACAAGTTCTGAGATGCGCGCGGTGCTGGCCTTGATTTCGCTTGCAAGTTTCGCCGCCGCGAGCTGTGCGTTGACCCGGGCCAGCACATCGGCGAATGCGATTGGTTCTAAGTCCTCCGAGATCCGCTCAAGGTCAACCGCATCAATCCCGGCTTCAACGAGGTTGGCGGAGAGTTTCCAGCCATCACCAATACCATGATCTTCAAGCCAGGCGGCAACTACATCTTCGCGGTCACTTTGATCGAGCGAATTTAGCTGCGTGGCCGTGGCAGTGTGTTCGATTGCTTTGTTTTCGAAGGCACGAATTGCGGCCTCTTGTTCCGTTGTTAGATCGTGCTGGCAAAGCCGAAGGTCCGCTGCTCGCAACTCCGCCAACATGGCGATAAGATCATTTGCGGCGCGAGTCGCGGCCGCCGCCGGATTGTTGAGCTCGTGAGCGAGTCCGGCTGAGAGTTTACCTAACGCCATCAGCTTATCCTGTTGCTGATCGGCAGTGGTCGTTTCCCGCACGCGATCACTCATAAGACCGACAAGACGTTTGGCAAGAGTCGGCATCCGCTGCAGCAACTCGGGAAACAGGCGGACAGGAAAGCGCATTATGCGACTCGGCGTTACAGCCTGTCCGGTGACAGTGAATTGTGTCATGCGCGAGAAAGGCAACACCCCGGTTACTTCGCTCGCCGGATCACCTGCTCTCGAAATATAGACATATCCGTCGTGCGCTTTATCGTCGCGGTAAGCGTGCATTTCTCCCTCGAGAAAGATTGCCATCCACTCAGGCGGGTCGCCTTTGCGGAATAAAATGTCGCCAGCCGCAAATCGCTCGTCTTGCACGTTCTCAGCAAACCACTGCAATTGATCGTCTGGCAGATCAGCAAACACGTGGACGCGTCGTAACGCCTCTACTCTGTCTTCTGGTGAGTTGTTGGTTGCCCTGACTGACTCAACGGCCCCAGACACCGGCACCGGCACTCCCACGCCCTCGATCTTTGCGTCTTCCATCGGTCATACCACCTTGCTGAGATATTGATGCACGAACGAGATCGCGACAGAGCCTTCGCCAACGCCCGAGGCGACCCGCTTAACCGAGCCATGTCGCACATCGCCCACCACAAAGATACCCGGCACGTTCGTCTCCAAGAGCCCGGGATCGCGGTCCACCTGCCATCCCTTGGGCCGCTTCCCATCGCGCATCAGCGCGGGGCCGGAGAGAATAAACCCCCGGTCGTCGCGTTCTACGATATCCGCAAGCCAGTTCGTGTTTGGAGCTGCTCCGATCATGATGAAGAGCGAGTTGGCCGGTACCCGGTTGATCTCATTAGTTGAAGTGCAGTGGACGGAAATTGCTTCGAGACGATTTTCACCATGCACCTCTACTACCGACGAGTTGAATTCGATCTGGACGTTCGTAGTCTCCTTTAGCTGGTTGATCAAGTATTGCGACATTGAAGCTGCAAGCGACGAGCCTCGCACCAGCATTACTACTCGTCGTGCATATTTCGAGAAGTACATGGCTGCTTGTCCCGCGCTATTCGCGCCACCGATGACGAAGACATCCTCATCTCTGGTAGATATTGCTTCGGTCATCGCTGCGCCGTAGTAGATTCCGGCCCCGGTAAGACGTTCTACGCCCGGAGCCTCCAGTTTGCGCCACTGTACGCCAGTCGCAACCAACAAGGCGTGACAACTGAGCTCAGCTCCGTCTGCAAGTTTTAGAAAGCGGTAGGGACCATCCAGGCGTACAGCGGTAGCCTCGGCCGAAAGGATCTCAACGCCAAACCGTCTGGCCTGAACCACGGCTCGCCGCGCAAGGTCGCCGCCGCTGAGTCCGCTGGGAAACCCCAGGTAGTTCTCGATGCGACTGGACATGCCGGCCTGCCCACCCGGAGCTTCGCGCTCGATCATTACCGTTCGCAAGCCCTCGCTGGCTCCGTAGACTGCTGCCGCAAGTCCTGCGGGACCGCCACCCACAATTGCGAGATCATAGAATGCCGCGGCAGCCCGAGTTTTGAGCCCGACATGTTCGGCAAGCTGCGCCAGGTTGGGCTGCGACAGACGCAGACCGTTAGGTAAGATCACAAGCGGCAGGGTTCTTGTTTCTTCATGCTCGAGCAACTCAACGAGGCTGCGAACTTCTGAGTCCACGGCTGCGGTCTCTATGTCGAGCCATTGATATGGGACATGATTGCGCGCCAGGAAATCTTTGATGTTGTGCGAAGCGGGTGACCAGCGATTACCTAAAACACGGATGCCTTCAAACTGACGCGGAAACGCTGCTTGCCAATCCTCGAGCAGCTCGTCCAGTACGGGATAGAGATTTTCTTCAGGCGGATCCCAGGGCTTCAGCAGATAGTAATTAATCCCGGCTTCATTGATAGCAGCGATTGCGGCATCAGTGTCCGCGTAAGCTGTCAAGAGGACGCGCTTCGCCTCAGGGTAGAGCGAGATGGCTTGCTCCAAAAACTCGACGCCGGATAGTCCAGGC
>WNFC01011148.1_pt1 | contig 10381 bp, 15 predicted proteins | sample 5400541 | NCBI WGS metagenome assembly WNFC01 (sample SAMN13153342, study PRJNA577476) | soil metagenome | isolation source: 120 cm saprolite under Douglas fir tree site 2 hole 2 replicate 1 | place: USA:California | collected 2015-04-18 | reverse complement strand
CCTCGCTCAGCGAGGGGCCCGCGTCAACATACTTGGCTTCGGCCATGGTGCGGGCATCCGGACGGACTGGCGAGACCTTTGGCATCGGTTCTCTGCACCCGGGTCGGGCGGGGAGACCCGTGCCAAGGTTTGTCTCGCGCCCGGCCCCCTGACGTTCCCGTGGAATCCTTCCTCGTATCGACCCTGGTCGTCGGCCTCGCCGAGATCGGCGACAAGACGCAGATCCTTTCCTTGATGCTCGCGGCGCGGTTCCGGCGGCCGCTGCCGATCATTTTCGGCATCCTCTTCGCCACCCTCGCCAACCATGCCCTGGCCGGCCTGGCGGGGACGGTTGCCCGCGCCCTGTTCAGCGGCCCGTGGATGCGGCGGATCCTGGGAACTGTTCCCCGACAAATACGAGGGTAGTGCCCAGAGCGTCGGCGGGCTCGGCGCCTTCGCGTCGACGCTCGTAGCCTTCTTCCTGGCCGAGATCGGCGACAAGACGCAGATCGCCACGATCGGCCTCGCCGCCCGGTTCGAGCAGTTCTATCCGGTCGTGCTCGGAACAACCCTCGGCATGATGCTCGCCAACATCCCGGCGGTGCTGATCGGCGACCGCGTCGCCGAGCGGCTCCCGGTCAGGGCAATCCGCATCGCCGCGGCGGCGGTCTTTGTCGTGCTCGGGATACTGACGATTGCCGGGGTCGGCGGATGAGCGAGGCTGCGGCCCGGCCGCGGCGCGGCGCCGCCTCAGATCGCGTCGAGCTGCCAGGCCACGTCGTTGGCGATGCCCCAGAGATAGCCTTTATCGGCCTGGCCGACGAGCGCGTAGGCGCGCCCCTGATGGCGCCAATAGAGCAGGTTGACGTCCTGGCGATGGTCGAAGGTCGGCGCGACGTCCGGTTGCTTCGAGGCGCCGATCACCAGGCTCAGCGGCCCGATCGCCTTGTTGTCGGTGACATAGACGAGCTGCGCCGCCGGCCGCCCCTCGACGACGACCAGGCGGGCGCCGCGGAAGCTGAGGCCCCACGGTTTCAGATCGGGCAGCCGCACCTGTTGCGGCAGGCTCTGGCTGATCTTCTGCAAGGCCTCGCCGGTATCGCCGCCGGCCGGCACGTCGACCAGCATCGAATCGCCGGCGTTGACGACCAGCTTGTAATAGCCCGCGGCGTTGTCGAGCCAGCTGTTGTTCGCCGCCACCGCGGCGAGCTGGCGCTCGGCCGCGGGGTTCGCCGCATTGAAGATGCCGCTCGCGAAATAGCTGCCGGCGCCGCCGAGGACGAGACCGAACAGCCCGGCCGCGGCGGCAAGCCCGCCGCCCCAGCGCATGACCGGCGCCGCCATCACTGCGCCCACCGGTCGTTTCAGGACCAGGATCTCGGCTTCGTGCGGCTCAGCGGCCTCGCGCGTGCCGCGCGCCGCGGCGATCAGTCGCTCGGGAACCGGCTCGTTGACGATATCGGCGTAGGCCCTGTGCACCAGCTCGGTCGAGCGGGCCAGCGTCACCAGCCGCTCGCGAACGCTCGGATCGGCGTCGATCCAGGCTTCGACGTCCCGCTGCTCGGCACTGTCGAGCTCGCCGTCAAGATAGGCGACGAGCGTCTCGTCACTCTGCTTCTGCATTCGTCGCACTCCTGCGGCTGCCGCCGCCGGTCTCGAGCTGCTGGTGCAAGGCGATGCGGGCCCGCGCCAGGCGGCTCATGATGGTGCCGACCGGCACCCCCGCCACCGCGGCGGCTTCCTTGTAGCTGAGGCCCTCCACCGTCACGAGCATCAGCGTCATCCGCTGATCGGTAGGCAGCCGCTGCAGCGCCCGCCGCACCTCGGTGAGCGCCAGGCGCGCCTCGATGCCGCGGACCGCCGCGTCCGATCCCAGCCGCTCCTCGGCGACATCGCCGTCCTCCTTGCGAACATCGCGGGCCCGGAGCTGGTCGATCCAGATCGTCTGCACGATACGAAACATCCAGCTGTCGAACCGGGTACCCTCCTGAAACTGGTGCTCGCGCGTGAGCGCCCGCTCGCACGCCGCCTGAACGAGGTCGTCGGCCTCGGTCGCCGACCCGGTGAGGCCGCGGGCGAAACGTCGCAGCCTCGGCAGAACCGCGATCAGCTGATCGCTGAAACCCCGGCTCACCGGATCACCGCGGTCGGGCGCGCGGGCCGGCGCGCCTGCATGTTTCCAACGGAACGACAACGGGCCTCCTTGTCGGTTATTCCCGGCACGGTCCGGCGGCGAACGGCGGATCTGGCGGCTTTTGCATCAAATGTTCCAGCCGCGCGCTTAGCCAGGTTGCTCTAGGATATACTAGGCGAGCGGCTCGCCTCTCGGCCGCAGCCACTCTAGCACGCAGCATAACCCTGACCAATCGCCCGCGCGGAGGAGCCCGGTTTTGACACGCAGGGCGCGGCGCGGCTTTGGGCTTCACAAAGCAGGCCCCGCGCGGCATTGTGCGCGCCCGGCAGCGGCGGCGCACCGGAACCGTCCACAGCACATGTCTCGGGCTTGTCTCGGTCGCCACGGCGGGCGGAGAGGCCGATTGAATTTAGCGAGCGATAAGCCGATACGGCTGTTCTCCTGACAGGCCCCTGGAGCAAGGAACCGTCCCCGCGATGAAGGTCGCCATCATCAAGGAACGGCGCGCGCATGAGCGGCGCGTGGCGGCCTCGCCCGATACCGTCAAACACATGGTCGGCATGGGGCTCGAACCCGTCGTCGAGAGCGGCGCCGGGACCGAGGCCTGTTTCGCCGATGCGGCGTACAGCGCGGCGGGCGCGACGATCGCCGCCGACGCCGCCGCGGCATTGTCCGAGGCCGAGATCGTGCTCAAGGTGCAGCGGCCCTTGCTGGGCGGCGCCGACGATATCGACGAGCTGCGGCTCATCAGGCGCGGCACAGCGCTGATCGGCCTGTTGCAGCCCCTGCGCCGCCCGGCCGAGGTCGCGGCCTATGCCGCGGCCGGCATCGCCGCCTTCGCGATGGAGCTGATCCCGCGCATCACGCGAGCCCAGACGATGGACGTCCTGTCCTCCCAGGCCAACCTCGCCGGCTACCGGGCAGTGCTCGACGCCGCCGTCGAATTCGGCCGCGCCCTGCCGATGATGATGACTGCGGCCGGCACCATCAGGGCGGCGCGCGTCCTGGTGATGGGCACCGGGGTCGCCGGTCTGCAGGCGATCGCCACCGCCCGCCGCCTCGGCGCGATCGTCAGCGCCACCGACGTCCGGGCTGCCGCCAAGGAGCAGGTCGAGAGCCTCGGCGCCACCTTCATCACGGTCGACGAGGAGGCGGCGCGCTCGGCCGAGACGGCCGCCGGCTACGCCCGCGAGATGAGCGAGGACTACCAACGCCGCCAGCGTGAAAAGGTCGGCGAGGCGTTGCGCCGCACCGATATCGTGATCTGCACCGCGCTGATCCCCGGGCGGCAGGCGCCGGTGCTGATGACCGAGCCGATGGTCGCCGGGATGGCGCCGGGATCGGTCATCGTCGATCTCGCCGTCGAATCCGGCGGCAATGTCGAGGGCAGCCGAGCGGGCGAGGTCGTGACCACGGCGAACGGGGTCAAGATCGTCGGCCATCTGAACCTGCCGTCGCGGGTCGCGGTCGATGCGAGCCAGCTCTACGCCCGCAACCTGCTGGCCTTTCTCGCCCTCATCGTCGATAAGGAAGGGCGGCTGCGGATCGACACCACGGACGAAATCGTCAAGGCCGCGCTGCTGACCTTGGACGGCGCTGTCGTCAATCCGGCGCTGGTCCCCGCACCCGCACCCGCGGCCGCGGCCGCCGCCACCAGCTGACGGAGACAGAATGGCGGATCCCGCATCGCTCGCGCAACGCGCCGGCGAGCTTGCCGGCGATGCCGGAACGCTCGCGCACAATCTCGACGCGCTGTCGCAGCAGCTTGCGCTCTCGACGCACGAGGCGGCGCATGCCGGGACGCCCTTCGTGTTCGAGCTGACGGTGTTCGTGCTGGCGGTTTTTGTCGGCTACTACGTCGTCTGGCGGGTGACGCCGGCATTGCATTCGCCGTTGATGAGCGTCACCAACGCGGTATCGAGCGTGATCATCGTCGGGGCGCTGATCGCCGCCGGCCCACTCGACATGAGCCTCGCCAAGATCATGGGTTTTGTCGCGGTCACCCTGGCGGCGGTCAACATCTTCGGCGGGTTCATCGTGACCCACCGGATGCTGCAGATGTTCCAGCGCAAGAAGTAGCGGGGCGGCGGTGAGCGACAGCCTTTCGGCCCTTCTCTACCTGGTCGCCGCGATCTGCTTCATCATGGCGCTGCGCGGGCTGTCTTCGCCCGACACGGCACGGGGCGGCAATCTCTACGGCATCGCCGGCATGGCGATCGCGATTCTGACGACGCTGGCGACGCCGCAGGTGGTCAGCTACTGGCTGATCGTCGTCGGCATCGTGATCGGCGGCGCGGTCGGCGCCTATATCGCCCGCCAGATCCAGATGACCGCGCTGCCGCAGCTGGTCGCCGCCTTTCACAGCCTGGTCGGGCTCGCCGCGGTCTGCGTCGCGACCGCCGCTTTCACCGCGCCCGAAGCCTACGGCATCGGCATCCGCGGCGCGATCCACGGCGCGAGCCTCGTCGAGATGGCGATCGGACTGACGATCGGCGCGATCACCTTCACCGGATCGGTCGTCGCCTTCGCCAAATTGCAGGGGCTGGTCTCGGGCCGGCCCCTGGTCTTTCCGGGCCAGCACCTGATCAATGCCGGTCTCGGCATCCTGTTGATCGCGCTGATCGTGCTGTTCGTGATGACCGAGGCGGGCAGCGTGTTTGGGCTTTTGGTGGTGTTGTCGCTTGCCTTCGGCTTTCTGTTGATCGTGCCGATCGGCGGCGCCGACATGCCGGTCGTGATCTCGATGCTGAACTCCTATTCCGGCTGGGCGGCCTGCGGCATCGGCTTCACCTTGTCGAACAGCCTGCTGATCATCACCGGCGCGCTGGTCGGCTCGTCGGGCGCGATCCTCAGCTACATCATGTGCAAGGGGATGAACCGCTCGATCATCAACGTGATCCTGGGCGGGTTCGGCACCGAGGGCGGCGCGGTGCCGGCCGGGCCGGGGGTCGGCGACCGGCTGGTCAAATCGGGCAGCGCCGAGGACGCCGCCTTCATCCTGAAGAATGCCGGCTCGGTGATCATCGTGCCGGGCTATGGCATGGCGGTGGCGCAGGCTCAGCATGCGCTGCGCGAGATGGCCGACATCCTGAAGAAGGAGGGGGTCAAGGTCAGCTACGCGATCCACCCGGTGGCCGGCCGCATGCCGGGGCACATGAACGTGCTGCTGGCCGAGGCCAATGTGTCCTATGACGAGGTGTTCGAGCTCGACGAGATCAACCGCGATTTCGCCTCGACCGACGTCGCCTTTGTGATCGGCGCCAACGACGTGACCAATCCGGCCGCCAAGAACGATCCGACCTCGCCGATCTACGGCATGCCGATCCTCGATGTCGAGCGCGCCAAGACCGTGCTGTTCGTCAAGCGCTCGATGGCGTCAGGCTATGCCGGGGTCGAGAACGAACTGTTCTACCGCGACAACACGATGATGCTGTTCGGCGACGCCAAGAAGATGTGCGAGGAGATCGTCAAGGCGCTGGAGTAGGGACGTTGCGGTCAAGCAAAAGTCTTGAACACGAGCGATGCGACGCCCGCGATGACAATCCCCAACATCCATTTGATGACAGCGAGATCGGGCTCGATTTTGGCAAATCGCGCTTCGTATCCTGCCAGCTCCTCGGCGGCCGCGCGCGCCTTGTCTTCCGGGGCGCCAGCAGCGATAAGCGCCTCGTAAGTCTTCGACAGCACGACAGGCATGATTTGACCGTTGCCAAAAGAGGGCTGCGCTTAATATCCCTCGCGCTCCATGCGCTTGCGCAGGAGCTTGCGATAGCGGCGCACCGCCTCGGCCTTCTCGCGGGCGCGCCGCTCCGAGGGCTTCTCGTAATTACGCCGCAATTTCATTTCCCGGAACACCCCTTCGCGCTGCATTTTCTTTTTCAGGGCTCGTAGAGCCTGGTCGACATTGTTGTCGCGAACGAGGACTTGCACGGGCGCTTCTCTCCGTCAATGAACGCAATACGTGGGGCCGCAGCGGCCTCCTTCCTGCACGAAATCTAACACCGGAACCGGCCGCTGTGAAGCATGCCGGGCGAAACACATGAATTTCCGCCGCTTTACCCGATGCGTCGGGCATCACATATTGGCGTCATGGCTCTGCTGAAAATCGCCCATATGGGGCACCCGGTATTGCGCGCCCGCTCGACCGAGATCGAGGATCCGACCGCGCCCTGGGTGCGCCGGCTCGTCGAGGACATGGTCGAGACGATGGAGGATGCCGGCGGCACCGGTCTCGCCGCGCCGCAGGTGCACATGCCCTGGCGCATCGTCGTGTTCCAGGTCGGCGGCGAGCGCCTGAGCGACCTGCCCGGCGACACCGAGCAGGAGTTGACGGCGCTGATCAACCCGGTCGTCGAACCCGTCGGCAACGAGATAGCCTATGGCTGGGAAGGCTGCCTGTCGGTTCCCGGGCTGCGCGGCGTCGTGCCGCGCCATCTCCGGCTGCGCTATCGGGGGGTTGGGCTCGACGGCGGCGCGATCGAGCGCGACGTCGCCGGGTTCCATGCCCGGGTCGTGCAGCATGAATGCGACCATCTCGACGGCATCCTCTACCCGCAGCGCATGACCGACCACCGCCTGCTCGTCTTCCTCGAGGAATTGCAGCGGCATCCGATCGATCTGGCGGCGTTTCTCGCCGGCAAAGAGGACGCATGAGGAGCCCGTTCGCCGACAGCGAGCGCGACCGGCTGATCGCGGCGATATTGCCGAATGTCGCTTTCGACGGGTGGTCGCGGCATAGCTTGCGCATGGCGGCGCGGCGCGCCGGCGTCCCGGTCGGCGAGGCGATGGCGCTGTTCCCGCGCGGCGCTCCCGACCTCGTCGCCGCGTTCAGCCGCTGGGCCGACCGCCAGATGCTCGACCGGCTGGAAGCGACCCCCAGCGAACCGGCCAGCCTGTCGCGCCGCGTCGCGCTGGCCTTGCAGCTGCGTTTCGAGGTGTTGACACCGTGGCGCGAGGCGGTGCGTCGCGGCCTGTCGGTGCTCGCCTTGCCGCAGAACGCGCCGCTTGGGCTGCGCCTCTTGTACGAAACCGTCGACGGGCTGTGGTACGGGGTCGGCGACAGCTCGACCGATTTCAGCTTCTACACCAAGCGGGCGACATTGGCCGGGATTTATGCCGCAGCGGTATTGTACTGGCTCGACGACCGCTCGGCGGGCGGGGTCGCGACCGATGCCTTTATCGAGCGCCGGCTGGCCGATCTGCACCGCCTGACTGAGTTGCGCCAGCGCATCGAAGCCGCCGCCGATCGCCTGCCCAACCCGCTGCGCCTGCTGCGTCCCTCGCGCTGAGCCGAGCCGGCCTCAGCGGCTGTCCGGCCGCTCCGGCACGGCCTCGCTCTGGGCCCGCCGCCAGCCGTCGAGCGCGGCGGCGATCGCCGGATCGGCGAGGGCGAGGATCGCGGCCGCATACAGTGCCGCATTGACCGCCCCGGCATGGCCGATCGCAAAGGTCGCGACCGGAATGCCGGCCGGCATCTGCACCATCGACAGCAGGCTGTCGAGCCCGCCGAGGCTCTGGCTGTGGATCGGCACCCCGAGCACCGGCAGCGGGGTCAATGCCGCGATGACGCCCGGCAGGTGGGCGGCGCCGCCGGCTCCGGCGATGATCGCCTTCAGACCGCGCGACTGCGCCGTGCCCGCATATTGCTGGACCCGCTCGGGCGTCCGGTGCGCCGAGGCGACCCGCGTCTCATAGCCGATGCCGAGCCGGTCGAGCGTCTGCGCGGCATGCTGCATCGTCTCCCAATCGGATTGGCTGCCCATGATGATGCCGATCAGGCAACTGGCCTCGCTCATGTCGCTCCTCTCGCGGTGAATCGGGACGACGCTCGGCATTCGGGAGGCCCCCCATCCTGCCGGTTATCGGTCAGGCAATGATGTCCGGCAACAGCTCGCTTTCGATCTTTTTGATCTGGTCCTTCAGCATCAGCTTGCGCTTCTTGAGCCGCCGCAGCTGAAGCTGGTCGAACGGGCCGCCCTCGACCATGCGCGCGATCACGTCATCGAGGTCGCGGTGCTCGGTTTTCAGCGCGGCGAGCTTCGCCTTGAGGGCTTCGACGTCGAGATCCATCGCAACAGCGCGCGGCCTGGCGCATCATCACTGCCGGCGGCCCGCAGATTCGGGCCGCGCGCTCAGGATATAGCACGATTCGCAGCGAGTGCATCGGGCAGCGAACAATGCGGCAACAAAAGCATGGAAAACCGGATGTTTCGGGTGAGGCGTTGTGGCGTTTCTCGCTGGCTCTGTACGCCCGGCCTGGCGTCGCCGAGGCGCTGATCGCGTTGCAGGACCGGGCCGGCTGCGACGTCAACCTCGTGTTGTTCGCGCTGTGGCTCGGCGCGGCGCGCGGCCACCGCCTCGACCGGACCGAGCTCGCCGCTGGCGAGACGGCGGTCGCTCCGATCGGCCATGACATCGTCGCGCCGGTACGCCAGCTGCGCCGCCGCTTGAAGACCGCGCCGGCGGCCGACCTCCAAGATCTGCGCCGGCGCCTCCTTGCGCTCGAACTGGCCGCCGAGCGGCGGGTGCAATATCGCCTGGCGGACGCCGCTGCGGCGCCGATTTCCACGGGCGATCGAGGCGAGGCCGCCGCGGCCAATCTCGCTGTTGCCCTCGGTGCGGAAGCGCAGTCGCCCGAGGCGGCCGTGCTGCGCCAAGCACTGGCTGCGCTGACCCGGCGCGGATGACGGGTCAGCCGCGCCGCGGTTTGGCGCGCAACGGCCGCGCACCGGCTTCGGCCGGCTCGCCCCAGCGCCGTACCGTGCCGGCATCGAGCCCGAACAGGTCGAGGATTCGCCCCAGGGTCTGATCGATCATCTCCGCGATGGTCTGCGGCTTGGCGTAAAACGCCGGAACCGGCGGCGCGATCACCGCCCCCATCTCCGACAAGGCCGCCATCGTCCGCAGATGGCCGGTATGCAGCGGGGTTTCGCGGACCAGCAGCACCAGGCGGCGGCGTTCCTTCAGCGTGACGTCGGCGGCACGTGACAAGAGGGTTGTCGTGACCCCGGTGGCGATCTCGGCCATGCTGCGGATCGAGCACGGCGCCACCACCATGCCGATCGTCGGGAAGGAGCCCGAGGAGATCGGCGCCGCGAGGTCGCCGATCGCGTGTACGACATCGGCGCGGGCACGCAGATCGGCCGGCTTGAGCGCGGTTTCGAGGGCCAGCGTGACCTCGGCCGAGCGGCTCATCACCAGATGCGTCTCGACCGCGAGCGGCCGCAGCAGTTCCAGCAGCCGGGCGCCGTAGATGACGCCCGAGGCGCCGCTGATGCCGACGATCAGCCGCTGGGGCGGCGGCGCGGGGCCTTGGTTCTGTCGCATGCCGGTTTCCTGCTTAACCGCTGTGCAATCGCCCTGTAAAATACAATGGCACGCCCTATCTCGAAGAAAGGGTTGCACCCACTGGCCGGCCGGGCGATCCGGCGTTACAATCGGCCATTTACGACCGTCTAGCAGGAGGACACTGCATGTCGCTGCACGATCGCATCGAGGCGCTCAGAGAGAAGCATGCTTTGCTCGAACGCGCCATCGATGAGGAGATCCACCGTCCCCTCCCCAACCAGGAGACGGTCCACGATCTGAAGCGTCAGAAACTCCGCATCAAGGACGAAATCTTCCAATTGGAGCGGCAATAAGCGCACCGCGCGCCGCTCGCGCCTCAAAAAGCCGGAGAGGGCATCCCTCCCCGGCTTTTTTGTTGCGGATGGGCATTTGGCGAATTGGGGCGTCGCGACCCGGGCTGTGGTAGGCTGCGCGTCGCGAATGGAGAATGCGTCGTGCCCGTCGCACCTACCGACGATCCTGTGCTGATCCGCTTTCGTGCCGCGCTTGACGCGCTCTACGGAGAGCGCATCGAGCGCGTCGTACTGTTCGGCTCGCGAGCGCGCGGCGATGCGCGCGCGGATTCGGATTACGACGTGGCAGTGTTTCTCAAAGACCTGACCGACCGCTGGCGCGAGCTGGACCGCCTGGCCGACCTCAGCACGGACATTGTCGATGAAACGGGCGAGGTCATCCACGCCATGCCGTATCGCGCGGGCTCCTACGAAGACCGCACGTCCCTGATGCGGGAAATTCGCCGCGAGGGCGTCGATCTGTCCGCCGGAGACCGCCGCCTTTCTGGACTAGATGTGGAGCCTCAACAGGTTGTCCTCGGACAGGCTGAGGCGGCTGATCGGCGTTTGCGATTTTATCCCGCCGTGCGGGCGATGCCAGTTGTATCGATGCAGCCAGAAAGGGAGTTCTTCGGCGCGCCGATCCGAG
>WNFC01012040.1_pt1 | contig 10382 bp, 8 predicted proteins | sample 5400541 | NCBI WGS metagenome assembly WNFC01 (sample SAMN13153342, study PRJNA577476) | soil metagenome | isolation source: 120 cm saprolite under Douglas fir tree site 2 hole 2 replicate 1 | place: USA:California | collected 2015-04-18 | reverse complement strand
CCTTCTCCACTCGTCGAACGGCAGATTCCCGAACGTCCGCCTGCAGGGTCTGCGAAGGCGCAGGAGCCGACATCTGCGGGTTCGGCTAATCCGCCGCCGCGAGGTCCGTGCGTCCGAGCCCCGTCACGCCCATCTCCGCCATCGTTTCGGCCACTGCCGTCATCGCCTCGGCCATATCGGCCTCGGTCACCTCGCCTATGCAGCCGATCCGGAAGGTATCGGCCAGCGCGAGCCGGCCGGGGAAGATAATGAACCCGCGCCGCTGCATCCCCTCGAACAGCTTCTGAAAGCTGAAGGCGGGATGGTCGGGATTGTGGAACGTGGCGACGATCGTGCGTCGGCGGGGTGAAGCGAAACGCACCGGTCCGATCCATGTGCTGGCTCTGGTCCCAGAGATCGAGCGCCAGGCTGGGGCAATTTCCCTTGGCATTTTCCAGCACGGTTTTCTGCACCACCGACCAGCCGATGCCCGGCGCGGCCTGCATGCATTTGTTGGAGGACACCGTCACTGCCTGAAAGCCGAGCCGCTTCGCGTCGATGTCGATCGCGCCGAAGCTCGCGACCGCGTCGATCAGCAGGCCCTTGCTGTAGCGGCGGCAGATATCGGCCAGCGCCTCCAGCGGGTTCAGCACGCCGGTGCTGGTCTCGCAGTGCACTACCATGACGTGGGTGAGCGCGGGGTCGGCGCGGATCGCCGTCTCGAACTGCACCGTCGTCGCCGGCGTGAATGGCGGCGTGCGCAGCGCAATATAGGCCTTGCCGGTATGGGCGCACATCTCGATCAGCCGATCGCCGTAGACGCCGTTGGTGTGGATCAGCAGCTTGCCGCCCGGCGGTACCAGGGCGGCGATCACCGCCTCGTTGGCATAGGTCGCGCTGCCCGGCAGCGGAATGGCGGTATAGGCGCCCTGCCCGCCGACCAAACCGACCATGTAATCGCGGGCGAATTTGAGATCCGCCTGAAACTCCACGCCGCCGGAGGCGCGATCCTTCAGCATCACCATCTTGGTGGAGAGCGAGATGCTGACCGGCCCCGGTGTCAGCAGCAGCGGATTGGACGCATCTCTCGGCATGGCCCGGTCTCCCCACGATGTGCACGACCTCAATAGCAAATACCGGGCCGCCGACGCGACCCCTAAATGGTCTATATTACTCGCTAACTGAAATCAAAAATGGCTCTATATTAATCAGAAAGGTCAACTCTCGTGCAAAGACTGCCCAATATGCAGTCATTGCCATTCGACGCCCACTAATTCTGCCTATCTTGCCCGCATTTGTCTTGACTCGTCGCGGCGGCTCTCGATTACCTTTGTCGCTTGTCGGATTGTTATAGGAGATCCCGATGAAGCGACTTGCGGCCGGCTTGCTCTCTGCAATCTTGGCGTTTGCCCTCACCGGTCCCGCACCGGCGGCGAATCGCGGCGGCACGCTGGTCTTCGCGCGCGCCATCGACAGCCAGTTCCTCGATCCCGTGCATACGGCGCAGAACGCGGATATCTGGATCTCGCTCAACCTCTACGACACGCTGCTGCTGGCCTCCGCCGACGGCAAGAGCACGGAGCCCGGGCTTGCCGCGGCCTTCAAGGTGTCCGAGGACGGCAAGACGCTGACCTTCACCATGCGGCCCGGCCTGAAATTCGCCGACGGCTCGCCGCTGCTGGTCAGCGACGTCAAGTGGTCGCTCGATCGCGCGCGGAGCAAGGAGGAGGGCGGCGAGTTCGCCTTCCTGCTTGCCTCGATCGCGTCGATCGATACCGAGGGCAGCGACACCGTCGTGCTGCATATGAAACATCCCGACCCCACCATCCTGCAGGCGCTGGCGACGTTCAACGCGGGCATCATGTCGGAAAAGCTGCTGACCGCGGCACCCGGGGCGACGCTGCAGGAAAAATCCAAGGCCTTCGCGGAACACCCGATCGGCTCCGGCCCGTTCGTGCTGACGAGCTGGCAGCGCAACGCCGAGATGGTGATGTCGCGCAACCCGTACTATTGGAAGCCAGCCGCCGACGGCAAGCCGCTGCCCTATCTCGATGCCGTCAAGTTCGTCATCATTCCCGATGACGCGACGCGCATCCTCAAGCTGAAGGCCGGCGAGATCGATGTGGCGGAGTTCGTCCCCTACTCGCGCGTGACCGAGCTCAAGGGCGATCCCAAGCTGAACATGGTTCTGTTCCCCGCCGCCCAGGTGAACTATTTCGCGTTGAACACGCGCCCGACCTTGAAGGACGGCACCAAGAACCCGCTGAACGACGTGCGCGTGCGTCAGGCGCTGAACTACGCCACCGACAAGGACGCGCTGATCCAAGTGGTGTCCTACGGCACCGGCACGCCACAGCAGAGCTTCATGCCGATGTCGACGCCGCTGTCCTATGGCGAAGGTCCGCTCTATCCCTACGATATCGCCAAGGCGAAGAAGCTGCTGGCCGATGCCGGGCTGGCCGGAGGGTTCGAAGTCACCTGCATGGCGCTCGCCGGCAGCGCCGACGACACCGCCAAGCTGTCCGCGATGCAGCAGATGTGGGCGCAAATCGGCGTCAAGCTGAAGATCGAGCAGCTCGAAGCGGCGACGCGCCTCGCGCGCTACAATGCCACCGACTTCCAGATGCGCACGTCGCTGTGGACCAACGACATCAACGACCCGAACGAGATCACCTCGATCCTCGCCTACTATCCGACACGGCAGTCGGCCCGCACCGGCTGGCAGGACAAGCGGGTGGATGAGCTGTTCGACATGAGCCAGGAAGAGCTCGATCCCGCCAAACGCGCCGCCCAGTACAAGGAGATCCAGCAGCTTTATGCCGCCGGCGCCCCGATCATCTTCAGCATGGAAGTGCCGTATCCCGTGGCGATGCTGAAGAAGGTGAAGGACTTCGTGCAGATCCCCCTGGGCAACAACATCTTCATCGATACCTATCTCGACAAGTAGCCGGGCGTGACCCTGCTCGGCATCCTGGCGCGGCGGCTGCTGCATATCGCGGCGACCGTCGTGCTGGTTGCCTTGCTGATCTTCGCGCTGATGCATTTCCTGCCCGGCGATCCCGTGCTGATGCTGCTCGGCGAGCGGGCAACCGATGCCAGCATCGCCCAGATGCGCCATGCCATGGGGTTCGACCGCACGGTGCTGGAGCAGTTCTGGGAGTTTCTCCTGCACATGACGACGCTGCAGTTCGGCGATTCGATCACCATGCGCGTGCCGGTGGTCTCGCTGATCCGCGACCGCCTGCCGGTGACGCTGATGTTGACCGGCATGGCGATGATGCTCGCGTTGCTGATCGCCGTCCCGCTCGCCTTCGTCGCCGCCTTGCGTCAGGGCGGCATCGCCGATGCCGTCATCCGGGTGATCTCGCAGGTCAGTCTCTCGATGCCGGTGTTCTATATCGGCCTTATCCTGCTGATCACCTTGGCGGCGGGGCTGCGCTGGTTTCCGGTGGGCGGCATCGGCAACGGCTTCCTCGAGGATATCTACTACCTGTTCCTGCCGGCCCTGACGCTGGCGCTCAGCCTGTCGGCCATCTTGCTGCGCAACCTGCGAGAATCGCTGATCGAGGTCCTGCATGCGGAGTATGTCAGCTTCGCCACCGCGAAGGGGCTGATGCGCCGCACCGTTCTCGGTCGCCACGTGCTGCGCAATGCCTGGATCTCCACCATCACGCTGCTCGGCCTGCATATCGGCTCGCTGGTCGGCGGCGCCGTCATCACCGAAACCGTCTTTGCCGTGCCGGGCGTCGGCCGCCTGATGATCGACAGTATCTTCTCGCGCGACTATGCCGTCGTGCAGGGGCTGACGATGGTGCTTGCCGTGATGGTTTCCGTCGTCTTCCTTGCGGTCGACGCGCTGCAGGCGATGCTGGACCCGCGAGTCGGCGCGTGAGCGCGGTGCAGGACTCGCCGATGGCGGTCTCCCCGCGGCTGCGCATGCGCATGCGCGTCCGGCTGCCGCCGACGACAATCGCCGGCGTCGTGATCCTGCTGACGCTGATCGCCTGCGCCGCCTTCCCTGCCGCCATCGCACCGTACGACCCCAACGCGTTCGACTACCGCGCGCTGCTGAAGCCGCCGAGCTGGGCGCATCCCTTCGGCACCGACAATTTCGGCCGCGACGTGCTGTCGCGCACCATTTGGGCCGCGCGCATCGATCTGGGGATCGCGGTGTTCTGCACGCTCTTCCCGGGCCTGTTCGGCACGTTCTTCGGCTGCATCGTCGGCTACGCCGGCGGCGTTCTCGATGCGGTGTTTCGCCGCGTGGTGGACGTCGCCATCACCATCCCGCTCCTCGTCCTGGTCATCGCCATCATTGCCGTGCTCGGCCCCGGGCTTACCAACATGTATATCGCCGTCAGCGCGGTGAACTGGATCATCTATGCGCGCCTGATCCGCGGCGAGATCCTGACCCAGAAGCGGCGCGACTACGCGGCCGCCGGGCGGGTGATGGGCTATAGCGCCGGGCGCATCCTGTTCCGCCACTTGCTGCCCAACGCGCTCGGACCGGTCGTGGTCTACTGGATGACCGACATGGCCTTGGCGATCCTGCTCGGATCGAGCCTCGGCTATCTCGGCCTCGGCGCGCAGCCGCCGACGTCCGAATGGGGCGTGCTGATCGGCGACGGCAAGAATTTCATGACTACGGCCTGGTGGATGTCGATCTTCCCTGGCATCGCCATCGTGCTGGCGGGTACCGGCTTCAGCCTGCTCGGCGACGGGCTGGCGGCAGTCTTGCGCCGGCGATGACGGCGCTTCTCTCGGTGCGCGACCTCGGTATCCGCATCGGGCTCGCCAGCCCGGTCGACGGCGTCTCGTTCGAGGTCGCGGCCGGCGAGATGCTGGGCCTCGTCGGCGAATCGGGCTCCGGCAAGAGCCTCACCTTGCGCGCCTTGCTGCAATTGCTGCCGGCGCAGGCGGCAACCACGGGGGCCGCGCTGTGGCAGGGACGCGACCTGCTGCGCATGACGGCAGCCGAAATCCGTCGCGTGCGCGGGCGGGATGTCGCGATGATCTTCCAGGAACCGATGACCGCGCTCGACCCTGTCCTCCCCATCGGGCTGCAGATCACCGAAAGCCTCGATGTCCATTTGGGTCTGCGTGGCGCGGCCGCGCGGGCGCGCGCGGTGCAGTTGCTCGACCTCGTCGGCATTCCCGATGCCAAACGTCGGCTCGACAACTATCCGCACGAGTTCTCCGGCGGCATGCGTCAGCGCGCGATGATCGCGATCGCGCTTGCCGCGGAGCCGAAATTGCTGCTCGCCGACGAGCCGACGACGGCGCTCGACGTGACGATCCAGGATCAGATCCTGACGCTGCTGCTGCGGCTCAAGGAGGATCTGCGGATGAGCGTGGTCCTGGTCACCCACGATCTCGGTATCGTCGCCGGTACTTGCGACCGGGTGGCGGTGATGTATGCCGGCCGCATCCTGGAATCGGGATCCGTCCACTCGGTGTTCCGCAGCCCTGCCCATGCCTACACGCTGGGGCTGATGCGCTCGGTGCCCGACCGCGCCTATGCGCGCCGGCCGCTCTCCTCGATCCCCGGCAGCCCGCCCGATCCCGGCGACATGCCGCCGGGCTGCCGCTTCGCACCGCGTTGCCGTTTCGCCACCGCTGCCTGCGGCGAGGCGCCGCCGCCGCTGCGCGGCATCGCCGACGATCACCAGACCTCCTGCCTGCAGGCCCATGAGGTCAGGCGCGCCGCGCGCGAGGCGGCATGAGCGAATTCCTCGTCGCCGACGACCTCATCCGCGGCTTTCCCGCGCGGCGCGGCATCGGCGACCTGCTGCGCGGCGGCCCGCGCCCGATGGTGCGCGCGCTGAACGGCGTCAGCCTGCAGATCGCTCGCGGCGAAACGCTCGCCGTGGTTGGCGAATCCGGCTGCGGCAAATCGACCCTCGCCCGTGCGCTCGTCCGCCTGATCGAGCTCGACGGCGGCCAGATCTCCTTCGACGGCATGGACGTGCGCAGCCTCGCCGGCGCCGCGCTCCGCCGCTACAACCGCCGTGTGCAAATGGTCTTCCAGGATCCTTACGGCTCGTTAAACCCGCGCATGACGGTGGGGCAGATCCTGGAGGAAGCGCTGCAGGTGCACGACATGGTGCCCGCGACGCAGCGCCCGGCGCGCGTCATCGAGCTCCTGTCCCTCGTGCGCCTACCCGCCGATGCCGCCAGCCGCCTGCCGCATGAATTCTCCGGCGGACAACGCCAGCGCATCGCCATCGCGCGTGCCCTCTCGATCGAACCCGAGTTACTGATCGCCGATGAGATCGTCTCGGCGCTCGACGTCTCCGTCCAGGCGCAGATCCTCAACCTGCTGCTCGATCTGCAGGACCGCCTCGGCCTCGCGATCCTCTTCGTCTCGCACGATTTGCGCGTCGTCCGCCATCTCGCGCACCGCGTCGCCATCATGTATCTCGGCCGCGTCGTCGAGGTCGGCCCCGCCGACGCCGTCTTCGACGCCCCCCGTCACCCCTATACGAAAACCCTGCTCCGTGCCGCGCCGAGCATGAACCCGCCCGAGCCAGGTGCTGCGCCGAGACGGCGCACCGCCGCCCTCGCCGGCGAGCTGCCGAGCCCGCTCAACATTCCCGCCGGCTGTCCCTTCCACCCGCGCTGCCCCGAGGCCCGCGACCGCTGCACGACGGAAGTCCCGCGCATCCACATCGCCAATCGCAACCACCTCGCGACCTGTCACCTGCTGAAGTGAGGGCCTAGGCGACAAGCTGGATGATGAACACGATCATCTGGCTGTTGGCCAAATAGCCGTGCTGCAGATTCGCCTTGGAGTGAATGAGCCGTGCGCAAATGTGTCAACGCCTTCTAATGGGAAATCCATAGCGATCTACACAACACCCCTGATTGGCTCGCGTCTCTATCGAGCCCAAGCTGCTGGTACGTTTGGTCGACAGACCTCATCGGACGGCGGACGCCAGTGAACGAATGCTGTCGATCACTGGTCGAACCATCGATATTGGAGTGTCGCGCCGATCGTCTCGAAGTTTCCGCCGCCGCGCGTCGTCAGCCACGTCGACCAGGCGAATTTCACGGAAAACCCCTCCGCCAGCGGGACCGAGAGTGTGAGCCCATAGCGCGAATTGGCCTGGACATCGTGTTTTTCAGCACCGTTTATGCTGGTCTCGCCGCCGGTATAGAAGGTCGCGTCCGCCGCCAGCCATAGGCCCGGACGAAAACTGTACCCTCCGTGCAGCTGAAAGTCGAAAAGCGGGTCCTGGCTGCGCGTGTTCCCGTTGAAGAAATTGCTGTTGTCGGTGAACAGCCAGATGCCGGCAGAGCCGTCCGCGAACCAGTCTCCGAGCGGGACCGACAGACCGACATCCGGCTTGAACGCCCAGCGGTTGGAACTGATGTTGATGAGATGCGCCGGATTGTAGTCGCCGGTCGGCGCGACGATGGTAAGGCTCGCTCCGAGCGTCGTGGTCGGTTCGCGCTGCGCAAACTCAGCCGGCGTCAATGCCGGGCCGCCCACCAGAATTCCTGCGAAACGCAACCTTAGGTCGCCGAGCCCTGACCTGGAGATTGACTGGCTCTGGTCCTCGAGCTTTCCGCTGAGATCGCCGGCAACATAGGGGAGCACGAAACCTGCGTTGGCTGAATGCCCGAACAGCCCGAAGGTGCGTTCGTAGCCGATCCTGCCGCCGTTGATCGAAGCCCGAACATCGTTAATGGGAAGCGACGGGTCCAGCGAGACGCTGCCGGTCGTGCGCGAATAGCCCGCGATCAGGAAGTTGGTGCCGATCGGCGAGGCCGAGTAGGCCCGCGGCTCCATCTCTTGCGCATGCGCTCCGACGCCAGCCGACAGGAGGCCGAGAGTGGCAACGGCAACCGCCGCTGCAGAGACAAGGCCAGCGGTGGTTGGCGGCCTTACGCGCCGGGAACGGGCTCGTTTCGGCACATGGCAGCGGCCGTCCACGGTCTCATTCATATACCGGCGGCGATGTCGTGGACCGTGCGGCGAGCATCAAGCCGACTTTCGACAGGCGCCGAGCTGCCGCATCCGCGCGGCGAGTTGCTCCGACCAAGACTCGAAAGCGTGATCGACATCGAGCCAGCTATCCTGCGTGGCGCTGATGCCCCCTCATGGCAGCCTCAGCCTATCGCCGACCTCGTCCTTGACCATCCAGCGTCGGCTCTCGATCCTGGCGCGGGCGAACGGGCTGACCTTGCCGGCGAACCAGAATTCCTTGCTCTTGTAGCCGGGCGACTGGACCTCTTGCCTGTCGCGATTCGCCTGCACATCGCGCTCGATCGTTTCGGTCCAGGCGAAATAATCGCCGACGAGAGCGATGACCAGCTCTCCCTTGCGCGTCACCATCGCCGGCCTGATGCCGGCATCCACCAGCCGGGCGACCGGCGCGATATTGGCGTTATAGGCGGCGATCATCTCGATCTGGCGCTGCCATAAGAAGGTATCAGGCTCGGTCGTCGCCGTTATCGCGTCCCGGAGCAAGAGCCGACGATTGCCGATGGCGCTCATCTTTTCGAGCGCGGCGACGATCAGGGTCTTGCGCGTCGGCGAGTATTTGGGATGGTCGAGAAATGCGGCAACCAGCTCCTTCGGCATGCCCATGCCGGCGAGCTTGTCGCGGTTGATGTCCTTCAACTGATCCGGGCTCTTATCGTAGATCAGCCTGCCGACGCCGCCGGCAAACTTGGTGCCCCTGAGGACCGCGCTCGCCGCGCCGCCGACGGCGCCAAAGCCGGCGCCGACGGTCATGCTGCCGCCGGCCGCCGCCCAGGCGAGCTCGCCGAGGCGCGCCTGCAGCAGCTCATTGTTCGAATAGGGATCGACCGAGAATTTCTCCGCCAGCTTGCGTTTCGCCACGCCGACACCGAGCGCCGCTTTGACGACACCTTCCTCCTGCTGGCTCGGCCTGCCGAAGAGCGAATGGCCGATATTACCGAAGAACTGGCCGACGCCCTCGGCGGAACCTTGCAAAGTGGCGCCCGGCTCCTGAAGGAGGTCACCGGCGAATTGCAGCGGACTGACCGCTGCCTTCTTGACCGCGTCGAGATAGACCTTGCTCCGTTTGATCTCGTCCATCTTGGCGAGCGCCTCGAACTCCTGGGCGCGGATTCGCAGCAGATCGGTGCTGACAACCGCCAGCGTCGCGGCACCGGTTCTCACCGTGTAATGATTGACGAAACCATCATTCGCCACCGTTTCGTCGACCGACCAGCCGGCGCCACCGCGCAATTCGGGGGGCAGCACGCTCGATGCCTGAAATACCGGCGCCTGCTCCCACTCTTGCGCTGCCGCAATGCCGACGAACATGGCGGCGAATATGGCGACGACGAATGGCGCTGCCTTGATCAGGACACTCCACGACGCAGCTCTCATTCGATATCTCCCGTTCGCAAGACCGGCCGGCGCTTCGCTCGCACGGGAACCGGCGTCACCCCGATCCGCGCGAGGCACGTTCGATGCGGATCCCGGCGTGACTGCGATGTTGCGTTTTCTGCTCGACGCCCACGCTTGCACCCGCCCTCGGGGCCGACAATCGAGCCATCCCCCGATGTTGGGTAAAAAAAGCATCTAGACGACCCGACCCGCTTTCCCGGCCGGTAACGCAGCGCATGAGGGAATCGATTGACGCCGCCGCCAGGCCGGGGCGTGGAGTCCTCGGATGTCGCGATCGCTTCGCCGGCAATCGCCTACAGCAAGTATTCGCGGGAAATCGGGCGAGTGACCGATGGATTCGGTGGCGTTTGCGGCCAAATCTGATCGAGGTCGCGACGGCGCATCGAGAACGCGAATGACGGCGCGTCGATGATCACCTCCGCCCGCGAGGAGTCGTTCGGTCATGTCCGGCGATAGAAGACAGATGTCGGAGCGGATGCGGACGATCTCGCGATCGGACCGGACAGCGGTCGCGAGCGACGCAACCGAGATATCCCGCGCGGGCCTGCTCGCGCAGCTGCCCGACGAGCTCAAGAAGAGCGGCGAGGCGAGGTTTCTGCTCGTGCACCTCATCTACCGGCCGCGCAGCTACGAGCGCGAGTTCAAGGACTACGAATTCTCCTGGCAGTCGATGCAAGAGCGCTGGCGCGCCAGCTATCAGGACACCGTGCGCACGCTTCGTCATCCCGAGGTCCTCGAGCGAGCCGCCGGCGTCCATGGCGGCGTCTTCGTTTTCGATTACGCGCGAGACGACTGAACGCCGGGCGGGATGGCCGGCACGGGCCGGTTCGCAAACGGGATATCCGCAATCGAAAGACGCCCAGCCGGCGTCACCGGCACCGCCGCGCCGGCTGATCCTCGGACGATATGGTTGACGCGAGGCCCGATTCGCCGTCGCGCAAATCGGAACGTCGAGGATCAAGGCGATTGGTGACCTGACGGGAGGTCGATATGCGGCCGCTATCCGATATCTGGCATG
>WNFC01020899.1_pt1 | contig 10383 bp, 5 predicted proteins | sample 5400541 | NCBI WGS metagenome assembly WNFC01 (sample SAMN13153342, study PRJNA577476) | soil metagenome | isolation source: 120 cm saprolite under Douglas fir tree site 2 hole 2 replicate 1 | place: USA:California | collected 2015-04-18 | reverse complement strand
CCGTCGCGCGCCACGTGCAGGATGTCCTGCCCGCCGGTGGTGCGCGCCAGCTCGGCCAGGGCCAGCGAATCGGCGCCCTCCGGCAGGCCGGCGACGGTCCAGCGGCCGGGCTTGCGATGGATCGCGGCAAGAGTATCGGAAAGCGGAGCCACTAAAACCTCACGCGAAACGCCAAAAGCTTGCGCAGCACCGGCGTATCGGCCTCGGGGGGGATTTCGGCCTGGCCCGAGACCCAGTCGAAGATATCGTTGTCGCCCGCCGCGAGGAGGCGCTCGTACTGATCGAGCTCGGCTGCATCGAACGTGGCGATTTGGGCGCGCGCGAATTGACCCAGGAGAATGTCGTTCTCCTTGTTGCCACGATAGACGCTGCGATAAAGCAAACGCTTGCGCCGCGTCTCGAGATCCGCCTCGCCTGCCATGTTTTCCCCAGGTTCGGCCCGAAAAGGGGCGTAGCATATAGGCGGCGGCGATGGCGAAGTCACGCGGCCCGAAAGCCTAGCATCCATGCGCCCGCAGAGCCTCACACCCCTGTTCGCCCAAGTGACATCGCTGCCCGGAATCGGGCCGCGCTGGGGCAAGCTCGTCGAGAAGCTCGCCGGCCCCCTGGTCGTCGACCTGCTCTGGCACCTGCCCTTCGCCGTGGTCGACCGGCGCCATGCACCCGAAGTCGCCAAAGCCAAGGCGGGCGAGATCGCCACGCTCACCGTCACGGTTGACGAGCATCTGGTGCCGCGCAATCCGCGCCAACCCTATCGCGTCTGGTGCAGCGACGAGACCGGGAGGCTCTGCCTCACCTATTTCAACGGCCGCGAGGACTATCTGAAGAAGCTGCTGCCCGTGGGCGAGGTCCGGGTGGTGAGCGGCAAGGTCGATCTCTACCAAGGCGAGGTGCAGATGACGCACCCCGAGCATGTCGTGCCGCTCGACCAGCGCGAATCGATCCTGCGGGTCGAGCCGGTCTATGGCCTGACCACCGGCCTTACCCAGCGGCCGATGCAGAAGGCGATCGCCGCGGCCGTCGAGCGCGCGCCGGACCTGCCTGAATGGCAGGACGCGGCGTATCTCGCCCGCAATCGCTGGGCCGATTGGAAATCCTCCCTCGCCCAAGCGCACGCGCCGGCCGAGGAGAGCGACCTGTCGCCGCTGCATCCGGCACGCGCGCGCCTTGCCTTCGACGAGCTGCTGGCAAGCCAGCTCGCAATCGCCCTGGTCCGCCATCACAACCGCAGCGTCGCAGGGCACGCCACCAAAGGCGACGGCCGCCTGCGCCAGTTGACGCTGGCCGCGCTGCCCTTCGAGCTGACGCCCAGCCAGCAGATCGCGGTCGGCGAGATCGAGGCCGACCTCGGCAAGCCGGAGCGCATGATCCGCCTGCTGCAGGGCGATGTTGGCAGTGGCAAGACCGTGGTGGCCTTCCTCGCCATGCTGATCGGCGTCGAAGCGGGCGCTCAGGCGGCTCTCATGGCGCCGACCGAGCTTTTGGCCCGTCAGCATCACGCCACCATCACGCCGCTCGCCGACGCAGCCGGCGTGCGCCTGGCCTTGCTCACCGGCCGCGACAGCCAGAAGCAGAAGAAGGAGACGCTAAAAGGCCTGGCCGACGGTTCGATCCATCTGGTGGTCGGCACGCATGCGCTGGTCCAGGAGGACGTCGAGTTTGCCGACCTCGCTTTGGCCGTGGTCGACGAGCAGCATCGCTTCGGCGTGCACCAGCGCATGGCACTGTCGTCCAAGGGCCATGCCGTCGATCTTTTGGTCATGACCGCCACGCCCATCCCGCGCACCTTGATGCTCGCGGCCTATGGCGACCTCGATGTCTCCAAGCTGACCGAGAAGCCGGCCGGCCGCCAGCCGATCGACACCCGCACCATCCCGCTGGAGCGCATCGGCGAGGTGGTCGACGGCGTCGGCCGCCAGATCGCGGCGGACGGGCGGGTCTACTGGGTGTGTCCGCTGATCGAGGAATCGGAGGAGGTCGACCTCGCCAATGTCGAAGAGCGCTTCGGGCAGTTGAGCGCGCGCTTCCCCGGCAAGGTCGGCTTGCTGCATGGCCGCCTCAAGGGCGCCGAACGCGAGGCGACGATGGCCGCGTTCGCCGACGGCCGCCTGTCGGTCCTGGTCGCCACCACGGTGATCGAAGTCGGCGTCGACGTGCCTGCCGCCACGGTAATGGTGATCGAGCATGCCGAACGCTTCGGCCTGGCGCAGCTTCACCAGTTGCGCGGCCGGGTCGGCCGCGGCGCAAAAAAGTCGACCTGCCTGCTGCTCTACGCCCAACCGCTCGGCGAGACGGCCAAGGCGCGGCTGGCCATCATGCGCGAGACCGAGGACGGCTTCCGCATCGCCGAGGAGGATCTCCGCCTGCGCGGCGCCGGCGAGCTTTTGGGCACGCGCCAGAGCGGCCTGCCGGACATGCGGCTGGCCGACCTCGCCGCCCATGCCGAGCTGCTGCAGGCCGCCCGCGATGACGCCCGCCTGGTGATCGATCGCGATCCCGACCTGCAGTCCGAGCGCGGCGCGGCGCTGCGGGCCCTGCTCTACCTCTTCCGGCGCGACGATGCGGTGCGCACCCTGCGCGCCGGCTGAAGGCCGAGGGGTTTCCGCAATTTCCGCAAGCGCTACGCCAATTCTCATGGGGCGGCGGGACCTCCTCGTCCACTATTAGTAGCTGATGAACCGACCTCGACCTGCCTGCGCGAAGCCGAAGCAGCTTCGCTTCGGCGGAGGCAGGGGTCCGCGCTCGCCTTGAGGTCTGTCCGTCAACGTTCCACCAAACTCTCGTCTGCACATGTACCTTAGTATTGCTCAAGTAAAAGTCAAGCGACACTGTAGCATCACTTTATTTCCCCGGCGAATGGCCAAGCGCCGGTGGACGGGTCCGGGGAAATAAGCAGGCACCATTCGACGGGGTAACGGCCGGATGGCGATCGAATGACGAGTACCGGCTATCACAGGACAGGGAGTCACAACTGTCACCCCGAGCGAAGCGAGGGGGCCTTTAAGGCTACGAGAAAGGTCCCTCGCTACGAGAAAGGTCCCTCGCTGCGCTCGGGATGACAGCGGGCCCGTATCTGGCATTTGTGATTCCGGGTACCAGGCACCATCCAACCGAAAAACAGGCGCCCCCGCCGATGGAGTTTTTGCGCACCATCCTGCGCAAAAACTCGCCGGTTGTTCGCGACCGCCTGATAGTCGCCGGCATCGGACTCATCCAGCGCACTGTAAGAGGTCGGTCTTCAGGCGAAGCTGGTCCATATGCGGACCGTGCCGAAGCGTCCCCGCAGTATCTGCTCGCCCTGATCTCGCAGCCGGGCGAGCATCGTCTCGAGTTCTGACGAATGCCTGCCGTTCAGGCCAGTGATCACCGAATCGGCAACGACCAGGGGCGTCTGCAGGCTGCGGGTCAGCATCTGAAGCCGATTGGCGATGTTCACCGTGTCGCCGATCACCGTGAAGGAAAGGCCCTGATCGCTGCCGACATCGCCCAGTACCGCCGGCCCGTAGTTGAGACCGATGCCGACCGCGAGCGCCGCTTCGTTGCGCGCCGCGCGCTCGGCGTTCCACCCTTTCAACGCGTCCAGCATGCGGCCGGCGCAGCACAGCGAGTGCCCGGCGTCGTCAGGCCCCGAGGTGGGCAGGCCAAAGACGGCGAAGATCGAATCGCCGATGTACTTCTCGATCGTGCCGCCGCAGGCGAAGATCTGCGCCGCCATGCGCTCGTGGAACTCGCGCAACATGGTGACCACGGCCTCCGGCACCATCTCCTCCGCCATTCGAGTGAAGCCCACGATGTCGACGAACAGGACGGCGACCGTTTCGCGCCGGACGGGTCCCAGTGGTTCGTCGCGATCGGCCAGAAGGCCGACCAGGTTCGGCGAGAAATAGCGCGCGAGGTTGGTGCGGGCCCGCTCAGCCGCGGCGCGCCGGCGCTCGAGCTCGCGCACACGAGCGATGTCGCCCAGCGTCTTCCTGATGGTGATCTCGAGGTCCTTGAGGTCCACCGGCTTGGTGACGAAGTCGAAGGCGCCACGGTTCATGGCGGTCCGGATGTTGGCCATGTCACCGTAGGCGGAGACGATCACGGCCCGCACCGGCGACTGTCGCTCCTGCAGCATCGACAAGAGCGTGAGCCCGTCCATCACCGGCATGTTGATGTCGAGCAGCAACAGCTCGATCTCCGGATCGGCCGCCAGCGCCGCCAGCGCCTCCTCGCCGTGACGGGCGAAGCTGAACGCATATTCCTGTGTCCGGATCTGGCGGCGGAACTGCTGGCGAATCAGCAGCTCGAAGTCGGCTTCGTCGTCGACGGCGAGGATCTTGGCCGGCCCCGTCATCGCGCCCTCCCCCTCAGCCCGCCGGCGGCGCGAAGAGGAGAAGCTGCTGCTTCAGGAAATCGAAGTCGACCGGCTTGGCGATGAAATCCGCCGCACCGCGCGCGTCGGCCATGCGGCGCCGTTCGTCGTCGCCATAGGCGGTCACCATCATGACCGGCAGCTCCGGCCAGCGCTGCTTGATCTCGCCCAGCAGCGCGAGCCCGTCCATTCCGGGCATGTTGATGTCGGACAGGATGACGATCAGCTCCGGCCGGATGCCCTCGCTCAGCATGCCGAGCGCAGCCTCGCCCGAGCCCGCGAAATGCAGCACGTAGAGGCCCTGTCGCACTTCGCGACGGAAGCGCTGGCGAAACAGCTCCGCCACGTCGGGCTCGTCGTCGACGATCAGAATGCTGACGCTCATGCCGGCCTCCTCCCGGCCGCGGCGGGCCCAACCCTCGGCAGGCGAACGGTGAACTCGGTGAAGCGGCCCAGCTCGCTGTCGACGGTGATCGTGCCGCCGTGCTGCTGGGTGACGATGTCGTAGCTGATCGAGAGGCCGAGTCCCGTGCCCTCCCCGGTCGGCTTGGTGGTGAAGAAGGGCTGGAACAGGCGCTCGCGGTGCTCGGGGCGGATGCCGATGCCGTTGTCGCGGATGGCGATCTCGATTGCCTCGCCGAGCTCGCGCGTGCGCACCCTGAGCGCGGGCCGGAAAGAAGCGTCGCCATGGCGCGCGCGCCGCGAGACGGCGTAGAAGCCGTTGCCGATCAGGTTCAGGAACACGCGGGTGACGTCCTGCGGCACGATCTCGATCGGCGCCATGTCGGCCTGCAGCTCGCGCTCGAGGGTGACGTTGAAGCTCTGGTCCTGCGCCCGCGCGCCGTGATAGGCGAGGTTGAGCGCCTCCTCGAGCACGGCATTGATGTCCACGCTCTGGCGGTCGCCGCTGCCGCCGCGCGAGTGCAGCAGCATGCTGCGGACGATGCCGTCGGCCCGCCTGCCGTGGCTCGCGATCTTGTCGAGGTTGGTGTTCAGGAGCTCCAACGCCTCGTCGATCTCCGTGCGCCGCTCGTCGCCGAGCGTCTCGCGCACGGGCGACATCGCTTCCTTCAGCTCGTCCAGCAGCTCGACCGAGAGGCCGGCGAAGTTGTTGACGAAGTTCAGCGGGTTCTTGATCTCGTGCGCGATGCCGGCGGTGAGCTGGCCGAGCGAGGCCATCTTCTCGGCGTGGATCAGGCTCGACTGCGCCGTCTTCAGCTCCGCGAGCGCGGTCTCGGCCATGTCGCGCGCGGCCTTGATCTGCTCCTCCGAGCGCTTGCGCTCGGTGATGTCGCTGTAGATCAGCACGAAGCCGCCGCCCGGCACAGCGTTGCGCCGCGCTTCGATCACCGTACCGTCCGTCCGCGTGCGCTCGAGCCGCAGCTCCTTGTCGGTATCCTGCAGACGCGTGGCAAGCGCGGCCTCGACATTCTCGGCGCCGAACTCGCCACGGTCGGCGAGCAGGCGCAGGTATTCGGCGTAAGTGGGTCGCGCTGCAAGATCGGCATCGGACAGACGAATAATCTCCTGGAAGTTGCGGTTCCAGGCGGCGAGCCGGAGGTCGGCGTCGAACATCGCGACGCCGTCCCCCATGTTGTCGAAGGTCACCCGGAGCTCGGCCTGGCGTTGGCGCAGCTCGTCGAGCAGGCGCGCATTGTCGATCGCGATGACGGCCTGCGCAGCGAAGCTTTCCAGGAGTGCGATCTGCTTGTCGGTGAACGGCCGCACTTCCTGACGATAGGCGGTGAGCGTGCCGACGAGCTTGTCGTCCTTGCGCAAGGCCACCGCCAGCAGGCTGCGCGCGCCGCAGACATCGACGAGGTTGCGGCTGCGGGGATCGCCCTCGATGTAGCTGCGATAGGCCTTCAGGTCCTCGAGATGGACCACGTCCTCGCCGTTGACGAGGCGGGTGAGCGCATTGTGTGGCCCCGGTTGAGGTGTCGCCTCAAAGCTGAGGATTCCGGGTGGAACGCCCCGTAGGGCAACCCCTTTAAACCTGTTGTCCTCGTAGAGGTTCATCATGCCGAAGGCCGATTCGCTCAGCCGCACGGCGCGTTCGAGCATGGCATCGAACACCGGCGTAAGGTTGCCGGGCGAGGCGTTGATTACCTCCAGCACCTCGGTCGTCGCCGTCTGTTGTTCGAGCGCCTCCCGCTGCTCGCTAAGCAGGCGCGCATTCTCCATGGCAATCACTGCCTGTGCCGCGAAGCTCTGCATCAGCGCGATTTCCCTGTCAGAGAACGGCCGAACTTCCTTGCGATAGACCGTCAAGGCGCCGAGAACGGCACCCTCCTTGCGGAGTGCGATGACGAGAGCGCTGCGAGCGCCTCCCAGATCGACGACGGCGCGGCGCAGAGGCGAGCCAGACCGGTAAGCCTCTTCGTCCATCTGGTCCAGATTGTGGACGATGTCCTCGCCCTCCAGGATACGGAAGTGCGCATCGCCGGGCCGGGGCTGATCCATGCTCTCGGTGAAATACTCGGCCAGCGCAGACGGCACGCCTCGCATCGCGACCGGTGTGAACTGCTTGCCGTCATAAGTCGTCAGAAATCCGAAGGCCACGCCACACAAGGTCATCGCCTTCTCGAGCATCGAATCGAACACGGGCACCAAGTCGCCGGGCGAAGAATTGATGACCTGCAGGACTTCGGCCGTTGCCGTCTGCTGCTCGAGCGCCTCGCGCTGCTCGGTCAACAGGCGCGCATTCTCGATCGCGATCACCGCCTGCGCTGCGAAGCTCTGCATCAGCGCGATTTCCTTGTCGGTGAACGGCCGCACCTCCCGGCGGCCGGCGACGATCTGGCCGAGCAGGACGCTGTCCTTGCGCAGCGCCACGGCCAGCCGCGTCCTGATCCCGCCGAGTTCGACGGCGGCCCGCATGCCCGGATCGTCGATCTCGGCAATATCGTGGCTGTGAACGAAATCCTCGCCCTTGAGCAGCCGGCGTATCGGATGATCCGCGCCCGGCACGTATCCCTCTTTCAGCCGAATCGCCAGCGCTTCGGTGAGGCCATGGACGGCAACGGCGTGGAGCCTCTCGCCGTCATAGAGCTGCAGGCTGCCATAAGCCACGCCGCAAAGCGCGTGCGCCTTGTCGAGGATGGTCTGAAAAACAGGCGCGAGGTCACCCGGCGAGGAATTGATGACCCGCAGTACCTCGGCGGTCGCCGTCTGCTGCGCGAGCGCCTCGCGCAGTTCCGTGAGCAGTCGCGCATTCTCCATCGCGATGACGGCCTGGGCGGCGAAGCTCCTGAGCAAGGAGATTTCCTTGTCAGCGAACGGCCGCACCTCCTCGCGCGCCGCCACGATCTGGCCAAGTAGCGCGCCGTCCTTGCGTAGGGCCACGTGCAACAACGTCCTCAACCCGCCCTGTTCAACCACGGTGCGAGCAATTGGATCGTCGATTTCCGCAATGTCGGGGACATGGACGATGTCCTCGCCGTCTAGCAATCGGCGGACCGGCAGGTTGGGACCGGGCTCGTAGCCTTGTCTCAGTCGGATTGCCAGCGCCTCGCGCAGGCCGTGCACGGCCACAGCGCGGAACTTTGCACCCTCATAGAGCTGCAAGCTGCCATAGGCGACGCCGCAAAGCGTATGCGCCTTCTCGAGGATGGTCTCGAACACCGGCGCGAGGTCGCCGGGCGACGAATTGATGACCCGAAGCACTTCGGCAGTTGCGGTCTGCTGTTCCAGCGCCTCGCGCGTCTCATTGATCAGCCGCGCATTCTCGATCGCGATCACCGCCTGCGCGGCGAAGCTTGCGAGAAGCGCGACTTCCTTCTCGGTGAAAGGCCTGATCTCCTGTCGCGCGGCAACGATCTGGCCGAGGAGCGTGCCGTCCTTGCGCAGCGCCACGAACAATACCGTCCTTATTCCAGCGCCTTCGACGACACTGCGGGCAATCGAATCGTCGACCTCTGCCAGATCGCGAACGTGGACGAAATCCTCACCCTCGATCAATCGGCGGGCCGGCAGGTTCGGGCCGGGCGTGAAGCCCTGCCTCAACTGGTTGGCCACCGGTTCGGGCAGGCCGTGCACCGCCACGGCGCGGAACTTTTCGCCGTCGTAGAGGTGCAGGGTACCGTGGGCAACTGCGCAAAGCGCGTGCGCCTTCTCCAGGATGGTCTCGAACACGGGCGCGAGGTTGCCGGGCGAGGCATTGATGACCTGCAGGACTTCGGAGGTCGCGGTCTGCTGCTCGAGCGCGTCACGCGTTTCGTTGATCAGCCGCGCATTCTCCATGGCGATCACCGCCTGCGCGGCGAAGTTTTGCAGCAGCGCGATCTGCTTGTCCGAGAAGGGCTGGACTTCCCGCCGATAAATTGTGATTGCACCTAGCAACGACGCATCCTTGCGCATCGGCACGCAGAGAACGGTTCGGAAGCCTCCCAGTGACAAACCTTGTCGAACCAGGAAGCCGGCGCGCTCCTGGTATTCGTCTGCTGCAAGATCCGCGACATGTGCGAAAGCCTCCCCTCGTGCCACACGGCCAAGCGGGGCCACCGGGCTGGCTAGCTGCGGCTCCTGCAGGAACTCCACGTATGCGGGTGGAACATCATGAAAGGCGACGGCTTGGAAACGCTCGCCATCGTAGGTCCAGAGGATGCCGAACGCCGCTTCGCTCAGTCGCGTTGCCTTGTCGAGCATCGCATCGAACACCGGCGTGAGCTCCCCCGGCGACGAATTAATGACCTGCAACACTTCGGCGGTCGCAGTCTGCCGCTCGAGCGCCTCGCGCTGTTCGGTGAGCAGCCGTGTGTTCTCGATGGCGATCACGGCCTGGTCGGCGAAGGTGCCGGCGAGGCCGATCTGGCGCTCGGTGAACGGTTCGACCCGTTGGCGCGACAGGATGATGACGCCGATCAGTGCGCCCTCGCGCAACAGCGGCACACCGAGTTGGGTGCGGAGCTTGGCGAGGGTGGTCGCTTCCGTCTGCGTGTATTCCGGATCGGCGGTCACGTCCGCGATCTGCACTGCCTGGCCTTCCAGCGCCACGCGCCCGGTGAGCGAGCCGCGGCCCCGCGGGTGAGGATGCTGCTCGAGATATCGTAGGTAACTGCGCGCCTGCGTCGTCGCTTCCCGGGTGGCAGCTGCGACGGCGGCGGCGCGATAAAGCTCGCCCTCGCGCTGGAACACGAAGCACATGTCCGCCTCGCACAGCCGCAGCCACGTGTCGGCCAGCCTCTGCAGCACCGGCTGCAGGTCGAAGGTCGACCGGCTGATGATCTGCATCACGTCGCTGGTGGCGGTCTGGTATTCCAGCGACTCCTGGAGATCGCGCGCGCGCGCCTGGACTTCGTCGAACAGCCGCACGTTGTTGACGGCGATGACCGCCTGGTCGGCGAAGGTCTGCAGCAGCTCGATCTGTCGCTGGGGAAAGTGCCCGATGGCGGCTCGCACCAGGGCGATCGCCCCGATCGGACGCCCCTCCCTGAGCATCGGGACCGCGACGATGCTGCGAACCTTCATGACGTCGGTGACGCCAACATGGGTATAGTTGGGGTCCGCCAGGACGTCGGGGATTTGCTCGACGGCGCCGCTCAGGATGGCGCGGGCCGCGCAGCTCTCTCGCCCGGGGCGCATCGGATAGGCGCGGCGGGAGACCTCGTTGGCCTCCGGCGACAGCCCGTGCGAGGCCATGAAATGGATGAGCTCGCCGTCGAACCGGAAGACGAGGCAGAATTCGGCCCGGCAGACACGCGCCGTGCTCTCCGCGATCGCGTCGAACACCGGTTGGGTATCCGTCGGCGATCTGCTTATGACGTTCAGCACTTCGCTGGTCGCGGTCCGGTATGCGAGGGCTTCCGTCAGCTCACGCGAATGCGCCTGCACTTCGTCCAGCAGGCGCGCATTTTCCATGGCGATGACCGCCTGCCCGGCGAAGTTCTCGAGCAGCGCGATCTGCTTGTCGGTGAATGGCCGGGCTTCCCGGCCATAGATCACGATCGCGCCGATCAGCTCCTCGTCCCGGAGCATCGGCACGAGCAGCATGGTCCTCGCGCCGGCTGCTTCCAGCAGCGACACGTAGC
>WNFC01013289.1_pt1 | contig 10383 bp, 4 predicted proteins | sample 5400541 | NCBI WGS metagenome assembly WNFC01 (sample SAMN13153342, study PRJNA577476) | soil metagenome | isolation source: 120 cm saprolite under Douglas fir tree site 2 hole 2 replicate 1 | place: USA:California | collected 2015-04-18 | reverse complement strand
TGGCGAAGCCATATTCGGCGGATCTGCGAAGGCGAGTGGTCGGGACGATTGAGGGCGGGACAACCATCCCTGAAGCTGCGGAGCAATGCGGGGTCAGCATCAGCTCTGTCGTCCGCTTCCTCAGGCTTCACCGGGAGACGGGCAGCGTCGACTCGGCCAAATTCGGCGGCTACAAAGATTTCGTGCTGGCGGCGCACGAGGATCTTGTGAGGCAATTGGTAGCGGAGCAGCCGGACATTACGCTGGCCGAACTCGAAGACCGACTGACGAAGAAAAAGATCACGGTTGGAAAGTCGTCGATCTCCCGGTTTCTGCATCATTTGAAACTGCCCTTTAAAAAAAAGTTTGCGGGCAGCCGAGCAAGATCGCCCGGACGTGGCCGTCGCCCGAAGGGCGTTGCAGCGGCGACAGATGAGGCTTGATCCGAGAAGACTCGTATTCATCGATGAAACCAGCGTATCGACGACGATTACACGTCTGTACGGCCGAGCACCGCAGGGTGAACGGTTCGTCCAAAAAGTGCTGCACGGAAACTGGAAGACCGTCACATTCATCGCAGCATTACGTAACAACCGGGTTACCGCACCCTTTGTGCTCGAAGGCGCCATGAATGGCGAAACGTTCAAGGCCTACATCGAACAATTCCTCGCTCCGACTCTGAAGAAGGACGATATCGTATTCATGGACATATTCTCTCAAGCAAGCGGCGTACACCGTCGATAGTTTGTGCGCGGCCATTGCTTTGTCTCTGACCAAGATCTCCCGATCCGAATGCGCTGCATACGTGGCCAACTCAGGATATGGTCAATCTTATCGGGAAACGCTCTAGTGCCCTCGTACTCCTGTTTTTCCTTGCTGGCTGGGCGATCGCGACCGGGGTGTTTCAGATCATAGGCGCGATTCAGCTGCGCAAGGAGATCGACAACGAGTGGCTCCTAATCCTAGGTGGCATAATCTCGGTGCTGTTTGGCATCGGCGTGATGTTGGCTCAGGGTGCGGGGCGCTCGCGCTAGTCTGGGTAAATCGGCACTTATGCCGTGATCGTAGGCGGGCTGCTTGTCGCACTAGCGTTTCGGTTGAAGAAGCACGCACATTTGTAATGACGGGGTCACAGGTTCGAATCCTGTTTGTGGCACCATACAAGATACTGAAGTTACTATGAATTTTTTGGGCGGTTTGACAATCGCCAAGATTCATCTAAGTCGGATGCCGCACGCGCAGGCTTGGCCGCGGCACGGCGACATAGGGTCTGTGATCGCCTGCCTTGTGAAAACTCACCTCGAGTTCCGACAACGCGGCGACGAGAACTGCCATCTCCCTTGCCTGTTCGTCGCTCAAGGATTTCTCGGAAGGCAATGGACACCCTCGCGCCGACCCACGCAGCGGAGCCGTCTGGCGGGACGTCTCAATCTGGGCACACAGAGGTTGCGTGTAGCGGTCCAGATCGGCCGCAAATTTGAAGCCTTCGATCTGTTGTCGAAGCGCGATTAGCAACCGGTTGAAGCGCACCCAGCGGTGCTCAGGCCAGCCTGGGCTGCCGTCGTCAGCGAACTTCCTCAGAAACGCTGCGGCCGCGGGCTTGCCGTACTTCTGCGTCAGAGCATCGATCGCTTGCTTCGACATCTTGATGTTGACCCCGCCTTCGTCCTCTTCCAGGAAAATGCGAACGACGCGGTCCCGCACGCCGGGCATTCGCATCATCGTCGTGTCGTTCCAGCGCCAGGCTGCGAGCCAAAGGCTCACCAGGAATCCGGCCAGCCGGCCGAGCGGCTCCTGGGATTCGGCGAACCGGTCCCAAGTGTCACCCCGACCTTCGTAATGCTTTTCGGGGAGCCACACGCACTGGTTGGGGCGGTGGTTGCCGCGGTTCTGCAGAGCGATCCCGAACGTCGGCCACTTCGGCACGTGGCTGTCGAACAGATGAATCGGGAAGTTTGAGCACAGTCCGCCATCTGACATCCAACACGGGGCGAACCCGCGGCTCTCTATTGGCGCTTCGTAGTCGATCGCCCAAAGCGGCACTGCCGAGATCAACAGAGGAAAGCTCATGGCCAGGCGCGCGGCCACGACAATCGGCAGTCGATCCGTTGGTAGTTCGAGATACTGCTTGGTCGCCGCGCTCGCCTCGGGATCGGAGATGGTCTGCGAGCCGTACGGAAGCGCGTACCCAACCAGATGGTTCAGGATCGGTTGCGGAAAGTATGGCTTCAGATCGTCGACCCTGAAGAACAGCCGACCCATGTCATCGGCTGGATCGAGCGGAAAGCGATACGGCCGGCCATGTGCGAGGTTGGTGGAATAAACCTGCAGATTGATCGAGGGCGGGGCGTCTCCGATACTTGGCTGGCCGAGCACGTTGGCCGCGCGGCCCGGCGCGTCGCGCAGGTCCGCGAACGTCAACGGCGGATCATCGATTGGATTCCGATCTGCGGCTAATTGGATGGACGCATGCAGGAATCCGGCGAGGTCCAGCGAGTCCATGCGTTCTTCTTCCGACCAGCCTCGGCACAAACCGAAACCGTTCCGAACCAGTTCGCAGCGGAAGTCCCAAACAATCCCAAGAAAGAGCGTCAAGGCCACAGCGAACACGAGCGCGATCAGCAACGCCAAGACCCACGAGCCGAGGCCGACAACGCGCAGGTCGAAACCGTAAGGCGGCGGCGTGCTCCAGCCGAGCCAGGTCAGCACCAACGGGCCGGACAGCACGAGTACCGCGGTCGCAACCAAGGCAAGAAGCACCGCACGCCAGTATTGGTGGATCGCTTCGGTCAGGCCACAAACAAGCCGCGAAAAGGTTGACCTCCTGTCCAGCGAAGCGAGGAAGATCCTGAACAATCGGCGTGTTCCATCCTGCGGCCTGAACATGCGCAACAGGCGCGTTTCGTTCTGGTCGTCTTCCTCGGCGAGTACGGTCGGCAGGTTCTCCATCAACTTGAAGCCGACGTTTGAGCCGCGCCGTCGACTGTACTCGGCGGCTGCGGTCAGCGCGGCGGCGAAAGCGCCGATCGAACTGCCGCCGATACTGCTGAAGCGATAGGACTTCGCCAGGTCCGCCACAGCGGACGCATAGATGATTCCACTCGTGACGCCCCCTTCCATCACAATGTCGCAGAAGCGATCGTTCGGCGCCGTGTAGGTTTCCATCTCCGCTGTGCCGTGCTCTGGCCTGGTGCCGTCTCCCACGCGTGGCGCGCCGGATTGACGCTTCGCGTCATCCGGTTGCGCCCCTAGCGAAGCGGCCGACTCCATCCGCGCGATCTCGTGCAACGCCGAGAGGCTCGGGAACAGCGCATACAACGTTCCGCGCGCCGTCACGAACGGCTTGAAGCTGGTGAGTTTGATGCCGGCACCGTCCTTCTCCGGAATGTGAAAGAAGGTCTCTTCGTCATGGTGGCCAACCAGCGGATCCTTCGCGTTGCCGAGATGCCGCGGTCCCATCGGTTTCTTCTCGACCCATTCGGACATCACGGTCTCGAACTGGTCTTCGATGCTGGCGCAGAAGAAGAGACCGACCAGGCCACGTTCCTCGTGCTTCGTTTTGTCGCAGTATTTCGGACCATAAGGCATGCCGCGGCGAAACAGTGGGCGCAGCCGCGGAGGTGCAATCGAATCCTTGCGCGGGTTGGTGCGGCGGATGTGTGCGCCGAACGGGCAGCCGAAGCCCTCCTTGTCGTCCGTGAAGTCGAAATCCTCGTCTGGGAGCCGTGCGATCGGCTGCCGCTCGGGCGAGTCCCCAGGCATGATCCGCGCGCCGTTCGGCCAGCGACCGCAGAGCTTCGCTTTCAGATAGTCCTTCGTCACGCCAAGGTCGCAGGCCTGCTGCTCCAGGTAGTTGTTGAAAGCTTCCTCGTTCTGTTCGATCTTGCGCAGCACGGCGAAGCTGCCATTGCGAAAGAACTGCGCGACCTCGCGGGCCCCAAGGCCGTCATCCCAGCGGTTGAATTCCGCGTCGTTCAAATAACCGAGTACCAGCTCGCCGGCACGGTGGCGCAGCTTGTGAGGCTCGAATCGCTCTTCGACAATTCGCGGCCGGGCGAGGTTGTCGCGAAAGCCGAAATGAACCGTGCGGTTCCTCTTGTCGTTGGTCAGATGCTTGGCCGGCAACATACCTGCTTCCCAGCCTTCGAAGCCCGGGCGCGCACCCGCCGTGGCGGCCAACTGCTTGCGCATCGAGTCGACGGCGCCTCCGTTTGGACCATGGATCGAGATCAGCACGTGAGCGCGATCGAAAGCGAACATCGGCTCCCATCGCTCGGCCGCGCTTGGTCCGGCATCGCCGAGGCGGAGCGCCGCGCGGGCCGGTGCCCCTTCACAGAACGCAGGGGCTTTGACCCGCAGTTCGTTCAGATAACGATCCGGCACGCCCAGCGCCTGAAGGCCCCGATACGTAAATCCGATACTCACGGCGGGCTCGCGATCGTCTTCGCCGCCGCCTTTGCCGTCGCGTTCGCCGAAGGTCACGCAGCCCTGCTCCCGCAGCACGCTGCCGAGAAACTTGCGCGCGTGGGACGCGTCTTCGACCTCGAGCACAAGATGACAGCTGTAGTCAAAGTCGTAGCCGCGCAGCGCCAGCCGTTGCACTTGCCGCTTTCTCTCTTCGTTGCACTCGGCGCTCATGACGTTTTCCCCGTTGCGTTCACGACATCAGCGACGGTGGTGGTCGGATAGGCGCTGTAGAAATAGCCGCCGAAAGGCTTCTCCCCCCGGTTGTGCTGTTTGATCCAATTGACAAACTCCTTCGGATGCAAACGGGTCGGAGTCGGCGGTGCGCCCTCGAGGTATTTGAGCTGCTCGTCAAACAACCCGACATCGATAGCAAAGTGCTCGACGTAGGCGTCGAGGTCGCCGTCGTAGACCGTCATCATCGCCAGGTGTGTTTCGTTTTCCGCCAGCATGAAATACGCCGAGTGCACGTGCTTATTCTTTTCCAGCGCTTCTTCGACCAAAGCAGCGCCGACTTGCATCAGTTGCAACAGTTTTTCGGCATTTTTCTTGACCGGCTCCTTGATCGGCAGGACCAGATGAAGCGGATGCAGGTTCAGACGCCGATCGCGTTGGAACTGCATAGGGTAGCTGTAGCAGATGGCGCCCCAGCGCTTTTTCAGCTTTTCCGGTTTGCCGCTGACGGGGTCGATGACCTGACTCAACCCGGGAAGCAAGAGCACCTGCCGGACGATTTCCAGGGTCAGTGGCCAAGCGAGATGCTGGCCGATGCAGTGGTGCGAATAATCCGATGGATCCGAACCACCGAAAATGTAGGCAGGGTCCGCAGCGGCGCCCAGTGCCAGGATGAGGTGGGCTCCTTTAGGTATGGGTTCGCCGCGATCGTTCCTGACTTTGAATCCCGTGCTCTCGTGGGTAGACGTACGGGTCAAAAATGGCGCAGGCGGGTTGCGCACGAGCGCGCCTTCGATGAGTTCTGTCAGATACCGCCCATCCGGGCTCCGCGCCGCCAGCCGCGCCTCGTCGATCAGCGGCGGTCGCTTGCCTCGGTCGGCAAAGAAGTCTGCAATCGCAATTGAAACCGCCGCGCAGACATTGCCGATCGTGCCCGCGATCAAGCCGAGCGCCACAATAGCCAACTCCTCGCTGCGAGGGTCCTTGTAGTCGCAGAGGAGACGCTCGATAACGGTTCTCTCCGGCTCACCGGGTCGCTTATCGTGGTTGGTGGGGGCGTTCCGAATCTCGAACTTCAGCCTCTCTTTTACTTCCTTCGCCTCCGGCGTATCCGTGGGCGGCAGCCCTGAATCCGAGACGAAATGGCGGCCGATGATCTGAAACACCAGATGGGCGTAGGCCACTTTCATCGCCCCTTGCAGGTACGGATATGCCAGGTCGCCAAAGCCGAACAGAAGTTCGGTGAAACGGAGCGCGGCCTGCTCGGCCAGGTCAGTCGCCAGATTGAAACGAGGATTCTTCAGGGGTAGCACCGACGCACGTTTAAAGGCTCTCTTGGCGCACTCTTCGATCTCTTCCTGTGGGAATTTTAACGCGCTTACCGCAATCCGGTTCTGCGTGGTATGAGCGTCTCCGCTTTCCATTCCGAGAATGAACCGGCCGCCGCTGTCGAGCTCTTGATACGGTTTGACGCTCCCGTGCTTGAGCGCCATTTCGATGTGCTCTTTTTTCGAAAGCAGATAGACGTCCTGGTTCGGCCACTCGGCGCGGTTGTTCGATCGCAGCAGGCTCTTGAATTGCAGAACGGGAAAGCCCTTGTTGCGCAATTCGGCGTACAGCTGCGCACGCTCCTGGTCATCCCTCAACCAATCGAACAGCATCCCGTTCTTCTTGATCTCGTTGTCTTCCTTGCAAAACGCTTCGAGCTTGCGCATACGCTTCTCCCGATGTGCGCTGAACAAATCCCGCAAGTTGCCAGTCAGTGGACCACCTGTTCTCGCCTTACCGCGGCCAGCAGTTCGCGCGCCCTGACAAGATCGCGCGTACCCGCGCCTTCTCCAATCGAGTGATAGGCAGGCTCCAGCACCTCGATAGCTTCCGAACGTCGGCCGTGCGAGAGCCACAGGTCCGCCAGGCTGATCGCGCAGCGCAAACCCAGCGATCGCAGCTTTCGCGACTGCGCGCAGTCATGGGCTTCGCGAAGCCACGATTCAGCCTCGGCGCTGCGATCGAGTCCTGCTCTTGCAGCGCCTTGCATGATCAACCGTCCGATCAAACGGCGGACTTCGGATTCGTAATACCGTTCACCGCCGCGATTGATGATCGCCAGCGCGTGCTCGAGCAACGCCAGCCCTTCGTCAGCGCGGCCATCCAGGGCGAGGCCTTCGGCCCTCAGCGCCAGATAAAACGGCGTTGTCACTACCGCGCCGGTACCGGCCCACAGGTCGTACGCCTGCCGCATCTCGTCGATCCCGGCGGCGCGGTCGCCCAATTCGGTCACGACACGGCCGTGCATCAGACGGGCATGCGCGAGCCATACAACGAAGCCGCAGTCTTCGCAGACCTCGATCGCACGTTCAGCGCTCTGCAGCGCCGCCTCGTTCTCGCCCCGGAAGTGCTGAATCGCCGCGCGAAAACCGTAAGCCTCACCAATGCTGAATTTGTGCTTCAGGTGCTCGGCCCTATCAACCACGGCAAGCACGCGCTGCAGGGCCTGATCCGGAAATCCCAGCTGCCACAGCGCCCACGCCGAATAGCACAGGCACATGACGCCCGGGTCTTGCACCGCGCTGGGCTGATGGTCGATCTGATCGTACTCGGCACGGCAGTCGTCCATCTGGCGCACGGACGTCTCCATTTCGCCCTGGTGGCAGAGGATATTGGCTATCGCCCATTTCGACTGGACCCGGTGGATCGCATCGGCGCTGTTCTGCGCCCTGGCGCCGGCGTCGAAGGCAATCGCACGCGCCTTGGCGAAGTCGGCGCGCATGAAGTGGTATCCCTCGAGCCCGAGCAAGACCTTCATTAGCGCGGCCTCGTCCTCGAGCGCATTGGCGAGCTCCATCGCGCGGACGTAGACGCGCTCGACGCGATCGGCTCCGTACCCTTCGGTGGCGATCAGCCGCGTGGCCAGCAAGAGCTGCAGACGCAACTCGACGCGATCGCGGTTCTTGTCGCGCGGAACGCGCGTCAGCACCGCCAGCGCGCTGGCCACGTGATTGATCGCTTCGACGTGTGCCGAACGTGAAGCCGCCTGCCGCGCGGCCCTTTCCCAATAGCGCAGCGCGTCGGCGTCGATGCCGGCCTCGGTAAAGTGGAACGCCAGCAATTCCGGCTGGCTTTCCGCGAGGCTGCGGAATTGCGCATTGACGACGAATGCGATGACGCGATGAAGCCGAGTCCGGTCTCGGTCGAGCAGAGAGCGGTAGGCCGCATCGCGCATAAGCGCATGCTTGAAGGCATAGCGGACGTCATCTCCTTCGCCGAGGCAGATCAGCATGCCGGAGCGGATGAGCGTGGTCAATTGAGCCGACAGGTCGCGCGCTTGAAACGGCGAGCTCTCGTGAGCCAGAACCGCTTGCAGCAGCGTCAGCGGAAACTCGCGTCCGATCGTGCCGCCGATCTGGGCGATCTGCTTGGCGTCGCCGAGCCGGTCGAGGCGCGCGGTCAGCAAGTCAAGAATAGTCGTCGGAACTGCGAGCGTCGCTGCCGACAGCGTGCCGCCTGACAGTCCGGCATTCAGCTCGACAACCATCCTTGTCGATTCCTCGATGAACAGAGGAACGCCATCGGCGCGCGCTGCCAGGAGGTGCACCACTTCGCTCGGAAGCCGTGTCTCGCCGCAAGTACTCAGGATCAGCATTCGCGATGCTTCAGGCGACAGGCCGCGCAGTTCGGTCTCGTGCGCGGCACAGCCCGGGCGCCATTTGGCTTCGCTATCCGAGCGCGCGGTGACCAGCAGCAGCAGGGGTAGTGCCTGTGCGTCAACCGCTAGCTGGTTAAGAAATTCTTCAGTCGATGGGTCGATCCAATGAATATCGTCGACGATCAGACAGGCAGGAGAGCTCTGAAGATGCAGCCGCGAAAGCGCGACCAGCACGGACAGGGTTAGCTGCCGTCGTCGCTCGGCGGAGTGGTCCAGAACCGGGTGACGCGACTCGATCGGCACCGATAGCAAATCCGCCAGCAATGGAACCGCGCCGTCGATTCCCGCCGGCGCGGCGAATTCAGCGATCTTTTCGAGTACGAGGTCGGGACAATCACCGTCGAATATTCGCAGTTGCTTGCGCAGCCACTCGACAATCGGATGGAACGCGCTGTGAGTGTGGTCGGGAGTGCAACGGCATTCGAACGCTTCATGGCCCCGGCCCACAAGCGCGTGCTTGAATTCGCGTACCAAGCGCGATTTGCCAATCCCGGCATCGCCAACGATCCGGACCACCCGCAACCTACCAGATTGCGCTGCGACCCAATGCTCTTCGAGGGCGTGCAATTCGCGACTGCGTCCGACGAACGGTGTTATTCCTGGCAAAGCAACGCTGGCGCCCGCGTCGTTCGGACCGTCAGTCTGTGCCAAACCGAGAACCCGGAAAAGCGGCCCGGGCTGATCGAATCCCTTCAGAAGCGGTACGTTCTCGAGGGGCTCGAAACGGAAGCGCTCCTTGACGATCCGCCGCGTGGATTCGCCGACGACCAGCGTTCCGGGCACCGCGATTGATTGCAAGCGAGCGGCAAAGTGGATCGCCGATCCGACAGGCTGGCCGTCCCGAACCACGAGCTGCCCGGTCGAGATGCCGATCCGCACGCTCAAGCCGAGCCCGCGTACCGCATCGATGATCTTCAAGCCGGCACGCACCGCCCGGCTGGCAGCGTCCTCGCGGGCGACGGGAAATCCAAAGTAGCACATTATTCCGTCGTCGCCCTGCGGGTCGTCGGACGCGCCACCGCAGCCCGCGACGATCTGTTTGCAGTGTTTGTGATACTCGGCAAGGACTTCGCTGTATCTCTCGGCGCCCAGCGTCGCAAGCAGCCGCGTCGATCCGACAAGATCGAACGACATGACCGTGACTTGGCGCAGATTGTCCCCAACGCGCGAACTCATGTCCTTGACGAAGATGACGAGGCGGCCATCGCCGTACAATTCCGCCTGGAGTCTGGCCACATCGGCGACGCTGGAACGCTGGTGCAGCTCTGATCGCGCCGCGCGAATGGATTCGCCGAGCGCGGCGCCGTGAGCCAGTTGCCGATACACCGCGAGCAGGAACTCGAGGCCATCGTCATTCTCACGGTCCGACTCGCAGACCAGGATGCTCAGACCGCGCCTGCACGCGCTCGCGGCGAGTGCTCGGTTGGCGCTTGGCTGCACCGTTAACCCCGGGGGCGCCGTGTTCTGCGATATCAGCAATGGCGGACCTGCCGGCAGCGATGCCATCCAGCGCGCGTCGAGAAGCACCCCCTCGCGCCACCAGGCGCCCCTACCGGCGAGAGGGGAGCTGCCGTTCACCGGGCCCACGTAGTGAACGACGTGGCTTTCGCCGATCAGGGCGAGCAGGTCGTCACGTCGCAAATCGATGGCATTCGCACCAGTGACCTCGAGTCCCTCGACCATGCGTAGCCGGTTGATCAGACGTTGCGCCGCCGATTCACCGGCCGCAGGCGGCACCTCGTTCGCCAAAACCAGCACATTAAGCGCGCTGCGATTGGGTAGCGGAGGCTCTCGGTGCGGGGCTTGGTCATCAGCAACGATCTGTCGACAAACCGCGAACTTCTCACCGAAGAAACTCTCGCCGTCGAAGGCGAGTTCCCACGGAGCCCAAGCCAAGGCTGCGTCGAGTTGCAGCGAAACCATTCGCGCTGGGCTGCCGCGCAGAAAACTGCCGACCGGCTCGGGCAGCAGGGTGTCGAAGATCCGCTCTCCCAGCGTGCGCACCCGTGCAGAGGCGACGGTGCGCAGTACTTTCCCCAGACCGCTGTCCGCGCAGCAGG
>WNFC01010265.1_pt1 | contig 10386 bp, 8 predicted proteins | sample 5400541 | NCBI WGS metagenome assembly WNFC01 (sample SAMN13153342, study PRJNA577476) | soil metagenome | isolation source: 120 cm saprolite under Douglas fir tree site 2 hole 2 replicate 1 | place: USA:California | collected 2015-04-18 | reverse complement strand
TGCCGCGCCACGGCACCTGCAGCAGGGTGGAGCGCAGCTCGACGATGGTGGTGGCCGTGGTCATAAGGCGTATCTCCCGCGTCTTTGGCCAACTATGATGCCGCTGTCATGACTTCGTCCAACCGCGTCTATCTCTTCGACACCACCCTGCGAGACGGCGCCCAGACCCAGGGCGTCGATTTCACCGTGGCGGACAAGGTCGCGATCGCGCGCGAGCTCGACCTGTTAGGCGTCGACTACATCGAGGGCGGCTGGCCGGGCGCCAATCCGACCGACGACCGCTTCTTCGCCGATCCGCCGGCGTTCAAGAACGCCAAGTTCGTGGCCTTCGGCATGACCCGGCGCGCCGGGCGAAGTGCGGCCAACGATCCGGGGCTTGCCGCCATCCTGCAGACCAAGGCGCGCAACGTCTGCATGGTCGGCAAGACCTGGGACTTCCATGTCGACGTGGCGCTCGAGGTCGATCGCACCGAATACCTCGAGATGATTTCCGATTCGCTGGCCTATGCGAAGGGCCGCATGGACGAGGTGATGTTCGACGCTGAGCATTTCTTCGACGGCTACAAGGCCAATCCCGACTATGCGATGGCCTGCCTTGCCGCGGCCGACAAGGCGGGCGCGCGCTGGCTGGTGCTGTGCGATACCAACGGCGGGACCCTGCCGCACGAGGTCGAGCGTATCGTCGGCGAAGTCGCCAAGAAGATCCCCGGCGATCGCCTTGGCATCCACACCCACAACGACACCGAGAATGCCGTCGCCAACACGCTGGCTGCGGTGCGCGCCGGCGTGCGCCAGGTGCAGGGCACGATCAACGGCCTGGGCGAGCGCTGCGGCAACGCCAACATGATCGCTCTGATTCCCAACCTCGTCCTGAAGATGGGCTTCGACAGCGGCCTGAAGGACGGCGCGCTGCAGCGGCTGACGCATCTCTCGCGCCTGCTCGACGATCGGCTGAATGTCGTGCCCAACCGCAGCGCCGCCTATGTCGGCCCGCGCGCCTTCGCCCACAAAGGCGGGCTGCACGTCTCGGCGGTCGAGAAGGATCCCAAGACCTACGAGCATGTCGATCCCGAGGTCGTCGGCAACCAGCGCGTCATCGTCGTCAGCGACCAGGCCGGCCGCTCCAACATCATGGCGCGCTTCCGCCAGATCGGGCTCGAGGTCGACCCCAAGGACCCGGGGGTCGCGCGGCTGCTGGAGATCGTCAAGGAGCGCGAAGCCGAGGGCTACGCCTATGACGGCGCCGACGCCTCCTTCGAGCTGTTGGCCCGCCACGAGCTGCACACGGTGCCCGACTACTTCGCCTTGCAGAGCTTCCGCGTGCTGGCGGAACGGCGGGTCAATGCGCGCGGCCAGTTGATCGCGCTGTCGGAAGCCACCGTGAAGCTCGATGTCGCGGGCCGGCGGGCGATGGAGGTGGGCGAGGGCAATGGCCCGGTGAACGCCCTCGATGCTGCGCTGCGAAAGGCGCTGATCCCGGTCTATCCCGAGCTGGCGGACATGCGGCTGGTCGACTTCAAGGTGCGCATCCTCGACTCGGCCGGCGGAACGGCCGCCACCACCCGGGTCATGATCGAAAGCGCCGATGCGAAGAGCCGTTGGTCGACCATCGGGGTATCGCCCAACATCGTCGATGCCTCGTATAACGCCCTTTACGATGCCATCACCTATAAGTTGTTCCGCGACGGCGCCAAGCCCGCGCAGCGGGCCTAGCTGCCATGTTTGTGCTGCCAGTTGACCAACAACAGGTCGGGGCAGACCATATATAGGTGAGAGACGGAGAACATTTGGACGCCCGGTCGCCAGCACAGGGACCTGCCGGAGCGCCCCCGGTCGCGGCGGCCATTCCGCGACGGTCGCGCATGGAAAGACGCGTGCTGGCACGGCTGGTCATGTGGTCGCTGCCCTTCATCGTCATCCTCGCGACCCTCGGCGTCTGGCTTTCGTCCGGCCGCTACGTCAGCACCGACAACGCCTATGTGAAGGGCGACCGCGCCCAGATCGCCACCGAGCTCTCAGGCATCATCGTCGAGGTGCCGGTGCAGGAGAACCAGCACGTGTCGCGTGGCCAGCTGCTGTTCAAGCTCGACGACCAGTCCTATCGCCACGCGCTGGCCAGGATCGACTCCGAGATCGAAACGGCGCGCGCTGATATCCGCGGCCTGCGCGCCCAATGGCGCACCAAGCGCGAGGAGATCAAGGCGGCGTCGAGCCAGCTCAACTTCGCCCAGGCCGAGTTCGACCGTCAGTCCGACCTCGCCGAAAAGAAGATCGCCTCGACCCAGAAGCTCCAGGAGACGCGGATGGGGCTGGAGGTGGCGCGTCAGCGTATCTCGGCGGCCGAGGAGGATTTGCTGCGTATCGAAGCAGCCCTTGCCGGCGATCCCAAGATCCATCCCGACGATCATCCCAAGGTCAAACAGTTGATGGCCGCCCGCGAGGAAGCGCTGCTGCAACTGCGCCGCACCACCATCGAATCGCCGCTCGACGGCATCGTGTCCAAGCGGCCGGTGCCGGGCAGCTACGCCACGGCCGGCGTGCCGATCATGGTCATAGTGGCCGACACCGATCTTTGGATCGAGGCCAACTTCAAGGAGACCGAGCTCACCCTGGTGCGGCCGGGCCAGCAGGCCATCATCAAGGTCGACACTTATCCTGACGCCGAGTGCACTGGCTCGGTGGCCAGCATCTCCCAGGCGACCGGGGCGGAGTTCGCCGTGCTGCCGCCGCAGAACGCGTCGGGCAACTGGGTGAAAGTCGTGCAGCGCATCCCGGTGCGCATCGCCGTGGCCTGCCGCGAAGGCGACCCGCCGCTCAGGGTCGGCATGAGCACCACCGTCGAGATCGACACCGGCCACAGCCGTTCGATCGGCAGCCTGCTGGCCGGGCTGGGCAAATCCCTCGGCCTGTCGAGCGCGTCGGCTACCGCAAAGCCGTGAGCCCCTCCACGATCGATCGCGCGGCCAGGCGGCGGCGCGGCCTGATCACCATGGTGGTGATGATGGCCACCATCATGCATGCGCTCGACGGCACCATCGCCAACGTGGCGCTGCCGTCGATCCAGGGGTCGCTGTCGGCGACACAGGAGCAGGTCTCCTGGGTGATCACGTCCTACATCGTGGCTTCCGCCATCATGACGCCGTTCGCCGGCTTTTGCGCCACGCGCTTCGGGCTCAGGCGCACGCTCTCGACCTGCGTCATCGGCTTCACCATCGTCTCGATGCTGTGCGGCGCCGCCCAGACGCTCGACCAGCTCGTGCTGTTCCGCGCCCTGCAGGGCGGCTTCGGCGCCGCTCTGGTGCCGGTGTCGCAGGCCATCATGATGGACACCTATCCGCGCGAGGAGCAGGGCAAAGCGATGGCGATGTGGGGGGTCGGCACCATGATCGGGCCGATCGTCGGCCCCTCGCTGGGCGGCTGGCTGACCGACGAATTCACCTGGCGCTGGGTCTTCTACGTCAACCTGCCGGTCGGCCTGTTGTGCGCCTTCGGCATCCTGGTGCTGGTCCGCGACAGCGTCCACGACCGGCCGCGGCCGTTCGACCTTTTAGGCTTTGCCTTCCTCGCCATCGCCATCGGCAGCTTCCAGCTCATGCTCGACCGCGGCCAGTCGCTCGACTGGTTCGAGTCGGTCGAGATCATCGGCGAGACCCTGGTGGCAGCCGTCGCCTTCGCGATGTTCCTGATCCATATGCTGACCGACCATCACCCGTTCCTGTCGCGCGACCTGTTCCGCGACCGCAACCTCACGGTCGGGCTGCTCTTGACCGCCGTCACGGGCCTGGTGCTGATCGTGACGTCGACGCTGATGCCGCCGTTCCTGCAGCAGCTCAAGGGCTACCCGGTATTCACCACCGGTATCGTTATGGCGCCACGCGGAATCGGCATGATGGTGTCGATGATGATGGTGTCGCGCCTGATCGGCCGCTTCGACGCCCGATTCATGATCGCCCTGGGCTTCGGCCTGTGCGCCTTGTCGCTGTGGGAGATGACGTTGTTCACTCTCGAGGTCAGCGAAAGCCGTATCATATGGAACGGCGTGTTTCTGGGCTTCGGTCTCGGCCTGGTCTTTCCGCCGCTCACCACGCTCACTTTCGCCACCCTGCCGCCGCGGCTGCGCACCGAGGGCGCGGCGATCAATGCGCTGATGCGCAACCTCGGCGCCTCGGTCGGCATCGCGGTGCTGGTGTCGCTGCTGGCGCGCAACACCCAGGAGAACCGCTCCGAGCTCGTCGGCCAGCTCACGCCGTACAGCGCCGGCTGGCCGTTCGGCCGGGTCATGCCGGGCGCCGATTCGCAGATGCTCGCGGTGTGGGACGCCGAGATCAACCGCCAGGCCGCGATGATCGGCTACCTGAACGACTTCCGCGCCATGACGCTCTGCACCCTGGCCGTGATCCCGCTGTTGTTTCTCATGCGCAAGCAGATGCTCGCGCGCTAGGTTCTGTGCTGAGGAGCGCGCGTCGCGCGCGTCTCGAAGCATGGGCCACAGAAAGCCACGCGGTGTTTCATCCGATCCGGACCGCTCTAGCCGCCTGCGTTGGGCGCGCCGTACCCTTCCCTACCTTGACCGGCATGAGGTACTCACATCATGATTTGATGTAACCTCATCTTTGTCGGCCACGAGCTGACGCCCGATACGCGCCGCTTCCTGCTCTCGGGCACACGGGAGGCCAGGCATGAGCATGCAGCAGGTTCTCGCTGCCGGGCGCGTCAGGCTCAACCGGTACCGCCCGCCAACCTGGCGCAGCCATCTGCATGGATCCGAGTTCGCTTGGGCGGTCGCGTTCATCATACCGTATATCGGCGTGCTGCTCGCTTTCGCCATCTATCCGATCGCCTATGGGTTCTGGATGGCCAGCGATCCAGCGCTGTACGTCAAGCTGTTCTCGAGCGACGAGTACGTCGAGGCGCTGATCAGCACCGCGCTTTATGTCGGTATCGGCGCGAATGCCAGCGTGTTTCTCGCGCTGTTGTTGTCCGGCTTCTTCATGCGTCGCGGATGGTGGGTCAAGGCGATGCTGGTTCTCTCGATGCTGCCATGGGCCTTACCGGCGCAGACTGCGTTCATGTCCTTTCACTGGATGATGATCTATTGGGGCTTCTTGAACAGTCTGCTGGAGAAGGTGTTCGGCATCGCCGGTCCGGATTGGCTGGACCACTACTGGCTCGCGCTCGGCGCCAACATCATCGCCTACACCTGGAAGACGATGCCGCTCTGGACCTTGATCTTCCTCGCCGGGCGCATGGCCATCCCACAGGACCTCTATGATGCCGCCGACGTCGACGGCGCCACCGGGTTGCGCCGTTTCGTCCACGTTGTGATCCCGCTATTGGCGAACCTTTATTTCATCTGCACCTTGCTGGCGACGATCTGGATGCTCGGCGACTACAACACGCCCGATATGGTATCGGGCGGAGCGCCGCTCGGGTCCACTGCCGTCCTGGCGACGGTCGGCGTCGAGTTTCTGCTTAACGACGGCCGCCCTGACCTCGGTGTGGCCGCCGTGATGGCTGCGCTGCCAGTGCTGATCCCGGCCGGAATCCTGCTGATCCGCCGGCTTCAGACGAGGGAGGTGCAGCTATGAGCGTCGCCCTGTACTCCCAGCGCCGGTCGAATTACCGATGGCGCCGGAGGGCCGATGCGGCGGGCGCGGCGGCGCTCTCGGTTGCGTTGCTGATCTGGTGGTTGCTGCCGCTCTACAACATGCTGCTGATTGCCCTCGACCCCGAAGGCGATACCGAATTCACCGGCGCCATCTGGCCGTCGGACCCGACGCTTAAGGCCTTCGCCGGGGTGTTTTTCGAAGGGTACTGGTACCTGAAGGATTTCTGGCTCCAGTTTGGCAACAGCTTTTTCATCGGCGCCATGACGATGGCGTTCACCGCGCTGATCAGTTCGCTCGGCAGCTTCGCGCTGGGGCGCATGTGGCGCGGCAAGGGTGGCGTGATTTCGACCGCTGCGCTGCTCATGTACACGGTGCCGGTATATTTCCTGGTCATCCCGTTCTACCTGCTGATGCACAAGTATGGACTGATCGATACCCTGTGGGCGGTCATTGCAGCGAACGTAACCTTTGCGGTTCCCTACGCGCTCCTGATTCTTCAGTGGTATGGCCGGTTGATTCCGATCGAGCTCGACGACGCGGCGCGGATCGACGGCGCAACGCCGGTCCAGGTCTACACGCGGATCTATCTGCCGCTCATGTCACCGGCCTTGGCGGTTGTCAGTATCTTCGCGTTTCTCACCGCCTGGAACGAGTACCTGTACCAATTCATTCTGCTCAGCTCTCCCGGCAACAAGACCGTGGCGATATCGCTCGCCACCTTCTTCGACAACGAGGATACTCCCTGGAATTATCCGGTGGCGGCCTCGCTGATCTATGCGCTGCCGCCCATCGCCTTGTTCTTTGCGATCCGCCGCTACATCGCGGCGGGGCTGACCTCGAGAAGCGTTAAACGATAGCGCAGAAGGAGCTGTCGATCGTGTTCGACAGCCGCCAGCTGCGTCCAATACGGAACGGCGCCTTCTCCAACCATGCCGGACACCGGCCGGCCTCGCCAATCACGCGGAGAACACCGCGGCCCTTGTTTCAGTGGTTCCCTAAGATGTGCCGGTGTGCTAGTCTTCTATGAACTCACTGTTGTTGAGTGTTGAGGCGGGCCGGTAGCGTCTGTCCTCCGAGCCCAGCTCTCCAGTCGTCCAAACAAAAAAATACAGCGTCAGCGTCAAGTACGCGGTGCGAACAGGGAACAGGAGACGACCATGGCTCTCTTCAGGCGGCGTTCGCTGCTGCAGGGGTCGTTCGGCTTGGCGGCCGCCGGCGCCCTGGCACGTCCGTATATTGCCAACGCCCAGGCCAAGACCATGACGATGTGGTTCGCGCAGGGCTTCGTCGAGGACGAGGATGTAGCGCTGCACAAGGCTGTCGCCGAGTACGAGAAGGCGAGCGGCAACAAGGTCGAGCTCAGCATCATCCCATTCGCGCCGATGCGGCAGAAGATCGTCTCCGCGATCACCAGCGGCGTCGTCCCGGATGTGACACAAAACAACCCGGGTGAGATCCTGCAGCTGTATGCCTGGCAGGATAAGTGGATCGAAACCGAGGACGTCGTCGAGACGCAGAGGGCGAAATTCAGTCGAACCGCCCTGAGCGCAGCGCAAGCCTACAACGACGTCACGAAAAAGCGCGCCTTCTACGGCGTGCCGATCCGCGGCGCCTGCGTTCCTTGTCACACCTGGAAATCGCTGGTCGAGAGCGCCGGCATGAACCTGGCGGAGCGCCCGAGGACCTGGGATGCCTATTTCGACTTTTACAAGAAGGTGCATGACAATCTGCGCAAGAAAGGCGAGCGCAGGGTATATGGGCTCGGTTTCCAGGTGTCGGCCAATGGCGTCGATCCGGCCAACCTGTTCAATGCGTTCATGCACGGTTATGGCGGCGAGGGCATTGTCACGCCGGATGGCAAGCTCAATCTCGACGACAGGATCAGGACGGCGGCGATCAAGGCCTGCGAGTATCTCGGTGGGGCATACCGCGAGGGCTACGTGCCGCCGAGCGCGATCAACTGGAACGACGCCGACGACAACAATGCGTTCCACGCCAAGCTGATGGTGATGGATGTCGACGGTACATTGTCGACCGAGGTCGCGGTCAAGGAAAAGCACCCCGAATGGTATTTCGACGAGATCGTGACCGATGGCCTGCTTTATCCGACCACCAATGACGGCAAGCCGGTGACCAGCCTCATCGGGATGACCAACGCGGTGATCCCAAAGGGAGCCAAGAACGTCGCGGTAGCCAAGGATTTCCTCAAGTTCTTCATCCAGCCGAACGTCCTGCAGGAGTTCATCGAAACGGGGTTGGGCCGCTGGCTGCCCACCATGCCGGAGCTGGCCAAGACTGCGTTCTGGGAGAACCCGAAGGACCCGCATTTGAAAGGCTACGTCCAACAGGGCCTGCTCGGCCCGACCCAGCCGGACTACTACGTCTACAATCCGGCAATGGCGGAAGTCTACGCGCAGCACGTATACAGCAAGGCGATGATCGCCGTTGCAAAAAAGGGAAGCAAGGCGACTGACGCGGTTGACGTCGCCTTCAAGGAGATCAAGGAGATATTCGCCAAATATCCGATCCAGCAGTCGTGAGAGGCAATCATGACCGCTGCGACCGTACTGGATGTCGACCGCCCTGCTCCGAGACCAAGGCGATCGTTCTGGCGTTATTGGCGCGGGAACCTCAAGGGGTCGGAGTTTACCTGGGCTCTCGCATTCAGTGTTCCATACATCGCGGTATTCCTGGCCTTTGTCGCCTATCCCGTATCCTACGGTCTCTGGATGGGGAGCGATCCGGCCCTATACTCCGATGTCTTTTCCGACGTGATCTACCAGGATACGGTCGTCAACACCCTGATTTTCGTGGCGCTCGGGGTCAACCTCAAGCTGTTCCTGGCGTTGCTGCTGTCCGGCGTCTTCATGCGGCCGGGCTGGGTGACCAAAGTGATGCTGATGCTGTTCGTGCTGCCCTGGGCAGTGCCACAGCTGCCTGCCTTCATCTCGCTTCATTGGATGCTCAACGGCGAATGGGGCCTGCTGAACAACGCGCTTTGGATCCTGGGCGGGATCGAGGGTCCGTCCTGGCTGAACGAACGTTGGACCGCGCTGGGCTGCGCGATCGCCTCGCATCTGTGGAAATGGACGCCGTTCTGGACCGTGATCCTGCTGGCCGGCCGCATGTCGATCCCGCAGGACATCTATGACGCGGCGAAGGTCGATGGGGCGACCGGGTTGAACAGGTTCTTGTTCGTGACCTTCCCGCTGCTCGCCAACCTGTACCTTGTGTTGACCTTGCTCGCGACGATCTTCCTGCTTGGCGACTTCAACACGGTATTCTTCGTGACGGGCGGCGGACCGAACAACGAAACGCACCTGCTGGCGACCCTGGGCATTCGCAACGCGTTTGACCTGGCCCGGCCGGATCTCGGTGTCGCGGTGGTGATGACGGCATTGCCCGTGCTGATCCCACTGGTGATCATCCTGATGCGCAAGCTGAAGACCGCGGAGGTACAGCTGTGAGCATGAGAAGCATCGCAGCCGCGCCGCCGCTGGCGGTCGCCGGCACGTCGGGTTCAGCGGGGCGGATGCGGCGCGCGGCGCGACGCCGGCGACGGGCGAGCAACACGGCGCTCGTCCTGCTCTATGCCGTGATGTTGGTGTGGACCTTCACGCCGATCTACAACATGGTGATGATCGCCCTCGAGCACGAAGGCGATGTCTACGGTTCCAGCATCGTCCCGGTGCAGCCGTCGCTGGACAGCTTCTGGGTCGTCTTTTCCCAAGGGTACTGGTATCTGGAACATTTCTGGGACCAGTTCGGCAATAGCGCATACATCGCCGGCATGGTGACCTTCCTGGTGCTGCTGATCGGCTCGCTGACCAGCTTCACGGTTGGGCGAATGCGCATACGCAACGGTTGGCTGCTTACCAACGCCGCGCTACTGACATACGTGATCCCGGCGTCGTTTTTGGCGATCCCATTCTACCTGATCATGAATCGCTACGGGCTGGCCAACAATCCGTGGTCGGTGATTGCCGCTTTGGTGACTTTTGCGACGCCATACGCGATCTTCATCTTCCAGGAGTACGGCCGAAGCATCCCGATCGAACTGGACGAGTCGGCGCGGATCGATGGCGCGTCGCCGCTGCACATTTATCTGCACATCTATCTGCCGCTGATGGCGCCGGCATTGGTCGCGGTCGGCACCTATGCGCTGTTGCTGGCCTGGAACGAATATCTGTACCAGTTCCTATTGCTGTCGGACAAGCGGAGCATGACCGTGCCAGTTGCACTGGCGCAGTTCCTGAATAGTGACGTAGCGCCGTGGAACTACATGATGGCGACTGCGATCATCTATGCGCTACCACCGATCGCGACCTATTATGCGTTTCGGCATCGCATGAGCTCCGGCCTGACCATGGGCGGCGTCAAGGGCTGAGCCGCCGCGCCGCCGTCATCGCTCTAGGCTGCTGAAAAAGGTTGCCGATAGTACGCATCGCCGATTCCCTCGGTTCCGGGCAAGCGACCGATGGGGATGCGCGGTGACCGCGCGAACAAGGTCAGTCTTTGATGACGTAAAGAGTCTTCGCACATTAGGCTTTGGCTCCCGCTCTGGTTAAGTCGGCATTGTGGTGAAGGGTGAGCTCGGGAAACCAGGCGCTGCCGAGCTGCGCGAAGGATGACCACCAGCGTCGGTCTCGCCATCAGAACATCTCCGGTGTGATGACGTTCTGCGGCCGCGGTCCGACCAGCGCCGCGCGCATGGTTTCCGCCGCCTTGAGCCGGGTGTCGTCCCAGGCCTCGGGCGTGAAGAAGGCGGAGTGCGGCG
>WNFC01060079.1_pt1 | contig 10387 bp, 16 predicted proteins | sample 5400541 | NCBI WGS metagenome assembly WNFC01 (sample SAMN13153342, study PRJNA577476) | soil metagenome | isolation source: 120 cm saprolite under Douglas fir tree site 2 hole 2 replicate 1 | place: USA:California | collected 2015-04-18 | reverse complement strand
CCGTACACCATTCAGTTTTCAAGGTACTATCAGGATTATACCATGTTGACAGTGTGATTGCAAGCGGGTATACTGCCGGCATGGAAAAGAAACAGAAGCCAAGTGCTCTCACCGTGCGCTTCACGGAAGAAGAAAAGGCCATCCTGGCAGAGCTGCGAACCTTCTATGGTCTCAGTTCAGACAATGAAGCTTTGCGGTTCGCACTACGAGCAGCGGTACGTGAAGTGCAACGGCTACGGGTTGAAACCGGCGAGAAACCCGCCTAACCACTGCCGATGAATCGGCGTGGCTTGCGGCGGGTTCCGTGTCAAACGATACTTTTCATTCAGGCAAGGGATGCCCGACGCAGCTGCGCTACTGTTGTGGCGGCATCTCCTGTGGATACTGCGCTTGCGGCTGCTCGTACTGCGGCTGTGGCGGCTGGTTTGGATACTGCTGGCCTCCTCCTTGATAGGTAACTGGCGGTGGCTGCTGTGGCGGTGGCTGGTATCCCTGCTGGTAGGGCTGGTAAGGCTGTTGAGGGGGCTGGTATCCCTGCTGGTAAGGCTGCTGGTACGGCTGATATGGCGGCTGCTGTTGCTGGTTAGACATCATAGATGCAGCTCCAAAGATACCTGCACCAATAATGCCGGCTGTGACAAGCCGAATCACTATGCCCAGGACGGCGGAGAGCAGAGCGCCAATCAAGAACAAGACCCAGAAGTGGCCTCCGGTGGCAAAGAATATAATGATAATTACCAGCCAGAGAATGCTATACAAACCACTAAAGAGCCTTCGGACGGGATTGCGGTAGCGGTAGCGCATAAAAGTTGCTCCTTGTTAGAGGTACTCCAGGTACGATATTCTATTGCTGCAGTGGGGGGAACTCCTGTGGATATTGTACTTGTGGTTGATCGTATCGAGGCTGCTGGTATGGATGCTGTTGGCCTCCTTCTTGGTAGGTTTCTGGTGCCTGGGCAGGCGGTGGTGGCTGGTAGCCTTGCTGGTAGGGTTCATAAGTCGGCTGTGGTGGTTGGTACGTTGGCTGTGGCTGCTGATTTGCCAGTGATGCGGCCCCGAGGATACCGATACCGAGTATGCCCGTCATAATCGGCCTTGCCAGTACGCCCAGGATAGCGGAGATGCCGCATAGGACGAGAATCCACGGCCAGAAGCCAACTCCTGGGAGGAACAGGATGCCGAGACCCAGCAGCCAGACGAAGCCCTGCAGCCCACCATAGAACCCGCGTGGGTTCAGGGTGGCAAGGGACCCGAATAGCGAACAGAATGCCAGGGTCGCAAAATATGTTCAAACATATTCAATTGCTGCACCTGGATCGGACAGGAAGCCTCCATGACTTCTACGCCGTTTTGATCCTCATGCAGCACACCGCACTCCATTGGAGTGTGTGGCCCTCGCTGGGCAAGGAACCTCGTCAACATATTGACTGCGCTATTCTCATCGCGGTCCATGACGAGTCCACAATTCGTACAACGGTACGTCCGTTTCCACAGCGGCATGGCTTGCAGATTGCCACACCCACTACAGGCTTTGGACGTGTTGCGTTCATCTAGGAACACCAGTTCTTTCCCATAGAGCAGGCACTTGTAGACGAGCATCTGCACAAAGCCGTAGAGGCCCCAATCGTTGAACACGGCTCTATTGAGATGCTTGTTCCGTTCTGCGTGCTTTTTCATGACCATTTGACGTTGGGAAAGATCGCCCACCACAACAGTTCTCTCAACCAGTTTGTGGCTTATGAGGTGCGATGCCTTATGCAGGCTATCGCGCTGTTTGTTGCGTTTCTTCTCGGAAACGCGCTTATAGACACGGCTTAAGCGGATATAGCGACGTGACTTCTTCTTGCATCTATCTCGCTTAGAGCGTATCTTGTCGAGTTGCCGATTATACCAACGTGAGCCTTTGAAGCCGCCCACATGGTAGACTCTGCCTTGCTCGTTGACACCTGTTGCTAGCGTCTTGATGCCCAGATCAAAGGCCGCCACTTCACCTGGCTGCGGCTCTTGTTCTTGCTCACAATAGCTGAATGAAGCGTAGAAGTTGCCTCTAGCGTCTCTCGATATGGCAACCTCTCGAAACCCTGCTGGTGGTGTCTCAGTGAGGATTGCTGCAATGTTGGGGAATTTCTTTGGGCCATGCCTACCCCCGCCACCAGTGGGGAGGATGAGGATATTGCCCTCGATCTTGAGATACATCGCTGGGTAGCAGATGGTAAAGAAGTTATGACGAGGTCGCACTCGTGGGAACCCCGGCTTCTCTCCTCCCTCGACTCGTCGGAAGAAGGCAGTCATGGCGTTGTTGAGACGATAGTACACCTCGTGCAGGAGTTTGCCGTAGACGTATTTCAGTTCAAAGTCATGCTGCCTGGAGGCTTGCAGCGTCTTCTTGGCCTTATACACGCCAGGCCATTTCTCACCATTGCGCAGATGCATCACCCACCAGTTGTAGAGTCCACGGCACTTCGCCTGCATGAACTCGAGCGTTTGGGCGTCTTGTACAGAGACTTCAAGCTTGATCTTTTGGCACAGCAGCATCGTGCTTACCCCCTTTCTGTTGCAAGCGCTCAAATTCCTGCTGTACCAATCGCTTGAAGGTCTGTACCATACTTTCTCGTGAGAGAGCAGCCACAATCTTGAGTTGTTCCAGGTCTTCGCGGAGCACACGGAAGTTTGCATATCGGGTCGCTTTCATGCACGCATTGTATCACTTTACAGGCAAGTTATCAAATGGGTTAGATGTATTCGCCAAGAACACATGTGAGCACCTTTGACGACAGAATCAATCACTGTTGACCGGCTCCTCCTGAGACGAAAGTATATAAATACATTACGCTCCTCTATTATAAACTATGTGTAACCTGGTTGCTGCGGAATGAACGCTCAATTCTCGAAAAGAACGTTAGATATGCAACTCTATCAGCGCCCGGCGAATACCGGCCAGAGCTGCCGTGATGTCCTGATCATCCACGCCATAATGGGTGACGGCACGAATCCTGCCCTGGCCAATGTGACCCATCAGCACGCCGTGTTCCTGCGCTTTTGCCAGGAACTGCATCGTCTCGGCCTCGGTCAGTGGCTGCTGCTGTGAGTTGCGCGCAGAAAAGACCAGGATGTTAGTCACAACTCGCTCAAGGTCGATGTCTATTTGCGGAAAGTCGGCCAACCCGTGTGCCAGTCGTTTGCAGTTTTCGTGATCTTCAGCCAGGCGATCTACCATCTGCTCCAGTGCGACAATAGCGGCGGCAGCGATGATGCCTGCCTGGCGCATTCCACCGCCTAAGAGTTTGCGCGTGCGATGGGCACGTTTAATAAATTCTTTGCTGCCTACCACAATCGAACCCACGGGGGCGCTCAGCCCTTTAGAGAAGCAGAACATCATGGAGTCCACTGTGCGTGCCAGGGTACTGACAGGCACGCCGAGGGCGATGGAAGCGTTGAAGATACGGGCCCCATCCATATGCACAGCAACACCGTGAGCATGTGCCAGGCTGGAAAGGGCTTCGATCTGCTCTACGCTCAACACGGTGCCTCCGCAGTAGTTATGGGTGTTTTCAATGCACAGGAGGGCGGTTGGGGCCGAGTGTTCATCGCTGCCGTCGCTGATGTTTATCTCGACCTGGCGTGGGTCGAGCATACCGTCATCCATCGTCGGCACGACACACATCGGAGAACCCCCGAGGGTTGAGGCTCCTCCTACCTCAAAGTGGTAAATATGCGACCGGTCGCCGACAATGACGGCCTGGCCGCGAGCGGCATGAGCAAGTACCGAGGCGATATTGCCCATAGTGCCGCTGGCAACCAGCAGCGCGGCTTCTTTACCGGTAAGTTCCGCTACCATTTCTTGCAGGCGGTTAACGGTGGGGTCTTCATGGTAGACATCGTCGCCAAGTTCGGCACTGTACATGGCTTCCCGCATTGCCTGGGACGGCAGCGTAACTGTATCACTGCGTAGATCGATGACCATAGAAATCCTCTCCTTTTAATCGAAGTGAAGAGCCTTAATTTGCTCTATATCGTTCCCCCAGCCGTCCAGGACGTTACCATATCCACGGTCGCGCATAAGGGCTTCTACTCGTGCTTCTAGCTTCTGCTGGAGCTTTGGATCTCCCGTTCGCACAATACCTAGGAAAGTCTCAGGGAGCATACCAGGAGGCCAGCCCTGATCTTCTAGAAGCGCTAATTGAACTCGCAGGCGATCATGATAGGGAGGCCAGCGCTGCTCTAACGAAAAGAGAGTTCGTACTAAGTGCATGATCGAATCAACAGCATGCAGCCTGGCACCTAGCTCGTCTTGTCGGCGCCATGCCTTCAGTGACCGGTAGAATGAATTAAGATAGTCATCGAAACAGCCTGCTGCATCGGCTATAGCCTTGTCTTCGGGCATGATCGCAAAAGACTGTAGCACTGGCGCTACTTCTCCATTTTTGTCCAGTAGTAGATGAGCGCTTGCGTAGCCTGGTGTCCACCAACCAGGATGCGAAGCGACGTGGACCAACTCTCTAAGACATGTATACACAATGTCAAGCAGTGGCTGCCCGTCAGCAGATTGTTTGATGTGTTGAGATTCCCCAGACTGCTGCTGCTGGTCGTATGCCTCATCGGTCAAGACCCAGTAGAGATCGTAGTCGGATGCTTCATCAGCGCGCCCTGCTCCTCGTGAGCCACCTAGAATCAACCCTACTGTCCGTAAGTCCTCAGTAGCTTCACTAATAAGGCGCTTGAGTACAGGATCTTCCATCCAGGAAGGTTGGTTCATGGTTGTTATCGCCTCCTAAATTGAAATAGCCGTTTCTTGCGGATTCACGCTCCCCACATACGCACATTCCCTATACAGTGTACACCGCGCACATTCAGGACGTTGTGCGTGGCAGATTTGCCGCCCGTGGCTGATGAGGTTCACATGCAGTGTGTACACCCATTCAGGCGGCGTAGTTTTTGCAAAGATGTCGTGAGCCTGGTCGGCGGTCACCTTCGATCCGATCAGCCCGAGGCGTTTACTGACACGGTGAATATGTGTATCGATAGGCATAGTAGGCAGCCCAAGATTAAACATCAATACGCACGCAGCCGTCTTGGGGCCTACACCCGGCAGGCGGCGCAAGTAGTGCCAGGCATCTTCGGACGAGCGCCCGGTAAGCTCGCCGTAGAGGTAAGCTGAAAGGGACTCGCTTTGCCCTGCTTCCTGCTGCTGTTCTGTCAGAGTAAGAAGAGGTGGGAGCATCGCGCACTTCTTCCCAGCCAGGGAATGTTGCGACCAGTTGTTGGTAGGCCCGCTCAGAGTTGATATCCGAGGTATGCTGAGAGAGAATCGTGCCTACAAGGCCGCCAAGCGCGTCGTAGTCCGGTATCCAGGCGGGTTCCCCATAGGTAGCTGTGAGCAGGTGATAGATTCTCTCAAGGTGGGCAGGCGGAATGATGGTCGTGGTCATAGTGCGTCCTTACCAAAGGCTCAGTATTAACGGACAACCTCATTATGCAACGCATATAGGCATGGACGCAATGTATTGCCATTGATGCCAGCGTTGCAGGTACTATCATAGAACCTTCCGCTTTTCACCCCTGAACTCATTAACGAGTTACGGGTGTTACTCTCTCAAACAACCGTTTCTGAGGAACAGCCAAGCATTGCGCAGATCACGGGAACAACAACGGGAAAAGAGCACTTTGGACAGGAAGCAGAGGAGTAGCAACCGTCCGATGCTCCCTTGTTCCCCGATGTTCCTGACGAGGACGGAACAAGGTCATTGAAGCGTACATACAGGGTATTCCGAGACGCGAAATTTGTGACATTTCTCATATAAAATTTCACCTTTCTCAAGAATAATTTTCCCATCACAAACGGAGAGAACGAGCAAAACAGGCTCATTTTCTCGCATAACTTTTCCTCCAGCCTTTCCTCTCACGAAATATCAAATTTTGACGTTGTTTTTACTCCGTTTTGGCTCAACAGAAAAAAGTTTTCTGAGAAAAACGAAAAGTTATGCGAGAAATTCTTGTTCTCTGTGTAACGTTCGGGTATACTCGGAGAGAGTGGAGTTACGGTTGGTCATGCGGCGAGTGCTTGCGTCACCGGAGCTCGCAGATGTAGGACATGGCTGGCTTGCCGTTGAGCGTTAGCTCACCGACGGCGACGAATCCGTTGTGTTCAAGCACCTTGCGCGAGGCCGGATTGTTCAGCGTGACCCTCGCGCGCAGCCTGGTGAGTCCGTACTCTGTGGCGGCGAGCTCGCGCACCTTGCGCACCGCCGCTGTGGCTAGTCCCTGCCCCGCGGCCTTCTGCGCAATCCGGTATCCCAGCTCCGCCGTCCCATTTGCCACTTCGGTCAGGTTCACCCGCCCCACCACCTCGCCGCCCTCGGCCACCAGCAGGTGGAGGTAATCCGTCCCGGCGGCCTGCCACTCGAGCAGTTGCGCATACCGCGTGTCGAACTCGGCGAAGAACTCGTCCCCCCGATCCGGCACCGACGCCGCGAAGTAGGCCCGATTCTCCCGCTCGAACGCCAGCAGGGCTGGTGCGTGGTCGAGGCGAAGCAACTGAAGGTCTGGCATGGGGAGTTGGAGGCGTGGGGGCGATTCCGTGGGGGCGGATTTCCCGCCCACGGCCTGCCTATCGATAAAGGAACATGCACCGACCTCTGGCGCGTCTCGTTCGTCTCGATCTTCCATGTGTTTCTCTCTTTGCTCAATGATGAATTGATAGAACTTGCCCATTGAGGACTATGCATACTCTATCACCCTGTTGCAACTCTATCTGTACATCCCAACAGTATTCGGCTCATAGCCAGATTTGAAACGTCATGTGCTGTGGGCCAGCGCACCACTCCGCATGACCACTATTTTATGGTGGTCAGAAGACACCGGTGGCGAAGTCGATCTTCGCGCTTGCTAGAGAGCAAGTTCAAGCGCAGTGTGAGCATCGTTTTTGACTTCGCCACCGGTACTCGAAGTGGTCAAGAGCCAAGTTATGTGAGAAAAAACAGTCAGATGGCGTCATTTGCAAAAAAACAAAATGCCAAACACAACATGGAAAAGTTATGCGAGAAAAAGAAACAGCACTGTTCATCAATGATGCCGCTTCTTAGGCTGCTTGAAGAAATCCACTAGAAAAGTTATCTGAGAGAAAAACGAAAAGTATCCTGAGAAACATCAATTTGCTCCTATCTTCGATGGGGGAACGCGAAATACTCAACTATTGTGAAGCCTGTTCTTGATGCCTACGAGCAACAGCAATAGGTTATCAGGAACGCGAGGAACAGGGGAGCTGAAAACGCTTCCCTGTTTTTCGTTGTTGACGATCTCTCAGAAACGCGCTAGTATGTCAAACAAGTATGACAGCATATAACTTGAAACCAATTGTCCCCCATCAATTGCTGCGAAGATCGCCCGCGAGCGATGGAGAAAAAAACTTGCTGCGTGGTGGAAACGAGCAGGATATATCATACCGAGCTTCTCGACACAACTATCCAGGAAAGGCAGCGAGAAAAACGCTTAACCAGGGTATAAACGTGATTTGCGATGAAATATACGCTCACGACGCAAAAATAATCTTGTGCGACATGATAACGCTCAATCACTTTCCTTTTGATGAAGTTATCCCCTCACTGGTTGCGCTTCGCTCTTGTTGTTGAGGAGTATCTGTAGCGGGAACGCCTTGTTCAACAGTTGGAGTGGTCTCATTTTTGCCCGTTACGACATCCTTCTCCTTATCTTTCAGGATGAACGTCCCTGCTTTGACAAACCAGGCGAAACCAAACGCTTCGAGCGCGAGCACTTCAAGCCAGAAGAGCGGATGGTGTGGTTGTAGCCACGAGGTGTCTGGCAGGTAGTGGAGCACCACAATCAGCACAAGACAGAGGCTAATAAAGCTCCCACAGCCCAAATAGACGATGTCTCTCAGTTGCTTTCTGAGCTCTGGTTTCTCCTGATCTGTTCTCCGAAACAGAAAGATCGCCATCAAGGCCAGTATGATGAAAAAGCACGCAGCAGACAACTGGTGTACCGGAGGATTTGGAAACAGGGCGACGAAAATCACGGCGGCACCTGCAATCGTGCTCGCAAGGTCATCCAGATGCTGGTAACGATAGCAGATGAGGAAAATGCCAATCGCCCACAGACTGCCCACAAACACATCTCTCATCACGCTCGTATAGTAGGCACTCATGGAGTCCAAAACTTGTTTCAGTAATCCACTGGATAAACTTTTGTAGCAATGGTACCCTTAGCATACTCTTCCTCCGACTCTTGGGGAGAAGTGAACGGTTCTCTACCCAGACTAGGTGCACTTTCTGTATCTCGATGGAGATGCGACTAGTAGATAGACGTACCGCTCCTCACTTTTTTGTGGATGGATGTGTTGATTGGAGATGTCACCTTCATTGGATAAAATTAAACAATCATACTCACAGAATTATAAAGGATGAGTTTTCCTCGCAAAGTTTGAGTTTCACACAAAAACTGTTACCAATTTTTTGTCAGCGAAAGAGAATGTCTCAAGTATCGAGGAGTGTGTTCAGCGAACACATCGTTATCGAGAAGTAGAATTGCCACGCAGGGAGAAAAAAGGAATGTCTCAAGAACTACGCCTGACTATTGAAATTGTGCCGAAGCCTTTATGGGGCGTTAGTTTGTATAAAAATATGCGTAGGTCTGCTTGGAAAAAACTACGTGAACAGGTCAAGGATCAGTATAACAATCGCTGCGGTATATGCCAAGTGGGGAATGTTACCCTCTACTGTCATGAAATCTGGCAGTACGATGACATAGTGCACATCCAGAAATTAAACGGTTTCATTATGCTCTGTGAAATGTGTAACCACTGTAAGCATATTGGTCGTGCGGGTCTCGTTGCCAATGAAGGCAAATTGGACTTCAATATAATGGTTGAACATTTTATGCATGTTAACCAGTGTTCATATGAGGAGTATGAGGCACACAGGAAAGAGGCTTTCAAAACATGGAGAGAGCGAAATAAGCATGCATGGACAACCGACTTTGGTGCATGTGCACATCTTGTGCCGCCCTCAAACGAAGTTAATAATTCTGTATGATAGGGCTAAACAACCACAGCATTTGCTTCTTTTTCGCTTATTTGCTATACAATACATAGTTATGCTGTTTTTATTGCCAAAGAAACCTGTATTTACCCCTTCACAGATAGAACGTCTTTCTAACATCTTTGATAACGCTGGTCAAGTCGCTCTAGCTGCTGGCGTCGTTTCACCGTTGTTTTCTGGATTTGACAAGATAGATATAGGTGTAGTAGCATTAGGCGTAAGTATTGTTTCTCTTTGTTGGACACTTAGTATATGGCTTGCAAAGAGAAAAGATGAACTATATGACATTTAATATTGTATTTGTACTTTACAGTATTCTTATTCTGCTTGCAGGTATTCTGGTGGCAATTCTCGCCTATCCTGGTGCGAAATGACCTAAGGGTAGGACCCCCAAATGATAAATATTAGTCAAATCCTCACTAGCATACAATTTGCTGCAGTAATCGCCATTGTTGCTACGCTGTTCATTATTCTTCTGCTCCGACCTAAATCCGACAAGCATAAACGCTCCTAGTTGTTTTTCTTCGTCCCAAACACTACAAATAACCGCTCTTCCTGTCAACTACCCCAATAAGGAACGGCTACCGCTACATAGTGTAGACCCCACCCCACGCAGCTAACCGTCTCCACCTTGACTTTCGTGTGGTGAGTGCTGCGCACCGAAACGACCGACCGACACGACCGACGCCAGCCCCCCACCTTCGGTCTATCGTTTCGCTCTTCGAGTCTACCACACGGTCAAGGTAGTACGGTTTTAACGCTGCTACCGCCCCCGATCCTCACTCGCTCCCTCTCCAACCTCTGCCAGCTTGACCGGATGTATCCGCACTTTGCTCACAGTGAACCAGGGGAACACCCCACAGCACTCGGAGTCAAGCGCGGTGAGAAAGCAAAGGTTGTTGGTCGAGTTGAAAACGGAAAGCTTGTTATCACTCCCCTAAAGAAGATGCAGGGACAGAGCCAGTCCACATTATAAATCATCAATTGCGCGAACTTGATGTAGAGAAAAATGCAACGTATAATCTCTTGATAAGGCAATAGAACGGCTTAATGCAAAAACATATAGTACGCAGTGCTTCATGAGGAGAGAGCGATGGTATGAACGAAAGCAAAGATATTGAAGTTGTCACTCTCGACGGGTATAATGGCCCTAGAAATTTAGACACGGAAAGAGGCTGAAATAAGATATACTCAAGCATGATGAGAAAACAGTATACAGCCGCTTTCAAAGCGCGAGTGTTTCAGGAAATCCTGAAAGAAGAGAAGACGCTGGCGCAAATTGCCGCCGAATATGAAGTGCATCCCACCCAACTCAAGAATTGGCGAGCACTCGC
>WNFC01015459.1_pt1 | contig 10388 bp, 10 predicted proteins | sample 5400541 | NCBI WGS metagenome assembly WNFC01 (sample SAMN13153342, study PRJNA577476) | soil metagenome | isolation source: 120 cm saprolite under Douglas fir tree site 2 hole 2 replicate 1 | place: USA:California | collected 2015-04-18 | reverse complement strand
CTCGAGCCGCCAGGCGTGCTGGGGGTCGACCAGCATGACCCGCGCGACCCGGGTGGCCCGGGGCGCGAACAGCGACTTGAGCGGCCGGGTGGAGGGCCGGAGGTTCGGCTTCCCCTCCTTCTCGATCAGCACGTTCTCGAAGCTCAGATAGCAGTTCCCGGAGAGGTCCAGGTATCCGAGCCCGCTGCGCTTCAGCAAAGCCGCGCTCTGGGGGCTGATGTACGGGGAGACCGCCACCGGATACGCCTCGGGCATCTCTCGCCGGATCTCCGAAAGGCGTGTCGCCGCCTCCCGGATCTGTCGGGGCTGGCCGAGGGAAGTGACACCGATCGCGATGGCGTGCGGCCGCTCGCCCATCTTGAATTTAAGCAATAAATCAATACTTTGAGAGCCGACCTTGACGTCGGCAAGCTGCTCCCACCCGCTGGCCTTGCTCATCAGCTCGCGCACTCGCTGCGCCGCCAGCGCCCTGATATCGTCTGCTTTCGCCATCCCTTTACGTCCACTTTCACTTGTTCCGTCATTTTCAGCGTATGCTGAAACCATAGGGACAAATGAAATTCCTGTCAAGCAAAAATCTTGCAGTGAACCCTAGCCGCGCTCCCCCTCGATCCCATCCATCGTCTCGTCGTCGAGGCCGAAGTAATGGCCCACCTCGTGGACCACCACGTCACGGACGAGCTCCGCCATCTCCTCGGGGTTCTCGCAGTCCTCCTCGATCGGCCCCTGGTAGATGTGGATGGTGTCGGGCAGCACGTTGCCGTAGGAGGAGTCCCGGCGAGTGATGTCCACCCCCCGGTAGAGCCCATAGAGGGTATCGGGGGGCTCGATGCCCATCTCGTCGAGGGTCGCGTCGTCGGCCCAGTCCTCGACCACGACGGCGATGTTGGCGAGCTTCTCGCGGAAGGCGCGGGGCAGGCGGCGCAGGGCGGTATCGACGAGGGCTTCGAACTCCCGACGGGTCATGCTGACCGCGGGGCGGTCGCCGGGCGGGCGCTAGAGGCCGCGGACCCGCTCGACGTTGACGATGTCCTTCACCTCGCGGATGGCCTGCATGATGTCCTGCAGCTGGCGCAGGTCCTCGACCTCCACCACGAAGTGGTTCAGGCCCTTGCGGTCGTCGGTGACCGTGATCTCGGCCTTGATGATGTTGCCCTGCCGGGACGAGATGGCGGCGGTGATCTCGGCGAGCAGCCCCGGCCGGTCGCGCCCGATGTAGACCGCGATGCGCACCGGCCGTTTGGCCGGCTCGGCCGCCCCCCACTCCACCGTCACCAGGCGCTCCTTGTCGAGCACGTTCTTGGCCACCGTGAGGCAGTCGCGGGCGTGCACGGTGAGACCGCGCCCGCGGGTGATGAACCCGACGATGCCGTCGCCCGGGACCGGGGAGCAGCACTTGGCGAAGCGCACCAGGAGGTCGTCCACGCCGCGGATCCGCACCGCGGGGCCCTCCCCCTTGCGGGCGGGCCGCGCGGGCTTGGCCTCGGTCGCCGCGTCGGTATCGTGGACGGCGGCGGGGGCCAGCTTGCCGAGGACCTGCTGGATCGAGGTCTTGCCGTAGCCGATCGAGGCGAGGAGGTCGTCCGCGGACGGGAAGCCGAGCTCGCCGATCAGCTTCTTCATCTCGTCGGAGGCCAGCAGCCCCGCCGGGGCCAGGCGGTACTTCTTGGCCTCGCGCTCGAACAGCTCGCGGCCGAGGGCCAGCGAGCGCGTGCGCTCCTCGATCTTGAGCCACTGGTTGATCTTGGCGCGGGCGCGGTTGGACTTGACGATCTTGAGCCAGTCGCGGCTCGGATGCTGGGTGGGCGACGTGACGATCTCGAGGATGTCGCCCTGGCGCAGGGTGTAGCGCAGCGGCACCAGCTTGCCGTTGACCTTGGCCCCGACGCAGTGGTGGCCCACGTCGGTGTGGACCGCGTAGGCGAAGTCCACCGGGGTCGCGCCCTCCGGCAGAGCCTTCACGTCCCCGCGGGGCGTGAACACGTAGACCTCGTCCGGGAACAGGTCGAGGCGGACGTTGTCCAGGAACTCCTTCGGGTCGCTCGTCTCCTTCTGCGAATCGAGGAGCTGCCGCAGCCAGGTGAACGCGTCGTCGAACTTGTCGCGGTCGCTGCGCTTCTCCTTGTAGAGCCAGTGGGCCGCGATGCCCTCCTCGGCGATGCGGTGCATGTCGTAGGTGCGGATCTGGATCTCGACCGGGTCGCCCTTGGGCCCGATGACCGTGGTGTGCAGCGACTGGTACATGTTGACCTTGGGCATCGCGATGAAGTCCTTGAAGCGCCCGGGCACCGGCTTCCACAGGGAGTGCACCACCCCGAGGGCGCCGTAGCAGTCGCGGACCGAGTTGGTCAGCACCCGGACCGCGGTGAGGTCGTAGATCTCGTCGAACTCGCGCCCGCCCTCGTGCATCTTCTTCCAGATCGAGTAGAAGTGCTTGGGCCGCCCCGCGATCTTGGACCCGATCCCCACCTCGGCCAGCTTGTCGTGCAGGAGCGAGATCAGGTTGTTGATCTCCGCCTCCCGCTCGAGCCGCCGCTTGGCCACCCGCCGCATCAGCTCCTGGTAGTCCTCGTGGTGCAGCACGCGGAGGGCCAGGTCCTCCAGCTCGGCCTTGACCTTCGCCATGCCCAGGCGATGGGCGAGCGGGGCGTAGATGTCGAGCGTCTCCTGGGCGATCTTGCGGGCCTTGTCGGCGGGCAGGTACTGCAGGGTTCGCATGTTGTGCAGGCGATCGGCCAGCTTGATCATCAGCACGCGGAGATCGCGCGCCATGGCCACCAGCATCTTCCGGAAGTTCTCGGCCTGGCGCTCTTCCCGGGAGGAGAAGGCCAGCTTGCCGATCTTGGTGACCCCGTCGACCAGGTCGGCGATCTCGGCCCCGAACTCCCGCTGGAGGTCCACCTTGGTGGTCTTGGTGTCCTCCAGCACGTCGTGCAGCAGGCCCGCCGTCACCGTCGTCACGTCCATCTTGAAGTTGACCAGGAGGCCGGCGACCTCCAGGGGGTGGGACAGGTAGGGTTCGCCCGAGGCCCGCTGCTGGCCCTCGTGGGATAGCTCGGAGAAGCGGTAGGCCCGCTCCAGGAGAGCCAAGTCAGCCGCAGGCTGGTACTTGGGAATCTCCTCGATCAGCGTCTGCAGTTGGGTCAACCCAGCGCCCTCCTCAGGTTGACCTCAAATTCTGCCACTAAAATCAGGCTTTTGCTACCGCTTTCTTCCTTCGGGCCATCCACCGCTCGTGCCAGCCCTGCCAGTCCACGATCAGCGAGCCGGCGATGTAGACCGTCGAGAAGGTGCCCGTCACGACCCCGATGGTCAGGACGAACGCCATGTCCTCCAGGACTTTCCCCCCGAACAGGTACAGGACCGCGGTCGTGAAGAAGACGGTCAAGGCGGTCAGCACCGTCCGGGACAGGGTCTGGTTGATGGCGTTGTTGATCTGAGTCGCAAATGACTCACCCTTGCGGCGGGCCCCCTTGGTCCGGTTCTCCCGCACCCGGTCGTAGGCGACGATCGTATCGTTGACGGAGTACCCGATGATCGTCAGGAGGGCGGCCAGGATCGGGAGGGACATCTCCCGGTTGGTCAGCGACATGGCCGAGAGGCAGATGAGCACGTCGTGGACGATGGCCGCGACCGAGGCCAGCCCGCCGAGCATGTCGAAGCGGATCGCGACGTAGGCGAGGATACCGGCGATGCTCCAGAGCGCAGCATAGATCGCCTGGATCTGGAGGTCGCGGCCCACCTGGGGGCCCACGTACTCCACGCGCCGGACCTCGGGGGTGCCCAGCTCGGGCTCCTTGGCGAGGGCGGCCAGGGCCTGCTTGGTCACCTCTTCGGAGGCGCCCTCGGCGGCCGGCAGCCGGAGCAGGTACTCCCGCGTGTCGCCGAACTCCTGGATCACGCTCTCCCCCATCCGCACCGTCTCGAGCGCGCGCCGGATGCGGTCCACCGGCACCGCCTTCTCGAAGCGCACCTGGATCAAGGTGCCGCCCGAGAAGTCGATCCCGTAGCGCAGCCCGCCCTTGGCCACCATGGAGCCGAAGCCGGCCAGGATGAAGATGAGCGAGATGATGTAGGCCCAGCGCCGCCGGCCGATGAAGTCGAAGTTGGGGTTGCGGAAGAGCTCGAACATGGCGGTCAGATCGACAGCGACTCGCGCTTGTGGGGGCCCATGTACAGCAGGTCGAAGAGCAGGCGCGTGAAGAAGACCGCGGTGAAGAGGCTGGCCGCGATGCCGATCATGAGCGTCACCGCGAAGCCCTTGACCGGGCCGGTCCCGAACTGGAACAGGATGAGGCCCGACACCAGGACCGTGACGTGGGTATCGATGACGGTCTTGAACGCGCGGGAGAAGCCCGCCTCGATGGCGCCGCGGATGGTCTTCCCGCCGCGGAGCTCCTCGCGGATGCGCTCGAAGATGAGGATGTTCGTGTCCACCGCCATGCCGATCGTGAGGGCGATCCCGGCGATGCCCGGCAGCGTGAGGGTGGCGTGGAAGCCGGCCATGGTCGCGAGCAGGAGCAGCAGGTTCAGGCCGAGCGCCACGTCGGCGATGAGGCCGGAGAGGCGGTAGTAGGCCATCATGAACACGAACACCAGCGCGGTCGAGGCCAGGATCGCGACGATGCCCTGGCGGACCGAGTCGGCGCCGAGGGACGGTCCGACCGTGCGCTCCTCGAGCACCTGGACCGGGGCGGGCAACGCGCCCGCCCGCAGGACGATGGCCAGGTCGGTGGCCTCTGCGGAGGTGAAGCCGCCGGTGATCTGGGCCCGCCCGGACGGGATGCGCTCGCGGATCTGCGGGGCGGAGTGGATGTTGCCGTCCAGCACGATGGCGAGCCGGCGACCGACGTTGGCGTCGGTCAGATCCGAGAAGGCCCGTCCCCCCGCCGCGTTGAAGTCGACCGAGACGTAGGGCTCGCTCGTGTTCTGATCGATGGAGACCCGCGCGGTGGCCACGTCGCGGCCGGTCACGTAGGCCTTCTTCTGGACGACGAACGGCACCTTCCGCTCCTGATGGGTCTCCTTGTCGACCCGTCGCTGGTAGAGGATCTCGTCCCCGTCGGGTACCCCGGAGCGGAGCGCGGCCTCGGGATCGACCTTGTCGTCCACCAGCTTGAACTCGAGGAGCGCGGTCTTGCCGATCAACGCCTTGGCCCGCGCCGGATCCTGGACGCCCGGGAGCTGGACCAGGATGCGGTTCTCGCCCTGCTGCTGGATGGAGGGCTCGGCGACCCCGAACTGGTCCACCCGGTTGCGGATCGTCTCGAGCCCCTGCCGCACCGCCAGCTCGCGGATCTGGGTCACCTCGCGCGGCTTGAGGGTCATGACGATCCGGCCCGCCGCCTGGTCGGCCTCCTTGCGGTCGAAGGCGCCCAGGACCTCGGTGACGGTCGCGAGCGCGCTGTCCCAGCTCTGGGGCGACGCGATCTGGATCGCGAGATCGGCGATCCCGCGCCGCTCGATCTTGGAGATCGCGATGCCCTTCTTCTCGAGCTCGCCCCGCACCGTGTCCCCCGCCCGCTCGACCTGCGCCTCCAGTGCCTTGTCCACGTCCACCCCGAGCACGAGATGGATGCCGCCCTGGAGATCGAGGCCCAGGTTGATGCTGGTGCGGGGCGGATAGAGATACCACACCGATACCGCGATCACCACGACCACGAGACCGATGCGGAGACCGAGATTGCGCCGCATCTAGGCCGACGACTCCTTGTCGCCCGCGACGGGCACGATCCGGCCGATCGCGGAGCGCTCGAACTCCATCTTGACCTGCTCGGCCACTTTTATGGTGACGGTGTGCTCGGACAGGCCCACCACCGTGCCGTAGAGCCCGCTCGACATGACGACGCGATCGCCCTTCTTGACCGCGGAGAGCAGCGCCTCGCGGTCCTTCTTCTGCTTCTGCTGCGGTCGGATGATCAGGAAGTACATGATCGCGAACATGCCGATCATCAGGGGCAGGACGGACATGATGCCGCCGCCGTTGCCGCCGGCAGGCGACGGCCCCATTGCGTATGCGAGATCCACCATGAAGGTCAGGCCTCCGAGTCCGCGGGTAAGTCGGCCGAGTCGCCCACGGATTCTACCCCATATCGCGCGAGAAACCGAGATCGGAACCGCCCGAACGCGCCATCGGCCACCGCCCGGCGCATGTCGCGCATGAGCCCCAGGTAGAACGTCAGGTTGTGGAGCGTCAGCAGCCGGTAGGCGAGCAGCTCGCGAGCCGCGAACAGGTGGCGCAGGTAGGCCCTCGAGAAGCGGCGGCACCCCTCGCAGGCGCACTCCGGGTCGAGCGGCGCCCCGTCCCGGGCGAATCGCGCGTTGCTGATGTTGAGCGGCCCGTCCGGCGTGAAGGCCTGGCCATTGCGGGCGTTCCGGGTCGGCAGCACGCAGTCGAAGAGATCGACGCCGCGCGCGACCGCCTCGACCAGGTCGGGCGGCTTCCCGACCCCCATGAGGTAGCGCGGCCGGTCCGCGGGCAGGAGCCCGGCCACCAGCTCGGTGATGTCGTACATCACCGGCTTGGGCTCTCCCACCGCCAGCCCGCCGATCGAGTGGCCGGGCAGGTCCAGGGCCGCGATGCCCTCCGCCGCCCGACGCCGCAGCGGCTCGTACGAGCCGCCCTGCACGATCCCGAATAGCGCCCCGGGCGAGCCCGCGACCCGGTGCGCGGCGATCGCGCGGGCGAGCCAGCGCTCGGTCAGCGCGAGCGAGCGCTCGGTCTCGGCCGTGGTGGCCGGGTGCGCCAGGCACTCGTCGAGCGGGTGCAGCACGTCGACGCCCAGGGCGTGCTGCACCGCCACGCACGACTCCGGCGTGAGGGTCCGGAGCGAGCCGTCGACGTGGGAGCGGAACTCCACGCCCTCTTCCCCGATCCGCCGCAGCTTCGAGAGGCTGAACACCTGAAAGCCCCCCGAGTCGGTGAGGATCGGCCCGTCCCAGCCCATGAACCGATGCAGGCCGCCCAGCTCGCGCACCAGCTCGTGTCCCGGCCGCAGCATCAGGTGGTAGGTATTGGCCAGCACGATCTGGGCGCCCGCGGCGAGCAGATCCGAGGGAGCGAGGCTCTTGACCGAGCCCTGCGTCGCCACCGGCATGAAGGCCGGCGTCTCGACCGCCCCGTGCGCGGTGAGAATCCGGCCGAGTCGCGCGGCGCCGTCGGTCTTGACGAGCTCGAACCGGAAGCCGCCCATACCTCAGTGGATCAGCATCGCGTCGCCGTACGAGTAGAAGCGATAGCGGGCTTCCACCGCGTGGCGATAGGCGGCCAGGACGAGCTCACGCCCCGCGAAGGCCGACACCAGGACCAGCAGGCTCGAGCGCGGCAGGTGGAAATTGGTGACGAGCGCGTCCACGACGCGGAAGCGATGGCCGGGGCGGATGAACAGATCCGCCGGCCCCGTCCCCGCGCGCACCCGGCCGCCCTCGCCGGCCGCCCACTCGAGCGCCCGGGTGGTCGTCGTCCCCACCGCGACCACGCGACGCCCCTCGCGCCGGGCCCGCTCGACCGCCTCCGCGGTCGGCCCGGGGATGTCGATGGGCTCGGCCTCCATCCGGTGCTCCTCCAGCCGCCGGGCGCGGAGCGGACGGAACGTCCCGGGCCCGACGTGCAGCGTGAGGTAGTGGACCTCGACTCCTACGCGCTCGAGCCGCGCGAGCAGTTCGGGCGTGAAATGAAGGCCCGCGGTGGGCGCCGCCACCGAGCCGTCCTCACGCGCGTACACGGTCTGGTAGCGCTCGCGATCCTCCGGCTTGGGCGCATCGTGCCGGCCGATGTACGGCGGCAGCGGCGGCAACCCGTGGCGCTCCATCAGCTCGCGCACCGGCCACGGCGCCTCGATCGCCACGACGCGCGTCCCCTCATTCCCCTCGCCCACCACGTGGGCCCGCGCCGCGCCTCCGGCCAGATCCACGCGAGAGCCCACCCGACAGCGGCGGCCGGGACGCACCATCGCCTCCCACCGCTCGTCCCCGACCGGACGCAGCAGCAATAGCTCCACCGCGCCGCCGCCGTCCACCGCCGTGCCCAGGAGCCGAGCCGGCATCACGCGGCTCCGGTTCGCCACCACGCAATCACCAGCCCGCAGCAGCTCCGGCAGCTCGGTGAAGCGCCGATCCTCCCACGCTCCCGCCGCCCGATCCAGCACCAGCAGCCGCGAAGCATCCCGCGGCTCCGCCGGCTCCTGCGCAATCAGCTCTGGAGGCAGCTCGTACTCGAAGAGGGAGACGTCCATCGCGAATGCAAGTGTAGCCCACGCGAGTCACGAACCAGAGAGGGTGACCGGACCGGGGAGCGGGGCGCGGCGGGGGGGACGGCATGGAGCAGTTTACGCATCGCCGCGATGAGGGCGACCTTGGGCAGCTTGCCACGCGCGATGAGCGCCTCGTAGTACGCGCGCAGCCAGGGGTTGCAGCGGACCGCGCTGAGGACGGGCATGTAGAGTTTGGCGAGGGGGCGCCCCCCGCCGCGCCCCGCTCCCCGGCCCGCCTCGCGCGAAAGGCTACCCGATCCGCGCGCCAGGCAACACGTCGAAGTCCGGCCGCAGCAGGATGACCTCGCCGCCCTCGCCGTACGCGCCGAGCACGAGCACCTCGGATACGAACGGCCCGATCCGCTTCGGCGGGAAGTTGACGACCGCCACGACGCGCCGGCCGACGAGGGCGGCCGGCGTGTAGCGGTCGGTGATCTGGGCGCTCGACCGCTTGACGCCGAGCGGCCCGAAGTCGATCGCGAGCTTGAGCGCCGGTCGCCGTGCCTCGGGGAACTCCTGGGCCTCGATCACCACACCCACGCGCATGTCGACGCGCTCGAAGTCCTCCCAGGCAAGGGCCCCGCTGGGGCGGGGCTCAGCGGACAATGGACGGCGCGGCGGAGAAGGCGGGCAGCGTGGAGAGCGTGGCGCCCGGATAGTAGTAGAGCACGATCCGCTGCGCGTTGTAGCCCTGGTCGGCCATGGTCTTGGCGCTCCACTGGTCGAGGCCGACCCCGTGCCCGTAGCCGCGTCCCACGAAGCGCACCATCGGCCCCACCACCGCGACCGCGAAGAGCGTGCTCTTGAGCGTGTCGTACCCCACCAGGCGTCGCAGGTCGTTGCCCCGCAGCGTCACGGTGCCCGCGGTGCCGCGCACCGCGATGCGGGCCACCCGCAGGGACACGCTCCGCTCGAGCACGTCGAGGGCCACCACGCGTCCGATCGAGATGCCGCCGCGCAGCAGGGCCGCCGACAGCTCGGAGAGCGGCAGCTCCAGGTGCCAGCGCTGATGGGGCGACTCCGACGGAAACTCGACGCGGACCGGCTTGAGCGCCGGCATGTTCGAGGCCGCGAAGACCACCCGCGGGTCCTCGGTGTAGCCGCCGCTGTCGGTGTGGTAGAAGGCGGGGAACAGCTCCCCCTGCCACAGGAGCACCTGGCCCGCGGTCTCCCGGACCGCGGTCCACACCACCGAGTCGGCCGGCACCCGGCCCACGTACTGCTGGTTCAGCGTCGAGGCGACCAGGTGGAAGGCCTTCTCCGCGTTGAGGCGCCGATGGTACGCCGCGTAGGTCCGGGCCACGATCGCCTGGGCCTTCAGCATCTCGAGTGGCATCTTGTCCCCGGCCTCGGCCTTGACCGCGCCGGCCAGATAGTCCTCGAGCGGCAGCTCGTTGACCACGGTCAGCCCGTCGCCGCTCTTCACGATCTCGAGCACGCCGGGATACTCGCGGTTGTTGGTGCGGAGCGAGCCGACGTCGGCGGGAGCCAGGCGCAGGCCTTCGACCTGGCGGCCCGCGACCTCGATGGCGCCGTTCTTGAGCGTGGCGCGGAGCCACGTGGGGGAGTCGTTCACCACCGATCGCCCGGCCAGGTCGCTCACCATCATGGGCCCGCCGCCCACCTCGACCGTCTTGAGCCCGTCCGCGATGGCCACCCGGATGTCGCCCGCGGCCCCTGCGGGACCCGCGCCGAGGATCACCGAGAGCATCGGGACCAGGACCAGCAGCCCGCGGAGCGCGCGCGTCAGCGCCGGCCGAAGAGCGAGAAGATCAGCGTGAGGACGATCGAGATGACGAGGCAGGTGGCGAGCGGAAAGTAGAGCGACCAGTTGCCCCGCTGGATGTGGATGTCTCCCGGCAGTCGTCCGAGCCATGGCACCCTTCCCGAGAGATTTCCCGCGACGAGCAGGATCAACCCCAGGCATACCATCAGGGCACCGAAACCCAGAAGCATTTTCCCGAGATCGCGCATCGCGATACGCCCGTCCGCTGGCTAGAGCGGGAGCTGTCCCTGGCCGCCCGGCGACGCGGGAACCGCGTGCCCCAGGTGCGCGTAGGCCGCGGGGGTGGCCTTGCGCCCGCTCGGGCTCCGCACCACGTAGCCGATCTTGAGCAGGAAGGGCTCCACCACCTC
>WNFC01014678.1_pt1 | contig 10388 bp, 9 predicted proteins | sample 5400541 | NCBI WGS metagenome assembly WNFC01 (sample SAMN13153342, study PRJNA577476) | soil metagenome | isolation source: 120 cm saprolite under Douglas fir tree site 2 hole 2 replicate 1 | place: USA:California | collected 2015-04-18 | reverse complement strand
AAATGTGACGCTGTTGTTCTCACGGGAAGACTACGTCGCGGCTGCCGAAGCTTACCTCAGGGGCATCAAGCGGCGGATCGCTGCCGGGCTCAACCCAGATGTCGGCTCCGTAGCCTCGGTGTTCATCAGCCGGTGGGACGCAGCAGTCATGGACAAGATGCCCGACGCGCTACGCGACCGACTCGGCATCGCCATCGCCAAGCGCACCTATAAAGCCAGTTGCGCGCTGCTGAGCTCGCCGCGCTGGCTGCGCGTCTACAACGCCGGCGGCCGTCCGCAACGCCTGCTGTGGGCCAGCACCGGAACCAAGGATCCCAAGGCTTCCGATGTCCTCTATGTCAAAACCCTCGCCGCGCCTTTGACGGTGAACACCATGCCCGAGGATACCCTGAAGGCCGTTGCCGACCACGGCGTACTCGGCGCAATCCTGCCAGCGGACGGTGGCGATTGCGAGGAGGTGCTGGCGGAGTTCGCCAAGGCCGGTGTCGACATTGACGCCTTGGCCACCCGGCTTCAGGACGAAGGGGCCACCTCGTTCGTCAAATCCTGGAACGAATTGATGGCGGTGATCGCATCCAAGAGCGCGGCTCTCGAGAAGGCGGCTTAGCGGCTCGCCGCGCCGCGTGCTCATCCCCGGACGACCCTAAGGAACGGAACATGACCGCAGGCACCAAACCATTGACCAAGCGCCCAGCCTGGCTGGCTCTCGAAGCCCATCACGAAGCCATTGGGGGACTGCATCTGCGCCAGCTCTTCGCGGACGACTCGAAGCGTGGCGAACGCCTGACCGCGGAAGCGGCGGGAATCTATCTCGATTACTCAAAGAACCGCATCACCTCAGAAACGATCAAGCTTCTGCTCGACCTGGCGGAGGCAGTCGACCTGCGCGCCCGGATCGATGCGATGTTCCGGGGGGAGAAGATCAACGTCTCGGAGGGACGAGCCGTCCTGCACGTCGCGCTACGCGCCCCGCGAGGGGCATCAATCCTCCTCGACGGTGAAAATGTGGTGCCCCAGGTCCACTCCGTGCTCGACAGGATGGTTGATTTATCCAACCGCGTCCGAAGCGGCGACTGGAGGGGCCATACCGGCAAGCGCATCCGCAACGTTGTCAATATCGGCATCGGCGGCTCCGATCTCGGTCCGGTCATGGCTTATGAGGCGCTCAAGCATTACAGCGAGCGCGCGATGACTTTTCGCTTCGTTTCCAATGTCGACGGCACCGATCTCGCCGAAGCGGTGCGCGACCTCGACGCGTCGGAGACCCTGTTTATCGTCTCTTCGAAAACCTTTACGACCTTGGAGACGATGACCAATGCGCGTGCGGCGCGCGCCTGGGCGCTCGCCGGTCTCGGGGGCGACGAAAAGTCGATCGCCAGGCATTTCGTCGCCGCCTCGACGAACACGGCCGAAGTCGCGAAGTTCGGAATCGACACCGCCGACATGTTCGAGTTCTGGGACTGGGTGGGTGGGCGCTACTCGATGAATTCAGCGATCGGCCTCTCGACCATGATCGCCATCGGCTCGGATAACTTTCGTGCGATGCTCGATGGTTTCCACGAAATGGACGAGCACTTCCGCACTGCCCCATTCGAGCGGAACCTGCCGGTGCTGATGGGCCTGCTCGCCGTAGCTGACCATGGAGAGCAACGGAAAGCATGTGACGATCGATGGCGGACCCGTCGCCTGCGACACCGGCCCGGTCTATTGGGGAGAGCCCGGCACCAACGGCCAGCACTCGTTTTATCAGCTGATCCATCAAGGAACCCGGCTGATCCCTTGCGACTTCATCGCGTTCGGCCAGTCGCTGAACCCTTTGGGCCAACAGCACGACATGCTGCTGGCGAATGTGTTCGCGCAGGGCGAAGCGCTCGCCTTTGGCAAGACGCCAGAGGAAGTCCGCGCCGAGGGCTCGCCCGACTGGCTCGTCCCCCACCGCACCTTTGAGGGCAATCGGCCCTCGAATACGATACTGCTAGACCGGCTGACCCCGGCGGCCCTTGGCAAGCTCGTCGCTCTGTACGAGCACAGCGTCTTTACCCAAGGCGCAGTCTGGCACATCGACTCGTTCGACCAATGGGGCGTCGAGCTCGGCAAGGTGCTGGCGCTGCGCATCATCCCCGAACTCGACAGCAAAGCAGAGCGCGAGCTTGGCCACGACAGTTCGACGAATGCGCTGATCCGCCACTACCGCAAGCTCAAAAAACCTTCGTGAACCTCTTTTAAACAGGAGCCAGCTGATGCAACTCGGAATGGTCGGCCTGGGCCGGATGGGCGCCAACATGGTGCGGCGGTTGCTGAAGGGAGGCCATGAGTGCGTGGTCTTCGACATGTCGCCTGCAGCCGTGACCGAATTGGCCAAAGAGAACGCCGTCGGGGCCGCCTCGCTCGTCGACCTCGTCAAAAAGCTGGAGAAGCCGCGAGCGGTCTGGCTGATGGTCCCCGCGGCCGTCGTCGACAAGACCATTGCCGACGTTTTGCCCGCTCTCGAGCTCGACGACATCCTGATCGACGGCGGCAATTCCTATTACATCGACGATATCCGGCGCGCCAAGGAGCTGGCGCCGCGACGGATCCATTACGTCGATGTCGGGACCAGCGGCGGGGTCTGGGGGCTGGAGCGGGGTTACTGCATGATGATCGGCGGCGAAAAGTCGGTCGTCGAGCATCTCGACCCGATCTTTGCGGCGCTTGCTCCCGGCAGGGGCGATATACCCCCCACCCCGGGACGCGAGAAGATCGGCGGCACTGCCGAACAGGGCTACCTGCACTGCGGGCCCAACGGGGCCGGCCACTTTGTCAAGATGGTGCATAACGGGATCGAGTACGGCATCATGGCCGCCTATGCCGAGGGTTTGGGCGTTCTGCGCTCCGCCAATGTCGGGAGGCAGACCCATGCGGCCGACGCCGAGACGACGCCGTTGCGCGAGTCCGAGCACTACCAGTACGACCTCAACCTGCCTGATATCACCGAGTTATGGCGGCGCGGCAGTGTGATCGCCTCGTGGCTGTTGGACCTCACGGCGAGTGCGCTCGCCAAAGATCCCGCGCTGGCGCACTTCGCCGGCCGTGTCTCGGATTCGGGCGAGGGACGCTGGACGATCAAGGCCGCGATCGACGAGGCGGTGCCGGCGCACGTCCTGACGGCCGCTCTTTATGAGCGCTTCAGCTCGCGCGGCGAGGCGGAGTTTGCCGACAAGCTGCTTTCGGCAATGCGTTACGAATTTGGCGGGCACATCGAGAAACCGGCGGGTTAGCAACGCGCCCGCGGGAGGAGCAGAGAATGAGTGATCCCCACTCTGACGCGCTGGTCTTTTTCGGCGCGACGGGCGATCTCGCCTACAAGAAGATATTCCCATCGCTGCAGGCGATGGCGCAACGCGGTCACCTTGACGTGCCGGTCATCGGGGTAGCGAAAGCCGGTTGGGGCCTCGACCAGCTGAAGGCCCGAGCGCGTGACAGCGTCGAGCAGCACGGGGGACTCCATCCCGCGGCGTTCGACAAGCTGTGCGGCTTGTTGCGCTATGTCGATGGCGACTACCAAGACCCAGCGACATTTCAAACTCTCCGCAAAGAGCTCGGCTCCGCCCACCGGCCGGCGCACTACCTCGCGATCCCGCCTGCGCTGTTCGAGCTTGTGGTCCAGCAACTGGTCAAGACCGGCTGCGCCGAGCGCGCCCGGGTCATCGTCGAAAAACCCTTTGGTCATGATATCGCCTCGGCGCAGCAGCTCAACCGGATCCTGCTCGGAACCTTCGACGAGAAATCGATTTTTCGGGTCGACCACTATCTGGGGAAGCGGCCGGTCCACAATATGGTCTTTTTCCGCTTTGTTAATGCGTTCCTCGAGCCGTTGTGGAACCGCAGCCACGTCGAGAGCGTGCAGATCACGATGGCGGAGGCGTTCGGGCTCCAAGGCCGCGGAGCCTTCTACGATCAGACCGGCACCATTCGCGATGTGATCCAGAATCACCTGTTTCAGGTGCTGACCAATCTGGCCATGGAGCCGCCGGTCAGAACCGACAGCGAGTCGATCCGCGATGAAAAGGTAAAGGTGCTCAAGGCAATCGCGCCACTCGAAGCGCGGAACCTGGTCCGCGGGCAATTCCGCGGCTATCGCCAAGAGCACCGGGTCGCTGCCGACTCGCAGGTCGAAACTTTTGCCGCGTTGCGGTTGGAGATCGATTCCTGGCGTTGGAAAGGGGTTCCCATCTACATCCGCGCCGGGAAATGCCTGCCGGTGACCTGCACCGAAGTAATCGTCCGCCTGCGCCAGCCGCCGACGATGTATCAAGGCTTCAATCTGGAGCCGAACTACGTCCGGTTTCGCATCAGCCCGGATATCGCGATCGCCTTTGGCGCCAACATCATGGGCCCGGGAGACGAGACCGACAGCGCGTCCGTCGAGATCGTTGCGAGCCGTCACCCCGGCGCCGATGAGAGGGACGCTTACGAACGGGTGCTAGGTGACGCGATGGCTGGTGATGCCACGCTCTTCGCCCGGGAGGATTCCGTCGAAGAGGCATGGCGGATCGTCGATCCGGTGCTGAAGGACGCGACCCCCGTCGGGGAGTACGAGCCGAACAGCTGGGGGCCGAGTGAGGTCGAACAGAGAGTTTCGCCCGCCGGCGGCTGGCAAAACCCGCTGGTGACAGGCTAGAGGCTGCTATGGAAATCAAAATTCTCGCAGGTGCCGAGTCTGTCGCCCGGGAGGGTGCCTCGATCATCGCCGCAGAGGCCCGGGCCGCCGTTGCCGCGCGCGGCCGCTTCATCCTAGCCGTGAGCGGCGGCCACACCCCATGGCTCATGCTGCGCGACCTGGCGGGCCAGGATGTCCCGTGGAACGGGGTCCATGTGGCACAAGTCGATGAGCGTGTGGCGCCGCCGGGGCATCCCGACCGCAACCTGACCCATCTGCGCGAGAGTCTGCTCAATCACGCTCCGTTGCGTGCCGAGCAGGTTTACGCGATGCCGGTCGAAGCCCTCAACCTGGAAGCTGCGGCCTCGCAATACGCCGAGACCCTCCGCGTGATCGCCGGCTCGCCGCCGGTATTCGACCTCATCCATCTCGGCCTGGGGCCCGACGGCCATACGGCCTCCCTGGTGCCCGGTGATCCAGTACTCGACGTCACTGACGCCGATGTTGCGCTGACCGAGGTCTATCAGGGGAGGCGTCGGATGACGTTGACCTATCCGATGATCAACCGCTCGCGCCGCATTCTTTGGCTCGTCAGCGGAGGCGACAAGGTCGCGATGCTGAGGCGCCTGCTCGACGGCGACAAGTCGATTCCGGCCGGTCGGATGGGTCAGGACCGTGCCGTTGTCATCGCCGACAGTGCGGCGGCAGGACAGCTCGAAGCTAGTTGACACAGGAAATGACACCATGCGCGTCGGCATCGCCACCGATCACGGCGGGTTCGGCTTGAAGGAAGAACTGGTCGCCCAGCTCCGCGCGACTGGACATGAGGTTGTCGACTTCGGCGCGAGTAGTCTGAGCCCGGACGACGACTATCCGGACTTTGTTATCCCGCTCGGCCATGCTGTGGCGGCGGGTACAGTCGATCGCGGCGTCGCGATCTGCGGCAGCGGCGTCGGGGCGTCGGTCTGCGCCAACAAGATTCCAGGCGTCCGCGCTGCGCTGATCCACGATCATTTCTCGGCCCGGCAGGGGGTCGAGGATGATCACATGAACATCCTCTGCATGGGTGGCCGGACCGTTGGGCCGGCTGTGGCTTGGGACCTCGTCCAGACCTTCTTGGCAGCCGAATTCAGCCGGGCCGAACGACATCTGCGCCGGCTGGGCAAGGTGGCGTCCCTGGAACCAGCACGAGACGCGCAATGACCGGAAATGTGAGAGCCATGAGCGACCAAACATTGGATCAACTGTCCATCAACACGATTCGCACGCTGTCGATCGACGCAGTCCAGCAGGCCAAGTCCGGGCACCCCGGCACACCGATGGCGCTCGCGCCCGCGGTTTATACAATTTGGAACCGCGTCATGCGGTTCGACCCACAGGACCCGATCTGGCCCAACCGAGATCGGTTCGTGCTGTCTAACGGTCATGCCTCGATGCTGCTCTGGGCCGTGCTTCACCTGACCGGGACCGAGGCGGTAAACGCCGATTACGAGATACTGGGTCAGCCCGCGGTTTCGCTCGACGACATCCGCCATTTCCGCCAGCTCGACAGCAAGGCCCCGGGGCATCCCGAATACCACTGGGTGTCCGGCGTCGAAACCACGACCGGTCCGCTCGGCCAGGGCGTCGCCACGAGCGTCGGCATGGCGATCGCGCAGAAATGGCTCGCCAGCCGTTACAACCGGCCTGGCTTCGAGATGTTCGACTACAACATTTATGCCGTCTGCGGCGACGGCTGCATGATGGAGGGCGTCGGCTCGGAAGCTGCGTCGCTGGCCGGTCACCTCGGCCTCGACAACCTGTGCTGGGTCTACGACAACAATCACATCACGATCGAAGGCAGCACGAGCATCACCTTCACCGAGGACATTGCGGCGCGGTTCTTGGGTTACGGGTGGAACGTGCTGCGGGTCGGCGACGCCAACGATATCGATCTGATCGAGCACGCTCTCGGGGTATTCCATAAGACGAAGGGCCGCCCGACCTTTATCATTTTGGATAGCCATATCGGCTACGGCTCGCCGCACAAGCAGGATACTGCCGCCGCCCATGGCGAACCGCTCGGTGAGGAGGAGGTCCGCCTCACCAAGCGCAGCTATGGGTGGCCCGAGGATGCAAAGTTCCTCGTCCCCGACGGCGTCCGCGAGCATTTCACGGCCGGTATCGGGGCGCACGGCGCGGAGGCACGCCGCCGATGGACGGACCTGTTCGACACATACCGAGCCCAACATTCCGATCTCGCTTCCGAGATCGATCAGATGCAGCGACGCGAGCTTCCGGCGGGGTGGGACCGAAACCTCCCGGTCTTCCTGGCCGACCCCAAGGGCGTGGCCGGGCGCGACGCATCGGGCGAGGTGCTGAACGTTATCGCGCAGAATATCCCCTGGTTTCTCGGAGGCTCCGCCGACCTCGCGCCGTCGAACAAGACCACCCTCAAATTCGATGGTGCCGGAGATTTCCAGGCCGACAGCCCGGGCGGGAAGAACCTGCATTTCGGTATCCGCGAGCACGCGATGGCGGCGACCGTAAACGGGCTTGCACTATCCAAGCTCCGGGCCTTCGGCGCGACCTTCTTCATCTTCAGCGACTACGCGCGGCCCGCGATCCGCCTTGCGGCTTTGATGGAGCTACCCTCGATCTTCATCTTCACGCACGACGCGATGGGTGACGGCGAGGATGGCCCGACCCACCAGCCGGTGGAGCAGCTGATATCGTTGCGGGCCATTCCCGGGCTGGTCACGCTTCGGCCCGGCGACGCCAACGAGGTCGTCGAAGCCTACCGCTACGTCATGCAGTTGCGCCATCAGCCAACTGTGCTGGCGCTGTCGCGCCAACCCCTGCCGACCTTGGATCGGAGCAAATACGCGCCGGCAAGTGGCGTCGCGCGCGGTGCCTATGTCCTTGCCGACGCCCCCGGCGGAAAACCGGAGGTGATCCTGATCGCTTCGGGCAGCGAGGTCTGTCTCGTCGTGCAGGCCCACGAGCAGCTGATCGCCGAAGGCATCCAGTCGCGCGTGGTCTCAATGCCGTCCTGGGACATCTTCGAGCACCAGACACGGGAATACCAGGACAGGGTGCTGCCGCCCGATGTAATGGCCCGCATCGCAGTGGAGCAGGCTTCCACCTTAGGATGGGAGCGCTACGTCGGCCGGGAGGGTCGCGTCATCGGTATTCATACCTTTGGCGCCTCGGCACCGCTGAAGGAACTCCAGAAAAAGTTCGGCTTCGAGCCGGACCGCGTGGTGGCCGTCGCGAAGGAACTGCTCGCCAAGCATTAGCAGGTGCTGTGTCACCGGCTTGGTACGCGGGTCGGGGACAAGAATTCGTCGATGTCGTGTTGAGCAGGCTCGCTGAGAAATGGGAACGTCCACCCCCCGACCCCCAGGCCTCCTGAACGACCCAGCGGCTCGCACCCTCACTGCGGGCGATCTCGAGGCGGTCTTCCTGCCCAGCCACGGGATGCTCGGCACCTCGCTTCGCCACCACCGGGGCGTGGAGGTTCTGCGGCGCGTACAAGACCTCGAAGCCGCCGTGGCGACGGGAAGCACGGCTGGGATCCCGCTGCTCCACCCCTGGGCAAACCGTCTTGCGGAGCTCCGCTACAGCGCGGCGGGGCGGGACGTGGAGCTCGATCCCTCGTCGTCGCTCCTTCATTTCGATGAGCACGGGCTTCCGATCCACGGCGTTCCGTGGTCCCACCTCGCCTGGGAAGTGACCGAAGCAAGACCAGATAGTCTGGCGGCCCGGCTCGACTGGACCCCGAGCGAGCTTCTCGCGGTCTTCCCGTATCGCCACCGCATGGAACTGGCGGCAACGCTTTGCCCCGACAACCTCACAGTGGAGGCGACGATGGTCGCCAGCTTGGACGGCCCGGTGCCCGTGTGCTTCGGCTTTCACCCTTACCTGGGACTCCCGGGACTTCAGCGCGCCCAGTGGCAGCTGACGCTGCCGCCAATGCAGAAGCTCGTGCTTGATAGGCGCGGGATCCCGACGGGTGAGAAAGAGCCTTTCGGCGGGCTCGACGCCTGCCTTGGCGAACGCTACCTCGACGACGGTTTTGCCCTGCTCGAGGAGGAGACGTCGTTCTCTGTCACGAGAGCCGGCCGCCGGATCTCGGTGGAGCTGCCGGCAGGCTATCGCTATGCCCAAGTCTTCGCCCCGAAGGACCAGGACTACGTCGCGCTCGAGCCGATGACGGCACCGGCCAGCGCGCTTACGAGTGGTCGCGGGCTGCGTCTCGCACAGCCGGGCCGGGAGTTCCGGGCGGCATTCCGGATTCGCGTCGGCGCGGCCGGCCAGCCATACGCGGGATCCGGCAAACTCACAGGGTGACCGCGATGCGCGAACCGATCCTTGTTATCAATGCCGGGTCGTCCAGCATCAAATTCTCGGTATTCGAGACCACGGCCGGCCGGTCCCCTTCGGCAGGCGCTCATGGCCAAGTCGAGGGCATCGGGGCGTCGCCGCATCTGGAGATCACCGATCCGCACGGCAACAAGCTTGCCGATGGACCGGTTGCGGGCGACGGGTATGCCGGCGCTATAGCCGCCATCCATGATTGGTTCGCGGCGCATGTCGGCAGCGAGGCCGGCTTTGACGGAGCGGGCCACCGCGTCGTCCATGGCGGGTCCGCTTATTCAGAGCCGGTGCTGATCGATAGCCAAGTCATGGCCGTGCTCGAAAGCCTGATACCGCTCGCCCCACTGCACCAGCCCCATCACATCAGCGCGATCCGTGCAATCAGCGCGATTGCTCCGAAGATGTCGCAGGTCGCCTGCTTCGACACCGCATTCCATCGCAGCCAACCGGCGCTGGCGCAGGAATTCGCATTGCCGCGCGAGCTCGCCGCGAAGGGCGTTCGGCGCTACGGCTTTCACGGCCTATCATATGAATACATCGTTTCGGCACTGCCCGAGTTCATGCCTGATTGCGCAGAGGGTAAGCTCGTGGTCGCCCACCTCGGCAACGGGGCCAGCATGTGCGCGATCGATCGGGGGCGCAGTGTCGCCGCCACGATGGGTTTCACAGCGGTTGACGGATTGCCGATGGGGACACGCACTGGGGCGCTCGACCCCGGCGTCATCCTATACCTGCTGCAACACGAGCGGATGGACGCCGATGCGATCGAAAAACTGATCTACCAACGTTCGGGCCTCCTCGGGGTTTCGGGCATTTCGAGCGACATGCGGACCTTGCTGGCGAGCAATACGCAGTCGGCAAAAGAGGCCGTCGACCTGTTTGTCTACCGCATCGGACGCGAGCTCGGGTCGCTTGCTGCGGCGCTCGGCGGACTGGACGCACTCGTGTTCACCGCAGGCATCGGCGAGCACGCGCCCGAGATACGGGCGCGTGCCTGCCGCGAGGCGCACTGGCTCGGCATCACGTTGGATGAGGAGGCCAATGCCAAAGGCGGCCCACAGATCTCGAGCCCCGGCTCCGCCGTGTCGGCTTGGGTGATACCCACCGATGAGAACCGTATGATCGCGCGGCATACGCGCCGTTTGCTGGATGCCGAGGGACCTCGATGAGCTTTCATATCCCGAGACTCAGTCCCAGGTGCTCGCCGGCAAAGTCGGGCTCGTTACCGGCATCGCCAGCGATGAGTCGATCGTCATCGGCTGCGCCCGGGCCTTGCGCGATGTCGGAGCAGCAGCGTATACCGGCTCAAGATCAAAGCGCGCACCAGGCGGTCGCCGCGGGCACTGTGGGCCGGGATCCTCATTTGCCCTTGAGGCGATTCGATCAACCG
>WNFC01034652.1_pt1 | contig 10389 bp, 9 predicted proteins | sample 5400541 | NCBI WGS metagenome assembly WNFC01 (sample SAMN13153342, study PRJNA577476) | soil metagenome | isolation source: 120 cm saprolite under Douglas fir tree site 2 hole 2 replicate 1 | place: USA:California | collected 2015-04-18 | reverse complement strand
CAGTGTCAGCCGCGAGGTGGGCGTGGAGGGCCGGCTCGGCGGGCAGGCGCGCGTACCCGGCGCAGCGGGCACGTGGCGCAACCTCACCGACAACGTGAACCAGCTGTCGGCCACGCTGACCACGCAGGTCCGCGCCATCGCCGACGTCGCAACGGCCGTGACTAAGGGGGACCTCACGAGGTCGATCGGCGTCGAGGCGAGCGGGGAGGTTGCCGTCCTCAAGGACAACATCAACGAGATGATCCACAACCTCAAGGAGACGACCGAGAAGAACACCGAGCAGGACTGGCTGAAAACCAACCTGGCGCGGTTTGCTCGCATGCTCCAGGGCCAGCGCGACCCCATGACAGTGTCGAAGATGATCCTGTCCGAGCTCGCGCCGCTCGTGAATGCCGAGCACGGCGTGTTCTACGGGATGGTCAGGCCCAACGGCATCGATGCCCACCTGGCGTTCCAGGCGGGTTACGCATACAGGCGTCGCAAGGACGTGCCGACGCACTTCAGGATCGGCGAGGGGCTGGTCGGGCAGTGTGCGTTTGAAAAGAGACGCATCCTCATCACCGACGTTCCCAGCGACTACGTGAAGATCACGTCGGGCCTGGGCGAGGGCAAGCCGCTCAACATCCTGGTGCTGCCGGTGCTCTTCGAGGGCGAGGTCCGCGCCGTCATCGAGCTCGCGTCGTTCCAGAGGTTCAGCCAGGCGCACCAGGACTTCCTCGACCAGCTCATGGAGAGCGTCGGGATCGTCCTCAACAACATCGAGGCCAACAGCCGCACCGAGGAGCTGCTGAAGCAATCCCAGTCGCTGGCGAACGAGCTGCAGAGCCAGCAGGACCAGCTCCAGCACACCAACGATGCGCTCGCCGAAAAAGCGCGCCAGCTGGCGCAGCAGAACGCCGAAATCGAGCAGAAGAGAAGCGAGGTCGAGGTTGCCAAGAGCCTTGTCGAGGAGAAGGCCGAGCAGCTTGCCATCACGTCGCGCTTCAAGTCGGAGTTCCTCGCCAACATGTCGCACGAGCTGCGCACGCCGCTCAACAGCCTTCTCATCCTGGCGCAGGAGCTGGCGGACAACCCCGAAGGCAACCTGCTCCCCAAGCAGACCGAGTACGCGACGATCGTCCGCTCCTCGGGCACGGACCTGCTGCGCCTGATCAACGACATCCTCGACCTGTCGAAGATAGAGTCCGGCACCGTCACGCTGGAGATCACCGACTGGCCGCTTTCCGAGCTGCCGCCGCTTCTCGAGCGGACCTTCCGGCACGTGGCCGAGGCCACGAAGCTCGACTTCAGCATCGACCTCAGCCCTGGCCTTCCCACCTCGATACCCACGGACCCTCAGCGTCTCCAGCAGGTGCTGAACAACCTGCTCAGCAACGCGTTCAAGTTCACCGAGACGGGAGGGGTCGAGTTCCGTGCCGACCTGGCGACCTCGGGCTGGAGCCCGTCGCACGAAGCTCTCAACCGCGCCGAGGTTGTGATCGCCATGAGCGTCACGGACACCGGCATCGGCATCGCTCCCGAGCAGCAACAGTCCGTCTTCGAAGCCTTCGCGCAGGGGGATGGCACCACCAGCCGAAAGTACGGCGGCACCGGTCTCGGACTTTCGATATGCCGGGAGCTGACGCGGCTCCTGGCGGGCGAGATCAAGCTCGAAAGCCGGCGGGGCACGGGCAGCACGTTCACGCTATATCTCCCCATCGCAAGCCCGGTCGTGGCCTGGTCGGGCGTGCCCCGCGAGGCCACGTCAAGCAACGGGTCATCCGAGCCTGGATCGGGTCTTGGGGCTGCGACGGCGGAGGCAGGCGCTCAGAACGGCGCGCGAAGATCGAGGCTCGCAGTGCTGGACCGCCCGCGCACCACGGAACCCGTTCACGAGGTACTGGTCGTCGAGGACGAGCCGCTGCAGAGGGAGCACATGGTCAAGCTCATGCAGCCGTTGGGAGCCAGGACGACCGCGGTGGCGACGGGCGAAGAGGCGGTGGCCGAGCTCGCGAACCGAAGCTTCGACTGCATCGTGGTCGACCTCGGGCTGCCCGATATGAGCGGCTGGCAGGTGATCGATCATGTGCGCGTCAAGAAGAACCTCCGCTCGACGCCTGTGCTCGTGTACACGGCCAAGGACCTCACCCGCAAGGAAGAGCTCAAGCTTGGGAGGGCGACCAAGACGATCGTGATCAAGGAGGTCCGGTCGCCCGAGCGTCTGCGCGATGAGATCGGCGCGATCCTCGCCGGTGACACGAATCGAGCGGCGGCGGTTAACGGCGGCGTTGAGATCGTGGCTTCCCTCGCCGGCAAGCGGGTGTTGGTCGTCGACGACGACGTGCGCAACATCTTTGCTCTGACCGCGCTTCTGGAGCGCCAGGGGATGGACGTTCTATCAGTGGACAACGGGATAGACGCTCTCGCGACGGTGAGCGAGAACCCGGAGATAGACATCGCTTTGGTCGACGTGATGATGCCGGAGATGGATGGCTACGCCACGATGTCGAAGATGCGCATCCTGCCTTCCTTCGAGAACCGGCCCATCATCGCGCTCACCGCCAAGGCGATGAAAGGGGATCGTGAGAAGTGCATCGAAGCCGGTGCGTCCGACTACATAGCGAAGCCCGTCGACAGCGCCCACCTTGTCGGCATGCTGCGTTCGTGGCTCAGCCACTGAACATGCGCGCGAGGGCGTGAGCGTCTTCAAGAAGGTGCCATGACGACGCTGCGGGCGACCACGACTGTGAGGACGACTCCGACCGAGTCGAAGGTGGACATCCTGCTCGTCGACGACGACGACACCAAGCGATTCGCGCTCAAGGCGGTCCTCGCCCCTCTTGGCCAGAAAGTGGTCGAAGCGGCCTCTGGCGCCGACGCTTTGCGGCACCTGTTGAGGCAGGACTTCGCGGTCATCTTGCTCGATGTCCGCATGCCAGGTATGGACGGATTCGAGGCCGCCCAGCTGATTCGCCAGCGCCCGCGGTCAGAGCTGACCCCCATCATCTTCGTCACCGCGCTGGACCGCGCCGAGACCGACATGGGGCACGGCTACGACCTCGGTGCGGTCGACTTCGTGTTCGCGCCCGTGGTCCCGGCGATCCTGCGTGCCAAGGTCGGCGTGTTCGTCGAGCTGTACAAGGCGCAGCAGGAGCTGCGTCGCTATCGCACCCAGCTCGAACGGCTGGTCCACGAGAGGACGACCGCGCTGACCGCGATGAACCGGGAGCTCGAGGCCTTCAGCTACTCGGTCTCGCACGACCTGCGCGCGCCCCTGCATGCGTTCAACGGACTGAACCAGACGCTGCTCGACGACTACGGCGCGGCACTCGATCCGCGCGCGAAGGACTATCTGCAGCGCATGCGGATCGCCGGCGAACGCATGACCTCGGTGTTCGACGGGCTGCAAACGCTGTTCAGGCTGACCAGCGGAGAGATCCATCGCGAGCAGGTTGACATCGGCGCCATGGCGACCGAGATCGTGGAGGACATGCGCGGCGCCGACCCTGAGCGAAAGGTGGAGGTCGGGATCGCCGACGACATGATCGCCACGGCTGATCCCCGGCTGGCGCGGATTCTGCTCTCGAACCTGATCAGCAACGCCTTCAAGTTCACGAGCAAAGAGCCGGCGGCGAGAATCGAGATCGGCACCGAGATCATGGAAGGCGACACCCGCATGTTCGTCCGCGACAACGGGGTGGGTTTCGACATGATCTACGCGCACAAGCTCTTCGGGGCGTTCCAGCGCTTGCACAGCCAGAGCGACTTCCCCGGCGTCGGGATCGGCCTGGCCACCGTGCGGCGCATCGTCAACCGCCACGGCGGCCGAGCCTGGGCCGAAGGCGCCGTCGGTGAGGGAGCGACCTTCTACTTCGTTTTCTAGGCGCTGCCCCGAGTAGGGGTGCTCAGCCGGAACGTTTTACGAATTAGATGGTTCCGCGCCCGCCGCGGGAACACCCGCACCCACTGCGGCTTGCCGCCCTTGTCTGCCTGTTCGCAGGCCTTGACCTCCTGGCCGTGTTCATTGGCGGAATGTGGCTTGGGATCCAGGAGCAGCAGCGCCTGGTCCAGGTCTGGACCGGCGGGGCGACGAAGCATTACGGCCCGCCGGTCATCGACCCCAGCCTGCAGCACCCGGTGAACGGAATCGACTTCGCCATCCGCGTGCCCAGGCTGGGTTACTTCGCCGCGGTCAAAGAGGGGGTCTCGAGCGCCGTGCTTTACGACAGCCCCGGCCACTACCCGGATACGGTGTGGCCGGGCGACCCCGGCACCGTCGGCGTTGCCGCGCACAACGTCTACTGGATCAACTTCCCGCAGCTGCATGCCGGCGACGAGATCGACCTCGAGACTCGCTACGGGATCTTCAAGTACCGCGTCACGAGCGAGCTAATTGTCAATCCGAACAACAGGAGGGTGCTGGTGCCCGACGCGCCCGGGTACCACCTAACGCTCACCACGTGCTGGCCGCTGTGGGCGGGGGCGTTCGCGACGCAGCGCTACGTCATCTTCAGCGACCAGTACTCGCCCAGGATGACGATGACTGGCATCACCTAGAGGCAGCGTTCGTAACCGGCCTCATCCCCCAGCGTTTCCAAAGCATGCGAAGGCGTCACGTGCTGGCGGCTGGATTGGCTTTGGGCGCCATCGCACTGTTCGCGCTGCTGGGCGTCGCGGCGCTGACGACCCGCCACCCCGCGTCCACCGCCAAGGCGCTGACGACCTCGCACGAGGCTGGTGTGTTCAGCCCTGCTCCTCCGGCCCCGGTTGCGAGCCCGAGCGGGTTCAGCTCGTCGGCTCAGGGCGGAGCTCAGCCGGTGGAGCGGGGTGGCCCGGTGATGGTCTACGACCCCGAGAACCACGGCGTCGTCATGTTCGGCGGCGCTACGAACACGCCAACCGCGGATGGGAGCAACTCGGTTTCGCTCGGGGACACGTGGCTCTGGAACGGCAGTGCGTGGTCGCAGCTCGAGGTGACCGGGCCATCGCCGAGAAACTCATCTGTGGCCGCCTATGACTCCGCGCGGCACGCGATCGTCCTCTTCGGGGGCTCAGGTCCGGAGGGAATCGGCCCGGCGAAGCTCCTTGACGACACATGGACGTGGGACGGCAAGGCATGGACGCAGCAATTCCCCGTCCACCGGCCCAACCCTCGGTTCGACGCGGCCATGGCGTTCGACCAGCGCCGCGGCGTGACGGTCATGTACGGCGGTTATGGTCAAACCGAGACATACGACGCGACGTGGACCTGGGACGGCACCGACTGGACTCTCCAGGACCCAACGGCAAGTCCTGGAGCCCGCCACTTTTTCAGCATGGCCTACGACGAGGCGGCGGGGGTCACGGTTTTGTTCGGCGGCACGCTTCCCGGGCAAAGGCTGAACGACACGTGGACTTGGGACGGGGTCACGTGGACCAAGCAGCCGGCGCCCGCGCCGGTGGCGAGCGGATGGAGCTTCCTCGCCTACGACGCCGCGACCAAAGAAGTCGTCGCATATGTGTACTTCGGCATCGACAACCAGCCCATCGCCGAGTACACGATCACGTGGAACGGCACCCGGTGGACTGATCGCACGTCGTGTTCGGTCCAGCGGCGGGCCCGGAGACGTGGATCTGGGATGGCGGCACCTGGGCGATCCATTCCTGACCGCTGATCAGGCGATCAGCCGGCTAAGGAGATTTCGGGTGTTTGCGTCGAGGTTGCGGGCGAGCCGGTAGTAAGCCCAGATCCCGCGCTTCTCCGATTCGACCAGCCCCGCATCCTTGAGCTTGCCCATGTGATGGGAGAGTGTGGACTGGCTCAGGTCCAGCCCTGCCGTGAAGTCGCAGATGCAGATGGGCGCCTTTGCCTTCCACAGCGAGGCGACCATCGTGAGCCGCGTCGGGTCGGCCAGGGCTTTCATGAGAGCCGATGTCTGGTCGGCCCACGCCTCGTCGACATCGGGGAGCCCGCAGCAAACACCGCGCTGCCGGACGACGGGAAGCTCCTTCAATGCCATACATCGATTGTAGATTACCCATCGATAAACGTCGATGGGTTGTGCTAGGATGCGATCCATCGACATTCATCGATTGAAGGAGACCGCGATATGAGCGAGATTCGAGAAGCGGTGCGAACCCGTTACGCCGACATTGCAAAGCAGATCGCCGTCATCCCGGTTGCCGAGACCGGTGCCGACGCAGGCTGCTGCCAGGCCGACGGACCGGACTGCGGCTGCTCCGGCTCCTACTCCGCTGAGGAACTGAAGGCGATCGGTCTCGCGGAGTCCGTCAGCCTCGGCTGCGGCAATCCGACGATGCTGGCGGAGCTCGAGCCGGGCCAGGTCGTGCTCGACCTCGGGTCGGGCGCCGGAATCGACGTCCTGCTGTCGGCCAGGCGGGTGGCGCCGAGCGGCCATGCGTACGGCGTCGACATGACGGACGAGATGCTCGAAATCGCCAATGCCAATCGGGTGCGGTCCGGTGTGACCAACGCCACGTTCCTCAAGGGCACCATCGAGAGAGTCCCGCTGCCGAACGAGTCGGTCGACGTCGTGATCTCGAACTGCGTCATCAACCTGGCGGAGGACAAGGACGCCGTCATCATGGAAGCGTTTCGCCTACTGCGGCCTGGCGGCCTCTTCGCGGTCGCGGACATGGTCGAGATCGAGACGCTCCCCGATGCTCTCAAGAAGCGGCTCGATTCATGGGCCGGCTGCATCTCCGGCACGATCCCCTTGGGCCGGTACCGAGACGCCCTTGTCGACGCCGGCTTCAAGGACCCCGATTTCAACGTCCACGCGACGCGGACGTTGCCCGGCGAGGGCGGCAAGGTCGGCAGCGCATACATCAAAGCGCGCAAGCCTGGCTAGCAGCGGCCGCAAGACCCTGCTCGAGACGGGGGGCCTCTGCGCTTGGGTCCGCCCATCCGGCGAAGCTCTTAAGCTGCAAGCGCGATGAGAACGCTGCTCACCACGAATGGCCGCAGCCTGGCCACAGATGACGCTCACATCGAACGGTGCTTTGCCGAGTGCCAGTCGGACGGGCTCTGGCTCGACATCGAAGCGCCCGATGATGCCGACTATCGTCTGCTCGAGCAGACCTTCAAGTTCCATGCCCTGACCATCGAAGACATCCGCCACCAGAACCAGAGGCCGAAGGTCGACGAATATCCCGACTACAACTTCGTCGTCATCTTTGCCGCCGAATGGCAGGACGACGAGGTCGCTCCCCGGGAGCATCACCTGTATGTCGGCCCGAGCTACCTGATCACGGTCCACCAGGAGCCCGCGCCGATGCTCAAGGACCTGGACGAGCGAATCGCCAAGAGCCCGGAGCTGACCAAAGGCCAGCCCGCGTTCTTGACCTACCTGGTAATAGACGCGCTTGTCGATGCGACGTTCCCCCTCCTCGAGCGGCTCGACGAAACGGTCGACGAGCTGGAGGACGAAATCACTACGAGACGGTCGACTCGCTGCGCGACCTGCTGACGAGCGCGATGGACGTCTATTTGTCGACTGTCTCGAACCGCCTCAATCAGACGACCAAGGCCCTGACTGTGATCGCGAGCCTGTTCCTGCCGCTGAGCTTCCTCACCGGTTTCTTCGGCATGAACTTCGCCTTGCTCACCGGCCCACTGGAGATGCCCTACATCTCGTTTTTCGTCGGCGTCGGGATCATGGTCGCGGTCACGCTGATGCAGCTCTACCTGTTCAGGCGGCGCGGCTGGATCTGACGCGGCCCAGGTGGGTTGGGCCGACCAGCGAAGGCGGACCTGGCCTGTACGTCTCTTCCGCGCGCTTGGCTGAATCAGTCGATGGAATTTCGTGATGCTCGATCGATTGTCGGGGCGGGTGGATTCAGACTCTGGCGGCGGTGAGCCAGCGAATCCTGATCGTCGACGACGAGCCCGCCAACGTCGAGCTGTTGAAGGAGTACCTCGCCGACACCGCCGACGAGTTCTGCGGCATCACCAACTCGAAGGCGGCCGAACTGGCCTTCGTCGAGTTCGAGCCTGACATTGTGCTTTTGGACCTCCATATGCCGGATCCGGATGGCCTGGAGATTCTCCGCCGCCTCAGCAGCGCTCGGGCCAGCCTGGGTTTTCTTCCAGTGATAGTCCTCACCGCGGACGACCGGAACGTCGCCCGCAACAGCGCCCTGCTTTTGGGCGCGAACGACTTCCTGGTCAAACCCCTCGACCGCCAGGAGGTTCGACTCCGCGTCCGCAACCTTTTGCAGACGAGGCACCTCTTCAACGAGCTGAAGCGGGCGACCGGATCCCTTCAGCGAGTCGAGCGGCCGCCTCGGTTGGACGAGCAGCCGTAGCTCAACCGCCGCCAGCCGGCTAAAGGCCCCGTACAAGGGGGATCAGCTCCGTGAGCTCGCCGGCTGTGAACGACGCTCCCGCGTCCTCCAGCTCCTGGGCAGTCGCCGAGCCGGTGGCGACGCCGATCGCGAGCATGCCTGCGGCGCCGGCCGCTTTCATGTCCCAGACCGAGTCACCCACGTACCAGCAGCGCGACGGCTCGACATCGAGCTCTCGGGCGGCATGGAGGAGCAGGTCGGGCGCCGGCTTGGCGTGCTCGACGTGGCTGCCATCGATGACCTTCGGACGCCTCGACAGGCGCAAGGCCGTGACGGAAGCCTCGACCTGCTCTGAGCGGCTGGAAGTGGCGATCGCCCAACGCAGCCCGTGCGCGTCGAGAGACTGCAGCAGCTCGGTCGCGCCAGCCAGCACATTGGGGTCTGTGTTCAGCTCGCCGTAGATTTCGCCGGCGCGGCGGTCTATCTCCTCTGCTCGCCCTGAGTCAAGGGCATGGCCCGCCGCCTCCGCCACGACAGTGGCCAGGCGCTTGCCGTCCGACCCGATGAGCTTTGCCACCTGGGCGCGATCAGCGGGTATTCCGTATTCCTCGAAAGTCCGCAGCCAGGCCACGATCCTGGTCGCGACCGTATCCACCAGCGTTCCGTCATCGCCGCGACGCAAGGCCCCACCTTCGACGACGCGGGTGTTGATTCCGCGCAGGTTGAGAGCTAGCCCCTCCGGCGAGTTGACCAGCTCGCGCGCAGCGGCGCCGAACCGCGAGGTGAACTTGGCGCAACCCAGATGTGGTTGGTCTGTCACCTCCAGCACGGCGGAACCGATCGACAGCCGTGTTCCCGGAGGCAGGTTGCCGGGACTGAGGTCGAGATCGACGTAGAGCTGGTCGCCGGCCAGCGCCCAGCGCGAGCGGTCGACCGCGATCACGGCCGCCGCGCGAGCGCTCATCACCGTTACCTGCGCCTTCGGGTTCGGGCTGGTCCCGCGTGTGCTCCACGAGTCGCCCACCAATCCACCCTGGATGTCCAGCTCCGCGGCTTCGACCTCGATTCGCTCGTCCACGGCGGGACGGCACGCGATCAGCTCGAGCGGCCCCTCGCCGCGAGGCGCAGCGCGTACGTAGTCGAGGCCTGCCACGAGGCTTTCGATCGCCAATTCGAATCTTTCGTCGGTCGCCAATGTCGCCTCCTGATGCCGTTCTGAAACCGCGGAGGGGGCGCATTCTAACATCGCACTGAATTCGGTCACCAACTGAGCGTGGAGGTTGTCAGATGGATCCCGAGGACTTTCCAGCCCCGAAAGACGGCTTCGTGATCACGCACTTTCTCGTTGTTTCCGATCAGGACCGGTCCCGTGAGTTCTATCGCTCGCTGTTCGATGGCCAGGTTGTCCTGGAGCGCAACCCGGTCATCATCAAGGTCGCGAACACCTGGCTGATACTGAATGAGGGCGGCGGTCCGACCGACGACAAGCCGACGGTCACTCTCACGACGCCGCCCGATCCGAACCGCACAAGCGCCTTTCTCAACGTTCGCGTCGCTGACATCGAAAAGATCTACAAGGAATGGTCGGCGAAAGGGGCGACCTTTCTCACCGAGCCGAAGGACCACGGACGCGAGATCCGCGCCTATGTGCGTGACCCGGACGGCCACCTGATCGAAGTCGGCCAAGCGACCGGCATCCTCAGGTGAACGCGCGCCGTGCGAGCTGCGATGAGAGATATGCGACAAACGCGATCGTGGTGATGAAAAAGCTCGCGGGGTAGGAGATGTAGAAGGCCAGCACCAGGCCGGCCCAGACCACGACGAGGGCGATGAGCGCCGAAAGCAGCATGCCAAGCCATGGCCTCGTGCTCAGGTTCTGGGCCACCGCCGGAGGCGTCACCATCAGCCCGAAAATGAGCAGCGCCCCGACCGCCTGGACCGCCTCCGCCACAGTCAGCGCCACCAGGATCATGAACAGCGCGGTGAGGGCGCGGGCCGGCACCCCTCGAGCCACCGCAACGTCGGGATCGATGCTCATGAAGAGAAGCGGCCGGGCGATCGCCAGTGTCAAGAGGGTCGTCACTACGCCCGCGACAGAGGCGACGATCACCTGGAAAGACTGCA
>WNFC01029135.1_pt1 | contig 10389 bp, 10 predicted proteins | sample 5400541 | NCBI WGS metagenome assembly WNFC01 (sample SAMN13153342, study PRJNA577476) | soil metagenome | isolation source: 120 cm saprolite under Douglas fir tree site 2 hole 2 replicate 1 | place: USA:California | collected 2015-04-18 | reverse complement strand
GGTATGTAGTAGGCAACACGGATTGCTCAAACCTGGTTTTCGCATCGCTGCCACCGAGTAAAACCTCGTAATCAAACTTGCGTACTTCCTTCTGATAGGAGTTAACGCCCGCGGCATCGTCGTCTAGTGAAGCGCCAACAACCTTTAGACCCTGGGCTTCGAGATCGTGTTGCAAAGAATTGAGAGCAGGTATTTCTTCCCGGCACGGAATGCAGTAGGTGGCCCAAAAATTCAGGAGCACCACCTGCCCATGCAGTTCGCTTAAACGAAACGGCTTGCCCGCCAGGGTTTGGAACTCGACATCGGGAACGGTTTCGAAATTCCTGGTGCTAGCAGTTGACGGAGCGGGAGCGATTGGATCCTTTAGTTTGAGCCACCCTTCGGCGTTTGGCAGCCAGGCCATAAACCTCGAGCTTGCGAGCAAGGTTGATTGGCCCGTCATAACCAGCAGGCCCACAAGGATCAGTACGATTCCGGAAACTACTTCGACCTTGTGCAGATGCTTGCGAAAACGTCCATAGAAACCCAGAAACTTATTGATACCCAGGCCGGTCAGAAGAAAAGGAACAGCCAGACCAGCTGAATAAAAAGCCGAGAGCACCAGTCCGCTACGCCATCCACCGCTGGTTGCAGCCAAGCCAATAATCCCGCCCAGGATTGGACCGATACACGGCGTCCATCCAGCGGCGAACGCCATTCCAAGTGCCGCGGAACCCAGCATGCCACGCGGCTTTTCATCTGAAAAGAAACGAGTGTCTTTGTAGAGCGCAGTGATCCTCAGCAACCCAATCAACTGCAAGCCAAAAGCGATAATTACAATGCCGCCTATGATCCTGATCCATGGATTACTTGTGATCGCCGCTCCAACCAGTCCTGCAGTCGTTCCTAAGACAAGAAAGATGACTGACAGTCCGGCATTGAATGCGAGGGAGTTCAAGATCACCGCGCGCCGGCTGCTCGTTCCTTCTTTTAAACGATCTATGCTGACGCCTGAAATTAGCGAAATATATCCAGGAACAAGCGGTAAAACGCAGGGCGAGAGAAAGGAAAGTATGCCTGCGGCAAACGAAATCCCGATTCTAAAAAGTGTGATGCCCGAGCCTTCCATTGTTGACCGTTAGGTCCTACCTTTCCCCAAAAGATCCTAGTCGCATTATACAGACGTTGTCAGTCTTCTACCTCTTTGCGGTTCCCCCGTCGGCTTTTGTTGTCGTGTCGTCTTTGCCATTAAACGGCTCGTCCATAAGTTTTTTGATCATCTGGCCAAGCGCGGTTATCTCTGACTCGTCCGCTCCAAAGGCAATGAAACGCACCACACCCTGACGATCAATCAAGAACGACATGGGAATGGAAAACACACCATAGTTGAGATCGTTGGCATGTGTATCCGAGACGACGAAGCCGTAGGCCAACCGATTTCGCTTTTTGAAATCACGGAGATAAGCAAGCTCTTCGCCTGGCGTAAGGCGTTGTCCATTGACCTGACCGTAGTAGTTAGTCACGCCCAGGATGACTAGCCCTTTGTCTTTATAACTCTCGTGCCAGCGCTCGAGTCTTGGAAAAGTGTAACGGCACGGACCGCACCAGGGCGCCCAGAAATCGAGTAGCACAACCTGGCCCTTCAGGTCTGCAAGTTTCTTTGGTTCCTGATCGATCCATTGAGTGGCAACAATCTCAGGTGGGGTCACGGTACGCCCGTCGCTGCTCGCATCTTCGAGTTTTCGCAGAGCGGCTTCGGGATCCAGATTGGCCAAACGAAAAGTCGCCTGCTTGTATAGAGTACCGGAAGGGAGCAACATGGCTCGCCGACGCAACTCCTCGAGGGTTTTAATGGCAGTCTCTTTCTGATCAGACTTGGCGTACGCCTCCGACAAGAGCGAGGCCGATTTGAGCAGCATGTCATCGCGCTTGAATACATCGGATTTGCCCGAGCCGGCAAAAATTTTGGTGGCGTCAAGCATCTCTTTAGCGTGCGCGGTCATGCGGCCGTATTCCTTAGCGCGATAAAGCGCATCGGTAATAATCAATTCCATCTTGTAACGATCTTCAATGTCTTGCGGCTGGTGATGCATATAGGAAGCGACGGCGCTCTCAGCTTCCGGAACCAAATTCTTACTCACCGCATAAAGCACCACCACGTTGCGAGCAGTCTGAGCCTTTACTCCGTCGGGATCTTTCTTCAGGAACAGACGCATCGATGCGAGAGCTGCATCCCCGTTACCCGCCAGGTGCTCGAGCATGCCAAGGTAATAGTTGTCTTCTGTGCTTAGCGATTTGCGTTCATGCAAGGTAGCCGCATTGCGGGCCGCAAGTTCACGTTGCTCTTGCTTGGTTTTGGCCTCGAGCTTTTGATCGTAGGGAAGTTTCTGTTTGTTAAACTCAGCGAACTTTTTACCGAGATAAGAATTGGTCTCATCGAGCAGCGTCTGGGCCGGACGTTGATCGATCATCGAACTCGTTTCTTCTTTGTCAGGTGCTGATTGGCCAGAAGCAGTCGCTGCCGTTAGCAGTCCTATGCAGAGGAAAAGAATTGAAAAAGTGCGATTCATAACTCTTACCGACAGTTACTGCAGGGTAACACTGACCTTCTACTCACCTACCCTTACCGGATCGAAGCGATTGGGACTGAAAGGAACCAGCAAAGGTGAAACAACCTCATCGATTACGGCCTGCGCGATCAGCTCTCCGGTGATCGGCGCGAGTAGGATTCCATTCCGGTAGTGTCCCGTTGCATAAAACAACCCCTCAATTTCACCACAAGGCCCCAGTACAGGCAAACCGTCGACGGCGCGGGGTCGTAAGCCAGCCCATGAATCCAGTATTGGCAAACGTGTAATACTCGGAGCAATCTCCATTGCATGATCAAGAATTGAACCTATTCCACCGGCGGTAACCTGTTTGGCAAAACCAGCGCTTTCGCTAGTGGAACCGGCTAGAAGGCGTCCGTCTCGTCTCGGTACAAGATAGCCGCGAGGACTGTAGATGACGTGTCGTACCAGCTGGGGCCTGGAGTCGAGACAAAGCATTTGACCGCGCACTGGTTCGATCTGGGGTATCGATTTCAGTTTTTGCTCAGTTTCCCCCTTTGAAACACCAATCAAGCTCGTCCAACAACCGGCGGCCACTACAACTGTCGAACAACTCAGGAAACCGCGGGTTGTTTGCAGGCCATTCACTCGGTCCCTTTCAACCTTTAGCGACTCGACACTCGTTTCGCTGATCGTCCTGACCCCGAGTTTGTCTACCGAGTTAGCGAGTGCCGTCAACAGCCGTCGATTCTCCACCTGAACGTCTAATGGAAAATGCAGGGCGCCCCCCACTGCCGGACTGATGTACGGCTCAACGGCAAGCGCGTCTGCGGCGGTCAGCCTCGCGACGGGCAAGCCTGCACGCGTTTGCCAATCGCAGCGCCGATCGATCTCACTTTGGTCGTGTTCTGTCAGTGCGAGATAAAGCGTGCCGGTGGTGTCGAGCTCGACATCAACTCCAGTCTCTTCGAAGAGTGAGGCGGCAAAGTTCGCATACATATCTCGGCTCTGACAGGTGAAACGGAAAAACTCATCGCTCGAGTCGGCTTCTGCCTGAGGGGCGAGCATTCCTGCTGCGGCAAATGAAGCCTCAGTTCCCAGGCTATCGCGTTCAATGATCGAGATATCGCGCACTCCGCGCAGCGCCAGGGCACGGGCGATCGTGAGACCAATGACACCGCCACCAACGATGGCAACGTTGGCAGTTTGCGTTGGCGAGAGTTGGGTTACTACGGGCATTGCTGGAAGACTGTCAGTGGTCAGTAGTCTTTGGACTTTGGTCTTCGGTCTTCGTGCGATTGTCAGTTCGCGCTCAAAGTCTTATTCTTGCCGACAAAGACCAAAGACCAAAGACCAAAGTCCTAAGCACAAAGACCCACTGACCACTGACCACTGACAATTATGCCTCATCGTATCACACTGATTCCGGGCGATGGCATCGGACCTGAAGTAGCTTCAAACGTAGTGCGGATCATCGAAGCCGCGGGTGTTGATGTCGAATGGGAGACTCACTACGCGGGCGCGCAGGCACTCGAAAAGTTTGGTGAGACATTGCCACCCGAGTTGCTTGAGTCGATCAAGCGAAACAAGGTGGCGCTAAAGGGACCTGTCACAACTCCGATTGGAAAAGGATTCACTTCCGTTAACGTGGGGCTGCGACAAACGCTCGATCTTTACGCCAACCTGCGTGTATTCTCGTCGCGAAGGAAGGAAAAAGGTCACGGCGATTCACAAAGCCAATATCATGAAACTGTCCGATGGGCTTTTCCTCGACTGTTTTCGCAACGTGGCCAGGGACTATCCCGAAATAGAAGCGGACGACAAGATTATCGACAATGCCTGCATGCAACTCGTGATGCGGCCCGAGCAATTTGATGTGATGTTGCTTGAGAATCTTTACGGCGACATCGTTTCTGATCTTTGCGCCGGCCTCGTCGGCGGTCTGGGTCTTGTCCCGGGAGCAAACATTGGCGAGTTGGGGGCGACTTTTGAAGCAGTGCACGGTTCAGCTCCGGACATCGCCGGCCAGGGCATTGCCAATCCCACAGCTCTCTTGCAATCCGGCATCCTCATGCTTCGCCACATCAACGAACGCGCGGCCGCCGAGAAAATTGAAAAGGCAATGTTGGCGGTTTTCGCGGAAGGCAAAGTGCGCACCCGCGACATTGGCGGAACGGCCAAAACGGCGGAGTTTGCCGATGCGAGTATTCAGAAGATGAAAGAGTAGCTTGAAGACAGGAATGCGATCCTTCAATGTCCCCTTTTTCTTAACTGTCGCCGGGATGCTCTTTTATCATCTCTCGCAAAAGTCCATCCCGAAGGGAATGAACCCATTCCTTGCGACAGCCATTGCCTACATGGCGGGAATCGTTGTGTGCGTTGTTTGCGCATTTACCTATCCGGGAAATAGATCCCTTGTGAGTGCTCTAAAAGAATCGAACTGGGCTGTTTACGTTGTTGGCATTGCCGCTGCCTGTATCGAGGTTGGCTTCATGCTCGCGTACAGAGCGGGTTGGAGGATTGGTGTTGCTGCAGTTGCTACTAACGTCGCTGCAACAGCAATGTTGGTTCCTATAGGGATCATTATCTTCAAGGAGCAGTTGTCGCTGCGAAATATTCTTGGATTGGTGTTTTGTATTTTAGGGTTGGTGCTCGTTGCGCGGGACTAGTGACTCGGGTTACCGCTGACTTTGTCTGTTACTAGAACATGTAGCACGACCCGCGGTAGAGACTGCGAAAATTCCGAAATCCCACCCACGGGAGTGGGTGGATTGTTCAGATCCAGCCTACATAGGTGGGCTACTAAATTTACGAATCCCACCAACGGGAGTTGGTGGATCGTTCAGATCCAACCTTCGGCCACATAGAAGGGCCATGAAGCCTGAACTCGCTTTTGAATGCGCACGGCCGCTTTGTTTCGGAGGCTGGATCTGAACAATCCACCAACTTCCTTTGGTGGGATTCAAGAACGCGGTGCGGGCTGACAGGTAGGTTGGATCTAAACAATCCACCAACTTCCGTTGGTGGAATTCGGAGTTTTCACAAAGTTTGGGTAGCGAGTGGTGAGGTTACGCAAAGGGGGTCAGTTATGAAGCGGTTACTTGTCGTTGCGTTATTGATAGCGACATCGTCGTTTTATTCTCAAGCTCAACCGAAAAATGATAAGAGCAAGTCTCTCGAACGTGAATTGATGCAACTGCAGCGAGCGGAGGATGATGCAGAGGATAAGCGAGATCTAACTGCACTCGACCGCCTGCTCAGCGACGACTTTATCTTCACTACGCCGAACGGAGCTCTCTCGGATAAGAAGAAACTTATCGATGACGTAAAGAATGACGAACCGGAAGCAGGACAGACGATTGGCTACGATGAGATCAGAACACAAGATTACGGGAAAACAGCTGTAGTGAATTATCTGCTAACAGTGAAAGGGAAAAACAAAGAAGGGAAGGACTACACGAATCGCTATCGCAACACGGTGGTGTGGGTAAAGCAGCAAGGTCGCTGGCAAATGGCGGCTATTCATGTTAGCCGCATAAGACCTTGATGGTTTCCATTTACAAATAACAACCGGCAGACACAACTAAACCGCTTAGCGCTCTTTAGCTCTTGACCTGAATTCTTCGGCAGATGCCATTGAAGAGTGCACCTTCTTCGACAATTATTGCAGGCGCTGAAACTATTCCCGTGACGCTTGCTGTGCGGCCGAGGACAAGTTCCTTACTGGCGTTGATATCGCCTTCGACTGTTCCGTTTATCCTGGCAACGGCAACGTTTATCACTGCCTGCGTGACCTGCGCACCGGCACTGATGATGAGTGTGCCATCCAAGGAATTGACGTTTCCGGAGAAGTGTCCGTCGATGCGCAACATCGATTTGAAGCGCACTTCGCCTGTGAACTTCAAGACGTCTCCGACGAAACCGAGCCAGTTGTCTTTAGGCGTACTCGTGCGGGGGCCAGGGTCGCTGCTTCTTGAAACTGCCTGACTACTCACCACTTAGTCCTTTCTGTTGTTTGTACTATTAGTGCTTGAATAGCGGCTGGGATTGGGCGAGCCGCTCTTCCCTTCGAATTAGGGAGAAGAAAAAAGACTAAAACCTACACCGCACTATAACATTCTACGGATTGTTTAGAAGTTACGATTCCATTGCGGTTGTGAGACACCGCACCCATGGCAAAGACCGGACTATGACGTCCGCTAGATCACCCTGATGGCTGGACGAATTCCTGTGAGCCCACAGTTCCGATACAAGATGAGAGCCAGACCGTTTCATCGAGCGATTGGAGTTGTTCTGTTGCTTCCTTTCTTCGGCTGGGCTAACAGGCATGGTCTTTTCATCAAGCCTGGCTACTCCGGAGAATCGTTCAACTCTACAAAATACATTACCTGGAATGGACAGGAGTGAAGAGTGTCGATAGAGTTCTAGGGCTGACTGGACTCATTCTGGTGATCGCTTTGACTACACTGGGCGCTCGCCTGGCAATTAACAAACGTTGACGAGTTTTTCCGGTTCTTCGTACAAAATCCAAATCACAAAAGACGTTTATCGAAGGGATGGATAAAACCTATGGCAAGTGACTCACGCATTCTCCGCGGTGGTAGAGACCGTCGCCTGTACACCTGGGCCGCCTTTTTCATCCCGCTTATCGTTCTGGTGGGGTTTGCCCGCACCTACTATCTGAAAGGTCTGTTCGGCACGCCCGCGCTACCGAGCTTGCTTGTGCATCTGCACGGCATCGTGATGACCTCGTGGGTCGTTCTTTTTGTTGCGCAGGTTTGGCTAGTCGCCTCGGGCCGAACAAAAACGCATCAACGACTCGGTGTGTTTGGAGCGATTCTCGCCCTTCTGGTATTCGTGGTTGGCATTGCCACGGGAATTGCCGGAGCCGCACGCGGGGCTTCACCCGGTCCACCACCGCTCCAGTTTTTAGTAATACCTCTGGGAGACATGGTGTTGTTTGGGATCCTGGTGGGAGCGGCTCTCTATTTCCGTCGCAAGATGGATATCCACAAGCGATTGATGTTGCTCGCCGCAGTAAATTTGCTGGCGCCAGCCATCGCTCGCATTCCGCTTCAGTTCATTGCTGTTGGTGGCCCGCTGGCGTTCTTTGGCTTTACCGACCTGTGTTTGCTCGTCTGCGTCGGTTTCGATACCGTTAAGCATCGCCGGCTTCATCCTGTGTTTTTGTGGGGTACGCTGTTGATCATAGTGTCGCAGCCCTTGCGGTTGATGCTGGCTGGTACGGATGTCTGGATACGGTTTGCGACGGCGCTGGTCGATCTGCTGAAGTAAAGAGGAATACTGATAGGAATCTGACGACTCTTGGCTGAGTCTATAGCACTCGTCGGCGGAGATGACTGTTCCGAGATCTTGTTGGAAGCCTCGGCAGGGTTTCCACCGACGGTCTCTTCTTCACTTGGCGCATCTGGATCAGGAAGCGGTATGCCCTCTAGCACAATCCACGCCTCCAAAAATTCCACCCCATAGTTTTTCAGCGCTTCAAGTTCGTTTTTTGCGACCAGGCTCCAAGCTCCAGGCGTTGCTTCCGCTCCGTTGTAGGCGACGATGTAGCCAACAGCTTGCTTTTCTTGCTTGAGCATATCGGCGAGTTCAGTTAATCAATTGGCTTGTTGTGTCTGCCGCAATTCTAGCTGTTTGAGGGTGTGCGGGCCAGAAAAACGGCTAATACTAGCTTTTCGCGTATCACGCCGGTCCTGGTTTGTAACTTTTGTCCACCCCAGGTGTTTTAGATAGTGTAGTGCAGCTTATGGCGAGCGAAGACGACGAGTTCACCATGCTGTTTCAGGATTTCTACCCGAGCCTCTGCCGGTTCCTTGAGTGCCTGCTGGGCGGCCGTTCCGCGCTTGCGCAAGATCTGGCGCAGGAGAGTTTTTTGCAGTTGCATCGCACGGCCTGGGGAACATTGCCCCCCAGCGAAGCTAGGTTCTGGCTCTATCGCGTCGCACGCAACTTCGCCCTTAATGAGTTTCGCAAAGCGCACACGCGTTATCGGCTATTTGATCGAGTGGCCGAAGTCATGAGACCTCGCACGCGCAACCCGGAAGAAGAGTACGAAACACATGAGCGAAAACAGTTGGTGCTCGAAATGTTACAGAGTTTGCCGGAAGACCAGCGCACTGCGTTGTTGTTGCGTGAACAGGAGCAGTTGAGTTACCGGGAAATTGGACAAGTGCTAAACGTGTCGGAGAGCAAAGTAAAGGTAGACATTTTTCGCGCCCGCACGGCCCTGCGTGACCGTTGGGCGACTCGAGTACGATCATTTGGAGTGGGCGCGAATTAAGGATCCCTCTTTGGAGTGCGGCGCCTTGTCGCCGCTTTCTTACTCCCAACCAACTTGCGAAAGTTCCCGTTAAAAAAACTAGGTGCTGACAAGGCAGCGCACTCCAAGGAGGAACTTCAAGCGGTAAACCGAAGGTCAAGTTTTATGATTTGCGATTTGACGGAAAAGATTTCTTTGTTGATTGACGGCGAGTTGCCGGCTGCCGATGCGCGGTTGGTCGAACGCCATCTACTGGCATGCGTGGAATGTCAGCGGGCGCGCATAGACTTTCTAAATCTGCGGAGCCAGATGGCTGCTTACGAAATGACGCTTTCACCTGCTGAACAGCGTCAAGCACTGGCAAATGTACTGGCGAAGCAAGGCGCAACCATTGCGCGTCACCGGCCGGATGATCGCCGCGCAGGAGTTGTCAGTGGGCGTCGTTTGACCTGGGGCTTCAATCCTGGCTGGTGGATTGCAGGGCTCATCTTAGTGGGGTCTCTTCTAGCGCTTGCCGTTTATTACAACTCGCAACGTGTCGGAGGTCCTCCTCCGCAGCAGGCGGCGGTCAAACGTCCAGAGACTGTTTCTCCTGCTCCTACTGTCGAAAAACCCAAATCGCCAAATCCAGCGGAATCACAAGCTGTTGCTGACAATCAACAACAAAACATCGCGACGTTAAAGCGACCCAAGATCACTGGGCCAACGAGGCCGGTTTCCAGGAAGCATGCTGCGGAAACTTTAGCACAACAGAATGAGGCTTCTGTGATTGATCTGGGCCCACAGGGCGACAGTCGGACAAGTGGCTCCCCTCCAATCCGCTCTGCTGATGCCGAGACCATGACAGCGGTCCACTTTGAAAAGTCGGAGCTGCTGTTACGCGCTTTCAGAAACGTGCGGTTGAGTAATGACGGTGTGGCCGCCGAAATTGACTATGAACGACAGCGTGCCCAGCAACTTATTTATCAAAACATCATGCTCCGGCGTGAAGCCGATACCGCGGGCGATGTGCAAGTGGCAACATTGCTGGAAAGCCTCGAGCCAATTCTGTTGGACATCGCCAATTTGTCGCAGCACCCGAAGGATGAAGACGTGCGCGCGATTCAGCAGCGTGTGGAACGCAAGAACATCGTGGCGTTGCTACAAGTGAATTCTACAGCGCTCGCCGGCGCGTTGGACTAGGTCGAAAAACGGTTTTGGGCTTTTGGTCTCAGGTCTTTGGACTTGGCAAAGACCTGAGGCCAAAGACCAAAGACCTAAAACCCAAAACCAAGCAAGCACACAAAAGCCCGTCAAATGAAGAACCGTTCACGTCAGAGGCACAGAGAACATGAAGATAGCATGTGCGTTTCGGATCACCGCTCGATCTTCTGCGCTTGCTCTCGAGTTCTCTGTGCCTGTGTCGTGAGCCGCGAACAGTGCGTTGCGAGTTAATGAAGGCAAAACATGAAACGAAGGAAGAAAACCAGAAACATGATGCATCCATTTAGTTATCGAAGTTACGCACGTTACGGGCTAACGTTGCTTATCGTTCTTGGAGTTAGCCTGGTCGTAGTTGTTCGCGCGCGGCTCGCCGTT
>WNFC01010254.1_pt1 | contig 10389 bp, 8 predicted proteins | sample 5400541 | NCBI WGS metagenome assembly WNFC01 (sample SAMN13153342, study PRJNA577476) | soil metagenome | isolation source: 120 cm saprolite under Douglas fir tree site 2 hole 2 replicate 1 | place: USA:California | collected 2015-04-18 | reverse complement strand
GACGACGACTCCGTCGCCGCCGCCGCGGTCTTGCAAGAAGAGAACGAGGAAGAGAAGAAGTAAAACCGCGACGCGGGAAATAGTTTTGGGGCACGATGTTTCGTGCCCCATTTCTATTTCGGCCTGCGTTACACTGCTTTCCCATGAAAATTAAACGCCGGATCTTTGCCTTTTCTATTCTCATTGCTCCGCTCGTTTTTTCGGTTGCCGGCGGATCGGCAGATACACCGGCTGCAAATCGCAAGTATCTCGTTTTCGTCGGGACGTACACGACCAAAACAGAGAGCAAAGGAATTTACGGGTACGAGTTTGATGCGGACAGCGGCAAGCTAACGCCAAGAGGCGTTGCGGCGGAGACGCCAGACCCGTCTTGGGTAGCGGTGCACCCCAGCGGAAAGTACGTGTATGCCGCGAACGAAGCAGGCAAGGCGAGCACCGTGAGCGCTTTTGCGGTGGATGCGAGGAGCGGGAAGCTTACGCTGCTGAATCAGATTCCGTCGCTCGGCGAGGACCCGTGTTATTTGTCGTTCGACAAAACCGGCAAGTACCTCCTCGTTGCCAACTATAGTTCAGGGACGATAGCCGTTTTTCCGATTTTGGCGGATGGCCGGCTGGGAGAACACACCGCGCTGGTGAAAGACCAGGGCGCTACCGGTCCGAACAAAGAGCGGCAGGAAGCGCCGCACGCGCACTGGATTGAGGCGACGGCGCACAATCATTTCGTTTACGTAGCGGACCTTGGACTGGATCGCGTTCTGATCTACAAGTTCGATGCGACTAAGGGTTCGCTGACGCCAGGCGAACCGCTGCCCTTGAAGGCTGCTCCGGACAAAGGGGTGGCGCTCGATCCTTTTTCCGCAACGCTGAATCCTGGGGCGGGGCCGCGACATGTGGCGTTCGACCCGGCCGGCAAGTTCATGTACGTGCTGGGCGAATTGCAGTCCACGGTGACCGTTTTTGCGAATGATGCGCAAGAAACCTATCGTAGCGTGCAGCAGATTTCCACGCTGCCGAAGGGATTCGCGGGACGGAATGATGCGGCGGAAATCGCCGTGCATCCCAACGGAAAATTCCTTTACGCCTCCAACCGCGGGCACGAGAGCATTGCGATTTTTGCGATCGATGCTGCAAAGGGGACGCTGACGTTCGTCGCGCACGCTTTGACCGGCGGGAAGGAACCGCGGCATTTTGCCATCGACCCGAGCGGCAAATACCTGCTGGCGGAGAACCAGTTCTCGAACAACATTGTCGTTTTCAAGATTGATCCCGGGACGGGTGGCCTGACGCCTACCGGGCAGGTCGTCGAAGTCCCGTCACCTGTTGACGTCGCCTTTTTGCAAGAGGATTGAGCCTGACTCCCAGCACGGTTGGAGTAGACGAGTTCCAAATTGGGAAGAATACCCCCACGCCCGGCACTTTTCGTAAGAGCGGCAAACAAAGGACTTATGGCCTGCGGAACTAGGAAGAGTTCGTAAATTGAAGAAAATAAATAGCTTGCTTTGAGTACTTTTCTCGCATCGCCGCCCTGAAGCGAGGTGGAAAGAGAGAAGGCACCCCCCTACCCCCCGTCAGGTTGAAAAGAGTGCGTAAACTACAGAAAAAACAAGGCTTAGAGGATAGCCGTCAGGGAAAAGAGTGCGCAAACCACTAAAACAAAAGGCTTCAATGAAAATATTCCGCGTTTTGCGGCAAAACGCCGCGCAAGCGATTGGCGAGCACGGACTTGCCTTGGGCGCGTGGTCTAGGGATAGAAAAAGCTGCAGTTGGGCCGCGACAGCAGTGCGCGTAACTGCTGAGCTCAAAATAGATTTAGCTGCCTAGTATCGTACTCGGATAGGTAACGGAAGTCAAGGAAAAAGATGGTTTAAGTGGCTGCTGGGGTGGAAGTGCTTGCACCTTGAGCGGTTTAGGTTACAATCCCGGCCAACATGGCGAAGCGCAAACGAAGAAAAGCGGTGGCGAGAAGACCGAAACGCAGCGCCGGGAAAGCGCGAGGGGCGGCTGGCGGGAAACTGCCGAAAGACGCGGTCACGCTAATTGTTATCCTGCGGGCGCGCGAGGGGCAGGAAACGTTGCTGGAAGCGGAACTGCGCGCGTTGATCAGCCCGTCACGCAGAGAAGAAGGCTGCCTCACCTACAATCTTCACCGGTCCACGGATACACCCGGCGCGCTCCTGCTGCACGAAGTTTGGGCCAGCCGCGAGGCGCACACCTATCATACGCATACGCCTCATTTCTTGCGTTGGAACGCGCGCAAGGACGCGCTCCTCGCTGGGCGTGACGCTACCTTTTGGAAGCAGATCGCTTAAGGCTGATTGCCATGTCAGCTTTCTGGTGTAGCGAGGTAGTAGCCCGGGCGGGCGCGGACCCTCAAGTTCTTCGCGTCGTTGCGAAGGATATTCACTTTGATTTCGTGGTAGCCGGCCGCATCTGAGCCGGTCGGGGTGTAGCTGACGGTGTATTGCGAATGCAGCTCGCCGCCGATTTCGTCGATGGCGTTTTCGATGGAGCGGTCCTTGAAGGTGGAGAGGTGCGCTCCGCCGGTGGCGGTGGCGGCGACTTCGAGGGCGTGGTCCCTCACCTGATCGTGAACGTGCTGCACGGCCCAGACGGCCGCGGCCATCAGGTCGATATTGCCGTAGCGGTTTTCTTCGCTGGTGGGCGTTTGCGGGACGCCAGGCTGCGGCGGAAGAGGAAACGTGCCGGGCGGAGTGATTTGCGGCCGCGTGTCTTTCGGTTTGGCCTGGAGCTCTGCGCGAGTCGTGGAAAGTCCGACGCTGTAAATCGTCACGTTGGCCAGTTGCGCCTGGCGCAGCACTTGGCCCAGCTTTGCTTCGCTGCCGGCATCGGTGGCCTCGGAGAGAATCATCAGCACGCGGCGGCGACCTGGTTTATCCGCAGTCGCCTGAGGGCGGCCGGAGAGCATTTCCACGCCCACGGCCATGGCATCGTAAAGCTTCGATCCCGATGTCCCTTGTCCGAGATGCGTAATGGTGTTTTCGATCAGGTCTCCGTTGGTGGTGAAATCCTGCAGCTTGTCGACCGAGTCGTTGAAGCCCACTACGGCGGCTTCGCCGGTTGGCCCCATCACGGTTTGCGTGAATAGAATGCCGGTTTTGCGTACTTGCGGCAGGAGGGGCTCGATGCGCGAGCTCGTCTGGAGCAGGATCACCATGGAGAGCGGGTCGCCGCCGAGATCGAAGTGGGAGATCTGTTGAGCTACGCCATTGTCTGTAATCTGAAAATCACGGGCCTCCAGATTGTGAACCATGTCGCCGCGGCCATTGCGCACGGTCACAGGCGTGTTCACCAGGGTGACCTGCACTTTGACCTTGGCTTGCGTGTCCTTGGGAGGCTGCTGGACTTCGACGCCGGGTTTGGGTGCAATCGGCCCAGAAGGGGCCTGTGCGCGGGCGGGAGCGCCAGCGAGAGCCAGAAGAAGCGTCAAAGTTAGGGAGGCACCTGCGATTCGGATCATTCGCCTTACCTGGTACGGCAGGATTTAGCCCGTGCCAACTGACTGCAACATCGGCAGGGGCTAAAGCCCCTGCACTACACTGTACTTGATTCGACGCATGTCCGGCGGAAGACGTTGCCGCAAGCCGCTGCGATTCCTACAATCAAGGTTCGCCACAAGGGGAGAATAGACCGATGACCGACGGCAAAAAACTGAAGCCCCAGCACGCGCCGAAAGCGCCGCATGAAGATCCCAAATTTCTGAAGAGCACACCGGCGCGGCCGATCCGCATCCTGGGCGAATATATCCACCCGCTGGTGCAGCTCAAGAGAGAAGGGATCGGGGACACCATCGTGATGTTCGGTTCGGCGCGCATCGAATCGCACGAAACAGCGCAGGCGCGATGCACGAGGCTGAAAAACGAGAAGACCTCGAAGATGTCCGCGGCCAAGCTGGCCAAGCACCGCGCGGATGTGCATCACGCGAAGAGCTTGCTGGAGATGTCGCGCTATTACGAAGAAGCACGCCAGCTTTCGCACAAGCTGACCGCCTGGTCGCTCACCCTGGGCCCCAGGCCTCGGCGTTTTGTGGTTTGTTCCGGCGGCGGGCCGGGAATTATGGAAGCGGCGAACCGCGGAGCGCATGAAGCAGGCGGAAAGTCAGTCGGGCTCTCGATCGAACTTCCGCACGAGCAATTTGCGAATCCGTACATCAGCCCGGAGCTGAGCTTCAATTTCAAATACTTTTTTATGCGCAAATTGTGGTTCGCGCAGATCGCGAAGGCATTGATCGTGTTTCCGGGCGGCTTCGGGACCATGGACGAGCTTTGGGAAATGCTGACGCTGCTGCAAACCGGAAAGCTGGCGAAGCACAACATCATTCTCATCTACGGCCGCAAGTATTGGGATGAAGTCTTGAATTGGAAGGCCATGGTGCGCTGGGGCACGATCAACGAGGACGAGTACAAGATGCTCCAGTTCGCCGATACCGTGGACGAAGCCTTCGACCACATCCGCGCGGGGCTGGAGAAATACCACATGGACGTCGACCCCTTCTTGCAGGCGTACTGAACCCCCTATGTTTATCCTGGCGCAGCGGAATGACACTGCGCCCCTTCTTTCTTGATCCCCGCTTTTTTGCCTGCGAACACACGCTCTCCTTCCATGAATCGCTCACAACATTTTCTGCGCCGGCGTGTTTGACGAGTAGGAACTGGACGGCAACCCCGCACCAGTCCGGGAGACGTCCTGGGGAGGATGTTATGCAACTGCATAAGCATCTGCAGAAATCGATTTTCGGCAAGGCCGCGTTGGCGGCCGCCGTGTTGAGTGGATTTTTGCTTTTTGCCGGCGCGCCCAGCGTGAAGGCGAATGATTGGGACGATTGCAACCGGCGCGCTGCGTGCAGCGATTGGCGCCTGCATGAATCGATCGAGCACTTCGGCTACTACAGCCCGCAGGCGCGTTACTGGCGGCATGAACACCACGAAGCGTATGAGCAATTGGAGCGCTATCGCCGCCGCGAGTGGAGAGAGCGCGCATGGCGCGAACATGAGTGGCGGGAACACCACCGCGATTACGATGGTCATCGCTACTATCGCGACAGAGACCGCGATTAGCGCGCGGCAAGAATTCGGCAAGGAATGAAAAAGCGGAGCGCCCGCCGCAGCGAGCGCTCCGCTTTCATTTTGCGGTGCGAAATAGAATTAGTGCGAAGTCACCAGCTGTCCATCGGAAAAAACAGCTTCGAAGCGGCGAGTTTCATCCTGATCGTGCAACATCACGATGGGAACAACGCGCAAGGATTGTTTGCAGGCGTGGCACTGCGTGACCTCGCCCTGCAAATCCTGCAAGAAACCATCCGTAAAATGATACAGCGCACGCTCGCGCCGGGCATTCTTCTGGTCCCGCGCGCCGCAGTGCGGACAGATGAATTCCACCGTGTCCTGCTGCGGATCGCGGTCCAGAGCAGCCCAGCCGGTGCGGCGCACACCTACAGTTTCGAGATTGTGCCGGTCCATCGGGGGTTTCCTCCTGTGATCCACGTCCACAAGCAATAAGATGCACGATGGTGGCTTCCGGATACGGTACCTGTAACTTATTCATTAAAAATAGCTTGTTGAAGGTTTTAGAGGCCGGAGGCGCGGTTTTCCTCCTGCTGAGGCCGTCCCTACCGTGAGGTCATGGGAACTTGTCACAACCCTTGGTGTCCAACGCAGGGAGGACGCGCGCAACCTCACATCCCTGCGAGCGCGGCGCCGGTCTCCTGGAGATCTAGAGCAACCCCCAGGAAATCGGCGCCGCAAAATTTCTTGGTTGGCTCGCGGGAAATTTTGTGGAGGTGTGTGATGTCGATCGAGGCCCAGAGAGTTCCCGAAGCAATCCCCGAAAGAGACTTTGGTTCACTGCGTGGTTGTTTGGTGGAAGGAGACCCCGAGCAACGCCGCCGCGAACGCCGCATTCGCCGCCGTTCCTTGGCCATTTCCGTCGCTTTGCAAAGCGCAATTCTCGCTGCGGCTGTATTGCTGTCTCTATTTGGAAAGGCAGAACGAATCGTCTTTGCCAAAGTCACTCCGGTTCCGCCTTACGCTCCCTACCGGGACACATCGCACAATTCCAGTACGCCGCGCACACATCCGAACGGGCCGCCGGATCCATGCCATTACTGCGCGCCACTGAGCATCCCGCACACGGTCGCAACGCATGTCGCGGATTCATCCGCAGGGCAAACGGACGACGCGCTACCCGACGGAATCGGAGACAGCATTCCCGGTGCGATCGACAGCCTCATTCCCCTTTCGGACTCGAGGAAGAGAGTCTTGCCGCCGCCCAACGCGGAACACCAACCTTCACGGCCACGACTTGTGCGCATGACCACTCTCGATCCGGCAATGCTCATTCACCGCGTCGAGCCGGCCTATCCACCGCTGGCGCGGCAGACGCATCGGGAAGGCCGCGTGGAGTTGCGCGCCATTATCGGCATCGACGGCACCATCCAGTCTCTGCAGATCGTCGCCAGCGATCCGCTATTTGATCTTTCCGCGAAAGAAGCAGTCAGCCAGTGGCGCTACAGGCCAACGATTCTGAACGGCCAGCCCGTAGAAATCGATACGTACATCACAGTGGTCTACACCATGCAACACTGAAAACCACGCCCCAAAAGTGCAAGGGGCCGCGCCTGCCTTGGACGCGGCCCCTCTGCCTGCACTGGGCAACCGATGTTGTGTGGTTCTGCGTTAGAAGCGGAAGACGAATCCGGTGGAGAGCCTCAGGTTGTTCTGCGTCTGCTTGCCCGCCGTTCCCACACCGAAGCGCGTCATCAGGTATTCCGCTTGAACGGGACGAATGGCGAAGTGATTAAACAGCTTGTAATCCACGCCGCCGCCCACGGTCATCGCGAATGCATTTTGTGAGTTGAGTGTGCCAAAGGCGTTCGAGTCGGCGTGCGCGACGCCGAAGAGCACCTGCCCGAAAGGCGTGAGCTTACCGAAATGCCGGTAAGACACGCGCGGCCCGAACAGATAGGTCGAAAGCGTGCCGCTGGAGCCTGTGCCCGGGATGCTGCCGATGGTGTATCCGCCGAAATCCGCAACCCCACTCAGCCAGTGGTTGACGTTATAGGCGGCCGACGCGCTTCCGCCATGCAGATGGAAGGAATCGACACCGCTAACGCCGGGACTGGCTTGAAGGTACGAGTATCCTACGAAAACATCGACCTTCGGCGTTTCCTGCGCACGGGCAGTGACACCGAACAACGAAAGCACAGCCAATAAAGACACTACGAGTTTCAACTTCATAAATCCTCCAGTGATTTTGTTTTTTGCGCAGGCTCGCAAGATCCAGGCGCGGCCGCACGTTTCGCGGTGTGCCTTAGGCAGGAAGGCAACGATCCGCAATTCTACTTTTTGTCTCACCATAAAGATGCGCGACTGGCGGGGGAAGTTGTAAGTGATTTGAAATATTTGTTATGTAGATTTGTAACGTTGTGGCGCTGGCGGTTTTCGGTCTCGGCGGCGGCCGGACAGGGAAGAGCGTGGTGTTACTACAAGAGAGGTTCGCCCGCGTGGCGCACGATGGCCTCGCGCGTGGCCTCGCGCAGGCGAATCAGTTCGTGCCAATCGGAGGAATCGGCGGAGTTCCTTGCGCTCGCTGCCGTGCTTGGATAGATCGGCGGCGAAAGCGTGATGGTCACGCGGGTGGGGCGCGGCAAATACGTGCCGTCTCGCAGAAACTTGCGCGTCCCTTTCAACGACACAGGAATGATCGGGGTGCCGGTGGCCACGGCCGCCTTAAAAGCGCCAAGTTGAAATGGCCGCACGCCCTCTTCGCCGGTGAAGGTGCCTTCCGGAAAAACAAAAACAGATTCGCCGTTGCGCAGAAATTCTTCCATCTCCTGCGCCTGGCGCAATCGCGATTCCGGATCGGTGCGGTCAAACTTGAGATGCCCCATCTGCTTCAAAAATGCGCCGATGAAAGGCATGCGGCCAACTTCCATTTTCGCGACGAAGCGGTAAGGCACGCCCAGCCCCAGCATCAAGGGCAACACGTCGAAATAACTCGTGTGATTCGAAGCGTAAATTTTCGCGCCCGGCGTTTCCATATGCTCCTTGCCGACGACGCGCACACGGCATCCGATGAGTACGAACAAAATCTTGAGAGCGGTAGAGGTGAAGCGTCCCGCTTTCCGGTGATCCTTGATGAATTGCACCATCACCCAGGCTGGAACAATCCAAAGCAAAAAAACCACGACAAAATACAGACCGTACAGAATCTCGAGCCCGCGTTTTACGGCGGCAAAGATCTCGCGGCCAAGGTTGCGCAAGGCGCTCCCCGTTCCCAGCCGCGCGATTTGCAGCCAGGCTGGCGCCCGGGAGGCGGAGAGAGTCCCTGCAAGATAGAGTTGCTTGGTTTCTTCGCGGCGCAATTTTCCGCTGGAAGTTTTCGGGATGCTGCCCGGGGGAATTAACTCCACGCGATCCGGTGGAAGCCCCAATCCCCGCGACACAAGGTCAGTCACAGCGGAAGCCAGAGCTGCGCGCCGCGCCGCGTCACGTTCACGGGTCTCCGCAACGACGACCAATTTTTCCGTGCCCGTGGCTTCATCCGTCAAGCCAAAGGCGACGATACATCCCTTGCGAATTCCATCGGCGCGCGCGGCAAGTTCCTCGACTTCGTGCGGATACAAATTGCGCCCGCCCTTGATGATGATGTCCTTCACGCGTCCGGTGACGTAGAATTCACCATCGGCGCGATAGGCGCGGTCGCCCGAGTTCACCCAGGCGTATTCGCCCGGGCCCGTTGCTGGGCCGCACGACAGCAGCGTTTCGGTCGCTTTGGGATTGCGGAAGTATCCGGCGGTCGCCGAGGGGCCGCGAAACCATAAGAATCCTTCCGTGCGGTCCGGAACTTCGTTTCCGATTTCATCCACGATGCGAACTTCATGCTGCGGCAGGGCTCTTCCGGAAGAAACAAAGGCGATTGCCGTTTCGTCCCCGCGGGCTGCGGGAAGCGCGCGTCCTTGCGCCGTAAACCTCTCGCGTTCGACGCGATCCACCAATGGGCCGCGATTCAGTGGCGGGATGGTGACCCCAAGAGCAGACTCCGCCAGGCCGTAGACGGGAAGCTGCGCTTCGCTGCGGAAGCCGTAAGGTGCGAAACGCTTCGCAAAACGCTCAAGCGTCTCCGGATTCACCGGCTCGGCGCCATTGAGCGCTGCGCGCCAGGAGCTGAGGTCGATGCCTTTGATATCTTTGTCCGCGATCTTGCGCACGCAGAGTTCATAGGCAAAGTTCGGCGCTGCGGCGATCGTGCCGCGATGTTTGTGAAAGGCTTGGAGCCAGCGTTCCGGGCGCGTCAGAAAAGCGAGGGGTGACATCACCGCCACGGGGATGCCGTAGTGCAGAGGCGTGAGCCACGCGCCGATCAAGCCCATGTCGTGGTACAGCGGGAGCCAACTGATGCCGACGTCGTGAGGCCCGATCTGGACCGCTTCACCGATGGCGCGCATGTTGGCGAGCAGGTTTGCGTGCGTGAGCATGACGCCTTTGGGGTCGCCCGTGGAACCGGAGGTGTACTGCAGCAGCGCGATGTCGCCGCCCTGGCGCGCGCGGCTGCCAGAGAGGTGCAGCGGCAACGCGCCTGGCGATGGGGGCGGAGCTTTGTCCGCCACTTCGATCAGTTTCTCCGCGTCCACCACTCCGGAGAGCGAACGCACGCGGGGCCGCAGCAATTTGGCCACGGCTTCCGCACGGTGGAATGTCAGCAGCAGACAAACTTCCGCATTGTTCAGGATCGCCGATTGACGCGCCGCATACTCCTCGATGCGGTCCGCGCGAAACGGCGGATAGATGGGGACAGGAATCGCTCCTGCGAGGAGTATCCCCGCGTAAGACACGAAGAAAGCGCGCGACGTCGGCAGCATCAGCGCTACGCGTCCGCCCGCGGGCACGCCACGCCGCGCCAACTCCGCGGCGCACCGGTTCCCGGCGGCGTATAGCTCGCCGAAGGTCAGCGTAAAGCTGCGCTCCCCAACATCACTATCCTCGGTGATCAACAGGTGCGCACGCTCGGCGTCGTGCGCCGCGCGATACCGCAGTACATCGATGAGGGTCTCGGCGGAGAAGACTCCTGCGTCTGTGGCTGCGCGATGCAGCTTCTGAACCGTCACGGAAGCCCGCAACGCGGAGTCGGCTTCCTCGACTTCTACGGTTGTTCCCGGAGCGGTTAGAATCGCGCGCGTCAGATCCTCGGGAGTGTTGGCCTCGGAAGCCACGCGGTCCGGCAAGCGAATATTGAACGCCGTCTCCAGCCGCGCCAGAAGTTCCACACGCTCCAAGCTGCCGAGACCCAAGTCGCGGTCGAGTTGCGAGGTGGCGTTGAGCATCGGCAGCGCGCCCTGGCTGCCCAGTTCATCGAGTAGGCCTCGGATCACTT
>WNFC01012973.1_pt1 | contig 10390 bp, 12 predicted proteins | sample 5400541 | NCBI WGS metagenome assembly WNFC01 (sample SAMN13153342, study PRJNA577476) | soil metagenome | isolation source: 120 cm saprolite under Douglas fir tree site 2 hole 2 replicate 1 | place: USA:California | collected 2015-04-18 | reverse complement strand
GCGAGGGATCCAAAGACCTGGTGGACTTGGTGGTCGCCACGGTCCCCGTTGGCCGGTTGCCGCAAGGGGTTGCGGCCAACCCGCAACAGGTGCTTACGACGCATCCGGCCGGGCCGGCGCGGCGCGAAGGGCTCTTTGACAGCGTTCGTGGGCCGCGAGATGATCCGGGCGTTGTGAAGCGTCTGCGAGGAGGCTGCACCATGAGAATCACGCGGCACGCGCTGATCGTGCTCGCGGCGTCAGCGATTCTAATCGCGCCCGCTGCCGCTGCGGCCGGCACGACATCACCGCCAGGAAGCCAGGTTGCGCCGTTCACCGCGCCGATCAAGGTCACGGCCACCATCCACGTGGGCAAGGCCCCGGCCGGGGTGGCTGTCGACCCGTGGACCAACATGATCTACGTCGCCAATTCTGGCAGCGGCACGGTGTCGGTGATCAACGGCAAGACGAAGAAGGTGCGCGCTACGATACGGGTCGGCCATCTCCCGTTCGCTGTAGCGGTGAACCCCAGAACCAATACCGTCTACGTCGCCAACGCGAAGAGCAACACGGTGTCGGTGATCAGCGGGCGGACCAACAAGATCCGCGCCACCATCCGCGTCGGCCACGGTCCGGCCGGGGTGGCGGTCAACCCCGTGACTCACAGGGTCTACGTCACCAACGCCAATAGCCATACGGTGTCGGTGATCAACGCACGGACCAACAAGGTGGGCGCCACCATCCCGGTGCTCCATTACCTCGCTGGCATCGCGGCCGCTCTGACCACCAACACCATCTACGTCGCCAACAGCTTCAAGAGGACCGTGTCGGCAATCAGCGGGAAGACCCACAAGATCATCACCGACATCTTCGTGGGCACCGGCCCGGAAGGGATCACTGTCAATCAGCGGACCAACACCGTCTACGTCGCCGTCATCGACAAGGTGTCGGTGATCGATGGGCAGACCAACATGGTCCTCGCCACCATCCCTCTCAGCATTCAGGAAGCCGGCGGCGGCATCGCAGTTAACCAGCGGACCGACACCGTCTACGTCACCAACTTCGGCCTCAACACGATGTTGGTGATCGATGGGCAGACCAACGCGGTGGTCACCACGGTCCCCGTGGGCAAGTTCCCGGAAGGGGTTGCGGCCAACCCGACGACCGGCACCGTCTACGTCAGCAATATCGGCGACAACACCGTGTCGGTACTGACCTCAAGTCAGGGATAAAGGGATAAGTAGCCATCCCCCAGATGCAGCTGTTGCCAGGCGGGATCTTCTTCCTTCAATCCCCGTACGGCGACAATCCAGGCTGGGCGCTGGCACCTTCGTCGGCACGAGCCAAAGCGAGATGCCTCTCGAATGCCGAACCACGGCTAGGCACCCACTGCCGTATTCAACCCCGACGGCACCATCATCGCCGAAGGCTGCCAAGACGGCTCATGGACGTTCGCGCTGGTACCACGGCCAGCCTGCGGCCAAGCTGCAGGCTGCACCCAAGTCGCGTTCAGAAGCTTCTGGGCGCGCTGGTGCCCGACGGTCGCCCAGGCGTCAGACCCGAGTTGGGCCATATTTTGGGCTTTGAACTTTATCTCGGCCACGATGTCGCCTTGGGCACCGCGTGGCCGGGCCCGAGCGCAGCCGCCCGATAGTGCGCAACCGCGCGGATCTAGGCTGGCTGGTCAGCATGAACCACCCCGGGGGCAGGCGATACCGAAGAGGACGACGAGGAATGCGCCATTATTGGTACGCCTCCGATGACGATCCCAGCCACGGCCAGGCCCGTGCCGCGTCGCCCCGTGCGCCGGATCCGGACGAGGGCACTGAGACCGAGCACGACCGCGGAGGGAATCCGCAGATCCCCAGGACATATAGAAACTGAACTTGCGCGAAGAAGAGCACCAGCCCGCCCGTCGCGCAGGCAAGCGAGGCCATCGCCAGCCGGCTGGCTCCTTGCGTTCCACCGGGCGGCTGGCCGCCCGGTGACGGCGCGGGCACAGGATGGCCGACGACCTGGCCTGGCAGCGCGCTGCCAGCATTGGGCGGCAAATGGCTTCGGGCATGGCAGCACGACACCCTTCTGGGCTGGCTGGTCAGCATCCATGCGGGGGTTGGCGTTGGATGCCGATGGCGACGACGAGGAATACCGGCCACAACAGCGGCACGGCGCATCCGAGGATCATCCGGTCACCGCCCGGCCCTTCCCGCGTTGTCCCGTGCGCCGGATCTGGGCGAGGGCAACAATGCCGAGCACGATCGCTGCGGGGCACCGCGCAGATCCCACGAGCTGCATCAATACCGTTACTGCGAGCAGCGGTCGCATGGCGCCCAAGGGTCCAAGTAGCGCACCGAGGTACACCGCGGACAGAACCAGCGCGCCTGTGCCGCGGGCAAACGAGGCGATCGCCACGCGGCTGGTCCCATGCGACTCGCCGGGCGGCCAGCCGCCCGGTGACAGCGCGGGCAGGGGCTGGTCTGCAGTATGCCGCGGGGCTGTCCGGTTCCCTCTGCCAGCCGGCCGTGTCTCACCGGACCGCGGTGGTGCGCGCCGCCGGCCGGGATGACTGGCGGCATCATCGGGTTCCTGCTGGCCTGGGACAGCACGAGCGCGGCGGCTCGTCAGGGACGGCGTCATCCGGCCGCTTGTACGCTATGGAGTGATTGCGACGCCGCCCGGGCGGCTCCCGGCGTTGATGGCACGGACCGCGGTGTTGGTGGCGGTGCGGATCGGGGTCACCGTGCCCGTACTGCCGCTGCTGACCACGTAGGCGGTCTTGCCGTCCGGGCTGATCGCGATGTGAGTGGGGTGGCTCGCTGCTACCTTGATGGCCTGGAGCGCGGTGTTGGTGACGGTGCTGATCGGGGTGACGTGGGCCCCCCAATAGTCCAGGACGTAGGCGGTCTTCCCGTTCGGGGTGATCGCGATCGCGTACGGGAACTTCCGACCTGGATCGCCTTGGCGGGCTTGCCCAGGGTTGGCAAGACCCGTCGCAGCCCAGATATTCTCGGGCAGCGCCTTGCGCTTCCCCCGCAGGTCGCGCAGGCGGCGGTACTGCCTCTCCCTTGCCTGGCGTTCCGCGCGCTCTTCTGCCTCCCTCATCGCCCGCTCCGTGTGCTGCCGCCGCGCCTCCCGAATGATGTCCATGGAGACGTCCTGGTGGTCCGAGCCTCATGATCGTAGCGTTTGGCGTAGTGGCCTGGAGTCGTGGCGAGCGCGGCACTCCGCTCAGCACACGCAGCATGTGATCGGGGGGATGCGCGGACCGGCTAGGAGACGCGCCAGGCGAGCCCGGGGTCCGTTGCGGAGCAGGCAAGGATCTGCAGCTGGGTGCCGCTGGCTGTGGCATCGGCGGGGTCGGCCAGGCACAGGCCCGAATGCGGGTCCGCCAGCATAGCCCCGGCGCCCTCCGGAACCAGGCGCCACTGTTGTCCCGCGCTGCCGTTGCAGGAGTGCAGGTCAACTGGGGTGCCGCTGGCCGTGCCGGAACCGGTGATATCCAGGCATTTGCCGTTGACCATTACGGTGCCGTCGGGCTTGACCATCCAGGCCTGCCCGGCTGAGCCGTCGCACGTCCAGATGTCGATCTTGGTGCCGTCAGCGGTCTGGTTCTCGCTGTCATCGACGCATTTGCCCGGGATCTGTGATGCTATCGGGCCGGCCGGCAGCGTCCACGCCTGGTTCCGGTTCCCGTCGCAGGACGCGATCGCCACCCTGGTCCCGTTCGTGGTGCTCCAGCCGGAATCGGACAGGCACTTCCCTGACCCGCGGTTGAAGAGCGCGGTCGGGCGGCCGCCGAGCGCGGGATCCAGCGCGTGCGGGTAGGCAAGCCGCCATTGCTGGCGGGCACCGTCGGTGCACGCCTCAAGCCGCACCTTCCACCCCTCGGCCGCACCCGCCGGGACGGTCAGGCACTTGCCGTGGATCCGCAGCGTGCCGTCCTGCACGTACTTCCAGGTCTGGGCGGCGCTGCCATTGCAGGTCCAGATCTCGGCCGCGGTGCCGGACGCCGAGCGATTGCCGACGTCGTCGAGGCACTTCCCGCCGAGGTCGAGCGGGACCGGGCCGGCCGGGCCCGCATCGGGCGGGATGGTCACGGTCCAGGTGAATGAGACCGAGCCGGCGGCGCCGTGGCCGTCGGACGCGGTCACCGTGCCAGCATAGGTACCCGGCGCGACCGGCCAGCCCGCGATCTGGCCGCTGCCGCTTATGGTGACCCCCCGCGGAAGCCCGGTAGCGGAAAATGAAAGTACCTGCCCGGCGACCGGGTCGGCCGGCGTGACCCGCAGGTCAACCGGGCTGGCGACGAGGTAATGCCGGTCTCCCGGGTTCAGCAGCGGGACCGCGCCAAGATTGAGCTGGTCCAGGTCGGTGTGTCCGGCGTCGCTGATCCCTGGCACGGTGCCGGTGCTCGCATACTGCCAGAACGCCCAGCTCCCCCAGCCGGCCGTCGGCAGCGGGCTGGACGCGGTCGCGCTGTAGTAGGGCGTCCACAGCGGCAGCTGGCCGAAGGCCGAGCTGCCCCCGGTGCAGTCCTGCCACCATCCCGACGGTGTGTACATGATCGGCTGCCGGCCGGTCCTCTTCTGCACCTCCGCGTTGAAGGCGGCGAGCCACGACACCATGGCGGACTGGCTGAGCCCGTAGCACTGGCCGGTGCCATCGTTGTTGGGGTTGTACTCGATATCCAGCATCAGCGGCGGCACTCCGCCGGCGCCGGTCCGCAGGTAGCTGATCAGGTCATCGGCCTGGACCACCGGGCTGCCGCTGGCGCTGCCGCCGCCGCCGTCCGGGATGGCGTAGGCATAGGCCATCACCGACAGCCCGGCCGCCTTGGCATTCACGATGTCGTTGAGGGCGTACTTGTTCGCGTAGTAGTCGCCCTCGGTGGCCTTGATCGCGGCGAACTGGATGCCGGCGCCAGCAACCTGCGGCCAGTTGATCGGGCTCTGCTCCTGGAAGGAGGCGACATCGACGCCCTGCCGCGCGCCAGCGATGACCCCCGCGGGCGTAGCCGGAGCCGTCTGGCCTGAACCGGCGGGCCTTGTGCCGGTAGGCGCGCCAGCGAGCTGGCGCAGCACCTGCCGGGAGTGGGTCTCGCCGACGTTGGGGTGATCCACCGGCTGCAGCTGTCCCAATGACCGCTCGATAGTCGGGGGGCCGATGGCTGCGGCCGGGGCTGCTGGCACGAGTGTACCCAGGGCGGCAACCCCAGCCATGACCCCGGCCCACCGCAGACCTGCCGATGTGCGCATCAATGCTTCTCCTCGAGCAGCCGCCCCTCGTGCTGTCACGGGGGGTGCCTAGAATCTCATCCGGCCCAAGATGATGTCCGGTTGTTGCAGATATTGCGGGCTGACCGAAGCAGGGCTTGCCAAGCCGGGCCACCCAGCAGCCCCCGGCCCGCTAGCCGCCGAAAATCCGGCCGCGTGACAACGGCCCAGCCCGCACCTCCGGCCAATGATCGCAAACGGGTAGCGGTAACTGATCATGCTGATCACAGACCGCCCGCGCAGGCAGAGGCTCCGCGAAGACGCACCCATGCCGCGAGGACCCGCGGCCTGGCGCCACGAATGCTCCCCGCGCTGACGCGCGGTACTCCGGGCTTGTGCCGCGTCGTCGTGGCCGTTCCTGGAGCAAGCCCCAGTCGCGTCCACGCCAGCCTGCTAGGCGGCGCCAAGCGTATGTGCCGCGGCAGGAACCCGCGCGCCTGTGAGCCAGCACGGCGCGCGGCCAGCCCTGTCGGCTATCTGGCTCAGCCTCCGGTGGCCGCGAACCAAACCCCGACCCCGGTCGGGCCGGTCCGATGCCCGTCGTTGCGGAATCCGCACGGCGGACCGGTCCGGCCTGCACGGGCCGGCCCCGGAAACGACTGCATTGCCGCGTCGATCGCGTCCGCGGATCGGACTCACATGACCGGCTGGGGCAACGTCGCGAGAGCAGCCATCTCTGCAGTCTTGCCGACGTTCTGAAAAACACGTAGCTACACGTCGCCGGCCGCCCCGCACGCTACGCGCACGGCGTGCAACTCCGCGCGGCCCGGCGGCCCGGCCGGAACGACACCCCGACTGAAGCGCCCAGTGAGCCGCGCAGCGGCCGCCACGCGATCAAGCCCGCTGAATCAGCAAGCAAGATAACCGAAGGAGAACAGGGTCATGGAGCAGGTCTATCCGGAGGGCACCCGCCCGCCAGAGTACGTCGTCCTGTGGGGCGCCAGGGAATTGCGGGCCAGGAACGCCCGCATCCAGAGGTCTCTGGCCGAGGCACTCACCGCCCGGAAACCGCCACCCCAAAGACCAGCCCGAGCCCCAGGCCTAAGACCGCGAGGCCAAGCGCTGACCACCGCCGGGAACGCCCGGACGAACCCCCTTACCGGCCAGCGATTCCCCGGCGTTGCCGTACAGAGGGCTGCAGCCGACCGCACATGCCCAGAGGTGCACGCGCGGATCTGCTGATGAGCGCTAATCTGGAGGAGATCTACCCGGGGTCCTCGGTGCTCACATCCGTGTCGTGAGGACCGGTGAAATGAGCTGCGAGGCCAGAGACACGGAAGTCCGCTCGGCGGGATGCCTCTTCTGTCAGTGTGCGCGCCGTCGTCGTGTCGCGGTAGGCCAGCATGTGAAGCACGTGGCCCATCCCGACCATCCGCCCCATACGCGCACGACAACGTCGGTCTGATCTCCTAGCGCTTCGACCGTGATGCGCTCGTTCATTACCCACCGAGCAGGCGTCCCGCGCGGTCCGGAAAGCTGCGCTTGGTGGGCCCGGTCGATCCCGTACCCCTGGACGGCAACGTCCCCCGCGCGGTCGACATCAAGGTCGCGCCGCTGCGGTCCGGCTGTCTCCGCTGCCAGGTCCTGGACGGGACCCCTGGCGGAACGTACATTACCGACCCGCCAGTGAGCCCGGGCGCCAACGGCTGCCACAACCAGGCTCTGTTGCCGCGCAAACGGCCGGATCCGGGGCCGGGTGGCCGGTCGTTTGTAGCATGACCGTGTGACGAGCAGTGGCTCGGACCGGCGCGCTCGGCGGCAGCTGGCTGTTGCGGAACGGCTCGCGCGGCGCTTGTATGGCGGTGTCGCGGCCGTGGAGTGAGTCCCGTCGGACGAGGCCGACGTCTTCGGCTGACGTTTTCCTCCGGGCGTGAGCCGCGCTACCTCAAGCTGCCCCTTGCGGGAACCCGGGTGGTGTGGCGGGAGGTGGTAATGCTTCCCGCGCTCCGGGCGCGCGGCTTCCCGGTTCTTGAGTTCGAGCACTGCACGGGCGACCTGGCCGATCCCTCGGCGGCGTTTCACGTCACCCGGGAGGTGGAGCACGTCCCCGGTCCGGAGCGGGTGGCCGCTGACCCATCCGCTGGCCATCGGCTCGCGGCCCGGCTCGGCCAGCTCGTTCGCCGCCTGGAGGGTCTGGACGCCGACGCGATTCCTGTCGGCGTGCGCTGGAATCGCGATCCGTCGGCGTGGTGGCGCCCCAGTACCGGGCGCTGATCGCCGACCGCCGGTGGCCGACCGCGGCCCGCCGGTGGGCTGAGCGCATCCTGGCGCGGCTGGACACGCCGCCGGACGCGTTCGGGGCTGGTTCAGCGAGATGCTGATCCGCCGTGACGGCCCGTTCGTGATGATCGACTGGACCACTGCGGGCGCGAACTGGGCCTGCGCACAGGCGGCGTTCTGCCTGGAGGCACTCGCCGAATGGGGCGAGGAGCACAAGCGGGCTGTGGTCCGGCACTTCCCGCGCGGATACGCGCCGGCTGGCCTGGAGCAGCCAGAGCTGGATGACCTGCGCCTGTGGCGGCTCCATGGGCCTCTCGGCTGGACCATGCTCCACCATCCGTCCCAAGAGGAGATACGCGCCGCGACCAGCTCCGGAGCAAGGTTCCGATAACCCCCGAGCAGTGGTTCTGACGACCTCCGCCGAGCGACTCAGAATCCTTCAAACCGGTCGCCTGTACACCGGGTCGCCTACCAGGCCGTCGTCGTCACCGGAGTGGCTTCGGACGGGCACCGCGAGGTGCTCGGATTCGAGGTCGGCGACAGCGAGGACGGCGCGTTCTGGACCGCGTTCCTGCGCTCTCTCGAGACCCGCGGGCCATCCGGGGTGCCGGTCGCGTCCTCGCCGACGCGTTCTGGGTCATCTGGCTGATCCTCGTATGACGTAACCCCGGACGCTCCTACCGCTGATTCTTTGCCTGCTTGCCGGGCCACGGATGCGTGGTCGTCGGCTTTCGCATTCGCCGGTTCTGTATTGCCTGTGCCCGGTGCGTGGCATCGTGGCGTAATGGTGGCTGTCCGTTTGATCGCGCTGACGGCTGTCGCCGCGGTGGCAGCGGGCTGCGCAGCGGTTCGCGGCGCTCCGGTCTGGCCGGCGACGGCGGCAGGTGACCATTTCGCGCCGCTGTCGTTTACCTCCGGGGCAGCGCCGCAGACTCGCCAGTCAGCGGCATTACCCGCCGGGCCGGGAGATCGTCCTCTTCGGCGGTCGCTGTAGTTTGCTGCCGGGCTTGCCCCGATGACCGCGGGATTGGTTGACCGCAGGCTTCCTGGCACCGATGCTGCATGCTATGCGCGGCCTTCCCCGCGCAGGTGAGGAACATGCATGCCGCACATCGCCCTGAACTCCGCCGAACCCGGAATCCGCGGCTTGCTCCGGTACCGCCCGCAGACAGCCCGCCCGCTGAGCGAGCTGGCTGACGTGCTGCTGCGCGGGCCGAGCACCCTGACCCGGGGCGAGCGGGAGCTGATCGCGGCTTATGTGTCGTCGCTCAACGATTGCCGCTACTGCTCATCGTCGCACTCTACCTGCGCTGCCGCCCAGCTACCAGGGGGATGGCGCTGGTGGAGCAGGTCCGCGCCGACCCCAGTACCGCGCCGGTGTCAGCCAAAATGAGGGCCCTGCTCAAGATCGCCTCGGTGGTACGGCACAGTGGGCGCGCAGTCACCGCAGAACACGTCGCCCAAGCCCGCGCGGCCGGGGCGACGGACGTGGAGATTCACGACACGGTCTTGATCGCGGCAGCGTTTTGCATGTTCAACCGTTACGTCGACGGGCTGGCCACCATCGCCCCCGAAGATCCCGCTCTGTACGCCGCCGGTGCGCAGCACCTGGTCATGCACGGTTACCTGATGCCGCCGGCGGAACCCGGCCACGAGGCCCGATCACAGGCGCCGGGCCCGGGGGCCACGCACACACGATGATGAAGTACCTGTCCAGCTGGCACGATCACCCGATGAAGTACCTGTCCAGCTGGCACGATCACCCGTTCCCGGACCGCGGCCGCCTCATCCTCCTTGAGGCGTCGCCTGGCCAGTACATTCGCCGGGGTACGCGACTGGCGGCGCTGCGGTGGCCGCGGTATGACACTTGATCTGTACGGTGCAGATAGCCCGCGCACCGATGGAGGTCACGATGGCAACGAAGATAACCGTCGCCCTGGAAGACGACCTTGACGGAGGGCCCGGCCGACGAGACGGTGCGGTTCGCAGTCGGCGGCGTCGAATACGAGATCGACCTGAACAAGAAGAACGCGGGACGAGGTACCTCCATCGAGATGGATACTTGTCGTGGCAATGGGCACGCCGTGAGCCTGCCCTCAGTTGCACGGGCCGCACGGGAACGCAGGTGAGGAGGCGGGCCGATGCAGGCAGCCGCCGGAGACCGGTTGCGCGTCCGTGGCCACATCGTAGGCCAGTCAGAGCGGATCGGCGAGATCGTCGAAGTCCGCGGAGCGGGCGGCGAGCCGCCATACCTGGTGCGTTTCGATGACGGCCACACGAGCCTGGTATTCCCGGGCCCGGACGCAGTCATCGAGCATTCCGGCAAGCGGGGAAAGAAGCGGCCGGCGGAAGGCCGAGTAACCGGTGCGAAGCGACGGGCGTTCATGCGGGGTTACCTTCGGGATCAACTGGTCCGGTTCGCGGCCCGTCCAGCGCGCAGCTGAGATCTGCGGCGTCCGGACCGATCCGCGGATATAGCCTCGTCCTGGCTCACCGGCAGAGCGGGAGGTGGATGTCCCGGCGTAGCGCCAGCACCCCGGCTAACGCATCGGACTCAAATGACCGACCGGAGCAACGTCGTGAGAGCTGCTATCTCCGAGGTCTTACCAACATTCTGAAAGACACATGGCTAAGTCCGCGCACGAGCCGCCCGCCGCGATCCAGCAGCGCCGCGAGTACTCCCGGCAGCGCCTAGCTGTCATTGCCCCGAACCCAGGACTTCAGGAGCGCGAGCTGGTCAAGCTCGCCGCACTCGCCTCGGCGATCGCTGGCGCGCTGCGCCAGCGCGGGCTCACCGACCGAGCCGCGAGCCTGGCTGCCGAGGCGGGGATCGCTGTCTTCAAGATCGCGATCGAACGCTGGCACAGCGTGACTAGCCAGCGAGACCTGCCGCAACTCATCCGCGAGTTGCTCGACCA
>WNFC01010251.1_pt2 | contig 10390 bp, 6 predicted proteins | sample 5400541 | NCBI WGS metagenome assembly WNFC01 (sample SAMN13153342, study PRJNA577476) | soil metagenome | isolation source: 120 cm saprolite under Douglas fir tree site 2 hole 2 replicate 1 | place: USA:California | collected 2015-04-18 | reverse complement strand
GGAAACGTCCCACGACCATGTCGGCCAGCGACTGGACCTCCATCTTGAAGTGCTTGGGGTAGTCCTTCGGGTAGACGGTCGCCAGCCGGTGGCTCACGACCTCCAGATCCGCTTCCGCTTGGGCGATCGAGACCCCGGGTCTCAGGTGCCCGAGCAGGAACCAATAGCGCTGGAACGGGGTCACGCCTGCTTGTTCCGCCCGGCTGGGCTTTTCCGGGATCCAGAGGTCGGCATCGCCCCAGGCGAAGCGCGGGGGCATCACGCCGATCAACGTGCGTGACGTTCCGTTGAGCACGAACTGCTTGTTCAGGATCCCGGGGTCTCGGTTGAACCGGCCGACCCAGACCTTGTAGCGCAGCACGAACACGGGCGGCGCTCCCGGCTCGTAGTCCGCCGGCTCCATGGCGCGACCGAGCAGGGCGGGCATTCCGAAGAACTCGAAGGTGCCCGGGGTGACCAGGAGGCCCTCGAGCCGCTCCGTGCCTTCGCCCGTGGTGTAGAGCACGTCCCGGTTCGCGCTGCCGATCACGGCATCGAACACGTGGTTCTGCTCCGTGTAGTCCAGGAACTCGGGGCCGACGAAACCGGCACGCCCGCCGGGCTCGGTGCGCTCCGTGTCGTGGATCTGGATCCCCATCAGCCGCGGCGAGTCCGCGTAGGGAAACGGTGCGACAAGCACGTTGTGGATCACGCTGAAGAGGGCGGTGGAGGCCGAGATGCCGAGGGCGAGCGTGATCACGGCCACCGCGGTGAACCCCCGGCTCTTGGCGAGGGTGCGAATGGCGTATCGGAAGTCCTGGAATACGGGGGCCAGGGCACGCTCTCGGCGGGTGTCGTCGGTCATTCCACCTGTTGGACGCTCGAAAGGTCGCCAGAGTTCCGGCAAATTGCCTGGAGGATCACCAACCGCCTTACTCCGCTCTCAGCGCCACCATCGGATCCACCCGCGTCGCGCGGCGAGCCGGTAGATATGTGGCAAGCGCGGCGACGGCGGCCAGGAACAGCGCGACCGCCAGCAGGGTGACCGGGTCGGCGGGTCGCACGCCGTAGAGCAGACCGGCCACGAGCCGTCCCAGCGCGATCGTTCCCCCGATCCCGATCGCGAGGCCGGTCCCGGTGAGCAGGATTCCGCGGCGCATGACCAGCCCGAGGACGTCGCGGTGTTGCGCGCCCAGGGCCACGCGGACGCCGATCTCCCGCGTCCGCTGGGCGACGCTGAACGCGATGACTCCGTAGAGTCCGATCGCGGCCAGGACGAGCGCGGCCGCGGCGAAGATGCCGAGGAGCAACATCGTGAAGCGCGGTTGCGCGAGGTCCGCGGAGACGTAGTCGCGCATGGCCCGGATCTCCGCGACCGGCTGGCTGGGGTCGATCTCCCGCACCTGTGCCGCCAGGACACCGGCAACGGCGGCGGGATCCCCCGCCGTCCGCACGACGATCGAGATCTGTCGCCCGGGATCCTGCGGAAACCAGAAGTACGTCGTCGCTTGAGGACGCGTGGCCATTGAGATCCAATGCACGCTGCCCACCACGCCGACGACTTCCCCCGAGAGCTTCCCACCTTCGCTTCGGCCCCAGACGAGGTGCGCGCCGATCGGATCCTTGTCCGGCCAGTAGCGTCGCGCCAGCTCCTCGTCGATGACGAAAACGGGCCGGGTCTTCTCGGTATCGCCCACACCCGGGAGACGCCCGCGCCGGAGCGGAATGCCCATGGCCTGGAAGTAGTCACCTCCCACGACGCTGGTCCAGGAGCTCGGCCGCTCTCCGCCTTGCGGTGCCGGATGACCCTCGATCTCGAAGAAGGCCGCGGTTCCGGTCTGGGTCAGGGGCAGGTAGTCGGCGACGCCGGCGGCGCGCACTCCGGGCAGGCTCTGGATCCGCTCGACCAGCTCGCGGGTGAAGACGCGGATCCGATCATCGGTCTCGTACCGGGAGGCCGGGAGCGTCGTGCGCATGGTGAGGACCTGATCCGCGCGGAACCCGGGATCCACGCGGCTGAGCTCCCGGAAGCTGCGACCGAGAAGACCGGCGCCCGCGAGGAGGATCAGAGCGAGCGCGACCTCCCAGACGATGAGGGTGCTTTCCAGGCGATTCCGGCGGCGGCCCGACGAGGAGCCGCGCGCGGCGTCCCGCAGCGCGTCGTGCGGCGCCCATCGGGCCGAGTGCATCGAAGGCAGGAGCCCGAAAAGGACGGCGGTGGAGATCGTCAGCAGCGAGGCGAAGGCGAGGACTCTCAGATCGACGTGGATCTCTCCCGTCCGCGGAAGATCGAGGCCCGCCGGCAGCGTGGAGACGAGAAGCGCCGTTCCCCATGTCGCCAGCACGGTCCCGAGCGCGCCTCCGATGACCGCGAGCACGAGGCTCTCCGTCAGGAGCTGCTGCACGAGTCGTCCACCGCTGGCGCCGAGCGAGAGCCGGATGGCCAGCTCCGTCCGGCGCGTGGCGGCCCGGCTGAGCACGAGGTTCGCGACGTTGGCGCAGGCGATCAGCAGCAGGATCGCGACGGCTCCGAAGAGCACCAGGAGCGCCAGTCGCACGTCCTTCACCGTGGCTTCCTGGAGCGACATCACGACCGCGCCCCAGCCGCTACAGGGGGAGGGATGCCCTCCTCCGATACGGCGGGCGATCAGGGAAAGCTCCGATTGGGCCTGCCCGGGCGTGACTCCTCGAGCCAGGCGTCCCACCACGTTGAGGGAGCCACCCAGGCAGGACCCATTTCCCGGGCCCAGTGCGAACGGCACCCAGAGCTCGGCGCGCGAGTGGGACAGCTCGACCGTGCGGACGGTGAACCCTTCGGGCATCACGCCGACGATCGTGAAGCTCTTGCCGTCGAGCGTGATCGGCCGGCCGACGACGCCCGGATCGCCTCCATAGCGCCGCCGCCACAGCCCGTGGCTCAGGACGACTTCGGACTCCACGTGACCCAGGGACGGGTCTGACGTGAACGTCCGGCCCAGCAACGCAGACGCGCCGAGCACGGAAAAGAAATTCGGCGTCACCCGATCCGCGAGGACCTCGATGGCCTCTCCCCCACCCGTCAGGTTCGCCGGGAGGTCGAACCATCCAGCCATGTCTTCGAACGCCCGGCTCTCGAGACGCCAATCGTGCAGATAGTCCGGGGAGACTCGGGAGCCGGCCGTCGTCCAGACAAAGGCAAGCCGTTGCGACTCGGCGAAGCGCAAGGGCCGCAGGAGCACGGTATCGACGAGGGTGAAGATCGCGGTCGTACCGCCGATGGCGAGCGCGAGGGTCGCCACGACCACGGCGGTGAATCCCGGGGTGCGTCGCAGCAGACGCAAGGCGTAGCTCACGTCCTGCCGCAGATCAATCATGTGTCCAGACCCGTCGCGCCCGACCCGCAGCATATATGCTCGTCCCGCCCGGGGGACCAACGCCCGGGCGGGAGGCCGCCATGCTCGAGACCCTCATTGTCGTCCTGCTGGTCCTCTGGCTGCTCGGCGTTTTCGGGCGGCGGCGGATACCGCGCCTGCGCGCCGGCGGCAACCTGATACACATTCTGCTGGTGATCATCCTGGTGCTGATCGTGGTGCGGCTGCTCTCCTGAGGTCCGGCGCGCGGCGCTCAGCGCGTGATTCGGAAGCGGCCTTCAGCCGCGCCTTCAAGAAGCTGGTGGGCCAGGCTCCGGCGACGTGGCGGCGAAACACCTCCCCCAGGGTCTAGGCAGTGACGTGCTGCCGCAGCCACTTGACCAGCGGCGCGGTGTCGGTGATCACGCGGTCGATGCGCCCACGCGCCTTCGCCGTCGCCAACCAGGCGGCGGGAGCGAACCGCCGCCCCGCGAAGAGGTCCTTCATCTTCAGCAGCTCGATCCGCGGGTGATCGGAGGAATAGCCCCGCGGCGCGGACGACAGCGTCTCGTGCGAGCCTACTTCGTAGCCGCGGCGCCGCAGCGTCCTGACGATCGCCTGGAGGCGCCGTCCCGTCGTGTCGTCGTCGACCGCCGCCCGGAAACGCTGGAGAGCACCGGCGTCGGGCGCATAGAATCCGCCGCCGACGAAGAGGCCGTCCGCAGAGAGGGAGATGTAATTCCCTCCCACGCCGGCGGCGATGTACGTCTTGTAGGGCGCCTTGTCGCGGGAGAACCGGATGTCGCGGTTGATGCGCGAGATCTTGACCTTGCCCACTCGCGGCTCGAGCTCCGCCACCAGCGCCTCCATCGGTCCGCGACAGGCGCGCTGATAGACGTCCTTGTGGGCCAGAAACCAGTCTCGGTTGTTGTGGGCGGCGAGCTCCCGGAAGAACTCGAGGCTCTCCGGCGGGAACCCCGTGAATCGCTCGGCCATCTGGACCTCGCCCACAAGGCTGATCCTATAACGCGATCCGCCCCGGCATCACCACTCAGAAGGCGGCGGTCAAGCCGATGCGCACCGCGCGTCGAAAGCCCGGCGAGATATTGGTGTTGTTGTCCGCGTTGACGTAGTACCTCGCGTCCAGGACGTTCTCGACGTTGGCCTGCAGGCGCATCGTCGGGCTGAGGGCGAAATAGGCCGCAGCGTCCACGCGCGTGTAACCCGGCAGCGTGACCGTGTTGTCGATGGCGGCGAACATGTCCGTCCGCCGGAGCAGGCCGAGCCCCAGACCCAGGCGCGGGAGGACCTGACAGGTGTTCCAGAGCGAGAGGGTGTGATGCGGCACCTGGGGGACCTGCGCTCCGGCGCGCGCGGCCGTCGTCGCGCGGGTCACGACGGCATCCTGGTAGGAGTAGCCTCCCGCAATGCTCCAGAACGAAGTGACACGCCCGCTCAGGCCGAGCTCGTAGCCGCTGGTGCGCTGGCTGCCCGTTTGTACGATGCGGGTCGGATCGTTGGGGTCGGTCGACCTCGTGTGGGTGCGATCCAGCCGATACAGGGCCGTGGTCACGGAGAGATCCGGCCGCACGTCCCACTTGAGGCCCACCTCGTAGCTGCGGAACCTCTCCGGCTCGACCTCCTTCGTCACCGCCGTCAGCGAGGCGAGCTGATCGCCGGAGCTGGGCAGGTACGACACCCCGTAGCTCCCGTAGATCGAGAGCGGCGTCGCCGGCTTGAACACGATCCCCAGGCGCGGCGAGACGAGGTCGTCCACGCGCTGCAGGGTCTCCCCGCTGCGATTGTTGCGATAGCGCAGGTCGAAGCGATCCAGGCGCAGCCCCGCGACGACCTGGACGAAACGCGAGAGCTCCATCTGGTCCTGCACGTAGCCCGCGGCCACGCGCGTGCGAACGTGGTTGTCGGCGTCCGTCGCGCTCTGCCGGAAGGTGACGGGTGTGTGGATCGTGGGCACTGCGAAGGGCACGGAGAGGGACGCCGCGGTGCCGTCGAAGAAACCGGTATTGCGGAAGTTGTCGGTGAGCTGGCGTCCCACCTCCGCCCCCGCGAGCAGGGTGTGGCGGACGGGCCCGGTCGATCGCGTGTAGGTGAGGTCGGTCTGGTTGAACAGGTTCCGACGGCGGGTCGCGTTGTTGTAGGCGGTGAGGCTGACACGGCTCTGGTCCGCGGTCACCGCGCCCGGCACGAAGTTCTGGTACGCGCGGTCGTAGACGCCGAAGAGGGTGCGGTTGCGAACCAGGAGCGCGCCCGCGCGGTGCTCGACCAGCGCGGATCCGAGGTCGACGGAGGCGCGCACTCGGCTCTCATCGGGATCGCCGAAGAAGGTCGCGACGTCGACGGCGGCCGGCCTCCCCTGGAACGACGGGATGCCGCGATCGGCCACCCGGGCATCGTGCAGGTGCTCGTAGCCGAGCGTGATCCGGGTCCGCTCGCTCGGCGCGACGGTGAGGGTCGGATTGAGGCCGTAGCGCTCGAGGTTCACCTGGTCCCGGAAGCTGTCCGAGCTCTCATACATGCCGTTGAGACGAAAGGCGAGCCGGCCCGTCAGGGGCTGATCGACGTCCAAGGCGAGCCGCTTGCGCCCGTAACTGCCGCCCTGCGCTGTGACCTCGTGAATGGGCTGGAAGCCGGCCTCCTTGGTGACCCGATTGATGACTCCCCCGCCCCCGCCCCGGCCGAAGACCATCGCATTCGGTCCCTTGAGCGCTTCCACGCGCTCGAGGTTGTAGAGGTCGCGGTAGTACTGGACGTCGTCGCGCACGCCGTCGAGGAAGAAATCCGCCGACGAGTTGTTGCCGCGGATGACGACCTGGTCGCGGTTGTTCTCCCCCTGGTGCGTCCCCACCCCCGGGAGGTAGCGAACGACGTCGGCCATGCTCGTCATGAGCTGGTCCTTGATGAGCTGCGCGGTGGCGACGGTGACGGATTGCGGGACGTCCCGCAGCGGCGTGAGCGTGCGCGTCGCGCTGCGGATGGCCTGCACCTGATAGCCGCGCGGGGTGCTGACGGTCACCGTCTCGTGGAAGCCGGCGACGGCCAGGACGAACTCGTGTGACTCCACGCCCGTATCGCGGGCGGTGAGAGCCAGCGACTGCTCCACGAACCCGGCCGCGAGGATGCGGATCGTGTAGCCGCCCGCGTCCAGCGCGAGGCGGAACTCACCCTGCCCGTCGGTCACGGCCGAAGGCCGCGCGGCGCCGGCGTCGGGCACGGCGGTCACGCTTGCCCCGGCGATGGCGGCTCCTGTCGAGTCCCGCACCCGGCCCTGCAGGGCGAAGCCCGCAGCGGGCATGGCCTCGAGCGTGATGGCGACGGCGGCGGCAAGCACGGTCAGCATTGGGTCCTCGCAATAATGAAAATGAATTTCACTTTCATATTCCGGATTCTAGGGCCGGTTCGCGTCCCGTCAAGAGCCATAGTGTTCAGGTCGCGCGCGCAGAAACCATAACCCACTGATAAATAAACTCCAACAGGGGTTCTGCCCGCCGCAGGCGCGAGACCGGTCACCACGCGTCGGACCACACTTTCCCTTACCTGCTGGCCGGGCACTTTGATCGGGACGGCCGTCCCTCGATCGCGAGGACGAGGTCCGCCGCCGCGACGGACGATTCCACCGCCGACGAACGATCAAGGAGGGCGGTTCGGCGGATACTTTTTGTAGGAACCTGAACAGGAGGACGTATGAGGCTGACCACCATCGTGCTGGCAGGAATCACCGCAACCACGGCGCTGGCCGGGTCCGCGATCGCGCAGGAAGGGACGCACCTCTCCGGGGCGGCCGCGCTCCGCGGCATCTCTCCGATGCTCTACGACCACCTGGAGGAGGCCGCCATCACGCGCGCCTTCCGTTCCGTCCTCAACCGCGAGCCCACGAGCAGCGAGCTCCGGCGCTATCTCACGCTCATGGAGGAGAACAACTGGACGGAGGCGGACGTCCGCCGCGACCTCAGCAGCCGGACGGACTACCAGCGCTACTCCACCAACCGGCGCGGCATGAGGCCGGAGGCCATCGTGCGACGGGCCTACCAGGACATCCTCGGCCGCGATCCCGACCCGGAGGGAATGCGTACGTATCGCAGCAACATCATCGACAAGGGCTGGTCGGAGCAGGATGTGCGCGAAGCGCTGCGCAACAGCCCCGAGTACGCCTCCGGCGGCGCGCGCACGGCGTCCGCGGACCGCATCATCCGCCGCGCCTATCAGGACATCCTCGGACGTGAGCCCGATCCTTCCGGTCTCGAGACCTACCGCCGCAACATCATCGAGCGGGGCTGGGACGAGCAGGACGTCCGCGCTGCGCTGCGCCATAGCCAGGAGAGGCGCGACGTGGCGAGGGGGCAGAGGAACCTCAGCGACGCCGAAGCGGCGGACATCGTTCGCCGCGCGTACCTGTCTGTGCTCAGCCGCGAGCCCGATGGGAACGGCATGAGGGACTACAAGGCCCGCATCCTGAACGACCGCTGGACCGAGCAGCAGGTGGTGAACGCGCTGCGCAACAGCGACGAGTACCGGTCCAAGCACTGATCGGCCGGCTCGGGCCGGACGCTACGACGGAGCGGCGAGGGCGACCGTGGCCGGCAGGGGCGCGAAGCCGAGCTTGCGATCGAACTCGCGGCGCAGCAGCCAGAGGCTCAGGCAGGTCTGTACGCCGACAGCGGCCAGGGACACGTACCAGACGTGGCGCATCTGGAACCCCGGCTGCCGGGCCAGCGCGTAGGCCGGGACCGCGAAGAGCAGCAGACGCGTCAGCGAGCTGCCCAGCGGAGGCAGCGTGTTCCCCATCCCCTGGAACACGCTCGAGCTGACGAACACGACGCCGCTGGCGACGAAGTTCCAGCTGATGATGCGCAGGTACTCCGACCCGAAGGCCACCACGGCCGGATCGCGGTTGAACACGCGGATCATAGCGTCGGGCGCGATGTGGCACAGCAGCGTCAGGACCAGCATCACGGCCGCGGCCATGCCCGCCGCGGAATAGAAGGCCTGCCGCACCCGTGATCCCAGCCGGGCCCCGAAGTTCTGGCCGGCCACGGGCGCCGTCGCGAAGGCGATGGCCACCGCGGGCAGGAACAGGGACTGCATCACGCGCACGCCGATCCCGAATCCGGCCTGGGCGGCGGCGCCGAACGGCCGCAGGATGTCGTACACCAGGATCATGTAGACGAACATCAGGGCGAACTCCCCGCCCGCGGGAAGGCCGATGCGCAGCATCTCCCACCACATCCGGGGCTCGGGGCGCCAGTCCGCGGCGCGGAAGCGCATCGGGCTCGCCGGCCGCCGGAAGTAGGTGGTGAAGGCCACGCACCCGATCGCGACGGCCACGAGCGACGCCAGGCCGGCGCCGGCGACGCCCAGCGGCCGTCGCGTGACCCATCCGAACATCAACGTCGGGGCGAGCACGATGTTGGCGATGACGGTCCCGATCTGGATCGCGGTGGGCACCTTGATGTCGCCCACCCCTCGCAGCGCCGCGCCCATGGCGACGAGCGGGAACTGGAGGAACAGCGCCGGGACGAACCAGTTCTGGTACTGGATGCCGAGAGCAGCGGTGGCGGCATCGGCGGCGAGCCATCGGCAGTAGGCATGCCGCAGCGCGAACACGGCCAGGCCGAAGGTGAGGCCGACGAGGTTCGACAGCACCAGGGCCTGGTTGAACAGCCGCTCGGCCCGCCGGCCGTCCTGGCGGCCCATGGCTTGGGCGATCAGCGCCGTCGCGCCCACGCCGAGCGACTGGGTGAGGGCGAGAACCAGCATCATGAGGTTCCCGCCCAGGGCCACGCCCGCGATGGCCTCCTTCCCCAGCTTGCCCACGAAGTAGAGATCGGCCAGGAAGTACAGGGTCTGGAACGTCGTGCTCATCGCGATGAAGAGCGAGAGCTGCAGGATGTGCCCGGCCACCGGTCCCTTCGTGAGGTCCTTCATCTCCCTATCCCCGAAGGGCGCATCCTACCGCTTGCGAACTGTGTCATGAAGTTGACAGGCGGCGCCTTCGGCTCTACATTCCTTGCCAACGACATGCCGCGGACACGGGCGACGACGACGCTGGCGGGCTCCATCGCGATGCGGGGCATTCGCATTTGCGTGGGGGCCTGCCCCGCCGGCTAGCGCACCAGCCAGAGCGGCGGCAAACGAGGCCCCCGGCGAAAGCCGCGGGGCCTTTTGTTTTTCGGCGCTCGGCCATAGGAGAAGCGATGGGCCACATCACGGGTCTCAAATGCAAGGAGTGCGGGCGAAGCTGGCCCAAAGAGCCGATCGCCGCCTGCGCGGAGTGTTGGGGCCCCCTCGAGGCGGTCTACGACCTGGAGGCGGTGCGCCGCACCTTCACCCGCGAGACGATCGCCAGTCGCGCGCGCGATCTGTGGCGCTACGCCGAGCTCCTTCCCCTCGACGGTGAGCCCACCGTCGGCCGCGGCACCGGCTTCACGCCGCTGCTGCCGGCCCCGCGGCTGGGGGCATCGCTCGGCATCCGCGACCTCTGGGTCAAGTACGACGCGGCCTGTCATCCCACGCTCTCCTTCAAGGACCGGCTCGTCGCCGTCGCGCTCAGCAAGGCGAAGGAATTCGGCCTCGACACCGTCGGCTGCGCCTCCACCGGAAACCTCGCCAACGCCGTCGCCGCGGGCGCGGCCTCCGCCGGCCTGCGCGCGGTCGTGCTCGTCCCCGTCGACCTCGAAGCGGCCAAGCTCACGGCCACCGCCGTCTACGGGGCCACGCTCGTCGGCGTCCGCGGCAACTACGACCGCGTGAACCGGTTGTGCACGGAGATCGCGGACCGCTTCGGATGGGGCCTCGTCAACGTGAACCTGCGCGCCTACTACAGCGAGGGCTCGAAGACCGTCGGCTTCGAGCTGGCCGAGCAGGGCGGCTGGCAGTTGCCGCGCCACGTCGTCTGCCCGATGGCCGGCGCCAGCCTGATCACGAAGGTGGACAAGGCCTTCGGCCAGCTCATCGAGCTCGGGCTCGTGGAGCCGCGGCCCTACTCGCTGCACGGCGCCCAGGCCGCGGGATGCGCGCCCGTCGTGCGCGCGTGGAAGGAGAACCTCGACCGCCTTCCCCTCGTG
>WNFC01035472.1_pt1 | contig 10392 bp, 10 predicted proteins | sample 5400541 | NCBI WGS metagenome assembly WNFC01 (sample SAMN13153342, study PRJNA577476) | soil metagenome | isolation source: 120 cm saprolite under Douglas fir tree site 2 hole 2 replicate 1 | place: USA:California | collected 2015-04-18 | reverse complement strand
ATGGTTTATAAGCACTCACAAGGCACTCACAAGACATATAAGACAAAACTTATATTGTAAGATAAAAGTAATTTATACAACTTATATAAAATTTCTATGCAAGCTCCTGCAAGCCCAGCAGATTTCCCTAAGCTAATCTGTAAGCACATACAATCCCAACAAGTCCGAAGCATGCAGCACCGTGTTTGGTGTTGCAGTTGCCACTGTTGTGCTGCATGTGGTGTTGCGGGCATTGCACCATGTGTGGTGTCATGGGTGTTGCACCATATGTGGTGTCATGAGTGTCACACCACATATGGTGTCATAGGTGTTGCACCACATGGTGTTGTGGACATTGCACTATGCAGTGTCACAGGCATCACACCACATGGTGTCACAGGCATCGTACCGCATGTGGTGTCACAGGCATCATACTGTGTGTAGTGTCATGGGCATCATACCACATGTGGTGTTGTGGGCATCATACTACGTGTGGTGTTGTAGGCATCATACCGCATGTGGTGTTGTGGGTATTGTACTACATGGTGTTGTAGGTGTTGCACTGTGTAGTGTTGTAGGCATCGCACTATGTGGTGTCGCAGGTGTTGTACCACATGGTGCCACGGGTGTTGCACCGCATGTGGTATTGCGGTCATGGTCATTGTACTGTGGTGTTGTGGTCATGGTGGCTGTCATCATGCTGCATTGTGTCATGGTAACTGTTGTTGCGCTGTGTGGTGCTACAGTTGCGATCACCATTGTTGCAGTTGTTGTGGTCAGAGGTTAGGCCGTGGTAGGCCCTAGAGGGAGAGGACTGCTACATGTCTGTTGGCAAGGAGGGGAGCGTGGGGATTGGACAGTAAAAGAGGAAATTAGCAGAAAAAAGAAAAAAGAAAAAAAAGAAAAACACACTAGTAGAGGATAAGCTAGCATGAGTGGTGATGCTCCCCATGCATTGTTATGGTCAGTGGTGGGGTCATGTTGCACCCTTGAGGGTTGGTGATTGGGCTGAAAAAGAAGAAGTAAGTGAAGAAAAAATAAAGAGAAAATGTATCAGGAGTGTACTAGAGTGAGCCAGCACATGGCCCAGAGGCAACAACCAGCAGGGATGCTATGCAACTTAGCAGAAAAAAACTGAAACTGGGGACAAATAAAGCATAACTCAACCTGACTCAGCATGTTGAACTTCAAACTTTAACAAACTTATGTTCTTTTGCCTCATCCCATCTACCTATGCATTCCATTTTTTTCTGAAAAAAATATTGTCAAACCATCTTAGATCTGAGAAGAGCACCCTCAACTGCAGTGCCACTGCTTGCACCTTATCCACACTAGGCAGCTCCTCACCAACGAGATGCAACTTGCATCTTGGCTTGGCACGCTCAAAGAGCGCCAGCAGCACGCCACAACAAAGGCAAGGATAAACCTGACCTACCTACAATGCCTACTATTGTACTGCATGGCTCCACAGCCCCCATACTGGCACCAGTGCCATGCTCTGTCAGCGCCCCACTCTCTGAGAGTGAGGAAGATGGCAAGATACAGACCCAGGTGCACCAGCGCTGCACTGCTTCATGTTCCCCCTCCCCCCCATATTTGTCCTCACACACACCTCGCATGCCCCTTGCCCACTACACATGCTTCTCACCATGCCTCTTGCCCCCTGCATTCACCACCCTACCATGGCCCCTACCTGCTGCATGTGCCACCTCGCCATGCCATCATCACTGTACATACCACATCACTGTTCACCTTGCTACCACACACATCACCTCACCTTGCCTTCATCACCACACACACCATGTTGCCATGCATCCCACAGTCACCCACGCCACCTCACCATCCCCATCACCACCACCCACACCACCCACCTCACCACAACCACAACCACAACCATGGCAATAACACTCCAACATTACAACTGCCATGACCACCCCCACCACAACCACAATGCAACCACTGCCATGCAACATGACTGGCACACAACCACCATCATGCCACACAACTGCCACATGACAACTGCCATGCCACATGTCTGCCACATGTCCACCATCACACCATACAACCATAATACAACAACCACCACACCACATGACTGTGATGCATCCACCATCATACCATACAACTATAATGTGTCCACCATTGCGCTGCACAACTGCATCGCATCCACTGTCACACCACATAACTACAACATGACCACTGCCATGCCACACAACCACAATGCATTGGCCATCACACCACACAACCGCAATGTGTCCACTATTGTGCTGCACAACCACAATGCACGCACAACTGTGATGTGTTGGCCATCACACCACACAACTGTAATGTGTCTACTGTCACGCTGCATAACTATGATGCAACCACTGCTTCTGCCTCTGCTATATACTACCTACTGTTGTGCTCTAGCATTGTGTGATTGGTGGTATTGGCAATCTGTAGCTTATGTAGAATTGTTGTATATCTATAATAGTAAAAATATATTTATTGAATCCTATTAGCTGTAATGCAAGCACCATAAGCATTTTCGAGTGAATTACAAGGTGTCTGGCAAGTTTTTTGTAATGTAACAAAGTAGGTTGCAAGTTATACTTCTCTGCAAGGAACATAAGTCTTCAAATAAGTTGGTTATAAGTCTACTGTAAGATCTTGACCTGGCTTACAGACCTTACAGAAAATTTCCTTACAAATGCCTTATAGGTGCCAGTAAGGTCTAGTAAGTACATGTGCAAGCAGGTTTCTTTTTGCTGATGAGAGTTCTATTTGAGATGGGAACCAAGGGCATCAGGAGGCCACAGTTCATGCAAGAAATCTACACCAATTCCTACTCTCTGCTTAATATTGAGAGCATCAATAATGAAGACCTTAATATATTTACCTGAGACTCATCATTTAATTTTGCACTCAAACAAGGCTTGAAGACCTTAGGTGATCCTAGAGTGCTGGCAGAGGTGGTGCAATTGTGTGGCCTTATCATGCAAGTCCCTATCTACTCTACATTGGCTTAAGCTATACAGAAACTGTCAGAAGCAGTCAATAAGTTCCAAAACTACTTCAATGACAAAGCTAGTCAGATGCTCATTCAGCTCAAAGTGACCAAGAGGCACATGGCAGCCACCAAAATCCACTCTCATATTCACATTGCCCTTATCAAACTTGCTTGCAACTGAGAGTTGCATGGTCAGTTCTACTGGCCAGGGGTTCTTAGCCTATAGAAAGACCCCCATCACCATTAAGGTAGGTGTCATAAAGATCTAGCATGGGTTACATAAGCATTTTGACACTGTTTGTCCAACTTGCTACTTCTCAACCATACCTTAATAAATGTGCTTTCTAGCTTAAAGACTTAGTAGATATGATCCATACCTTTAATTTGGTTAAGAGATTTAAAAAAAATATTAAGCCATTTTATAGCAGTAAGAAAAATATTTGTTATTATCTAGAAAGTGATTTTTAGGTGTTTAGAGATGATTTGGTAAAAAGTTCTAGTTTGAGGTTCAGAGATTTGTCTAGGTTATGTAACATGTGCCTGATAGTGAAGACACCATTCTACAGCATTGCAAATGCATCTGTGCCATGTACTAGCTCACCCTTCTGCTAGTATACTGCTAGTACATTTCCTCTTTCTTTTTTTTTGCTAACTTCTTCTTTTTCAGCCCAATTACCAACCTTTAAGGGTGCACCATAGTTCCACCACTGACTGCAATAATGTGTAGCAAGCATTGCTGTGCTACTCACACTAGCTTACTCTCTAGTATGTTTTTCTTTTTTTCTTTTCCCTTTTTTCTGCTAATTTTCTCTTTTATAGTCTAATTACCATGGTCCCTCACCACCCTCCTTGCCAATGGATATATTGCTGTCCTCTTCCTCCAGGGCCTACCACAGCCCAACCACCAACCACAATGACAGTGATTATGACTGTAGCACCATGCAGCATAATAACAGTCACTGTAACACCACACAGTGCAATGATAGCCACCATAACCACAACACTACATGGCACAACAACTATGACTGCAATACCACACATAGTGTAATGCCCACCACATCACATAGCGCAATACCCATGACACCATGCAGTGCCACACCCATAACTCTATACAGTGCTATGCCCATGACTCCATGCAGTGCCATGCCTATAACACCATATGGTGCCATGCCTATAATACCATGTGGTGCCATGCCTATAATACCATGTGGTGCCATGCCTATAATACCATGTGGTGCCATGCCTATAATACCATGTGGTGCCATGCCTATAACACCATGTGGTGTAACACCCATAACTCTACATGCAGTGCAACAACTGTAACTACAACACCATACAGTGCAATAACTGTAACTGACAGGCTTAGGATCTTGTAGGGATTGTAGTTTACCTAGTCTCATTTGTAAAAAAAAGTAGTCCCTCTGTTACTGCTAGATGGCAACCCCACTTGGTAAGAGACTTAAAGCCAACTGAAGTGCAGTTAGAGTTGCATAGAGCTAAGGATGCCACTTAGGCAGGTAGAGAGGGGAGGCAGGGTGCCACTGAGGCTATCCAAAGGTTAGAGCTCAAGTGTTAGGATTACATAAAAGACTCTACTTAGTTTGTATAGGAAGAAGTCATATGCTATTTATACTACTCTGTAGCAAGCATAGGTAATTACAATAAGAGAGTGGCAGACAATAGAGACGCAGAGACAATAAGCAGTCCAAACAATAGCATATGAGCTAGCTATGTTAGACAATAGAGTCACCAAACAATACTGAGGTAAGAGAATAATAGATGTTTACCTGCTGACCCAAAGCATAGGGATTAGGAAGGGGGATAGAATAATAGCAACATATAAGAGGGCTTAACTGAGGGAAAACTACCAGGACCCAGGCAGAGGCATAAGTTGTGTATGAAGCAGGTGTTATGGGGCTCACAGTGCCATTCAGAGTCACAAGTACAATAATGAGACAATAGAGATCATACAGCATAATGGGCCTCATTCTAGACAATGCATCTTTGGTGCAATTCTGCAACCAACTCAGTCAACCAGTGATGGTACCAGGGGACCTCCTGCATGAGTAGTTCATCTGCATGCTCAGGCGGTAACACCCTCAGTAGTAGTTTTAATAAAATTCATATATTTTGGGCCTTTATGCCCTGTCCTCAAACTGTTGTGAATATTTTTGTTGTAAATATCACAAATTTGTCCAGTCACATAATCAAACCGTAACCCTATGTAATCTTACATAACCTATGCTAGATCTTTATAACACCTACCTTATATTAAGCCAGAAGAAAGGTATCAAAACAACACTAGGTCTAACATTAAAAAAGGTCGAGGCTATACCTTACTAGACTACCATGCCACTTAAAGGGCATTCAATGTCTGTTGGCTATGTGGAAAAGTTGGCTATTGGATCTGAGAATGTGAGGAGCCTCACAGTGGGTGCACCATACCCTATTGTATATTGCATTGGAACCATCCAGAATTCTATATGCAAGAGTGTGCCTACCCAAAGCAACCCATTGGATGATACAGATTTGGTAAGCACAAGCTAGAAACCAAAGAGACAGCAGATGAAACTGTTGTCAAGGTGCCACACCTTAATACAGCCACAGTGGAAAAACTAATGGACAAATTTACATTCTAGGCTTTGATGAAACAAAGCACCAAAAGGTGGGGGGTAATATTATGCCTCTAACCACTAAACTTCAGATTTCTTCTCTCTTAACTTACTTTAGCTTAGCTTATCTTCTTTGATTGATAGCTATAGATGTGTTGGGTATGTTATTAAAAGTATAGCCATCAATGATTAATGGCTGCACATCTTTTATAAAAGTTAAGTACCTCTTCTTTTGGTTTTCAAATAGGACTGTTAGAGGTCCTTTGGTACTAGTATATAAAAGCCTGTAATTACTGTTAAAGAACCAAGCTTAGCTTGGTTTTGTAATCACAGCTATTATCTTATCTCTTAAAAAAATCCTTATGCAGTGTTAGACACTCAACTGCCACTACCTTCCACTATAGAAGAGTTCTATAACTCTTCTTCTAACCTAACCTTATATTATAACAACATACAGGAAACTATACCTTCTTTGAGGCAGTTCTCTATCCTTGTTGTAACAAATACATCATTGGGATATCAGGTGATCCAAGATCACTTATCTTAAGAATATCTCTCTTAAAAACACCCTCAAAGGATTGCTTAGTCAGAAATTCCCACAGAAATTCCCTAAGGCCTGCTGTGGCCTTAACAATAAGGCAGACTGAGAAGGATCTGCCACTGCAAAGATTTTAGAGATAAGATAAAACTGCTGTGATTTTTAATCAAGTCAAGCTTAAGGCTTGACTATAGCTTAATAGAGACTTTATATAGTACATGATAGAGACTTCTGATACCTAGGAGGTTTCCCCCCTGTAACTAGCTAAGGACCCTTAATTAAATATAAAACCTATCTTTTGAGAAAAGAGTGCCACCCATCAATCAGTGATGGGTAAGCTTTTGAGTTTGTTATACAAACAGATCTGCAGTCATACTGTCTGACTAAACTATAAGCAGTTAACTGAGAGATAAGAGAGATAACAAAATATCAAATATTTTGAGGGGGGGTTTCAAAGATGTGATGGCAGCATGACAGCAATATACTCATCAATGGTACCATTGCCCATTGTATAACTTGCCAGTTTTCCATAAGTGCACTGTTCAGAAGCTGTGTTAGCAAAGGCCCATTTGAACATTTAACCAAATCCTACCCATATTCTTTCATTATTGGTATGGTAAGTTGGAGTGACCCTATTTAGTGGATTGCCATTACATTTTATATATAAGCTCTCTGTTTATTATAGTGCCCAATCATTGATTGCCAGGCCTCTCATAAACAAGAGTGCCAAGGCAGTGTGGGTGTAAGCATTTCATATGGTGGGTGAGTCCTAATTGATCATTCAATAAAGTGAAAACTCCTAAGTAAATTGCTTCATATTCTTCCTTATACTGTTAAATATAGCTAGCACTATTCTCTTTAGACTTCTGTTTGCCTGCATTGGCTAATGAACCACTAGTGGCAGGGGCCTCAGGTTCTGGTTTCCACTGCTGCCTTCCAACAGTCCTCCTTCTCCTTCTGGTGGGCCACTCAGCAGTCTAGAATATGGACCTCCTTACAAATATGGCTGGCCTAAATATTCTGATGGAGGGCTGCCACCTCTAGGTGTAAAGCCTTCGCTGCCATCTCTACTTAGTCTATCTCCCACTCCCTAAGGGATAGAAGTGCAATACATTTCTGTGTCTCCTCTGTATACTGATTGTAGGCTAATAGCTGTCTCTTATAGGATAATGGTGGCTATCTTTGTGGGCAAGGTCAACTCATCATAAAACCTGAATATAAAGGCATCCCTTAGCTGGCCAGTCAATCATCTACCACTGTCAATCTGGTCTCATTTCAGATCTGAAGGCTCTGCTTAGGCAAGGAACCTGACATCTGTCCAAGAGTTACTACTAACACTTATAGATTCTGAAGGCTCTTTTAAGAACAGGAGTGAAGCAATGAAAGGAGTGTGGCTAGTCCTTAAGCCTAGGCTGAGTAGGGTCATAATCTGAGCACAAGAAGTAGTATAGTATTTGCCATTATACCAGTTCAAGTAATACCACTCATCATTTATATATTCAACCACTGAAAAGTTCTGAGAGTCTATTAGGTCTTTTATATAATAAGCACTAGCTGCTGCCTATTTTAATATAACCTATACCACTGCATTGCCAGTAAGAGAGACAAGAAGGTTAGCATGCATATGGGGTACCACTTCAATCAGTTTACCTCTGTCTGGAAATTCTATCACAAGGTCCTCCAGCTTGAGGCTTTATTCCAAGCCAGGTTTCTAATGCATTATATAAAGTTTAGCTTGTGTTAAGGCTACAGTAGGCCTTTAGAGTTTAGTGTAGGAAAGTATTGACTAAGTGATGCATCACACATGTCTCCTTACAGAATATTCTCTAAGGAGATATTTCTTAAGTAATTGATTTCTAATGAGAGCTTATAACACTGCAAGAGCAGTTAAATGCCTCAGAGAAGGTATACTACCTTCTATATCATTATAATAAAAAGTCAGATAAAGATTAGAGCTTTGAAGCTCTATAGGAATGGAGGAAAGAGTTGACAGTGTTCAAGCTTTTAAGAGATAAGATAAGATAAAGAAATAGGCTGTGATTTACAAATCAAGCCAAACTTAAAGTTTAGCTGGTAATTTATATAGGTTTTTTATAGTACTCTTAGAAAGACCCCTAATACTACTATAAGACCTTCTGCCAGTCTCTTTTGAAAATATAGTAAAATAAGAAGTCTGACTTATCTGAAAAACTGCTAGCTATCAATCAGTGATAGATGAGCTTTTAGCTTTGTGAGCTAGTTAAATCAACTGCCATCAATCATAGATGAACCCTAAGCTAAACCAAATCAGGATAGAGTTAATAAAATATGAAAAAGATAATTTTGGGGTGAAACTTTAAGATGTGTTGAATAGGCCAGAATGGACTAGGAGGGAGCCAGACTATGACAACTGTACTAAAATGGTTATATTTAGACTGGATTTTGGGCACAAGTGATAAGAGTTCAGTACTGGATAAGCAAAGATAACAAATTTTTTTATGTGTTTATTTTTCTTTAAAAAGCTCAAAAAAGGGACTTTATAAAAAGTTACCCTTGAAAAATTGTTCAACCCCCAAATTTAGTGCCCAGGACTTGAAAATACTGCCAATCAACTCCTTTTAGTTATCTAGTTCTGATCCTAGCCTCCAATTGCCTAGCAAAAATCTGGGTAAGGAGATAGCAACCACATAATAGTGGGCTAGTGAGCCACCACATAATGGAGGCATGTGTGAGTGCACATAATATAAGCACATCTGGCTGTGGATAACTCAGATAATCATAGACTCAGAAAAGCATGCATTGTTAAACATTTCATTATTATGTATAAAATTGTAATTATATTACAAAGTAATATCCACTTAATATCTTTATAGTATTAGGGTTGGTGCAAATATTGGTATAGATAAATCTATAAATCTAAATTTAAGGAAGCAAAGACAGTCATGCACAAATGCCTTAATATGTGCCCTGTCAAGGTTATCCAGTGCTTTTTTAACCAATTGTGGAGATTTATGGACACATATCAGCAGTGGTTGACAGGGAGGGCAGCTGAATGGGTGGTCTAGATGTCAATCAAAGCTATTCTCAATAGAAATTGACCCCATATGGGGTATATAAAAGTTATATTTTTAGTCTTAAAAATTGTTTAACTCTAAAAACCATGGGAAAAGCCTCAAAGCCGATTTTAGACATTTTCAGCCTCCCTAAGAATGATCCCAGCACCCAATTGCCCCTAAAAAATCTATTTTGGGCACTATAAAATTTGTTGCCTTTGCTTGTCCAGTACTGTACACCATCCATTATAAACAGCTCTTTATCCTCTCCTAGTCAGAGCCTAAGTTTAAGCCTAGCAGTTACTGCCTAGCATTTATGCTTTGTAGAGATTGATAACTTTTCACTTTCTAGCTAGTATAGGAAAGACAGTCCTTTGGTTTGTTAAAATTCCAATATTTTGGTTATCAGAACTTATGTTGTTGGCCAGTTTAACAATCATCAAAAAGATTGAGATGATGTAATGTCACTGCCTAGGCTTGTAATAAAAAGACTAACATTAAGGTGGCATTGCCCCTTAGTTATAGACATAAGAGTCAAGGGTTCCAGCCACTAAGATACACTTAGCAACCCCTTTGGTGAAGCAGAAATGAAAGAAAAGAGAAGGGGAACCAAGTATATTGCCTAGAAGACAAGAGACTCAACTTGGTGTCCCAGGGACACACAACAAGTCCTTAAATACAAGAGGATTCTAACACTACTAACAGTGATACTAGGAATGAGGCATAGGTGAGGCAGGCTACAGGCTACTGCCTAGAGCACTTACACATTGGTAACACAAGGCATAAGACTTATCAGATGAGACATAAACATACACATAGGGTAGCTACAACAGAAACACGGTTAGTAACAGATAACCATTTAATAGTGAGGTCTTTGAGACATAAGGCAATAAGGGGGTGCATGATGGGGCTAATTTCACACTTACTCTAATATATCAGCAAGGGTCCTAACCCTCTAACCCCAAATGCCAGATGCTGCTTCCCTATCTACAAAGGGGGTTGTCTTGCTCTCTTAGGCAGGGGCTTAACTAGGCAGTTTGGATACTTGGATATAGGCAACTCCTCCTTAGGTTTTGGAGGTATAGGGCCAGGTGATGTTTTCCTATGTGATGGCAATGCCCATGCTCCTTGAATGATGGTAGAATACTTAGTAGACAAGTGAGAGGGTCCTTGGCAGTAGTCACATTCTTCAATGATTTGCTCAGGGTTGTGTAGTCTCATTTCTCTTCATAAGATAATAAA
>WNFC01017234.1_pt1 | contig 10392 bp, 6 predicted proteins | sample 5400541 | NCBI WGS metagenome assembly WNFC01 (sample SAMN13153342, study PRJNA577476) | soil metagenome | isolation source: 120 cm saprolite under Douglas fir tree site 2 hole 2 replicate 1 | place: USA:California | collected 2015-04-18 | reverse complement strand
TTGATGAGCCTCGCGCAATCTGGGATAGAACCGAAATCACAACAGGGATCTCCGCCGAGAATCCGCGAAACGCGCTGATTTCCCTTCCGCAGCCATGGACCAAATCGGCGCGGCATAGTTTGCATCTCTCCGTGGAGTATTTGCCGGCGGCCGAAGGCGAAACGGCATTGAGTTTTTCCGGCGATGCGTTTTTTCTGCCGGCAGAGGGATGGAGTCCGGAACTGCTGCCTGCGCGAGGCCTCTTTGCCACCGGCGGCGTGCCGCCGAAAAAATGGGAAATGAATGTGAATGTGCCGGATGGATTTCTAGTGCACACCAGCGGCAAGCAAAAGAAAACTTCGCGCAGAAACGGAGAGATGATCGTTCTCTCTTCACAGAGAGCGAACGACCATTATCCCTTCGTGATTGCGGGACGCTATACCTCCGCGCAAATTGGCGGCAATGGAAGGATTACTTTGTGGACGCACAAACCGCAGGAGGCGGCGGGGTTGCGCGGCGCAAGCGATGCGCTGGCTCGAACGATGGCGGCGTACGATTCGGCGTTCGGGGCGCGCAGCAAAGATTCTTCCACAACCTGGATTGTGGAATGTCCCGTGGCGGCCGGATGTTTCACGAATCTTACTGCCACAACGGCCAAGCTATTGGGCGACGAAAAGGAGTCCGTCTCCGCCGAGATGGTTTCCCTGGACACCATGCTGGTGGATCTCAGCGGAGGCATGCCGAAACTCGTGGTCGCCGCCGCTCCGTCACTGGCCTCGAGCTGGCTCGGTTACGCGCAAAATCCCGGCTTCTTCGAGCAGGAGGCCCCGCTCTCCGCGCTTCCGGCCTTCGCGGCGTCGATTGGACGCGAAGCCGCGGAAGGAGCGGACTCGCGCACGGAAACGATTCGCCGAGTGCTGCAATTGGTCCCAGAGAAGGCCGCAGGGCGCGGGCCGGAAGATCTGGCGGTGGTGCGCGCGAAGAGTTTTCTATTTTTCTATGCATTGCAGGATCGCTATGGGCAGGGAGTGTTTCGGAAGGCGATCAGCCACATGTTGTCTGCTCGCAAGGAGCGCGGGTTGGAAGTCGGCGACCTGATTGCCTCGTTCGATCAGGAAACGCACCAGAATGCCGCGGAGTTCGTGCGACTATGGATGAAGCGACCGGGAGTGCCGAGAGAGTTTCGCGCGCGTTACCGAGAAGCCGCAGCGGCGACAGGCCAATCTGAAAAGGAGACCGCACCATGAGGGACGTCATTCTGACCGATCGGGGGCCGAAGCCCATCGGACCGTATTCGCAGGCCATCCGGGCGAACGGGTTCTTGTACGTTTCGGGGCAGGTGGCGTTGGATCCGAAAACCGGCGAGATGGCGGGAGCGGAGATCAAGCAGCAAACAGAGCGGACGCTCGAGAATGTGAAAGGGATTCTGGAGGCGGCGGGTTCGAACATGCATCACGTGGTGAAGACGACGGTTTTCCTGAAGGACATGAACGATTTTGCGGCGATGAACGAAGTGTACGCGAAGTATTTCACATCGGCAGCGCCGGCGCGGTCGACGGTGCAGGTGTCGCGTTTGCCGAAGGATGCACTGGTGGAGATTGAAGTGATTGCGGGCTTGTAGGACCGGCGCAATTCGTACGAATCCGCAGCCAGAAAAGAATCAGCCGCCCTTCGAAATCCGGCACCAAAAGGCGACAGATGTGGGGACCGATAATACGCCCCCACGCGAGCTCCTGTATATTCGTTCTACTGCTTGGTTCCGGTCACGGCCACCGATACAGGGGCGATTCCTGTTGCGACCGCTCCTACAGCAGTCAAAGTGCCGCCTTTGTTAAGGCTGTATATCGAAACAGTGGCGTCGTTTTCATTCACCACGTAGGCGAACTTGCCAGAAGGGTCGACGACAATGCGGAAGGGTTGCTCTCCTGTCGCGATGGTGGCCGGCGTGTTCGCAGTTAGGTTTCCAGTGCCGGGGTCAATAGTGAACATCGAAACCGCGTTGTCCAGTCGATTCACGACGTAGGCGAATTTGCTGGAGGGATCCACCGCCACCGATGTGGGGCTGTTTCCTGCAATGGCGATACTTGGCGTATTAGGAGTCAGGACTCCTGTGACGGAATCGACAGTGTACTGCGACACCGCGTTTCTAACGTCGTATGCGTTGGGCACGTAAGCAAACTTGCCGGAAGGATCCAAGGTGACGTCAAAAGGAGACCCGCCTGCTATTACTGTGGCAGGTGTCATCGGCGTCAGAACTCCAGTGCTCGGGTTGATGGTGTACATCGAGACCGTGCCGTCATCTTGATTTGACACGTAAGCACATGGAAACCGTATTGTCGTCGCTATTCGCCGTGTAAACGAATTTACCGGAAGGGTCGATCCCGATTCCTTGGGGGAAAAACCCGGTTGCGACCGTGGCCGGCGTTGTCGGAGTCAAGGCTCCCGTGCTGGAATTGACGGTGAACATTGAGATTGTGGCCTGGTCACTCGCATTTGACATAAGATTCGCCACATAGGCAAACCTGTCAGCGGAATCGACGACCATCTGTTCGGACCCGAAGGCGTTGGCTCCGGTTGCGACGGTTGCCGGCGTTGTCGGCGTTAGGTCACCAGTGCAAGAATTCACGGTGAAGATGGAGACCGTATCCGTAGAAGAACCATTCAACACGTACGCGAATGCTGCCGGGGTTGCGGGCGTACACGAAGATGTAGGCGTAGGGGCGGGAGTCCCTTCGCCACAACCGGAGCTCAGCACAGCCAGTAAACCCAAAACAGCAGTCCGCAGATACGTCGCCCGATCGAACATAGGAGCTAAGACTGAGGCCTTCCTTGCGACTCGAGGGAACTGCATAGCGGAACCCCTTGGGTACCGGAATACGCGACTGAACTTCGGCGCGGGAAACCGCCCAATGAGCTTGACGCAAAATGGAGCGGAGTTCAATCAGGTGAACTGCTGCGCGCATGTAGGGTGGATACCCAAGGAACCGGCGTAAACTCGGCGCAAAGCAAAAGAGAGCCTTCTTGCCTGGAAGGTGATTCAGGAGTCGCTTGCGGGGAACCGTAGGACAGAAGCACACCTGCGCCGTCGACGGTGCAGATGGCGCGGTTGCCGAAGGATGCGCTGGTGGAGATTGAAGTGATCGCGGGTTTGTAGGCGTAAGGGAGCGGAAGTCGGTTGTTGCGGCTTGATTTGCTTTGGTAGTCTTACTGGAGTGCAAAAGATTTCAGGCAGGCTTTCTTGGGCGGGGGCTTGAGACAAGCAGAAAATGCGGGCGCATCGGATCGATTCGGATGTGGTGATCAAGGCCATTCATGAAGCCGTCACGCAGATTCGCGAGAAGTAGCCGCTAAAATTCGCCGAACGTCGGAAGTCCTATATGCTTTCGTACTAAATTGGAAAGGAAAAACTTACACGCGTTCGTGGTTGCCGATGGATTCGCCGGTCGAGAGTGAAGGGATCGCCGGCTTGGGAACAGCCCGTGCTTGACAGAATATGGATCAACGTGTTACCAAACTCGCCTCGTCCCCGAAGAGAGTCCGGAAAAGGTGGTCCAATGAAAAAGCTCTTTCGAATAGTCCTAGTAGTATTAGCATTTGCATTGACAGCGGCGGCGGATTCCGGCAACCGCTTCAAGAATTCGGCCCCCGATCCGCTGGCCAGCAACGATGACGGCCTATTTACACCCGCGCAATTTGAGGCGGCGATGGCCGCTCGTCCCGATCCCTCGGGAAAGATCTTCGTATCACGCTGCCGCTTCGCCCCGTTCAGCAGCACGACAACACTATATGCGCCGTTCTCCGGCACGCAAACCGCCGACGCGATCGTGGGCGACACGACGTTCTTCTTTGCGGACGGCACGAAGTGCTACAACCCACAAAACGAATCGAACATCGTTGTCAATCCCACCAATCCCAGCAATGTGGTTACGTCTGCCAACGAATACCGCTTCAACCTCGAAGCTGACGAAGTGTACGTGAGCAAGGATGGAGGGAAGACCTTCACCGACGTGGTACTTCCGGGCCGCACCGGAGCGACCGGCGGGCAAGGGGTCTTCGCGCGCGTGGGTTCTTGTGGCGACCCGGTATTGGCATTCGGGCCCGACGGCACTTTGTACTATGTGGGCCTGAACTGCAACTTCCGAAAGGGCAGCACCGCCAGCGGCGTGGCCGTGAGCGCCTCGCACGATGGGGGAATGACGTGGGACGCGCCCAAAATGGTCCAGTTCACCGACCCGAACGAGCTTTTTAATGACAAGGACTGGATCACGGTCGGGCCGGACGGTACCGTCTATGTCACGTGGACACGTTTTAAGTCGAGAGGATCTCTGCAGGGGTTTGCGGGTTCGCCCATCGTGATATCCGTGTCCCGCGATGGCGGGAATACCTGGTCTGACTTTGCGAAAGTCAGTGATGACTCGCACCCGTTCAATCAGGGTTCGCAGTCACAAGTGGCACCGGATGGAACAGTTTATGTGACCTACGAGGGGGCAACGCCGAGTACCAACTTTAACGGTGATGCAATTATCGTGGCGCGCTCGACCGATGGCGGCAAGACTTTCACCAACACCGAGGTCGCCCGCGCCTACGACGATTTCAACTGTTATCCGATTAACGTCGCGCAAGGCCGGCAGACCCTGAGCAGAGAACAATTCCGCATCAACAGCTTTCCAAGTTTTGCCGTCGACCCCACGAGCGGTCACATGGGCGTCACTTGGACCGATGACCAGGCGAACGCCAGTTGCGGCTTTGAAAAGGGCGGCCACTTCGTTGGGCCCACCTCCAATCAGGTAAAGCTGATCACCTCTTCGGACGGCACCACTTGGGGCACTCCGCAAGTGATCACCACGGGGGCCGCTGACAAGGTTTATTCCGCCGTGGGTTTCAATGCGGGACGCCTGATCGTCACCTATTACACACGCGCCTATTCTCCGGACAGCGACGACTGCCACGCGCAGGTGCAGGACACGACAACTCACGCGCTCAGCTTTCTCCCTGGTCCGATCTGCCTGGACTACGCCGCCCGGAGTTCATCGGATGCATTCGGGAGCGAGACGCGCCTGACGACCGAGTCGTCGAATCCTTACATCACATTCGCAGGGTCCTTCATCGGCGATTACACCGGGGCCGCAGTAGATGGTTCGGGTCGAGGATTCGCGGCTTGGGCTGACTTCCGCGGGAACCCTGGCAATACAAATCCCAACATGGACATGGACGTGTATCGCTTGTATTGAAGGACAGAGAGAGATACGGTTCAGGCCAAGATGGGAACGGTGTTGATCTTTGCTTCTGTCTGTTCGTCACCAACGGCGGGTTGAGGCAGGATGGCCACGCGTCAAGACGGTGCTTCGCATGTCGCGCGCCTTCGACATTCCGCCTTGCGCCGAAAGCTTCTACGGCGCACTGTTCAGTAGCCTGGACGCGCCGGGATGTTCTGACTTTTGGAACGGATTTCGCTTCGATCGAAAGAATGGCGGAACGAATTACTTCGAAGCGGGGCGAACCGATTAAGGCGAGGTGCCGTGGTCGGCTTATGGGCGGTCGGGGCTTTCGAAGGCTTCGCTGACAACAAAATAAGTTGCAATGGCAGTGACACCGATGGCGTACCAGATGAACCGGCTCTTGGCGGCCTTGGCCGGTGGTCCACCATAACCCTTGGTGCCAGCGCCACGCGGTCCCTGCGGATCGCCAGCGTTGGGATCAAGAACCACGCGATAGGCAGCGCCTTCCGGAATCTCTCGTACGTCATCTTCGACGGCGATACTGAGTGACCCGCGAGTGCTCTTGACGATCAATTCCTTGGGATTCAAGACCGTAACTTGTCCGATGGTGGGGTGGTCGGAATTCGGGCGAATCACGGCAGAAGCAACGTGCAAGGCAAAAGCGTTCGAATTGGCGGTTGAAAAAGTGGCGGAGCCGGAAGCCAGTGTCGCGGCAGGGCTGGGCCCATCCAAAAAGAAAGTGGCGGTGCTGGCACCAGAGAGGAGGAAGCGGGCGGCACCGGTGCGGACCTGGACGCTGCCGGACTGTTCGGTGCTAAGTCGGTCGCCGCTAAAAACGGTTGCGCCAACGGATGCTTGTCCGGCACCGACATGGGCCCGATCGGCGAAAGTAACGATACCGAGTGAAGACGAAGGAGCGGCGCAGACGGGAGAGGATAGCAGCGAGATTGAGATGAGCAGAACGAAGACGCTTTTCATAAGGTAGATGAAGTCATTACGACTGGCGACTGCGAAGCTTTTTATTCCGACCGTAAGACAGTCAATGCCGCTGGTGACCGTGACACGGCCAACGCGCAGTCGCGTCATCAAACTCCTCCAAGAGGGCTAACGGAAGAATACTGAGTAAACTTCGGGCCGTCAATCGGCAAACGTTTCTTGAGCGGATCAGTAACGCTGTTCTGGCGCGAACGGAGTTTGCTGGCCGATGGGGCGTTCCGCTGTTACAATGCAAACAAAAGATGACCGACTGGAAACAGATTACCGCTCGCATCCGCCGCGCCCGTACCAGCAAAGATCCCGCGGGGCAACTTTCGAATCTCTTTCAAAAGACGCGGGACGCCATGGTGGCGTTCGAACTGGCGAAGTATTTCGAAACTTCCGGGCAGAATGCCGACGCCGCGAAATGGTATTCCGCGGCGGCGGAGAGATTCCGCCGCTCGGATTGGAAAATCAAAGCGCAGGAAGCTGCAGTCCGGCTTGGAGGCGCGCCGGGCGAGATCCCGCTGGAAGGAGGGGCCCAGCCGAGGCAGGAGTTTGCTTTGACTCCACCTCTGGTTTCAGCACCGGAGCCGGATTTGCCATTCGAGCCGAATCCGGAAGCGCTCGAATCCTCTGTAGCGATCACCAGCGAGATCCAGCAGGCGGCAGAGGATTCGGCGAACACGCCACCGCCTTCCGGGCTTGAGAGAAAAGGCCGTCGCCGGGGACGCCGCGGGGGCCGGAACAGACGCAAGGGCGGCAACGGGAAGGAAGCGGTGGTTGCTTCTGGTGTACACTCTCCGGAACCGCCGATGCCACGCCGTGGATTGCCTCCTGCCGTCTTCGCTGAATCGGCCGAACCGGCTCCTCCTCGAGTGACGCACAGCCGCGCCATCCCCAGCCTGCCGGTCGAGCCGATTGGGGAGCCGGGCGGACCGAGCGTGAAGGGCCGTTATGGCGATCCCGGGCTCTCTTCCCGGATTTCCTTGTTGGAAATGCAATTCCGCAGACTGATGACTTGCCCACCTGCCAAACTGGAAGAAGCGGATCGTGCACCGGCAGGACCCGGCGTATTTGTGCTGACGGATTCTGACCTGACGACGTACTACTACGTGGAAGCTTGCCAGACGCTGCGAATCGCCATCGCTAACTTATTGCGCGGTAGCTCGAGCCGGCGCGGAGTGGAATCCATCAAGCCGCAGCTCGCCGGGCATCTGGGAATTCCGGAACCGCGCGTTGCGAAGTATCTGGCGGAGCACTGCGTGGTGCGGTGGCTTCAATTGGATGAAGGGGCATCGAATTTCGCGCATTTTGTCATCGCGGTCCTCCGGCCAGCCCTCAACGAATAGGAAAGCGCCTCCAAGAAATGTGCAGAAATGTTCCGAATAGGTGGAAAGTTCCAGCCCATTCGCACTACAAGTAACCCCCTTTTGGGACTCGGAGAATTGCCGTTAGCTGCACCCTATTGCCGTTCAACCCCCGATTTTGACCGTTCAGCACATCCCGCTGGTGTCCACTCAGGATAGGCGTCAAACTATAGGAGTCCAAAGACTTATTGGATGTACCCGCTGTTCGTGGTACGGTTTTTAGGCAGGCAAAAGTGAGCCCGGGGGCAGTCGTTTGGGCTTGGCTCAGACGATTGATTGGGCTCCAAAATCACCCAAGGCCCTAGTTGTTCGCATTCTTGAAAGTGGAGGATAGAGGTTTATGCCGAATACAGTAGGCACGCAAATCGCGAGGACGTTTGATTGGCTTGTTTGCAAGGCGGCTGGAATCACCTTTGGCACCATCCAGTTCTTCAACAAGCGCAATCCCAATCCTTCGGTTACTCCGAAGTGGTCGGATAAACCGCTGCTGAAATCGTGGGAGAAGACCAAGCCGACGCTGGGGTTCCCGCGGCAGACCGATTCGCTTTGCCCCGCGTGCGTGAAAGAAGCGCGCGAAGCGATCATTGCCGGCAAAAAAGACTGGCGCGACCTGATGCACGAGAAGGTCGGCGAGATCAAAGCGCAGATTGTCGAGCGCGACGGGCAGGTCTGGATGGTAAAGGATTGCCCGCTCCACGGCCACTATGAAGACATGATGGCCGTCGATTCCAAGTTCCTGAGCTGGATTGAGAAGCAGTTCCCCGGTCGCGACATTCCCGCGCACAATGACGAAGACCTTCACAAGCACGGCTCCAGCACGGTGCGATATGGCCGCGGTTCCGTGCTTACCGTGGACTTAACCAACCGCTGCAACATGATGTGCGATCCCTGCTTCATGGACGCCAACCAGGTTGGTTACGTGCATGAGCTCGGCTGGGAAGAAATCAAGGAAATCTTGGATAACGCACTTAAGATCAAGCCGCGCCGCCAGATGTCCGTGCAGTTCAGCGGCGGCGAACCGACGATGAGCCCGTACTTCCTGGATGCGGTCGCCTACGCGCGCAAGATCGGCTACAACAGCGTGCAGGCCGCGACCAACGGCATCGAGTTCGCCAAGAGCAAGGAATTCTGCAAGAAGGCCTTCGAAGCGGGCATGCGGTACGCGTATCTGCAGTTCGATGGCATCGGCAACGACGCCAACAGCCACCGGCAAATCGGCAACCTCTTTGACGTGAAGCTGCGCGCCATCGAGAACATGCACGAGGCGGGCATCGAGATCGTGCTGGTGGTGACCATCGTCAACAACGTGAACAACGACCAGGTGGGCACGGTCGTGAAGTTCGCGATGGAAAACCCCAAGAAGATCGCGTTCGTCAGCTTCCAGCCGGTTTCATTCACCGGACGCGACGAAGACATCACTCCGGAACGGCGACTGCGCCAGCGCTACACGCTTTCGCATTTGGCGAAGGACGTCAGCGCGCAGGTGGGCAAGGTTGAGCCGACGCGCGACTGGTTCCCGATTTCGTTCGTCAGCACGTTCGCGGGCTTCTCGGACATGGTGAAGGGGCAAGAGTCGAACTGGGGCTCGCTCTCCTGCGGCTGCCACCCGAATTGCGGGGTGGGCACGGCGCTGATGATCAACAAGGAGACGAAGGAATGGGCGCCCGTTCCGCGCTTCCTGGATGCCGAACAGCTCACGAAGGACGTGACGGCAATCACCGACGCGGCGCGCGGCAAGAGTTTTTCGAACTTCATGATGGCCATGGCCCTCTTGAAGAACTACCACCCGTTCCGGGGACCGGTGGGTCTAAAGTTGTATGACCTGTTCAAGAAATTTGACAAGACCTGGGCGCTGACCAAAGGCGCGGAGACAAAGTACGGCCGTACCTCTCCGGAGCGTACGTACGAAGACGCCATGAAGCGGCGGCAGAGCGATCCCTGGAACTTCCTGTTCATCGCGGGAATGTGGTTCCAGGATCTGTTCAACTATGACTTCCGCCGCACGGAAATGTGCATCATCCCGTACGCGACGCAGCAAGGTGAGATTTCCTTCTGCGCGTACAACACCGGTGTGGGCTGGCGGCAGATCATCGAAAACATGCATAAGAACGCGACCGTGGCCGAGTGGTACAAGAACCACGGGAAGCACGAAATTTATGCCAAAGGCAAGAACGTCAACCTTCAGAGCTTTGAACATTCCCTGAAGATTGACGCCGAAGATGCTGCTCGCGTGCGCCATCTCGAGCATGACATTCCGCTGACCGCGGCCGAAGAAGAGCGCGCTCGCCGCAAAAAGGCTTACGAAGAGCAAGCCAAGGTTCGCGCGATTTACGAAGAGCTGGTGCTGAAGAAGCCCCAGCCGACGGTCGTGCAAATCGGCACGGTGCAGGACATCGCAAAGGCGGTTCCTGCTAATTTCGCAAACGCGGGCAAGCCGGTCACCATCGCGCCGGCGAATGGCAATGGCCATTCAAACGGCAACGGCGCTCCTTCCAACACGCCATCCTCCGAAAAGGCGGCAGAAGCTGTCGCCGGCGACTGAGCGTCCTATCCAACTCCGCAGATTCCTACGGCTCTCCGATTAACTCGGAGGGCCGTAAGCATTTTTGCAGATGACGTCATTTGGAGGCGGGATTGGTATAATTAAAAGAGCTAATCGAACGAGGTCTGAGAATGCCGATTTACGAATACATTTGTGAGGATTGCCAGACGCATTTCGAGAAGATTGTGCTGAATAAGACGCAGGAAATTGCCTGTCCGAAATGCGCGGGGAAGCGCAACGCGATCCAGCTTTCCGTTTTCAGTGCGGCGAACGGGACGAGCAACGGGGTTTCGGCCAAGTCATCAGG
>WNFC01012181.1_pt1 | contig 10392 bp, 10 predicted proteins | sample 5400541 | NCBI WGS metagenome assembly WNFC01 (sample SAMN13153342, study PRJNA577476) | soil metagenome | isolation source: 120 cm saprolite under Douglas fir tree site 2 hole 2 replicate 1 | place: USA:California | collected 2015-04-18 | reverse complement strand
GTTGCCGTCGGGATATCCCGCGGGATGGCGAAGGGTGGCTGTGGCGCCGGTGATCTCGTCCCACCGAAGCAGCGCGTCGTTGGGGATGTCGGAGAACAGCAGGTAGCGGCCGTCGCCGTAATAGGCCGGCCCCTCGGTGAAGCGAAAGCCGGTGGCGATCCTCTCGATCGCGGCCATGGCCACCACCAGGTGCCGGAAGCGCGGATCGAGCACGATGATATCGGGATCCGGATAGCGAATGGGCGCCGACGATTCCCAGCGCGACGGGTTTGGACTCACTTTCTGTCTCCTCCTGCTTTGCCGGGCGAAGTGGACACCGGCGCGCGGCGATTTGCAAAAACCGCGGTGCGAACGGGCAGCGCGGCGAAGCCGACGCAATCACCGCGCCGTCGTCGTATCGTAATTTCCGTCGTCCCGAGCGAAGCCGCCCGAAGGGCGGCGCAGTCGAGGGACCTTCTCTCGACGATAAGTGGCTTATTGTAGAGAGAAGGTCCCTCCGCGCGGCCCTTCGGGCCTTGGTCGGGACGACGGAAAAATGCGATAGCCCGCAAGCGAAGGAGGGACGCCATGCCGATGCCGGCCGAGACCGATACCACGAGTCCCAAGCATCTGCGCGACAAGTACGCCATCGTCGGTGTCGGCGAGACGACTTATACGCGCGGCTCCGGGAAGACGACGCGCGCGCTCGGCACCTGGGCCGTGCGCAACGCCATCGAGGACGCCGGGCTGAAACCGTCCGATGTCGATGGCATGCTGTCCTACCAGTCGGGCGATTCGACCTTCGCGATGTTCATCGCAGGCGACCTCGCAGTCGGGCGATTCGACCTTCTCGACTTTCATCGCGGGCGACCTCGGCATCCGGCTCAATTTCTACATGGACGTGTTCGGCGGCGGCTCCTCGACGGAGGCACTGGTCGGCATGGCGATGGGCCTGATCGAGGCCGGCATGTGCAAGACCGTCGTCATCTTTCGCGCGATGAACGGCTTCTCCCAGGTCCGCATCGGCGGCACTGGCGCGCGCGCGGTGGCGCCGGTGTCGGGCGACATGCTGCACAGCCGCGCCTATGGCTGGCAGAGCGCGGGCCAGATGTTCAGCCCGACCTTCATGCGCCACATGCACGATTACGGCACGCGGCCCGAGCAGGTGGCCGCCGTCAAGGCGATCCACAGCGAGCATGCGTCGAACAATCCCAAAGCCTTGTACAAGCATCGGGTCAGCGTCGCCGAGGTGCTGGCGAGCCGCATCATCTGCAAGCCGCTGCATCTGCTGGACTGCTGCGTCGAGACCGACAACGGCACGGCGCTCGTCGTGACCAGTGCGGATCGGGCGCGCGACTGCCGGCATCCCCGCGCGCTTATCCGCGGCGTCGTCGGCCGCTGCAGCAAGCCGCGCATGGACATGCACTACCAGCATGGACCCGTCTCGACGGTCGCCGGCCACTATGCCCGCGAGATCCTGTGGCCCAATGCCGGGGTCGGGCCGGAGGATATCGACGTCACCGGCTCGTACGACGCCTTCACCTTCACCACGATGCTGCAGCTCGAGGATTACGGCTTCTGCAAGAAGGGCGAGGGCGGGACCTATGTGAGCGACGGCACGATCCGCCTCGGCGGACGGCGTCCCAACAACACGAGCGGCGGTCACCTGTGCGAGGGTTATACGCACGGGCTCAACATGGTGATCGAGAACGTGCGCCAGCTGCGCCACGACGCCGACGATTCCTGCCCGAAAGGGCCGGACGGCAAGCGCCAGCACACCTACGACTACCGCGAGGGCGGCTGCCGGCAAGTCAGGACGTGCGAGCTCACCGCCAACATGGGCTGGGCGAACCCCGGCACCGGCTCGGCCATGGTCATGCGGCGCGACTGAGAAGAGGGGACAGTACGATGGGAATTCAAGCCACCTATCTCGGCATGCCGCTCGACATCAACGATCTCGATGTCGAGAACCTGGCGTTCTTCAAGCACTGCGCCCAGCACGACTTCCATTTGCAGAAATGCGGCGCCTGCGGCCTGCTGCGCTACCCGCCGACCACGGCCTGTCCGTGGTGCGCCAGCCCGAAGTCGGCTTGGGTGGCCGTCGAGGGGCGCGGCGCCGTCCACTCCTACAGCGAAGTCCATCACGCCATTCAGCCGGCCTTCAAGAGCCACTCGCCCTATCTCATCCTCCTGGTCGACCTCGATACCCAGAAAGGCCGGCCCACCGAGCAGGACGCGTTGCGCGTCGTCGGCAACCTGGCGACGCCGGATGGCCGATTGGCGCCGCCGGAGATGGTGCGCCGAGTCGGCATCGGCACGCGCGTTCGCATGGTCTTCGCCGACGTGACGGCAGGCCTGGCGCTGCCCCAGTGGACCATCGACGAGGGCGCCGCCCAGCCCGGCCGGCCGTGGCGTTATCCGCAGGAGTGAGGGATTCGTCTCGGCTGCGCGCCCTGTGCTAGGCTGGCGGCAAGTCCGGGGTGGAGGAGACACGTTATGAGCGATACCATGAGCCTGTCGCGGCGCGCCGATGCGCTGGAAGCCAAGATGGCGCAGGAGCTCGACTACATCGTCGTCAAGTCGCGCCTCCACATGCTGGCCGAGGCCGATCTCGGTTCGCCGCCCAATGCCGGCGCACTGATGAAAGCCAATCCCAACGCGCGCGTGCTGATGGGCGACGACCCGCGCCTTCCGGCGATGCCGGAGAAGCCGACCCTGGTCGACTTCTTCAAGCACCGCTTCGGCCCTTCCATGCACCTCCTGCAAAGCGCCCGGCACGCGGTGACCGCCGGCCTGCCCGAGAAGATGGTGCTCGCCTGCCTGCTGCACGACATCGCCGTGGTCGGCTTCATCCGCGGCGATCACGGCTATTGGGGCGCCCAGCTGATCGAGCCCTATGTCGACGAGGAAGTGACCTGGGCGATCCGCGCCCACCAGGTGCTGCGCTTCTATCCCGACGAGTCGGTCGGCTATGAATATCCGCAGGCCTACGTCGCCCTGTTCGGCGAGGACTACCAACTCGATTCCTACATCGAGGAGGATTACAAGCGGATGCGGGATCACAAATGGTACATGTCGGGCCGGCAGATCACCCTGCACGACATCTACTCGTTCGACCCCAACCTGCATGTCGAGCTCGACGAGTTCACCGACATCATTGGCCGCAACTTCCGCCAGCCCGAACAGGGCCTGGGCTTCGATAACAGCCCGGTCGCCCATATGTGGCGCGCGATGATCCGCCCGGCGAAATATCTGTAGCGCATCGCGTATCGCGATCGAGGGGAGGGGGAATTCGAATGGCGCAGAAGTCCAAGGACCGGCGTTCCGTGGAGGCTCTGGCAGCTCTGCTTCCGGCGGGGGTGGCGAGCCTGTCGATCGGCCTTGCCGCCGCCGACGCGAACGCGTCGACCGCGGTCACCGACTCCCCGAACGCGGGCAAATCCGTCGCCGCCCGCCTCGAGGCCATCCGCGGATCGGTGTCCGAAGCCTGGAAGCAGGCGATTGAAAAGTCCGAACCCTATGTCGCGGTGGACCCCGAGACCAAGCTGGCCTGGTGGGGCAACGGCGGCTGGCGCAACGGCGGCTGGCACAACTGGGGCAACGGCGGCTGGCACAATTGGGGCAACGGCTGGCACAATGGCGGCTGGAACAATTGGGGGAACGGCGGCCTGATCGGCGGCCTTCTCTCGCCGCTGTTCGGCAGCCCCTGGGGCAACGGCTGGCGCAACTGGTAGCGCGCGCCGCCTGCTGCAGATGACACTTTTCCGTCGTCTCGACCGAGGCCCCCCTCGACTTCGCTCGGGGCAAGCTGATAGCCCTGCGCTCTTGATTTTGATCAGGCGATCCTGCTCCGGATGAAGCTGCCGATCTCGAGGCAGCCGTCCCGCCCTTCCGAGAGGATGGGGGCGAAGAGCGGGAACACGTGCAGCATGTTCGGCCAAATGGCGAGGCGGACATCGCCGCCGGCGGCGTGCAGCTTCTCGGCGATGCGGGTGGCATCGTCCAAAAGCGTCTCCGCCGTGCCGACCTGCACGAGGATCGGCGGCAGGCCCTTCAGGTCGGCGTGGAGCGGCGCGGCCAGCGGCGTCTTCGCATCCTTGCCGTTGAGGTAGAGCCCGGCCATCCACAGCAGGCCGTCCTTCTGCACCATGGGATCCTGCGCGGCGCGCGCCGTGATGCTGGTGCCAACGCCTTCGAGATCGACCCACGGCGAGATCGCCACGGCGCAGGCCGGCAGGCCGAGCTTCTGGTCGCGTAGATTGACCAGGGTGGCGAGCGTGAGCCCGCCGCCGGCGGAATCGCCGGCGATCGCCAGCCGGCTCGAGACAAAGCCCTGCTGCAGCAGCCAGCGCCATGCCGTAGCAGCGTCTTGCACGGCCGCCGGGAAAGGGTGTTCCGGCGCCAGGCGATAGTCGATCACCAGCACGCGCGCGCCGGAGGCGGCGGAGATGTCATAGGCGAGCCGACGGTGCGTGTTGATCGAACCGATGACGTATCCGCCGCCATGCAGGTAAAGGACCGCGCGCGCGGGGTCGCAGCCCGGCGCCGTCACCCATTCCGCCGGCACGCCGCCGGCATCGACCTTCTCGCACTTGCCATCCGGTGCGCCGCCCAGGAAATCACCCATCTTCTCGAACCGGGCGCGCACCTCGGCGACATCCGGGGTGTCCGGCCCCGGGCGCGAGCGTAGCAGGGTGACGAGGCTGTCGAGCTGGGCTGTGGTCATTGGCTTCATTCCTTGGCGCTTGGGGTCGTCGCGAGAGTGCGGACAACGCGCCCGCCAATTCAAGAGAGGATGCGGCCCCTCCCGGCGAAGCGTCCGAGCCGCGAAACCGGACCGTTGGGGGCGCGTCTTTTGAACGTATACTCGCGGCGGGAGGAGCGGGTGCCGGCAAGCGAGGTACAAACCTACGACTACATCGTCGTCGGCGCCGGATCGGCCGGTGCGGTGGTGGCGAACCGGCTGTCGGCCGATGCGCGCAACTGCGTGTTGCTGCTGGAAGCAGGCCCCGCCAGCCATCCCTGGTCGCGCATCCCGATCGGCTACGCGCGGTTGATCACCAACCCGGCGGCCAACTGGCTCTACGCCTCTGAGCCCGAGGCCAACACCAACGGCCGCAAGCTCCCGGTCCCGCGCGGCCGGCTGCTCGGCGGCTCCAGTGCGATCAACGGCATGGCGTTCGTGCGCGGCCAGGCGCAGGATTTCGACACCTGGGCGCAGATGGGGAACCAGGGCTGGAGCTACGAAAGCGTTCTGCCCTTCTTCAAGCGCATGGAAAGGTACGAAGGCGGCGATGACCGCTTTCGCGGTCGCGACGGGCCGCTGCGCGTTACAAATCCCGAGCCGCGCGATCCGCTCTACGCGGCGCTGATCAGGGCGGCTGGCGAGGTCGGGATCGCCCACAATCCCGACTACAACGGCGCCCGGCAGGACGGCATCGCCATGAGCCAGGCCTCGATCGCCTCGGGCCGCCGCATGAGCACGGCGCGTTGCTATCTCGATCCGATCCGCAAGCGCGCAAATCTTCATATCGAGACGGGCGCCCTGACCGAGGCCCTCGTGCTCGACGGCAGGCGCTGCACGGGTGTGCGCTATTCCGTCGGCGGCAGCCGGCGCGAGGCGCGTGCCGCGCGTGAAGTCGTGGTGAGCGCCGGATCGATCAATTCACCGCAATTGCTCGAGTTGTCAGGCATCGGCCAGCCGGAGCGCCTGCGCGGCCTGGGCATCGAGGTGCGTCACGCCCTGCCGGGCGTCGGAGAGAACCTGCGCGACCACTATGCGCCCCGCACACGGTGGGCGATCGGCGCGAAAGGCATCACCTACAACGACAGGGGTCGCGGCCTCGGCCTCGTCCGCCAGGCGCTCAGCTATGCGCTTTTCGGACAGGGCCTGCTGGCCATGGTGGGAGCGCCGATCCGTGCCTTCGTCCGTTCCCGCGAAGGCCTCGTCGCGCCGGACCTGCTGCTGGGCTGGGTGCCTATGTTGACTGAACCAGGTCCGAAAGGCCCGAAGATCGCCCGCCAGTCCGGCGTGACGTGCTACGCGCACCCGATGCGGCCGGAGAGCAGGGGCCACATCCACATCGTCTCAGCCGATCCGCAGCGGCCGCCCGCGATCAACTTCAACTTCCTGTCGTCGCCGATCGATGCGGCGCTCACCGTGCGCGCGGTCCGCATCGCCCGTGCCGTCATGACCGCGGCCGCGATGGCCGATCTGCAGGTCACGGAGCTTGCGCCGGGCGCGGGCCGGACCGACGACGAAATACTGGACTGGGTCAAAAAGGCAGCGGAAACGACCTACCATCCGGTCGGCACCTGCAAGATGGGTTCGGATGCGATGGCTGTCGTTGATGCTCGTCTCCGTGTCCACGGCATCGAAGCGCTGCGCATTGCCGACGCTTCGATCATGCCGACCCTCACATCGGGCAACACCAACGCGCCATCGATCATGATCGGCGAAAAGGCGGCGGACATGGTGCTGCAGGATGCCGTCGCCGCGTAGCGGGATTGGATCGAATCCCGCGCTAGACTCTTTCCGGCCGAGAAGAAACCACCTCACCCTGAGGAGTGGCCCGCAGGGCCGCGTCTCGAAGGGTGGGCAACGCGCATGCGACTGTGGCATCCTTCGAGACGCATCGCTTCGCGATGCTTCAGGATGAGGTCGGTGGCTGTTGCTCCGATTTGAACGATTCCACGTTTGTCGGAAAGACTCTAGCTGAAATCTTCCGGGCGCAGCTCGATGGCAGTGCCGTGCGGCGTGCGGTCGGCGGCATGATCCCAGGCATCGTGATAGCGGGCCAACGTCGTTGCGTCGGCAATGCCTTTTTCCGCAACCAGGCGTTCGAGGGCATTGAGCCAGTGCCGGTAGTATGTCCCGCCGGTGTCGGGATCGCCTGCCGCCTGCGCCCGCCTGATCTCGGCGCCGAGCGTCGCCGCCCATTCCGGCCAGGTAAACAAGCCGCGCGCCTGCAGGGCGAGCGCCATGGCGAAGGCCTGCGCCTCCCACGGCTCGCGAAACACCGGGCCTTCGGCGTCCAACGGAAGGCCCGGAACGGGAATGGTCTGCCGATCCATCATGCCGGCTCGAGATAAGGCTCGAAGGCATCGATCGAGATCTTCAGGGTCGGATCGGCGTCCGCTCCCCAGATCTCGCTTCCGTCGAACACGACCGTATAAAGCCACTGCGGATCGTCGCCCCGGTCGCTCGCGACCGAATCGGGGAACGCATGGCAGCCGTGGATCAGCTCGACCACGCCCAGCTTGTCGCGTGCATAGCGCGGCAGGCGCGTGTGGGTTTGCGGGTTGATGTTTCTCGTGCGCACACGGTCGCCCGGCTTGAATCGCGCGGGCCCCTGCTGCTGGCGGAAGAAGGAGCCGCGGCTCATGCCGGCCCGCACCACATCGGCCGTGAGCTTGCGCGGCAGGGGCTTGGCGGGCCGAAGCGCGTGGGCGGCGGCGATCTCGTCGGGGGTTACGAAACCGCGCTCGATCAGATTCTTCTGCATCCCCAGCGCCCAGCGCCAGTAGTAGGAGGCCGCGAGATAGGTTTGCGGCGGCAAGGTCTCCTGGGCGAACCGGCCGTCGTCAATGTGCCACGCGCCGGCATATCCCATAGCCCGCTGCATGGCGAGCACGCGGCCTTCCCATCTTTCGTGGAACGGCGGTTCGTTGGGCTCGACTTCGACCTTGCCGAAGCCATCCATGCCGCCCATGTCGTGAACGCCGTTCATCGCGCGACCTCTCCCGGCGTGCGGGCGAGGCCGGTGCCGATCATCGAATCGCGGGTGACGAGATCGGCGAGCCGCTCCTCGCTCCAGCCGTCGGTGCCGGCGGGGCGCATCGGCAGCACGAGGAAGCGTGTCTCGGCGGTCGAATCCCAGACGCGTATTTCGGTGTCCTTCGGCAGCCGGACGCCGAAGTCGGCCAGGACGCCGCGCGGGTCCTTGACCGCACGCGAGCGATAGGGCGCCGACTTGTACCAGACCGGCGGGAGCCCGAGCATTTCCCACGGATAGCAGGAGCACAGCGTGCACACGATCATGTTGTGGCGCTGCGGCGTGTTCTCGACCGCGACCAGATGGTCGCCGACAGGGTTGGCGTGGCCGAGCGTCGCCACCGCCGCGGTGGCGTCCTTCAGCAGCGCCTGCCGGAAGGCAGGATCGGTCCACGTCCTGGCGACGACGACGGCGCCGTTGCGCGGGCCGACCTTGGTCTCATAAGTCTCGACGATGGCGTCGAGCGCTGCGGGGTCGACGTAGCCCTTTTCGGTCAGAATCGTTTCCAGCGCGCGGACCCGCAGCTGCGTCTCCGACAGCTCGGAATGATGTTCGTCGTGGTGATCGTGGTCGGCCATGGATAGGGCTCTCCGGAACAGAGGCCGCCATCGTAGCCGAGGCGGCCGGAATGACCAAGACTCCGCCTGGGGCGACTCCGCGATCAAGGCGTTGTAGGCTCGCACCCCGATCGACGAAACACAACGGGGAGAGAGAAATGTCTTTGAGCGGGGATCTGGTTCCGAGCGCTCCGGCCAACGTTATCGCCTTCACGGGCTGCGCGATGCAAAGCGCGGCGGCGGCGAGCTCGGAGCCGCATGGGCATGGCCATGCGCATGCGCGGCGGCGCGAGGTGGTGGTCAACGGCAAGAGGGTCAAGACCGTCGACGTCCACGCCCATTGCGCGGTGCCGGCGGCGATGGCCCTGATCAAACATCCGCTCGAAGCACCGGGCTTGCTGATGACCGACACCAGCGTGCGTATCGCGGCGATGGATGCGCAAGGCATCGACGTGGAAGCCCTCAGTATCAATCCTTACTGGTATCGCGCCGAGCGCGACGCCGCGGCCCAGCTGATCAAGGTCCAGAACGAGACGCTGGTCGAATTCTGCGCGGCCAACCCCGACCGCTTCGTGGCCTTCGCGACCGCGGCGTTGCAGCATCCCGATCTCGCCGCGGAACAGGTCGAATACGCGGTCAAGAAGCTCGGCTTCCGCGGTGTCGGGGTCGGTGGCAGCGTCGCCGGCGAGGAATTGGCCAATCCCCGATTCCATCCGTTCTGGGCCAAGTGCGAGGAGCTCGGGGTTCTCGTCTTCATGCACCCGCTCGGCACGCGCGAACTCGAGCCGAGCGGCCGGCTGGGCGGCAGCGGCCTTCTCACCAACACGATCGGCAACCCGCTCGAAACCACCATCGCCCTGTCGCACCTGATCTTCGAAGGCACGCTCGACCGCTTTCCCGGGCTGAAGATCTGCGCCGCGCACGGCGGCGGCTTCCTGCCGTCCTACGCCAACCGGTCGGACGCGGTGCGCCACGTTTTTCCCGACCGGGTAGGGCCCCTGCCCAAGAAGAAGCCGACCGCCTATCTCAAGGACGGGCAGCTCTTCTTCGACACGATCGTGTTCACGCCCGAGGCGTTGCGCCATCTGATCGCCGAAACCGGTCCCGGCCAGATCATGATCGGCACCGACTACCCGTTCCCGTGGACCAGCACCGAGGTCGACCTCGTGCTCAACACGCCGGGTTTGAACGACGACCAACGTATCGCCATCCTGGGCGGAACCGCGGCGCGGCTGCTCGGCATCGCTCCCTGAGCTGGATCAGTTGAGGCCGTAGAACTGCATGGCGCCGCCGGCCATGATCTCGCGTTGCGCCTCGGGCGACAGGCCCTTCATCCGCTCCTTCAGCATCTCCGGAGCGCCCGGGAAGAAGCCGTCACGGTGGGGATAATCGGTCGCCCACAGGATCTTGTGCGGGCCGATATACTCGGCCAGCGCGCCGATCGAACCCTCGACCGGCTCGAAGGAGATCCAGCAGTTGCGCTGGAACAGCTCGCTCGGCCGGGTCTTCAGGCCGGAATCGTTGAACCCCTTGTCGTCGAAATGACGGTCCATGCGGTCAAGCCAGGGGGCGATCCAGCCGCCACCCGACTCCAGGAAACCCACCCGCAGCTTCGGATGCCTCTCGCACACCCCGCCCCAGATCATGCTCATGCAGGCCAGCATCATCTCCATCGTGTGCGAAATGATGTGCTGCGCGCCGCGGCCGTCGAAGCGGTCGATGCCGACCGTCGGCATGCCGCTGTTGCCGCCTTCATGGATGCCAACGCAGAAATCGAGCTCTTCCGCCGCGCTCCAGAACGGCTCGTAGTCCGGCGAGTGCAGCTTGCGGTCGTTGTAGGGGTTAGGCCGCAGGAAGCCGCCGCGGAAGCCGAGCTCCTTGCGGGCGAAGCGCATCTCCTGGATTGCTGCCTCGATCGACTGCATCGGCAGCATGGCGATGCCGAACAGGCGGTCGGGATACGGCTTGCAGTAGTCGGCGAGCCAACGGTTGTAGGCGCGGCACATCGCGGCGGCGAAGGCGGGATCACTGACCGCGCCGGCGAACAGGCCGAGGCTGGGATACAGGAAGGCAGCGTCGAT
>WNFC01011101.1_pt1 | contig 10392 bp, 13 predicted proteins | sample 5400541 | NCBI WGS metagenome assembly WNFC01 (sample SAMN13153342, study PRJNA577476) | soil metagenome | isolation source: 120 cm saprolite under Douglas fir tree site 2 hole 2 replicate 1 | place: USA:California | collected 2015-04-18 | reverse complement strand
AGGTTCGTGTACAGCCGGCGTATACCGGCCTGCCGGTCCGCCTCCTGCGTGCCGGCGTCGCGCGTCAGGCGCCGCTGGATCAGGAACCACGCCGCGCCGTAGACGAGGAGGGATGAGCCAGGGCCGGCGGCCGCGGCCAGCACGTCGTCGCTGGCGCCGCCTGGATGGCCGACGCCGAGCACGCGCGCCAGCGCGTAGTAGAGGACCTGGCTCGCGCCGAACAGCGCAACGCTGATGCTGACGGCGACCGCGATGAATCCCTCCAGCGTCCGGAGCGTGGAGTGCCGGTCGTCGGAGAGGTGGCGCATCACGATGACGCGCGCATGGAAGCCCCACAGCACGGCCCCGGCGAGGACGGCACCCGCCGCGGGTGACAGGTACGTGTACCTGTCGAGTGAGCCCGTGATCAGCTTTGTCCAGCCGACCTGGAGCAGCGTCGCGGCGCCGGAAAGCATAGCCAGCAGGCCGACGAGAAGCGCGATGTACATGTACCAGCGGCGCAGCGTGGCCGAGGCGCCTTCCTCGCGGACCGCAGCGCGGTCTCTTGCAGCGGTCGAGAAGTGGAAGGCGAAGATGACGGCCAGGATGAAGGTCGCCCAGCCGAGCTGGGAGGCTGTCAGCCAACTGGTCGGCTGGTTGTCGAGGAAAGGTTGCAGCACCTGCGTGATGAGGAAATCCAACGTGAACATCGCGGAGACGGACGCGACGAGACATGCCCAGTAGAGGTAGAGGCGGCGGATCGCGGACGCGCGCTCGACTGGATCGCGGCCCGCGAAGCGAGTGGCGAACCAGAAGTGAACGCTCCACACCGGGAGGGCGACCGCGGACATCGCGGTGAAGATGGCGAGTTGGGCGCGGCTGGAATCCGCAGTAGGATCGTTGAAGGCGAAAAGGAGGAGCGTGCCGCCGAGAGATATGAGGCCGACCGCAAGCAAGCCCAGCGCCGCGGCGCTCACCACATACAGGTAGAGCCGCCTCAAAATCACAGGCGCAACCGTACTACCATGCACCGGTGATCTCTCACGAAGTGCTCGAAATTCTGGCCTGTCCGAAGTGTCACACGAGGGTGGAGTTGAAGGGGCAGGACAAGCTGCGGTGCCCCAACTGCAAAGTGGTCTATCCGATCGTGGACGGGATCCCGGAGCTGCTCATCGACGAGGCTGAGCCCGACTCAGAGGAGTGATTTCCCGGATCGTCCGGACTATCCGGGGGTTGGCCGCGGGGTTGAGTGCGCCTTGTCCGGACTATCCGGAGGTTGAGTCAAGCCGCGCATTCGTAGCGGCTTGTGTCTTTGGATGAGGGGTTGGCCTGGGCGCTCTGGAGGTCGGGGGCGATCTCGTCGTCGGTCAACGCATACGCCTGGTTCGGATCGCTGGCCGACGTCGCGAAGACCATGCCGAGCACCCGGCCCTGGAGGTCGATGAGCGGACCGCCGGAGTTGCCCGGCCGCACGGTCGCCTGCAGCACGTAGATCTGGCGCGTGACCAGGTTCTGGTTGTAGATGTCGCGACCCTCCGCCATGACTGCGCCGTCGACCACCGCGGGCACAGTCTTCTCCGCCTGGCCGCCCGGATATCCGATCACCGCTCCCTGCGTGCCGCGCTGCGCCTGGGCGAACGCCATGCCGGGCGCGGTGAAGCCCGGCACGTAGAGCACGGCCACGTCCCGCTCGGGGTCGAAGAACACCACCTGCGCTCGCAGCGTCGTGCCGTCCACCTTCTGTATCGCGTGCGAGGTCGTGCCCGAGACCACGTGCGCGTTCGTCACCACGTAACCGCTGCCGATCGGAAAACCGCTGCCGGTCACGATGCCGCCGCACCCGAGGCTCGAGACCTTGACGACCTGCTGGTCGGCCTGCTTCACGCCTGGCGTGTCGATCGATGCCGGTACAGGGAGGGCGCCGGGAAGCGCCGGTTCCAGCCCCGCGAAGACCGGCGGGAACTGCACGCCGGCCAGGACCTGCTCGACGCTCGCCAGGAAGGGCGGAGGCCGCGGCGCGATCGAATCGAGCCCGTGCAGCACGACCGACTTTTGAATCTGCTGCGCGATCTCGGGGCTCGGCCCGCGCGAAAAGCTGAGGCCCAGGAACCAGCACATCAGCAGGACCGCAAACGCGGACAGCGCGGCGCCCGCGACTGAATCCGTGGAGGTATGGATTCCGGTGCGGAGGATGTTGCGCCGGATGGGCTCGCCGACGGCGAAACCGATGCTCGAGCCGAGGCTGCCCCCGATCACCAGGACGAGCACGGCGCCGAGGGGTCGGGCGCTGGTGTTGTTGATGCTCAAGTAATCGAGCACGGTCCGTGCCGACGCCGCCCCGAGCAGGACTCCGACCAGCAGGCCCACGTACTGGGCGAGCGAGAGCCAGAACCCGCGCCGGTATCCGTTGGCGAGTCCGACGATCGCCGCGATCAGGATCAGGACGTCGATGAGGTTGATCAACGTGCTCTACGTGGTAACACCCTACCGGCCTGCAGTAGTCGGACGTTGTCGCTTGGCGATAGAGTTGACCCGTGCTCTATCTCGTCGGCGAATGGGTGCCCGCGTGGCTGGGGATGAGCCTGGCCTTCCTCGTGGCGGCCCTCGGTGTGGTCGGCCTCGGTTGGTGGGTGCTGCGCGGCGACGCGCGAAATCGCGCCGCTGACGAAGCCGCGCTCGAGACCGAGCCCGCCGAGCACCACTAATTAACTGGCGGGAGTTTTCGGCCGCCGCGCCTGAGCTCGCCCGGTTCGCCGAGGAACGTATGGCGGCGAACGGGATCCTCCTCCTTGGCACGATCCGCTCCGGCGGGCGGCCGCGGATCAGCCCATGCGAGGCCTACGTCGTTGACGGCGAGATGCTGCTGGGCATGATGTGGCAGTCGAAGAAAGCGCTCGACCTGTTGCGCGATCCGCGGGTCACGATCGCCACGGTGCAAACGGACCGCGAGCCGAAGTACGGAGACCTGAAGCTGTACGGCTCCGTGGTCGACGTCCCCGAGCCGGCGCGCCGGCAGGCTTACTCAGACGCGCTTCACGCTGCGATCGCATGGCGGCCGGGCGAGCCCTATCACCTGTTCGCCGTGGACGTCCAGAGCGCGGGCTTCATCAGCTTTGCCGGCGATCGACGCTTGATGCGATGGTCGGCCGAAACCGGAATCGAAGCTCTGCGCTATCCGGACGTTTAGGCGGGCGCCGGCGCCGGCTCATCGACGAGCTCGCCCGATTCACGCAGGTCGCGCAGCGGCATGAAGCTGCGAACCGGCGGCACGCGCTCGAAGTTGTAGGGCGGCGGGGGCGACGTCGTCGCCCACTCGAGCGTGTTCGCCTTCCAGGGGTCGTTGCCCGCGATCTCGCCGTTGGCCCAGCTCCGCACGATGTTGACGAGCAGCAGCGTCACAGAGAAGGCGATGAGGAACGACGAGACCGTGATGATCAGGTTCGTCGCCGCCCAGGCCTCGTTCGCGTACGTCGCGATGCGCCGCGGCATTCCCTCGAGGCCGAGGGTGTGCATGATCAGGAACGTCCCGTTGAAGCCGATGAACAGGGTCCAGAAGTTCCACTCGCCGAGCTTTCGCCCGAGCATCCGGCCCGTGATCTTGGGGAACCAGTAGTAGATGCCCGCCATGATCGTGAACACGCTGCCGCCGAAGAGCACGTAGTGGAGGTGGGCCACCACGTAGTAGGACTGGTGCAGCTGCGTGTCGACAGGAACTGACGCGAGGTAGATTCCGGTGAGGCCGCCGATGAGAAACGTGGCGAGGAAGCCGAAGGCGAACTTCATGGGCACGGTGAACTCCACCGAGCCCCACCATGTGGTCGCGATCCAGTTGAAGAATTTGATCCCTGTCGGGACTGCGATGAGCATGGTCATCAACATGAAAAACCCTTCGACGTATACGTTCATGCCGACCGTGAACATGTGGTGCGCCCACACGGTCATCGACAGGAAGACGATGCCGAAGAGCGCAGCGACCATCGACATGTAGCCGAAGATGGGCTTGCGCGCGAAGACCGGGATGACCTCGGAGATCATGCCGAAGCCGGGCAGAATCATGATGTAGACCTCGGGATGGCCGAAGAACCAGAACAGGTGCTGGTACAGCACCGGCCGGCCCGCGGTCGTGAAGAATTGCGTCCCGAGCTGGCGGTCGAACTCGAGCAGGATCATCGCCGCGGCGAGCGGCGCGCCGACGACCAGCAGAAGGATCGACGTCGAGATCTGCGCCCAGACGAAGAGGGGCAGGCGCGAGAACCTCATGCCCGGCGCGCGCAGCGCGACTATCGTGGTCAGGAAGTTCGTCGAGGCCATGATCCCGCTGATCGCCCAGACGATGATGCTCAGCGCCCAGAAGTCGACTCCCAGCGAGTGGTTGTTGTACGCCTTCTCGGTCAGCGGCGCGTAGCCGGTCCAGCCCGCGTTCAGCGCCCCGCCGGTGAAGAAGCCGCTGTAGTACAGGATGATCGAGACCGGGACGAGCCAGAACCCGAGCAGGTTCACGCGCGGGAAGGCCATGTCGCGCGCGCCGATCATGATCGGCACCATGTAGTTCGCTATGCCGGTCAAGAAGATCGTGACGAAGAAAAAGATCATCGTCACGCCATGCGCGGAGATCAGCTGGTTATAGGTCTCGGGGTCGATGATCTTGAGATTGGGCTGCGACAGCTGGAGCCGGATGATCAGGGCGAAGATGCCGCCGATCACGAAGCTCAGAACGCCCGTGACCATGTACATGATCCCGATCAGCTTGTGATCGGTCGTGGTCAGCCAGAGGCTGATCGGTTTGAAGAATGTGTCGTCGTAAGCCTTGGGCCTCGGAAGGACTGTGGTGGCCATCCGATTCCTATCCTACTTTGAGGGCGTTGGGGAGGCCAATGCGGCCTTCTGCTGATTCATCCAGTTGTCGAAGTCGATCTGGTTCATCGCCTGCACGTTGATCTGCATCGTGGCGTGGCCGGCGCCACACAGCTCCGCGCACTCGCCGTGCCACGTGCCGACCTGGTCGATCTTGAGCCACGAGAAGTTCTCGTAGCCGGGCACCGCGTCCGTCTTGCCCGAGATCGCGGGCACCCACCAGGAGTGGATTACGTCGGTGCCCCGGAAGCGAAGCTTGATCAGGGTGTGGGTGGGCACGACGAACGGCGTCACCTGCTCGGCGAGGGTGCCCTCCTGGTGAACTACGACGCCGTTCTCGTAGTCGTAGTCCCAGCCGAACTGGTGGCCGCTGATGATCACCTCCATCTGCTGGTTGGTGATCGGCTGGAAGTCCTTCACGAGCTCGTTGAAGCTGTACGCCGCGATCGCGAGCACGATGACCAGCGGGATCGCCGTCCACACGATCTCGAGCCTTGTGTTGCCGTGCACCTGGGGCGGGACATAACCGGCCGGCTGGCGCGAGCGGCGGTAGCGCAGCACGACCCACAGCAGCGCCGCCTCGACCCCGATGAAGATGACGAGCGCGGGGACCGTGATCCCGATGTAAGTGTTGTAGATGCCCTGCCCGTTCGGCGAGACGGGGGTGGGGAAGATCGGGCTGAGGCCACCCAGGCCGCAACCGCCGAGCAGGAATGGGACCGTGGCGAGTCCGGCGCCGATGAGGAGCGCGCGCACGCGTGCCGTCACGATCCAGAAGTATATCGGCGGTCATGTTGGCGACCGGTGCCGCCGGCGACGACCCGATAGAATCCAGAAGCGACTGTGGCCGGAGCCCGAAAGCCTCGTTACGTCGATGTGACCAATCCCAGCCTGTCCGTCGAGTGTCCGCGCTGCGGCCTGCGGACGGCGCGCTTCATCGACTTCTGCCGGAACGATGGCTACAAGCTGTGGCCCTCGAGCCAGATGGCCTCCGCCGCGTTCAAGGCGTGGCGGGACGCCGACCCTTCTCGCGCCTTGGCCTCACGTTTCGACATGGAGCTTCCTCTCGAGCCGGTTGACGCCACGGTCGACTACGCCGCTCGCGCGCACGAGCTCGGCATCCACCTGTTCCCCAACAGCAACTACCCGTTCATCATCTGCGTCGGGGCGCTCTTCCTCGGCCTGGCCGCGATCCCGTTCGATGGCACGGTCCGGATCGTGCTCGCCGTCATCGGAGGTTTGATCTTCCTCTACGGCGTTGTAGGTTGGGTGTTGGTGGAAGACGTGCGGATGTATCCCGCCGACGCGCCCCAGACGCACGGTGAGGGCCACAGCTGATGGCCGTCGCGTCCCTGCAGCACGAGCCGACCCCGCAGTACCCCGCGATCAAGCCGGGGATGATGGGCATGTACATCTTCCTGGCCTCCGAGGTGATGTTCTTCGGCAGCCTGTTCGCGTCGTACTTCTACCTGTTCGGCTCGCACCCGACCTGGCCGCCGACGCCGCCCCAGAACACGCCCGAGTACTACGTCAACTGGCTGGGCATCCCCGCGCTGAACACCGTGATCCTGCTTTCCAGCGGTGTGACCTGCCACTTCGCGCTCGACGGCCTGGCGCACGACAACCGGCGCCGATTTTTCTCTCTCTGGATCCTGACCATCGTCCTGGGAGTGGCCTTCGAGCTCGGCCAGCTGTACGAGTTCATCAACGCCTTCAATCGCGGCCTGACCCTCACCGCCAACAGCTTCGCCAGCGCGTTCTTCACCATGACCGGCTTTCACGGGGCGCACGTGCTGGGCGGCCTCATCCTTCTCACCCTGATCCTGTATCGGGCGTCGCGCGGGCAGTTCGATTCGCGCAACCACGTCGGTCCCGCCGCGGTGACCCTCTACTGGCACTTCGTGGACGTGGTCTGGATCTTCCTTTTCCTCATCCTTTATTTCGGAGTAACTTTCGGGAGATGAAGTCGCTTGCGGTGGGCCTGGTCGCCGTGGCATTGCTCGCCGGATGCGGCGGGGGCGGCGGAGGCTCAGGCCAGCCGGCCGGGTCCATGCTGGTCACGATGACCGAGTTCAAGTTCGATCCGGCGGCGCCCTCCGCGCCGCACGGGAAGATCATCTTCTGGCTGGTCAACGCGGGCACGACGCAGCACGACCTGGCGATCCGCGACAGCTCCAACAATCGGATAGCAACCAGCGAATTGATTTCAGCCGGCGACTCGAAGGAGTTCGACGTGCCTGACATCGCCGCGGGGACCTATACGATCTTCTGCACCCAGCCGGGCCACGAGGGGTCCGGCATGAAGGGAACGCTGACCGTCACTTAGAGGGGGTTCGGTTCAGCCCCTCCGTCGGCTTCGCCGACACCTCCCCATGAATGGGGAGGACAAGACCCACACCTCCCCATGAATGGGGAGGACAAGACCTACTTCGACGGCGACGGTGATGGCGTCGGTGTCGGGCTCGGGCCCGGCTTGACGCTCACCAGCTCGATCTCGAAGATCAGCGTCGCGTTGGGCGGAATCACGACCGCGCCGGTCGTCTGGTCCGTCTGACCCTGTACGCCGTAGCCGAGCGCCGGAGGGATCTTGAGGCAGCGCTTGCCGGCGACCTTCATGCCCGGCAGCCCCTCGTCCCACCCCCCGATGACCTGGCCCTGTCCGATCTGGAAGGTGAAGGTGGCCCGTCCCGGCTGCCGGCTCGAATCGAAGCTGTGCCCGGTGGTGAGCCAGCCGGTGTACTGGACCTCGGCGTTCATGCCTGTCTTCGCGGTATCGCCCGTGCCTGCCTTCAGGTCGGTGACCGTCAGGCCGTCCGGATAGGTGACGCCTTTTGCGTTGTAGCAGGTGGTGAAGTCGTCGGCGCCGGGCGAGACGCTCGGCGTGGCCAATGCCCCAGGGCTCTCGTTGGCCACAGGCGGCGCGCCCGCGTAAGGATCGGCGTAGCCGCATGACGCCGCCGCGAAGGCGGTCAGCGTGATGCCGGCTAGAAGCAGACTCCTCACGAGGCGCTGACGTCGAGCGAGCGCATCGTGTCGCCGACCTCGATCTTGTCCACGACCTCCATCCCGGAGGAGACCTGCCCGAAGTGGTTGTAGACGCCGTTCGAGGCGAGGAACGGCGCGTCCCCGAGCGTGATGAAGAACTGCGATCCGCTGACTCCGGCGGCGCTCGAGGCCATGCCCGCCGTGCCGCGGGGCCAGCGCGACGGGTTCGACTCGTCGGGCAGCTTGTAGGCAGGCCCGCCCGTGCCGTCGCCGAGCGGGTCGCCGCCCTGGACGACGAATCCGGCCACCACTCGGTGGAATGTCAGCCCTTCATAGAAGTGGTTCTGTGAGAGGTAGACGAAGTTGTTGACCGTCTGCGGGGCAACCTTCGGATCGACCAGGTCGATCACGAAATCGCCACGCGAGGTGTGCACGGTTACCGAGTACTTCTTGCCGGCGTCGATCACGTTCGGCGGAGGCGTCGTTCGCTGTTCCATGCGGACGCCCCACATTAAAGGATCGAGCGGGCATGACGCCTCGGCCGGATACGCTTAGGGCCAGTGGCTGACCTGAAGGCCGACGACTTCCACCTCGGCGCGCGCGTCTTCTCGAGCGACGGCAAGGAGGCCGGCGAGCTCGTCCACGTCCTCGTCGACGGCGATTACAACCTCAAGTCGCTCGTGGTCAAAGAAGGCCGGTTGGGAACGCTCGTGGTCAACGACGAGTTCATCGTGCCGCGCGACGCGGTCGAGAGAGTGGATCACGACAGGATCGATCTCAAGCTCAGCTCGGCCGGCGCGCGCCGCCTGCCGCCGTACCTCAGCTACCGGGAGAAAGGTGAGACCGCCGCCGAGGAGGCGGAGGACCTGGCCGGTGTCTTCGGGACAAGCCCCGAGGTGCCGAACTGGCTCGAGCAGGTCGCGAACAAGCCGGCGGACGAGCTGGAGATCGACCGCGGCGAGAACGTGATGCTCGGCCGCACCGGCAGGAAGCTCGGCACCGTGCAGGACGTGCTGTTCGACGGCGATCAGCTGGTCGGCGTCGTGCTCCAGCCAGGCGGGCTCTTCACGAAGGAAGTGATCCTGCCTCGCCGGTTTCTGGACCGCAGCGACGACGCCGCGCTGTTCGCGAGCCTCGACGAGTCCGACCTCGAGCACCTCGAGCCCTTCGAACCCTGAGCTCGTTTCATCGCGCGGGCTCCCGGGCCCCCGCCGCGATGATTCCCGCGAGCACCAGCGCGAGCGCGGCGATCACGAACAGCGCGGCGGGATGGCCGGAGGTGCTGGCCACCGTGCCCGCGATTAGCGGGCCGAGGAAGAAGCCGAACGCCACCGAGCTCGCGTTGAACCCGAAGACGGTGCTCTGGGCCTCGGGTGGCGTGTCGAGGCCGATCATGCTTGCCGTCGCCGGGATGACGACTCCGCTGAACAATCCGTTCAGCGCGATGCCGGCCACGATGAGTGCCGGCACAGGCGCGATTCCTATCAGCGCGACCGCACACGCGACAAGCCCGGCGGCGCCGGCCGCCGTGCGCACGTAGCCGAAGCGCTTCGTCACCCGCGTGTAGCCGATTGCAGCCGCGCTGCTGGCGATTCCCGCCAGTCCGAAACCGACCCCGGTCAGCGCGGACACACCGGCCGTCAACATGTCCAGCAGGCGCAGCACGACAAGGATCTGTGTGGCGGAGTTGCACACGTTGATCAATCCCTGCGCGCCGATCAGCACCGCCAGCTGCCGCTTGAGTCCCGGCCGCTGGTCGATCAAGGCGAGCGTGCTGACTCGCGGTCCGCGCAGCCGCACCCGTGGGCTCTCGCGGACGATGAAGAGCACTGGGATGAGGGAGAGGAGCAGCAGGATGCCGCCGCCCAGGAAGACCAGCCGCAGGCCGAAGAATGCGCCCGCGAAACCGCCGACCACCGGACCGATCGCGCCGCCCAACGCCACCGCGGAGGTCACCACGCCCAGCGCCCAGCCGACACGGGAGCGCGGTGTCTCCGCCGCGACCAGCGCAGTCGCCGCGGCCGAGCAGCTCGGTGGGGTTCTGCGCGAAGTAGATGAGCCCGACCGTGATGGCGCCGCCGAGCATCGAGCGGATGAGCATCGGCTTGCGGCCGTAGATGTCGCCGAGGACGCCCCAGATCGGGCTCGCGATCGCCATCGAAAGGCCGGACACGCTGGCCGAGGCGGCGGTCCACAGGTCGAGGTCGTGGCCTGGGTGCACACCGAGGTCGTGTGAGATGAAGATCGACAGAAACGGGAACGCGAAGCTGAAGCCGAAGATCGCGGTGAACTCGGCAAACCAGAGCGCGGCCAGGTTGCGCCGCCAGTCGACGCCTCCCGGGTTGATGGGGGGCGTGGTTGCGCGCGGGTCACTCGACACTATCTAGGGCCCCCGCGAACTCGCAGAGTTCGTGGGGATAGCTACTGGCCAAGAATTTCGACGATTCGGTCGGACGTGATCGGAAGGCGGTCGATGAGGGCGTCGGGCTTGCGCTGGCGCAGCGCGTCCTCCACCGCGTTGGAGATCGCGGCGGGCACCGGGATGGTTCCGCTTTCGCCCGCGCCTTTGAAGCC
>WNFC01010248.1_pt1 | contig 10392 bp, 11 predicted proteins | sample 5400541 | NCBI WGS metagenome assembly WNFC01 (sample SAMN13153342, study PRJNA577476) | soil metagenome | isolation source: 120 cm saprolite under Douglas fir tree site 2 hole 2 replicate 1 | place: USA:California | collected 2015-04-18 | reverse complement strand
GGGGTGTTGAAGGCGAATAGTCCGGAGGCTCTGGCGGCGACGAAACGGCTGCTGGCGGCACAGAATAAGGACTGGCTGGATACGGCGATTGCGAAGGCGTTGGCGGCGAATGCCGAGGCAAGGGGGACGCACGACTTTCGTGAGGGAGTTGCGGCGTTTTTGGAGAAGAGGAAGCCGGTTTGGGGGAAGGCTTAACACGGATTTGCACGGATACCACGGATGGGAATACGGATTTTAGACGGTAGACTGTGTGGATGAGTAATGTTGGGGTTCTGAGGCCTGCGAGTGAAACGCGGGTGCGGGTGCGGTATGCCGAGACAGATCAGATGGGAGTGGTGTATCACTCGAACTACCTGATCTGGTTTGAGGTGGGACGGGTGGAGCTTATCCGGCAGATGGGGCTGGACTACAAACAGATGGAAGAGGAAGACGGCTGCGGGATTTCGGTGGTTGATGTGCATGCGCGGTATCGGGCGCCGGCGCGGTATGACGATGAGCTGGTGATTGAGACGAGGCTACTGGCTGCGCGGGGAGCGGTGGTTAAGTTCGGGTACAGGATTCTGCGGGTTGGGGATAGCTTGCTGTTGTGCGAGGGAGAGACGATGCATGTTTGCGTGGGCAAAGATATGAAGAAGATGTGTTTGCCGCCGAAATATGCGGAACGTTTTGCCGCGCATCTCATCTCATAGGGGAACCGCAGTTAATTGATGGCGAGGTGAATGTTTATGAGTGATGGAACGAAGAAGGTTGCGCTGATTACGGGTGGGAATAAGGGAATTGGGCTGGAGACGGCGCGGCAGTTGGGGAAGCTGGGGATTACGGTGCTGGTTGGCGCTCGTGATCTGGCCAAAGGCGAAGCTGCGGTGGCGGAGTTGAAGAAGGATGGCGTCGATGCGCGGGCGGTGAAGCTCGATGTCGATAATTCGGCGGACTATGAGACTGTGAGGAAGTTGATCGAGAAGGACTATGGACGGCTCGATATTTTGATTAACAATGCGGGCATCATGCTCGATGGCCGGAAGGGTAATGAGACGACCAAGACATCGCAGGATGTTTTGCGGAAGACCTTCAATACGAACTTTTTTGCGGTGGTTGGGTTGACGCAGGCGTTGCTGCCTCTGCTTAAGAAAAGTGTGGGTGGGCGAATTGTGAACCTGTCGAGCATCCTGGGATCGAATACGCTGCATGCTACGCCGGGATCTTTTATCTACGATGCGAAGACGTTTGCGTATGACGCTTCGAAGGCAGCGCTGAATTCTTTTACGATCCATCTGGCGCATGAGCTGAAGGACACGAAGATCAAGGTGAACTCAGCGCATCCGGGATGGGTGAAGACGGAGATGGGCGGGGAGGGCGCGCAGCTTGATGTTGAGACGGGTGCGAAGACTTCGGTGGAACTGGCGACACTGCAGGATAGTGGGCCTAACGGTGCGTACGTCCATCTGGGTAAGCCGCTGCCCTGGTAGGCAAGGCGGTTCGCTTCGCGAATGCCCACATCTCAAAATCGAGATATGGGGCACCCAGATTTGTGGCTTAGATGGTGAGGAGGGTGCGGGGTTTTACGTTTTCGCGGATGAAGGTGATGGTGGATTCGAGCGGCGTTCCCGGTCCGAAGATGGCCGAGACGCCGTTCTCTTTTAATTTGGGCTGATCTTCGTCGGGGATGGTGCCGCCGAGGATGAGGAGGATGTCTTCGGCCTTTTGTTCGCGGAGGAGCTGCGCGATGCGCGGGACGATGACGTTGTGTGCTCCGGAGAGGATGGAGAGGCCGATGCAGTCGACGTCTTCCTGGATGGCGGCGGAGACGATCATCTCCGGGGTTTGGCGGAGGCCGGTATAGATGACCTCCATGCCGGCGTCGCGGAGGGCCCGGGCGATGATTTTGGCGCCGCGGTCGTGACCGTCGAGGCCGGGCTTGGCGACGAGGACGCGGATGGGGGGCGGAGTAGTCATCGAGGATTGAGTATAGCTGGGTTAGAAATCTTCTTCGTCACCAATGGGCATGCCGGGCGGGGCTTCGATGGGTTTGACTGGAGTGAATTTTGCGGGGTCTCGTTCGAATTCGTTAATGCGGTCGATGAGGGCGGCGCGGTGAATGGCTTCGGCGGTGTCGGTGAGCGGGGCTGCAGTCGTGAATTGCTTGAGTAGGTCGGCGATGTGAGAACGGGCGATAGCGCGGGCCTGACTGGAGGCTGCTGGATTGACGGCGAGGGCGAGCATCGCTTCAAGGGCGCGGAATTCTACGGCACGCTCGACCTCGGACGACATGGTGTGGCCGCCTTCGGGGCGCTCGGCGACTGTTTTTGAGACGGCTTCGAGAACGCCACGCAGCGAGGGTGATTCCGGTACGCGCATGTGGTACTCGATGAGGCGTGAGGCGCGTGCGGGGTCGAGGAGAAGGGCCAGGGTGAGGTCGGCGGAGGACTCAGCGGTGGCGATGGGGTCGAAGGTGAGGCCGGTGTGCGAGGGGAAGGACTCGCGCGTGCGTTCGAGGCCGGGGGGACGGGGTGGGAGGATTTGGAGGAGGGATTCGGGCAGGGTGAGGGTTTCGGGGGAGAGGGTCTTGAGGACAGCGGCGAGGGCTTTTTTCTGCTCTGCGGGGGAGACGATGGTTGGGTTGATCTGGCCGTCGCCGCGGAGGTTGTAGCGGTAGTCGAGGCCGCCGATTGCTTTCGATGCGGCTTCGGTCTGGTAGCGCTCGAGGAGGTAGAGGGGGACGAGGGTGTCTTCGAGTTGGGCGAGTGGAGTGCCTTTGGTAACGGCATTTTCGCCGAAGCGCTTGAGGGCTGCAGTGCGGATGGTCATGACGCGGTTGAGTTCGTCGGCGGGGTCGGTGCCGTTATCCCATAGGTGCGAGTGTGGGTGCGCGCCGCCGACAGGGCGGGAGTCTTCGTCGGTGATGAAGATGAGGCCGCGTTTTTGCGAAGCTTCGAGGATCGCGTTGAGAGCGGTGGGGTCTTCGGTGGGTTTTTTGTTCGAATCGAATTCGCGGTAGCCGTAGTCGATGGACACCTTGTCCCAGATGCCGATGTTGACGGCGTAGCTTTGGGAGAGGCTGGGGACGCCGTTTTTATCGAGGGTGACGTAGGGGTGCGGGTAGTCCATGACGGAGACGGATTCTTCGGGGGTGTGGGGGAAGCTGCTGGCGGCGAAGTTGTGGGCGAGGCCGAGGGTGTGGCCGGTTTCGTGAGCTGCGAGTTGGCGGGTGCGGGCGAGGACCATTGCGAGCATGGGGTCGTTCGTGGGAGGCAAGGGCTTGCCGTCGAGATAGGGGCTTAGGAGGGCCTCGTCGATGAGGTAATCCTGGCGGCTGCGGAGGGAGCCGAGGGTGACGTTGCCTTTGAGAATTTCGCCGGTGCGGGGATCGACGACGGCTGCGCCGTAGCTCCAGCCGCGGGTGTAGCGGTGGACCCACTGAATCATGTTGTAGCGGATGTCCATCGGGTCGGCGTTGGCGGGGAGAATGTCAGCCTTGAAGGTTCCTTTGGCCCAGCCTGCGGCTTGGAAGGCCTGGTCCCACCAGCGTGCGCCTTCGAGGAGGGCGGTGCGTATGGGTTCGGCTGCGCCGTTGTCGACGTAGTACTGGATCGGTGTGACGGCTTCGCAATTTGTTTTGCAGGTAGGATCTTTTTTGATGAGGCGGTGGCGGATGATGAACTGCTGGTCGAGTGATTCGCTGACAGGGACGTTGTAGTCGCGGTAGGTGGTGGGGAAGTAACCGGCGCGGGGATCGAAGCGGCGTGGGCTGAAGCCGGGGCCGGGGAGTTCGACGAAGGACTGATGCTCGCGGACGGTGAGGGCGTGGGGGTCGGGGGTGACGTTGCGGACGAACTCGCCGCGGGCGGGGCCGTCGGTGGTGAAGGTGAGGATGGCTTCTACTTCGGTGTTTTTGGGAAAGGCTTTGGTGGCGTCGAGGGCGATGGTGGAGCGGGTGGGATCGAGTTTGTAGGTGCCTTGCTGGGTGCGCGTGAGTGCCCCGGCTACATCGTGGGCATCGCGGAGGAAGAAGTCGGTGGCGTCGACGAGGACGGTGCCGTTGGGGTCTTCGGCTTCTACTTTGAAACCGAAGAGAACGGATTCAGGGAAGGACTGACGTACGGCGAGCTGTTCGGCGGGATCGGCGGAGGTGGAGCGGAAGCGTTGGTTGGGTTCGATCATCAACACTTTTGGGCCGGTGCGCTGGAAGCGGATGAGCTGGCCGCGAGAGATTTGGCCGCGATCGAGGCCGAGGTCGTTGGAGCCGGTGCCGTAGGGGAGGGAGTGGGTGTAGAGGATGTCTGGACTATTACCGGCGGGATCGAGGTGGGGGATCTCGAGGTAGAGCTTGCCGGCCTTGGCGTCCCAGTCGAGGGGAAGGTAGCCGTCGATGTGCTTCATCGCCGTGGTTTTGCTGGAGATGGTTTGAGCGGACGCGAACGCGGAGACAGCAAGAAGAGCCAGGGCCAGATGTTTGAGCATGCGTCTGTTTTAGCACAGGGCACGCTGCTCCAGCGATGAATCAGGGAAGGGTGATGGTGGGGTCGTTGAGGTGTTCGCGGAGAAGGCGCTGGGTGAGGGTTTTGAGGTCTTCGCCGGTTTTGGGGAGAGTGAAGGCGTGCGCGGCTTCGGACCAATCGAGTTTGAAGCTGGTGGCCTGGGCGGAGATCCAGACCTGGCGGATGGGGGTGTTGGGGGTGATAACGAATTTGCTGGAGCCGTTTTCGAAGATGATGTTCATGACGCCGTTGTTGTCTTCGAATTCGAAGGTGCCGTCGTCGTCCTCGGCTGCGATGAGGGATTGCTTGAGGGATTCAAGGGCGCGGTCGGATTCGCGGCGGAAGGTGGCTTCGTCGATCATGGGTTTAGTTTAGCTGGTCGAGTGCGGCGAGGACGTCGGCGGGTTCTGGGCGCACGCGAAAGTCGGCGTGGGCTTCGGCGAAGGTGATGGTGTTGGTGCGGTCGATGACGAAGACGGCGGGGAGTGGGAGGCGCCAACTGGCGTCGGTGGCGTTGTGGTAGCTGAGGCCGGCGTTGTTGAAGGGGATGTTGATGAGGATGGACTGGAAGTAGCGGCGATGCTCGGTTGGGATGGTGTAGGCGATGCCGAATTTTTCGGCGATGGCGGCGCCGGGGTCGGAGAGCAGAGGGTATGGCAGGTTGTGCTGCTGGAGGGTGAAGTTGTTCTGGCGGGTGGTCTGGGGAGAGATGGCGACGAATAGGGCGTTGCGTCTTCGGAGTTCGGGCTGGAGTTCGCGCCAGGCTTCGAGTTCGGTGATGCAGTAGGGGTCCCAGCGGCCGCGGAAGAAGTTGACGACGAGGGGGCCGAGGGCGAGGAGATCGGCGGAGCTGATGGGCTTGTGGGTGAGGGCGTCTTCGAGGGTGAATACCGGAGCTTGCGCTCCGGCTTTCAGGATGCGGTCTTCGATGCCGGTGTTGAAGAGGTCTTCGGTCGCCTTTTCGGAGATAGCGAGACGCTCGGGTTGGACGAGGGCGCGGGTGTTCTGGGTGATGCGGTCGAGCTGGTCCTGCAGAGACTCTTTGGTGCTGGCGGACATGGCACCCCCTCCCTACCTGAAATGTGTCAAAGTCTTCGAATCAGAGACTTTAGCTTTGGACTTCGGGCAGAAAACTGCCGAGTTAAATGTTGCAGTCCGGCCGAAGCCGGACTGGTGTGATGGCTGATTTAATTATATCGGAGGTGTCAAGGGTGGGCAGCGGCGGGTGGTGGGTCAGCTTGAATTCCGGGGCAAACGAAGTTACCTATAACCCCGTTTTCGAGGAAGTATCGGGCCTCATCAGAATGTTGTAATAGGCGGAGTAAAGGAGGAGGCGATGAATAGATCGGCTTGGTCAGGATTTGTTTTGGTTCTGTTGGTCTCAGGGGCCTGGGGGCAGGAATCTGGATTGAGTAAGGCTTCGTGCGCCGGTCTGGCGAAACTTACTCTGCCGAACACAAAGATCATGCTCGCAGAACAAGTGGAAGCAGGGGCGTTTCCTCCACGCGCACCGTTGCCCGGAGCGGCGCCGACACAAATCTACCCGCAGCTTCCGGCATTTTGCAGAGTGGTGGCGGAAGTGGCGCCCTCGGCCGACTCAGATATCAAGGTGGAAGTGTGGATGCCGGTGAGCGGCTGGAACGGTAAGTTTCGGGGTCAAGGCAACGGCGGGTTTGCCGGAGAAATTGACTACGGTGGGCTGGCACTAGCGGTATTTCAAGGGTATGCGAGCGGGGGTACGGACACCGGGCATGCGGGATCGGGAACCGATGCATCCTGGGCGATGGGGCACCCTGAAAAGGTGATCGATTTTGGCTACAGAGGTATCCATGAGATGACCCAAAAGTCTAAATCGATAGTGGATGCGTACTATGGGAGAGCACCGAAGCACTCGTATTTTGCGAGTTGCTCGAATGGCGGGCGGGAGGCGCTCATGGAGGCGCAGCGTTTCCCCGAAGACTATGACGGAATATTGGCGGGCGCGCCGGCGTACGACTGGACGCATCTGCTCACAAATGCGGTGCACAATGCGCAAGCCCTTACACTGAACTCAGCGAGTTACATTTCGGCGGCTAAGTTGCCGACTATTGCTGCGGCAGTGGTGGCTGCCTGCGACGCAGCTGATGGTGTTTCAGACGGCATCCTGAATGACCCGCGGAGGTGCCACTTTGACCCGGAAGCGTTACGGTGTAAAGCCGCAGAGACAGACAAGTGTTTAACCAGTCCACAGGTGACCGCATTGAAAGAACTCTATGCCGGAGCGCATGACTCAACCGGCAAATTGATTTTTCCTGGCTATGTTCCGGGTGGGGAAGAAGGTCAAGGCGGCTGGGCTTTGTGGATTACTGGGTCTGCACCGGGTAAAAGCTTGATGTTTACTTTTGGAGACGGCTATTTCTCGAACATTGTGTATGCGAAGCCAGACTGGAACTACAAAACATTTACGGTGGACGATGGTCTGAAAATGGCAGTTGAAAAGACCAGCCCAACGCTGGATGCGACGGACGCTAACCTGAAACCCTTTGGCATGCGGGGAGGGAAATTGATTCTCTGGCACGGCTGGAATGATCCTGCGATTTCAGCGCTGAGTACGATTGACTACTATAAGAAAGTGATGAACACGAGCGGGGAGCGGAATGCGGATTCGTTTGTGCGGCTATTCATGGTTCCAGGAATGCAGCATTGCGGTGGCGGGCCGGGACCGGCCAGTTTTGGACAATTTGGATGGCGTTCAGGGATGGGCCAGGATGATCCTCAGCACGACATGTACATGGCACTAGAGCAGTGGGTGGAGAAGGGTGTGGCGCCGGAAAGGTTGATCGCGACGAAGTATGAGGGCGAGGGCGCTGCGCGCCGGGAGACGATGACCCGGCCGCTGTGCGCTTATCCACAAACAGCTAAATACAAAGGTTCTGGTGAGACGTCGGATGCGGCAAATTTTGTTTGTGCAGTGGGAGCAAGATGAAGGCGGCTGTTTGCGCTTCCTCGCGTTACGACGATAGTGTTTGTCTTAAGAATACAAGGCTGCATCTGGCAATACCCTTGCAAGGCTGCATCTGGCAATACCCTTGAAGGTGAGAGGTTGACTCAATCGTGGTCAGAGTTCGGCTGGCGCAGTGCCTGCAAAGTCGGGTTTTCGGAAACTTCAGTCATTCACTTCAAATTAACCCACTGCGCAGCGGCGGCAGGCAGCGGGCCGTGACGAAGTTGCATCGGTGTCCCTCTCTTTGCTTATGACTTGACGGGCTCTGGTGCTACGAGTGTCGCAAACTGGCGCTCGAGCGCCTTGACCGCACTGCTGCGCCAGCTCTCCGCCATGGACTCTGACATGGGATCTGGGAAGATGTCCTCCTCCCCTCTCTCCACTCCGTCGAAGATGGCTCGCGCAACGGACTCCGGAGAGGCCTTCGGTACGTCGAAGCTTCGGGACATATCCGTGTCGACGGGGCCGGCGAGGACGGCATGTACGCTTACGCCGCGTCCGGCCAGAAGAGCGCGCTGCGATTGTGACAGGGAGAACGCTGCCGCCTTTGAGATCGAGTAGGCCGGAACGATCGGCAAGGCGGCAAGGGCCGCCACTGACAGAACGTTGACGATGGCTCCCCGAGAACGCGTCAGCAACGGCAGGAAAGCCTGGGTCACGCCGTATGTGCCAAAGAGATTGACGGCGAGGTGCTGTTCGAGCGCGGCGCGATCGCTCAAGTCATCGAAAAGCGCCAAGCCGGCGTTATTGATGAGGATATCGAGAGATTCGACTCTCTCGACAGCTCCCTGAATCTGCGCAGCGTCGGTCACGTCCAAGGTCAGAGGCGTGACGCGCCTATCCAAGTGGGTGAAGGGCTGGCGCGTGCCGGCATACACACGCTTCGCGCCTCTTCTCAAGGCTTCCTCGACCAGCGCCTGTCCTATACCGCGATTGGCTCCGGTCACCAAAACTGTTTTGTCTGCGATTGTCATACATTCTCCTAGCTGATTTAGTTTTTCTGTGCCGTCACACGGCTTTCATGGGGTGTATCGACATATAGCCGATGGGTTGAGTAGAAAAATGCGGGTTACGAGGGCAAACGGAGTCGCAACGACAAGCAAACAGCAGATCCCTCCACTCCGCTTCGCTCCGGTCGGGATGACATCTCTTTCTCGGGATGACGCCTCTTCGGCTGCACTTGTGGCGTCGCCGTGCTTCGGGGCGTCACGTACTAGTCGTTCAGGTTCAGCGTCACCAGAGCGTTGTCGACCACTTTGGCCCATCTGGGGTCGGGCGAGGCGCCAGAGGCGTATTCGTCATGCCAGTTCCACCACTTGTACGGTGGAGTTTGGGGGTAGCCCGCGGGCGAGTCCTCCCAGGTCTCCTGGCGTCCGAGCGCGGTCATGTCGAGGTAGCTCCAGATGCTCCCCATTGCTTCGTCGCCGCGGCTGTTGATGAAGTAGGTGCGGAACACTTTGTCGCCTTCGCGGATGAACGCGTTATGGCCGTGCCATTCGTCCACGCCGAAGTCGGTGTCAAAGCTGTCGGTGATGGTGTACCAGGGCATCTTCCATTCCATGCGCGCCTTCAGGCGCTCGATGTCCGGCTGCGGCGCGCGCGAGGCGTAGGCCAGAGTAGTATCGCGGGCGTTCAGATGAGCGAGGTTGGAGACCTGGTCGGCTCCCAGGGAGCAGCCTCGGCAGGCATGGTCGGGCCAGCCGAAGACGCCGGGTTCGAAGAAGGCGCGGTAGATGATCAGCTGACGGCGGCCCTCGAACAGATCGAGCAGGCTCACTTTGCCCCTGGGGCCATCGAACTCGTACTGCTTCTCCACGGCCAGCCACGGCATACGCCGACGCTCGGCGGCCAACGCATCGCGCTCGCGCGTGAGCCGTTTCTCCTTGGCCAGCAGGTTCGTGCGAGCCGCAAGCCATTCATCCCGCGACACTATTTGCGGTTTCTCTATTGTGCTCGTTGACATCTTGATTTCTCCTTGGACGTGAGTTGGGTACGATTTCTACTGCTCCGTTCTTTTGTCGAAATAGCTCGGATCGGGTTGAGCAGGGCTATTGTCTGCTGCGTTCTTGCCGCCGAATTTCTTGATTGCGATTGCAGCGAGTCCGCCCGTAGAGGTGACGCTGCCGGCAATCAGCGCTGCGGTCGTTAGGCACACTGGACACATGGGCTTCTCCTCACTTGTCACTTGCGGCTGGTTGATCGCGATGCGGACTGTTGTAAGCCGGCCTCGGCATGCCTGCGAACGCGGTCGTGCATCGCGGCCCAGCCTTTGTTCATCCCTGCCTTGTGCTCGTCGGGAACGAAGCCGAGCGCGGTGTGCCGGAAGGCGATTAAGGTTCCACCCGCGACTTCACTCAGCCGATATTGCACGTTGGAGACGAAGGGGAAAGAGGCGAACAAGGGACCAGCGAACTCAAGCAGCGTGGGCCGCACGATAGCTTTGACGTTGGCCCAGAAATGCCCATTGCCTTCGCCCAGGTCGCGGTACCACCTTCCACCGGGCCACGGTTCGATCTTCATGTTTAGAGGTTTGCCGTCTGGTGTTTCGTTGCCCGGCCCCAGTTGCTCGAGCAGCGCGGCGAAGGTTACATCCAGGGGCGCCTGGACGTGGATTTCCTGGTTAATCGTAAGGGTTAGGTTTTCGAGGGTCTGTTCGGTAGCAATCATCGTTTCTCCTTAGGGTTCGGGGTTGGGGAATTCGAATCTGTTGAGCCTTGGCGGACCGTCGCTTCCGCGAGTTCCTTCACTCGATTCAACTGGTGCTGCCAGTAACGCTCGAAGGTTCCGGCCCACTGGTGAAGAGGGCGTATCGCTTCGGCGTTGGTCCGGTACAGCTTTTGGCGGCCGTGGCAGCGCATCCGAACCAGCCCCACGTCGCGCAGCACGCGCAGGTGCTTGGAGACGGAAGGCTGCTCCAGGCCGAGGGCTGCCACA
>WNFC01010247.1_pt1 | contig 10393 bp, 9 predicted proteins | sample 5400541 | NCBI WGS metagenome assembly WNFC01 (sample SAMN13153342, study PRJNA577476) | soil metagenome | isolation source: 120 cm saprolite under Douglas fir tree site 2 hole 2 replicate 1 | place: USA:California | collected 2015-04-18 | reverse complement strand
TACGGGAGCGACTACGGCATCTGGACGCCGAAATGGCTGATCGACAAGTTCATGGCGTTCGAGATTCCGGCCGACGTCACCAAGGAGACCGGTTCGGTGCTGTCGATGGAAACGAAAACCAAGATTCTCGGACTTAATGCTGCGCGCCTCTACGGCATCGATGTCGAGGCCCAGAAGAGCAAGATCAAGGCGGGTGGCGGCTATGCTCACTTGCCCGAAGCCGTCCACGCTCCGCGGTGATCGACATGACCGGTCACGCCGAACAGAACGAACAATGGCGAAACAGGCAGGTCCAGGAGAGGCAAGCCGAAGTTTGGGCATGCTTACAAGGTGTGACAGACCCGGAGCTCGATGAGTCCGTTACCGACCTGAACTTCGTCACGAAGGCCGATGTGGATCCGGAAAACCGGGTCTACATCGAATTTCGACTGCCGACCTATTGGTGCGCTGCCAATTTCTCGTTCCTGATGGCGGACGACATGCGCCGGGCCGTGAGTGCGCTGGACTGGGTCGAAGGCGTTAGCGTCGTGCTCGGCGAGCACATGTATGCCGATAAGATCAATGCCGGTCTTGCCAAGGGTCTTTCCTTTCAGGAGACCTTCGGCGTGGAAGCTGACGGAAGTCTGGATGAGTTGCGCCGGACGTTCCTGGTGAAGGCGTTCCAGCGCCGTCAGGTGGCACTGCTCAACCATCTTGCCGGGGTGGGCTACCCGCCGGAGACGATCGTCAGCCTGACGCTGATGGAGCTTGACTGTCTACCAGTCGATGACGAGGGCGCAAATTTGGTGCGGCGCTATCGTGAACGGCGTGCCGTCGTTGGGCCGCTGCGTTCCGACGCGCTTGCGTTCACCGACGCGGGCGGAGCGCGTCTGAAGGCCGGCAATTTATCGGCCTACATCTCGGGCTTGCGGCGCGTCGGCGTCAATGCCGAGTTCAATAGCGCTCTCTGCCGCGGTCTGCTTTCCGTACGCTTCGATCTCGAAACGCCCTTTGTGCCAACATCGAAAGCTTCGTCGAAAACGCCGAACTCGCAGCACGTGCCCTAACACCGGAGTGCCGGATCGTGAAAGGCTCCAAGTAGACAACGCTTCAGAAAAGGTGAGGACATCCAAATGCCGAAAATCATGCTGCATGATGAAGCCGCGCGGGCGGCGCTGGGCAGGGGCGTCGCCAAACTCGCCAGAGCCGTGCGCGGCACGCTTGGTCCAAAGGGAATGAACGCGATCATGGACCGACCGATCGGCACACCGATCGTGTCGCGCGATGGCGTCAGCATCGCCAGCGAAATCGAGCTTGAATGCCCGTTCGAGAATATGGGCGCGCAGGTGCTGCGCGAAGTTTCAAAGCAGACCAATGACGTTGCGGGCGACGGCACCACCACCGCCACGGTGCTGGCCGACGTGCTTGTGCAGGACGGCCTGAAGTGTCTCGCCGCAGGGGCTAATCCGGTAGAACTGGTCGAGGGGCTCGAACTGGCGGTCACCGAGACCATCGCGGCGCTGAAACGCTCGGCCAAAGCCCTGCAGGGCTCGGCCAGTCTGCGTGCAGTTGCGAGCATTGCCGCCAATGATGCGGCGCTTGGAGAAATGGTAGCCGAAGCCTTTGAGCGAGCCGGCAATCACGGGATTGTCGCGGTCGAATTTGGCAATACGGTTGAAACGACGTTGGAGGTCATCGAGGGCATGGCCTTTGAGCGCGGTTATCTCTCGCACCACATGGTTACGGATGTGGAGAAAATGCAGGTGGTTCTCGACAACCCGTTTATCCTCATGACGGATCACAAAATTCAGACCGGCGAGCAGTTGGCCGGTGTGATCTCGCTCATTGAGAAGAGCGGCCGGCCCTTACTGATCATCGCCGAAGAAGTGGCGCCGCCGGTGATCATGCAACTGCTGGCGCGCCGGGAGAAAACCAATTTCAAGGTTGCCGCGATCCATCCGCCGGAGTTTGGGCATTGGCGCAAGGCGATGCTGGAGGATATCGCGATTACCACCGGAGGCCGGGTGATTTCGGTCGATCTCGGCGGCAAGCTCGAAAGGGCCGAATTGCACGATCTCGGCTCCGCGCGCCAGGTGCGCATATCGGCCTCGAAGACGCTGATCACGGCGGGAGGTGGCGATCAAAAGAAAATCGCCGCCCGCCGCGAGCAGGTCATGCGCCAATACGACGCGGCCCCTGAAAATATCGAACGCGACAAATTCCAGGAGCGGATCGCCAAGCTGTCCGGTGGCACGGCCATGATCCTTGCGGGTGGCGCGACGCCGGTCGAGCAGAAGCGCCGCACCCAGCTGATCGAGGACGCGATCAATGCGACCCGTGCGGCGATAGAGGAGGGTATCGTGCCGGGTGGCGGCGTCGCGCTGCTCAGAGTAGCGCCGCAGCTCGACGGCATGATCGATGGATTGAAAGGCGGTGCCAAACAAGGGGCGGAGCTGCTTCAACGCGCGTTGAGCCGTCCGTTTTTCTATATTGCCGCCAATGCCGGCCTGAACGGTGAAACAGAGGTGACGAAGGTCGCTCAAGGCAAGAATGGCCACGGCCTCGATGCACGTAACGGCGCATCCGTCGATCTCGTCAAGGCCGGCATCATCGATCCGGTCAAGGTCTGCTACAGCGCGGTTCGCAATGCGGCCTCCGTCGCCGGCCTGATCCTGACGACGCAAACGCTGATCGCCAAGAAACCGGACGACTATGATCCAACGGCGGGACCGGCCCGGGGTGGCGGCGCCGAGTTACTTTGATAAGAGACAACGGCGAGTGTTGGAAATGATCGGAGACAAGAGGACAAAGGAATATTCTGGACACGCGCGCCCCGTGAAGAACGGCAATGGACTGGCCAACTTGGCAGGCAATTTCTGCCAAGGAACATTTTACGCGGCGGGTACAGCGCACCTGCAGGTCATCTTGTGCAGGTCATCTTGGCTTTGTTTGTCCAAGTGCCCGATAGATTGTATTTCTTGAGACACCGAGACGTCGTGCAGTTTCGCTGACGTTCCCAGCGGTTTCGGCATAGACCACAAGGATTCGAGCCCGCTGGATGTCGTGCAGTGATCCGGGCGTCGTAAGCGGGGTCTGATAGATCACGGCCTCCACGCCGGCCTCGTCGATGAAGCCGTCGGCGTTGGCGAGGGTGAAGCGTGCCAACATATTGCGCAGCTCGCGGATGTTGCCGGGCCAGGGACGCGCGGCGAGACGAGCGATCGTCGCCGGTGTGATTTCGCAATTGGGATCGATAGCGCCCAGCAGATGGTGAACGATGGCCTCGAAGTCGCTGCGATCACGGAGTCTCGGCAGCGTCACCTCCAGGGTATTGAGGCGATAGAGCAGGTCGGAGCGGAAGCGCCCCTCGGCGATGGCCTTGTCAAGGCTAGCGTTGGTAGCGGAGACCAGGAAGACATCGACCTTGGCTCTGGCGCCGCCAACGGGGCGCACCGTCCAGTCGTCAAGCAGGCGCAGAAGCACGGCTTGCAGCGCCACGGGCATGTCGCCGATCTCGTCAAGGAACAGCGTGCCGCCGTCAGCCTCCTTGACGAGTCCGACTGCGCCACCGCGCCGCGCGCCGGTGAACGCGCCGTCAGCGTAGCCGAAGAGCTCGGCCTCGATCAGGCTTTCGGGAAGGGCGGCGCAATTGACGGGGACGAAGGCGCCGGCCCGCCCGCTGGCGGCATGGGCGTGGCGGGCGAGTTGCTCCTTGCCGGTACCGGTCTCACCGCGGATGAGGATCGGCATCTTGCGTGCTGACGCAGTCTCGACCTGACGGACAATGGCTCGCACCGTCGGATCACGGGCGATGAAGCTGGAGGTCGCGCTGCCAACGTTGTCCTGAGGGTGCTGAGGTCCCGGCGTCAGATCGTTCCAAGGGCGCGACGAACTCGCGGTCTCGCGGCGTTCAAATGCGGGTTTCAACTTCTGAACGTCGCGATCGACGATCGACAAGCGCCGCCTTGCATGCAGCACCAATATAGCGCCGATGCCGGAGGTTTCGCTCTCGACGAGATCGAAACTCGCGTTCGGAAGCAGTTCTTTCAATTTGACCGGCCACTCATCGAAGGCAAGCGTCTTTAAAAAGCGGGTTGGCGCATCGCCGTCAGTGCCGGGTTGGCTATTCTGAAGAGCGCTCAGAGCGCGCTCGGTGGCGTGGAGGATCGCGCCTCGACGGTCAAGCACAATGTATTCGTCGCTCATCCACAGCGCTCTCTTGGCGAGAAAGTGGCACAGCAGCTTTTCGTGGTCTTGTCGGACCGATTGCGCCAACACGCTTTCCACGTGATGACCGACGGAGACAGCCAAAGCGAGGCTCTGCGGATTAAAGGTGCTGGCCGGGCCCGAGATATCCACCACGCCAAGTAGTTCGCCATCGGTAGGATCGTGAACCGGAACGGCAGCACAGGTCCATCGCTGCACCTTCGAGCAAAAGTGCTCAGTACCATGGATTTGGACAGGTTTTGATTCCGCAATCGCAGCGCCGATGGCGTTGGTGCCGATGTCGGCCTCGCTCCAGCGTCCCCCATGTTCCAGATGAACCGACCGACCGGCGTCAATCACCCTGTCGTCTCCCTGGGTATCGATGATCAATCCGGTGGGATCGGTGAGGATCATGATTGAATTCGCATCGCTCAGGAATGTTTTCGAATTATCGAGCGCGCAGCGGGCGGCATGACGGAGTGAAGCGTGCTTGGAGCGGTGACGAAACAGCTCAGCGTCTGCAACAAGCGGCGCCCGCGCGCGGTCGATTGTGACCCGATGGTTTTTGGATCTCTGCCAGGATGCTGCGACCGACGATCTCAAATCGGACGATAAAGCTCCGCGCTCGACGAACTTCTCCCACGCGGCCAGCACTTCTCGTTGGTCCATCCCGGCTCCTCCGAGGTGACAAAGTTCGAGACCCGAACGTTAACGGGCCTCGTGATCAATCACCGGAATGCGGGCTGCTTGTCGCAATTGCCGTCTTCATCACGCAAAGTGCAACTTCAAACCGCCAAAGGCACCCGGACGGCGTGCGCCTTTATCGAGTAGAATGCCTGTCACACTTGTCATGAGGACGGCTGCGCCATCCAACCGAACATCCCTCCAGCGTTCACTTCCCAGACATGCGGTTCTTTAGCGCCGCCGATCGGGTGCAGCCTACACTTCTTGGCTACCTCGCGCAAAGGAGGAGTCCAAAGGTCTGAAGCCTTTGGATTGTTCATCGATGATGCGTGTGAAAGGGGCCCAAGGATCCGGTTTGAACTCGAAAATGGCCGCCTCGCGGAAACTCGCAGCTTGCAGAGGGCTGGCCGCAACGCCATTTGGTCGAAGATTCGGCCGGCCGAATCTGATGTGTGCGGCGCAACATCCAGAGTTCGAGCGGTGCGCCACTAACCCAGCTCCCTTTGTGCAACAGCCCGCTACTACCACCCGCTGCTCATAGCCACCCGCGTCAGATTCAAGATCGCGCCCACCAACGGACCATCCGTCGGACAGCACAATGACGAGATACTGGGGAGTCTGGGTGAGACGAGCGCTTTCACGCCCCACGGCAAGATCCAGAAGATGGAATTGCGCCGCCGCCGCTTCGCCGGCCATTATTCGTCACCCCTGAGGTCGATGGCGTGAGGACGCGGAAATCACCGTACGATCGGCTGTCGCGGCACGGCGCGCGCCTGCCGAGATGCATTCTTCAGGCCGCCGCCTGCTTGCGCCTCTTCGGTTTCGCCGGCTTGTCGGGAGGTGGCAGCTTTGCTGAAGCCGAGCGTGCGCCGGGACCGGGGTGGGTATGGACTTCTTTGGCCAGCAGCGGTTCGCCGCATTCAGAGCATGTCATCACGGGGTCGAACGTCTTCCCGCACTTGCGATGCTCATGCAGCAGCGGCCGACCACGCTCGTCGACCATGTGGGTATCGCCCCAATGCACCAGCGCCATCATGACAGGATAGAGATCGAGGCCCTTTTGAGTGAGGATGTACTCGTGCCGTTTGGGCGATTCCTGGTAGGGAATGCGACGCAGCACGCCCTGCCGGACCAGCTTCTTAAGCCGTTCGGCGAGCAGGTGGCGCGTGATTCCGAGCGTGGACTGAAATCCCTCAAACCGCCGTGTTCGCAGGAAGCATTCCCGCAAGATCAGAAGGCTCCAGCGATCGCCAATCACACCTATGGTGCGGGCCAGCGAACATGGTTCTTCCTCCAGGGCATCCCACTTCATTCCTGCTCTCTCCAGTCAGCACGGCACGTCGAATCGAACCAGGGGAATCTCGGCCGTAGCAGCCATTCTAAATTGGTACTCAACGCGAAACAATCACCCAAGCAGCCCTTATTGTTCGAATAAACTACCGGAAACAGGCTTTTATTGACAGTTCGTTTTTAGAACTGTATGAACAATTTGTAGCTGAGGCACGGCTGCTGGTCGTTTCCACCAGCCCCCGAAAACAACGCGCGCGCCCGAGGAGAAGCCGGTGGTTAGTCCCCTGAAAGTTGAATTTCAGTTCGATTTCGGCAGCCCGAATGCGTACCTGGCGGAACTGGCGTTGCCGGCGGTCGAACGGCGCACCGGCGTGAAGTTCGAATATGTTCCGGTGCTGCTCGGCGGCATCTACAAGGCGACCAACAATATGTCGCCGGCCGAGTCGCTTCGCGGAATCAAGAACAAGCCCGAGTATCAGACGCTGGAAACCCAACGCTTTATTCGTCGCCACAACATCACGAAATTCCGCCAAAATCCGTTCTTCCCGGTCAACACGCTGATGCTGATGCGGGGCGCCGTCGCCGCCCAGTTCGAGGGCGTGTTCGATCCGTACTTCCGCGCCGCCTACCATCATATGTGGGAGGAACCGAAGAAAATGGACGACCTTGAGGTCTTTCGAAGCGCATTTATCTCTTCCGGTATCGATATCGAAAAGCTGATTGCGCGCGCACAGCAGGATGACGTCAAGAAACGGCTGATCGAGCAGACAACCGACGCGGTCAACCGCGGAGCATTTGGTTCGCCCACGTTCTTCGTCGGCAACGAAATGTTCTTCGGCAAGGACCAGCTCCGCGATGTTGAAGAATCGATCGTCGAACAGACAAGTCACATTGTTTCAAGAACGGCTTGATTGAGATCGTCATTGCGAGCCAACGGGTCGCGCGAATGCGCGCCCGATGATAAACTCCGCGAAGCAATCCATAGCTTGGGAAGATTGGATTGCTTTGTTTGCTACCCGCAATGACGAAGCTGCGGTCCAATTCTATCAAGGGAGAATATCATGCCCGGCCCACTCAACGGTGTTCGCGTGCTCGACTTGACGGGCGTGGTCTCGGGCCCATTCGCGACCATGTTTCTGGCGGATCAGGGCGCCGACGTGCTCAAGATCGAGCCGATCGGCGGTGATATCACCCGCCGCAGCCGCGCCACGATCGACAAGGGTGGAGAGTTTTCCGCGCTGTTCATCTCCTCAAACCGCGGCAAACGCTCGCTGTCGATCGACGTCAAAAGCGCGGTCGGCCGCGAGGTTCTTGCCAAGCTGGTCGCGCAGGCTGACGTCCTGGTGCAGAATTTTCGCCCCGGCACGATGGAGCGCCTTGGCCTGGGCGCCGATGAATTGCGCGAACGCCATCCGCGCCTGATCTATGTTTCGATCAGCGGCGTCGGCGATACCGGACCCTATGTGAAAAAGCGAGTCTACGATCCGATCATCCAGGGCCTGTCCGGCTTTGCCGACATCCAGTCGCAGCCGGTAACCAACCGCCCGCAGATGATCCGCACCATCGTCTGCGACAAGACCACGGCGGTGTTCACCGCGCAGGCGGTGTCGTCGGCACTCTACGCGCGCGAGAAAACCGGGCAGGGCGATCACATCCAGGTCGCCATGCTGGACGCCATGATCTCGTATCTGTGGCCGGAAGGCATGATGCAATACACCGTGATTGGCGCGGAGACCACGGCCGCGGATCCCAACGATCGTCCGGACCTCGTGTTCAAGACCAGCGACGGCTACATCACCGCCGGCACCATCTCGGATTCCGAATGGCAGGGCTTCTGCAAGGCGTCGGGCGATCCGGAACTCGCCAAGGATCCGCGGTTTGCGACGCCGTCGGCGCGCTCCGTCAACGCCACCGCGCGCATCAACAAGATGGCGGAATACATTGCCCAGCACACCACCGCCGAATGGCTGGAGCGGTTCGATGCCGCCGACGTGCCCTGCGCACCGATCCTGCGCCGCGGCGAGATCATTCATAACGAGCAGGTGGTGGCGCGCGGCATTATCGCCGAGTTCGACCAGCCGATGGTCGGACGTGTGCGGCAGCCAAAGCCCGCGGCCCGCTTCGAAATCAATGAGGCTGTGATCGGCGGACCGGCACCCCGCGTCGGCCAGCACTCTCGCGATGTGCTGCGCGATCTCGGTTACGACGACGGCGCCATCGACAAGATGGTCAGCGAAAAGTCGGTCCGGGTAGCGGTTTAGTCCGGTCAGGTGTTTTGCGACACCGGAACGATCGGCGTGAGCGGGACATTCGCCGCCTTGGCGAGCTGATAGGCCGGTCGGGCCTGGATGCGTGCGAGATAGGGATGCGCGTTGTCGCAAATGCCGACGCCGTAGGCGATCGCCCAATCCAGACAAGTCGTCAGCAGGATGTCGGCACTGGTGAACTTGTCACCCATCAGAAACTGCCGGCCATCCGCGAACGCGACCTCGACATGACGCAACTGCTCGCGAAAATACTCGCCGGCCTTGGCGACCACCTCGGGCGCAACGCCGTAGATCGGACCGAGCGCGTCGGCCCGATGGCGGCGCATCACGTAAAGGCTGGTGGAATCCAGTTCCGCCACGACAAAGAAGCACCATTCCAGCCAGGCGGCATATTCGCGCGGCGCTTCGGGAATCAGCGAGCGCTCCGGCGTCGAGTACATCCGCGAAAGGTAAGCAACGATCGCCGCACTTTCGCCGATGCAAAAATCGCCGTCCTGCAGCAGAGGGACCTTTTGACGGGGATTGAGCTTGGTATACTCGGCTGTCTTGGTCTCACCGGTCCGCGGCCCGATCGGCTTCGTTTTATACGGCAACCCTAGTTCGTGCATGGCCCAGTGCGGACGAATCGTGCGGCTCGTTCCAACTCCCCACAGCGTGAGATCCGGAGCTGCGCCCATGCTACCACTTCTCCACGGAGGGACGGAGATCGAGTTCATGGGTCCAGCCGTCCCTGGTTTGCTGATGCGCGAACCAATAGGCTTCGGCGATGGAAGACGTTTTCGTGAGGCTATCCGGAGGGATGCCACTGGCCTCAATCCCTTTCGCCGCCTTCATGCGCAGATGGATGGCTTCGCTGTCCACGCCGGCGTCGATCAGGAGATGCACGACGTGGATATTCTTGGGCCCGAGTTCGCGGGCCATGGCCTGGGCCACCGCGCGAAGTCCGAATTTCGCCGACGAGAATGCCGCAAACCCCTGGCCGCCACGGATGCTGGCGGTCGCTCCGGTGAAGAAAATCGTACCGCGCCCCCGCGGAAGCATGTAGCGCACGGCCTCGCGGCCGACCAGAAACCCGCCGAAACACGCAAGCTCCCAGGCCTTGAAGAACAGCTTTTCGGTCGTATCCAACAGCGGCTTGTTGACGTTCGATCCGGCATTGAAGAGACAGACCTCGATCGGTCCGATGTTTTCTTCGACATCGGCAAACAGCTTCTGAACTTCGGCTTCCTGACGGGCATCGACGCTGAACGCGCGGGCGTCGAGGCCTGTGGCTTTCAGTTCGTCGACCAGCCCTTGCGACTTGGCTGCGTCACGCCGGCAAATGCAAACTGTATAACCACCCTTGGCAAAACGCCGGGCGACGGCCGCGCCGATGGCGTCGCCTGCGCCGACAAGTATTGCTACGCCGCGGCTTCCCGCCATCTTCGTCTCTCCCAACGAGTTCTTATTTGATACTTAAATAAGTACCGGGATCCCGGCTCATTGTAAATAGGCGTGCTCTGCAATCCTCTTAGAAGTGACGCCAAGTGACGGCTCCTGGCCAAATGGGAACCTGAAGGGTCCGCAGAATGTGATTGACGAGTTCTAAAAAAGAACGTTAATTGACCCGACGATAAGACCGCGCGAAAAGGCGGCCGGATCGATGTCGGGAGGTCAGCCATGGCGAAACTGTCGGAAGCGATTGATCTCGCCGGGATCGACGCCGGGCTGCCGAGCCGCATCCATGAGGTCATTGACCGGCACGTTGCCTGTTCTCCCGACCGCATTGCGCTGATCGAAGACGGCGCCTCCTGGAGCTACCGCGACCTGGATCGCTCGGTTGCGGATATCGCCGCTGGTCTTAAGTCGCTCGGCGTCAGGGCGGGCGACCGGATGATCATCGTCAGCGAAAACTGTATCGCGCTTGCGGCGTTGCTGTTGGCGGCGAGCCGGATCGATGCCTGGGCGATTGTCGCCAATCCGCGATT
>WNFC01010245.1_pt1 | contig 10393 bp, 6 predicted proteins | sample 5400541 | NCBI WGS metagenome assembly WNFC01 (sample SAMN13153342, study PRJNA577476) | soil metagenome | isolation source: 120 cm saprolite under Douglas fir tree site 2 hole 2 replicate 1 | place: USA:California | collected 2015-04-18 | reverse complement strand
CGTGCCCGAGGCCCCCATCGTGGACCTCGAGGTGCCGCCGCCGCCGGAGCCCCCGGACGCGCCCCCACCGTGGCGCTTCTGGTTCGACGTCACCGACCAGTTCGACGCGCCCGACGGGCCCGACGGCATGGACACGCCCGATGCGGACGCGCTCGTGACCTCGGTGCGTGAGCGCCTGGTCGCCGGGCTCGACGCCTACCGGCGCCCGCTCGCCTCGCTGCGGCCGGACGAATTCGTGACCGTCGCCGTCGACCTCGTCCCCGACCTCTTCCTGCGCGCGCGACCCACGCGTACCCTCCTCGTGCGCGTGCGCGCGGGCGACCTGCAGGAGCGCCGGGCCGGGCGCCTTTCCGGGCCGGAGCTGCGCAAGCGCGTCGAGTTCGAGGAGAACTGAGGGTCTACGTCCCCGTCGTTCCCGCGGACCGACGGAGGAGGATCGCGGTGAGGATGGCCAGGCTGCCGTCGGTGACCGCGAAGAGGAGGAAGGTCGCCGGCGAGCCGTGCTGGAAGTGGTCGAGCACGAAGAGCGCCGCCCCGAGACCCTTGGCCAGCACACCCGCGACCCACAGATAGCCGCGCCGCGCCTCCACGTCACGCGCGGCCCAGAAGTAACCCGCGGCCAGGGACAGCGTGAACACGCCGTTGAGCTGCGCGTTGATGAGGGGAACCGGCGGGGGCGCGCCCATGGCCTCGGCCAGCCGGGGCGCGACCAGCAGCATCGGGACCGCGAGCGCGAGGTCGTAGACGCCGGACACCAGGGCCAGCGTGCGCAGCCCGCCCGTTCGTTGACCGCCCTGCATGCGGACCCTATACTAATCTTTTCGCCGCGCACTCCTGAGGCGCGCATGTCCACCAGCAAAGCCCTCCACGGTACGACCATCCTCGCCGTCCGGCACCGCGGCGGCTGCGCCATCGCCGGCGACGGGCAGGTCAGCATGGGCCGCACGGTGATGAAGCACGGGGCCAAGAAGATCCGCCGCCTGCACAACGGGAAGGTCCTGGCCGGCTTCGCGGGGTCGACCGCGGATGCCATGGCCTTGTTCACGAAGTTCGAGTCCAAGATCGAGGAGTACCGCGGCAACCTCGAACGCGCATCGGTCGAGCTGGCCAGGGAATGGCGGACCGACCGGGTGATGCGCCGGCTGGAGGCGTTCCTGATCGTGGCCGATCGCGAGTCCTCGTTCCTCCTCTCCGGGGCCGGCGACGTGATCGCGCCCGACGACGGGATCGTGGCCGTGGGCAGCGGCGGCTCCTACGCGCTGGCCGCCGCGCGTGCGCTGGCCCGCCACACCAGCCTCGACGCGCCGACCCTCGCCCTGGAGGCGATGAAGGTGGCGGCGCAGATCTGCATCTACACCAACGACCAGATCACCGTGGAGAGCCTCTAGGTGCGGATGCCCGCCCGGTGGGCGCGCTAGTGCCCATCCAGCTCCCGGCCTCGAGCGAAGAGCTCGCTTCCCTCGACAAGCTCAGCCCGCGAGAGATCGTGGCCGAGCTCGACCGCCACGTCGTGGGTCAGGCCGCGGCCAAGAAGGCGGTCGCCATCGCCTTGCGCAACCGCATCCGCCGCCAGCGCCTGCCCCCGGAGGTGGCGGCCGAGGTGACGCCCAAGAACATCCTCATGATCGGGCCGACGGGGGTGGGGAAGACGGAGATCGCCCGCCGCCTGGCCCGCCTCAGCAGCAGCCCCTTCCTGAAGGTGGAGGCCTCGAAGTTCACCGAGGTGGGCTACGTGGGCCGCGACGTGGAATCCATGATCCGGGACCTGACGGAATCGGCGGTGGACATGGTCCGCCGCGAGAAGCAGGCGGAGGTGGCGCGACAGGCGGAGGCCAACGTGGAGGAGCAGCTCCTCGACCTCCTCCTTCCCCCGCCGCGGCCCGCCTCGTCGACGGGCGCGACGGCCGAAGACGATCACCGCGCGGCCGAGCAGTCGCGCTCCACACGGGAGAAGCTCCGTGGGCAGCTTCGGACGGGCAGCCTGGACACGCGCACGGTCGAGGTCGAGGTGCGCGAGAAGAGCTTCCCCGGGTTCCAGATCCTCTCCTCGCAAGGGGTCGAGGAGATGGACATCAACGTCAAGGACCTCTTGCCCGGGCTCTTCGGGAACAAGACCAAGCGCCGCCGGATGAGCATTCCGGAGGCGCGGGCCGTGCTCGTCCAGGAAGAGCTCAGCCGGCTGGTGGACGCCGAGCAGGTGGCGCGCGCGGCGGTCGAGCGCGTGCAGACCGCGGGCATCCTCTTCGTCGACGAGATCGACAAGATCGCAGGGCGCGAAGGCGGTCACGGCCCGGACGTGAGCCGCGAGGGCGTCCAGCGCGACATCCTGCCCATCGTCGAGGGCACGACGGTCTCCACGAAGTACGGTCCCGTCCGCACCGACCACATCCTGTTCATCGCCGCCGGCGCCTTCCACGTCTCCAAGCCCTCCGACCTGATCCCGGAGCTGCAAGGGCGCTTTCCCATCCGCGTCGAGCTGGACGCGCTGACCGAAGAGGACCTCGTCCGCATCCTCACCGAGCCGCGCAGCGCGCTCCTCGGCCAGTACCAGGCCCTGCTCTCGACGGAGGGCCTGAAGGTCACCTTCACCGACGAAGCCGTCCGCGAGATGGCCCGCTTCGCGATGGAGGTGAACCAGGCCACCGAGAACATCGGTGCCCGCCGCCTCGCCACCATCCTGGAGACGGTGCTGGAAGATCTCTCGTTCGAAGGTCCGGAGAAGGGCGAGCGCAGCGTACGCATCGACGGCGACGAGGTCCGCCGCCGCCTGACCCCGCTGGCCCGAGACCAGGACCTGAGCCGGTTCATCCTCTGAAGGGCGAGCACGGAGTGGCGCGCCCCGGCCCCTGGACGCGAGGCCTCGCTCTAGCCGCGATGGCCGTGCTCCCGCTCGCCGCCTGCGGCAAGCGCGGCGACCCCCTCCCACCGCTGCCCGTGACGCCGCAGGCCGTGACCAACCTCAAGCTCGCGCAGCGGGGGGACCGGCTCGAGATCGCCTACGTGGCGCCGCGCGCCACCAGCGGCGGCGCGCGGCTCGGGGTGCTCGACATCGAGATCCTGCGCGCGGACGCTTCCGGCGACTTCCAGAAGATGGCTCGCCGGACGCGGCGGCGGGCCGCGCCCGGGGAGAGCCTCGCCGAGACCTCGCCCCTTCCGTCTCCGGGGACGACCGTGCGCGTGGCCGCGCGCGCGCTGGACCGTGGCCACGTGTCGGCCCTCTCGTCGGTGGCCACGATCGTCGTGCAGCCGCCGCCGCCCGCCCCTCACGACCTCGCGGCCGAGCTCAAGGGGGAAGCCGTCGCTCTCCGCTGGATGGGTACCGTACCCAGCCCTTCACCCTCGCCGAGCCCCTCGCCGAGTCCGGTGCCCAGTGCCTCGCCGGGTACTCTCTCCTCTCCCGCGCCGGGCGCGTCACCGGGCCCCCGCGTCAGCCCGTCGCCCACCGCATCGCCGCGGCCGTCACCGTCGCCGTCGGCCACGCCCCAACCGCCCGCGCGCGGGTTCCTCCTCTACCGGCGCAGCGATCCCGGCGGAGCCTACGGCGGTCCGATCCGGTCCGAGCCGTTCACCACCAACGCGTTCGAAGACAAGGCGGTCTCGCTGGGCCAGCGCTGGTGCTACGTCGTGGGGACGGTCGTCTCGACGGAGCCCGTGGCCGAGAGCACGCGGTCGAACGAGGCCTGCGTGTCCGTGCACGACATCGTGGCCCCGGCCGCGCCCAGCGGCGTGGCCGCCCTGGGCGGGCCGGACGGGGTCGAGGTCTCCTGGAGCCCGTCGACCGAGACCGACCTCGCGTCGTATCGCGTCTACCGCGAGGTGCCGGGCGGACCGCGGGAGCGGGTGGGTGAAGTCGCGCCCCCCGAGACGTCGGTGCGCGACGCCACCGCCGCTCCGGGCACGCGCTACACGTACAGTGTCACCGCGGTCGACCGCGCCGGGAACGAGAGCCCGCCGTCCGCGCCCGCCCCCGGCGGCCGCCCCTGAGGCCGCGGGTGCTCCGACCTCGCCGCGGCGATATCATTTCGATCGAGGCCTGGGAGGGCTAGGGCATGCCGCTCTACGAATACGTGTGCGCCTCTTGCGCCGGCAAGTTCGAGCTCTACGTCCGCTCCTGGAGCGAGGAGGTGGCCTGTCCCTCCTGCCAGGGCCGCGACGTCGAGAAGCAGCTCTCGACGTTCGCCTTTGCCGGCGGCGGCGAGCCCGCGTCGAGCGGCGGCGGATGCGGATGCGGGCGAGGCGGCTGCGGCTGCGGACATTGAAGTGAGCCAGCCGACTGACATCCTCGCGGGCAAGATCCGCCGCGCGGAAGAAGGCGGAGGAACGGAGCGGCGGGAGCGACAACACCGCGAAGGCAAGCTCACCGCACGCGAGCGCGTCGAGCTCCTCCTCGACGAGGGGACGTTCGAGGAGCTGGACATGCTCGTCGAGCATCGATGCCTCGACTTCGGCATGGCCGACCAGAAGGTCCCCGGGGACGGCGTCATCTCCGGCTACGGCAAGGTGGAGGGGCTGCTCGTCTACGTCTTCGCCCAGGATTTCACCGTCTTCGGCGGCAGCCTCTCCGAGACGAACGCGCGGAAGATCTGCAAGGTCATGGACCTGGCCATGAAGATGGGCGCGCCCATCGTCGGCTTGAACGACTCCGGCGGGGCGCGCATCCAGGAGGGCGTGGCGTCCCTGGGCGGATACGCGGACATCTTCCTCCGCAACACCCTCGCCTCGGGCGTGGTGCCGCAGATCTCCGCCATCCTCGGCCCCTGCGCGGGCGGGGCCGTCTACAGCCCCGCCATCACGGATTTCAACGTGATGGTGAAGGACACCGCTTACATGTTCGTGACCGGCCCCGACGTCCTCAAGACGGTCACCCACGAGGAGGTGAGCAAGGAGGACCTCGGGGGGGCCATGACCCACAACGTGCGTTCCGGGGTCGCGCACTTCGCGGTCGACGACGACCGCGCCGGCCTGGCCCTGATCCGCGAGCTGCTCTCCTACATGCCGTCGAACAACATGGAGGAGCCGCCGCGGCAGCGAAGCGACGATCCCGCCGACCGCGAGGACGCGGCCCTCGACACGCTGATCCCCGTCGAGGCGAACAAGCCCTACGACGTCAAGCGGCTGATCGAAGGCGTGGTCGACGCGGGCCGATTCCTGGAGGTGCACGCGCACTTCGCGGCCAACATCGTGGTGGGCTTCGCGCGCTTCGCGGGCCAGAGCGTCGGCATCGTGGCCAACCAGCCGGCGGTGCTGGCCGGCTGCCTGGACATCGACGCCAGCGTGAAGGCCGCGCGCTTCGTGCGCTTCTGCGACGCCTTCAACATCCCGCTCGTGACCTTCGAGGACGTGCCCGGGTTCCTGCCCGGCACCGGCCAGGAGTTCGGCGGGATCATCCGCCACGGGGCCAAGCTCCTCTACGCCTTCGCCGAGGCCACGGTGCCGAAGATCACCGTCATCACGCGCAAGGCCTACGGGGGCGCCTACTGCGTGATGTCGTCCAAGCACATCCGCACCGACCTCAACTTCGCCTATCCCACCGCGGAGATCGCGGTGATGGGGCCGGAGGGCGCGGTCAACGTCCTCTATCGCCGCGAGCTGGCCCGGGCGGACGATCCCGAGGCCCTCCGCCAGCAGAAGGTCGAGGAGTTCCGCGAGAAGTTCGCGAACCCCTACGTGGCCGCGGAGCGTGGGTTCGTGGACGAGGTGATCTTCCCCCGCCAGACCCGGCGCAAGATCGTGGCCGGCCTGGACATGACCCGCAACAAGCGGGACCGCAACCCGCCGCGCAAGCACGGCAACATCCCCCTGTGAGCTCCTTCCGCCGGATCCTCATCGCGAACCGTGGCGAGATCGCGGTGCGCATCGCGCGAGCCTGCCGCGAGCTCGACATCGCATCGGTGGCGGTCTACTCGGAGGCGGACCGGGCCGCCCTGCACGTGCGGATGGCGGACGAGGCCTTCGCCATCGGACCCGCCCCTGCCCGCGAGAGCTACCTGCGCATCGACCGCATCCTGGAGGTGGCGCGCCGCAGCGGAGCCGACGCCGTGCATCCCGGTTACGGCTTCCTGGCCGAGAACGCGGCGTTCGCGCGTGCCTGCGAAGAGGCCGGGATCGTCTTCATCGGTCCCCGCAGCGAGACGATCGCGCTCATGGGGGAGAAGACCTCGGCGCGCCGGCTGGCCGTGGAGGCCGGCGTCCCGGTGGTGCCGGGAACGCTCGCGCCCCTGGACGACCTCGACCTCCTGCGCGGCGAGGCCGAACGCATCGGGCTGCCGATCATGATCAAGGCCGCGGCCGGCGGCGGCGGCAAGGGCTTGCGCCTCGTCCGCGACGCGTCCCTCCTGGCCGCGGCGGCCGAGCGCGCCCGTTCCGAGGCGCTCTCCGCCTTCGGCGACGGGCGGGTGTACCTGGAGAAGGCGCTCCTGCGGCCGCATCACATCGAGATCCAGGTCCTGGCCGATCACCATGGGCACACCGTGCACGTCTTCGAGCGGGAGTGCTCGATCCAGCGCCGCCACCAGAAGGTCATCGAGGAGAGCCCGTCGCCGTTCGTGACGCCGGAGCTGCGCGAGCGCATGGGCGCGCTGGCCGTGGCCCTCGCGGAAAGGGCCGGCTACCGCAACGCGGGGACGCTCGAGTTCCTGGTCGACGCGGCCGGCCATCCGTACTTCCTCGAGATGAACACGCGGTTGCAGGTCGAGCATCCCGTGACCGAGATGGTCACCGGGCTCGACCTCGTGAAGCTGCAGATCAGGGTCGCCCAGGGCGAGCCGCTGCCCTTCGCCCAGGCCGACCTGCGCCAGAGGGGCCACGCCATCGAGTGCCGCGTCTACGCCGAGGACTCCGCCCAGGGTTTCCTCCCCAGCCCGGGACGGATCGTGGCCCTGCGCCCGCCCGCCGGCCCCGGCCTGCGCGACGACAGCGGCGTGTACGAAGGCTGGGATGTCCCGATCCACTACGATCCGCTCATCTCCAAGCTCGTGGCCTGGGGCACCGATCGCGCGGAGGCCATCGCCCGGATGCGCCGCGCGGTGTCCGAGTACGCGGTGCTCGGGATCACCACCACGCTGCCGCTGTTCGAGCGCGTGCTGCGGCATCCGGCGTTCGTGGCCGGGGACATCGACACCGGCTTCATCGAGAGCCACCTCGGCGAGCTGCTGCCCGCCGCGCCCTCGGACGAGGACCGGGACATGGCGGTGGTGGCCGCGACCGTGCAGGCGCTGCGCGACCGGCAATCCGCGCGGGCCCAGGCCCCCGTACCCGCGGGCACCACTTCGGCCTGGCGGGCCCGCGGCTGGCGCGATCTGGGCCCGGCCCGGTGACCTACGAGGCCACCGTCGACGGGCACACCGTGCGCGCGGAGGTGCGCGCGGGCACCGGAGAAGGCCGCTACACCGTCCGTATCGACGGCCGGCCGCTCGAGGTCGACGTCCGCGACCTAGGTCCGCACACGATGAGCGTGATCGCGTGCGGCCACGCCCACGAGGTCTTTCTCGAGCCGCGGGAGGGGGGCTACCGTGTCCTCCAGCGCGGCCGGGTGCTGGACGTCGGCCTGGTCGAGGCCGCGCGCGGTGCGGGCACGGCTCCGCGCGCGGCGGCCGGGCCCGCCCGCGTGCAGGCGCCGATGCCGGGCAAGCTCGTGCGCGTGCTGGTCCGCGCGGGTCAGGACGTGGGGGCGGGCCAGGGCCTCGTCGTGATGGAAGCCATGAAGATGGAGAACGAGATCCGCGCGCCGCGTGCGGGGCGGGTGAAGGAAGCGCCGGTCCAGGAAGGTCAGGCGGTGGAAACCGGCGCGCTCCTCGTCCTCCTGGAGTGACCCGCCGCTTTCCCCTGGGCCCGCCATGAAACGCCGCTCCCTCGTCCTCGTCGTCCTCGCCGTCGCCCTTGGCACGGCCCTCCTGCGCGTGCCGGTGTGGACGGCCCAGATGCTTTCCGGCCGTCTGGCCCGCGTCTTCCACCGGTCGGTCACGGTCGGTGCCGTCCGTTACCACCTGGTGCCGCTGCAGGTGGAGGTGACGGACCTGCGGATCGCCGGCGCCACTCCCGCCGACGAGCCTTTCCTGGAAGTGCCGCGCCTCGCAATCACCCCGTCGCTCTCCCCGCTGTTCGATCGCCGCCTGGTGCTCACCCGCGTCGTGGTGGAGCGGCCTCGCGTTCGCGTGCGCGCGTTCAAGGAAGGCGGCGACGACCTTCCGCACATCACCCTCGGAGGGCCCGGCCGCGAAGTGCAGATCCGGCGCCTCATCGTCGCGGGGGGCGAGCTGGAGCTGGACCACCAGCGCGTGCCCCTCGACCTGGAGCTGCCGGACGTCGGCGGCCGGCTCAACCAGCGGCGACCCGGGGTACTGGCGGGCACGTTCTCCTTCGGACCCGGGCCCGCGCGCTTCGGCTCCGCGCCGCCCCTGTCGCTCAGCACGCGCATCGACCTGGCCCTGGAAGGCCCCAACGTCACCATCGAGTCCGGCACCCTCACGGGCGACCGCACCGACCTCACCTATCGCGGCCGCGTCTCGCTTTCCCCGCACCTGCGCGCGGAGCTGGGCGTGGCGGGCGAGGTGGACCTCGCCATCCTCGACCGTCACGTGCTGGCCAGCGACCTCGGACTCGAGGGGCACGGGCAGTTCCGGGGGACGGTGCGCCTCGATCAAGGACGACTGCGCGTGGCCGGCCGCCTGGACGGCACGCGGGGATCGTTCAACGGCGTCGCCGTGCCGCGCTACGCGGGCGAGGTGAGCTGGGACGAGAAGGGCATTCGCGTGCGCGGGCTGGAAGCGTCGCTGCTCGGCGGAACCGGGAAGTTCGAGATCGAGGTGCCGCCGGCACCCGGGGAAGCGCGCGTGGACGCGCAGCTCGAAGGCATCGACGCGGAGGAGGCGGCGAGCCATCTGTTCGACATCGGCAAGGCCGGCGTGGGCGCGGGGGCGACGGGCGAGGTGTCGGTGCGCTGGCCGCGCGGCCAGCGGCGGGTCCTGAGCGGTCGCGCCGCCCTCGACTTCGCGCCGCGTGCGGACGGACGCACTCCGCTCACCGGACGCCTGGTGTGGCGCGCCCACGAGGGGGCCCAGTTCGTCGAGGATGCGCAGCTGCAGACCCCCGGCGCGCAAGCCCATCTCAAGGGGCCCGTCACCATCGACCGGAAGACGGACCTCGAGGTCGAGGCGCGCAGCAACGACCTCGCGGCCACGGACGAGCTTCTCGTGCGCGTCCGGCGCGCCCTGGGCGCGCACGCGGCCGAGCCGGCCGGCCTCAGCGGCGCCGGTGTCTTCGCGGGCCACTGGCGCGGCCCGCTCGCCGCTCCCGTCTTCGAGGGGCGCTTCACCGGAGAGGACGTGGCCTACCTGGGGGTGCGTTGGGGTCACGCGGAGTGGGTGGGGGCGTTCGATGCGCGCGAAGTGCGGCCGCATTCCCTCGTCCTGCGCCGGCCCGGCGGCGAGCTCTGGGTGGACGGGCGCGTGCAGACCGGCGACCTCGGCGAGGAGGACGGGATCGACGCGCGCGTGCGCATCGTGAACTGGCCCGCGCCCGACCTGGTCAAGGCCCTGGGCTGGGAGGTCGAGGTGCAGGGCCTCGTCTCCGGCGAGGCCACCCTCACCGGCCGGCGTAGCGAGGCGCACGGTACCGTGCACCTCGCGAGCGCCTCCGGCCGCTACTACGGCGTGCCCTACGAGGACCTCGACGTGCGCGCCGCCCTCCACGGCCGCGTGACCGAGGTGACGGCGGGCCGGGCCCGGGTCGGCGGAGGCGGCGTGGATTTCGCGGGTACGGTCACCGATGACGGCATCTACGACGGCCGCGCCCATGCGGAGGCGCTCGACGTGGGCGCATTGGTTCCCGCCACGTCCTCCGCCCTGCGCTGGGGCGGCCGCGTTTCGGGATCGGTCCTGCTGCAGGGCACGCTGGCCCGGCCGCGCGTCGAAGGCGACCTCAGCGCCGCGCGGTTGTTCCTGGGGGACGAGGGGGTGGGAGCGCTGGAGGGGCGGATCGTCGGCACGGGCGACGGCCGGGTGGCGGTGGACGCGCGCTGCCGGTCGCCGCGAGTGGATCTGGCCGTTCAGGGCAGCGTCGGCGTGGCCGCCCCCTACGAGTCCGACCTGACGGTCACCGCCGAGCAGACGAGCCTCGACCCGTTCGCGCGCGTGGTGGCCGACGTTCCCGCGGCCATCGGCATCGTGGCCTCGGGTGCGCTGCGCTTGCGCGGCCCGCTGGCGTCGCCGCGCGCGCTCACGGCGGAGGCGGACGTCCGCGACCTGCTGGTGTCCCTGCCCGAATACCCGGTCAAGAACCGCGCCCCCCTCCACCTGCGCTTTGCCGACGGCACCCTCGAGGTGCGGCGCCTGGAGCTCGCCGGGGAAGGGACCGACCTCGCCGTGGCCGGCACCGCCGCCCTCCTCGGGGACGG
>WNFC01012404.1_pt1 | contig 10394 bp, 9 predicted proteins | sample 5400541 | NCBI WGS metagenome assembly WNFC01 (sample SAMN13153342, study PRJNA577476) | soil metagenome | isolation source: 120 cm saprolite under Douglas fir tree site 2 hole 2 replicate 1 | place: USA:California | collected 2015-04-18 | reverse complement strand
CGGTTCCGTCTCCTGGTCAAAATCGCGTACCGCACACAAATCGTGTCGATCGAGAGGGTCGGCACCCACGCGGACTACGATACATGGGAGCTCTAGGGGTGGTTGGCACGACGACCGGCAAGTTGATCAGGACTCGCGAGGAATATGAAGCAGCGTTGTCCGAGATCGACCGGCTGATCGACCGCGATCCGGCGCCCGGCACGGCCGAGGGCGACCGGCTTGAGCTTCTTACTGTGCTTGCTCGCGACTACGAGGCGCGCACTCTCCCGCGAGTGACCGTGGACCCAGTGGACGCGATCCAGTTCCGGATGGAGCAGGAAGGGTTGCGTCAGCGGGATCTCGTGCCGTACCTGGGGAGCAAGAGTAAGGTGTCCGAGGTGCTCGCCCGCAAGCGGCCGCTCACCCTCACCATGATCCGGGCGTTGCACGCGGGTCTCGGCATTCCGGCCGAGGCCCTGCTCGGCCGGCGGGACCCTGCGCTCCTCGAGCCGGCTGGCTTCGACTGGGAGCTGTTTCCGCTCGTGGAGATGGCAAGGCGTTATTGGATCAAGGCATCCGCGAGGGAATTAAGGTCCAAGGGTGAGGAACTCCTGCGACAGTTCCTCGCTCCGCTGGGCAAGCCAGAGACGGTTCTGGCCATGTATCGGCAGACCGGCTATGTCCGAACGGGGAGGCACGTTGATCAATACGCCCTCGTGGCGTGGACTGCTCGGGTCGTGCGGTGCGCAGAGGAGATTCCGACACCGGTGCAATACGAGCCTGGTTCGATCACGTTGGATGTGATGCGAGAGGTCGCCAGGCTCAGCTGGTCAGAGCAAGGACCCCGACTCGCCCAGGAGTTTCTGGCTAAGAAGCTCGGAATCCCTGTGATCGTCGAACCCCACCTTCCGGTGCGACACGACCGGTTGGATAACTTCTGGTACTGCTTGATGCATGAGCTGGTGCACGTCGCACGACACTTCACGACCGAGATACGACGGTTCTATGATGATCTCGACGCCGACCCGGCTCACGATGCCCGGGAGCAGGAAGCAGACGAGGTTGCCAGCGATGCACTGATCCCAAGCGAGGTCTGGGCTGCATCGCCGGCGCGCTCTCTCCACTCGGTAGAGGCCGCGCAGGATCTGGCAAACACGCTGCAGATCCATCCCGCTATCGTCGCGGGCCGCATCCGGTATGAGTCACGCAGATTCCGGGTCCTGAGCGGATTGGTCGGTCAGGGCCAGGTGAGAACCTTGTTCCCTGGAGTCCAGTGGACGTAGGGGGAAGCGTGTTTGACCACACTCATTATGTTCCCATCCTTCGGTGGAAGCTGGGCGAGAAGCGCGCCCTCAGGGCACTCCTTCAGCGTGACAAGGCGCGAATGAGGCCGCTCCTCGAGTGGTCGCGTCCCGGCGAGGTGGCGCCCGAGGAAGACCGGGAGCCCCCCACACCGGAGCCCCGGGTGTTAGCTCAGGATATCCTCAAGCATTGGGGGCCCCGGCCCTTCTTCTACGACCCTCATTGGTTCTGGGCGGACAACCTTGACGGTGACTCGGCCGCTCTGCGGCGTTACGCCGCTGAGTTGGCGAACGGTGGGCCTCGTCCCGTCCCGGTCCTGCGCCTGAACGACGGAGCCGACTACCGGCAGGCCCTTGGACTGCTTGCCTCCGACCGAGGTGTCTGCGTGAGGCTCGCCTACGCCGACGTTGCCGACCCGACTCTCGCGAAGCGGTTGAACGAGTTCCTGTCAACGACGGGATACGCGCCGGGGGCAGTGCATATCGTCGCCGATTTCGAGATGCATTATCGAGAGGTGGACATTGCGGCACTCTGCTCACGGATACGCGAGATCGCTCGATACCAAACGTTCACGGTCGTCGCGGGCTCGTTCCCGATGGATCTGCGTGAGTTCAAGGGGCCGCAAGTGTTCTACCTACCCCGAGAAGAGTGGCTGCGGTGGCACGATCAAGTCGAACGGCCACTGACGCGGCGGCCAACGTTCGGGGACTACGGCACGCTTCATCCGGTGCTGACGTCGGCAAAGGCGGGGCTGAATCCAAGCGCAACCATCCGCTACACCGCCGCGGACCACTGGCTCGTGATGAAGGGGGAAGGCCTTCATAATGAAGACGGCCCTGGTTACGAGCAGTACAAGGCCAACGCCTTGCTCCTCATGCAGCGGCGGGACTACTGTGGCCCCGACTTCAGCGCTGGTGATCGCTACATCAGGGACGTGGCAGCGCCGGATGCTGGCCCGGGGAACCCTACGACTTGGGTCCAGGCAGGCGTCAATCACCACATGACATTCGTAGTCCGCCAGATCGCTGACCTCCTCCATGCCGACGCTGCCCGCGACGTGGCCGCTAAGCCCGTGCCCTTGAAGGCAACCGTACCGAGGCGCGATCGCATCTCTCGACCGGAGGCGTAGTCACGGCTGCAGTCTCAGTCGCGCTGGCTGGAGTGGACCGTTCTCCCGTGAGTCACCGGAAACGGTGCGCCTCGATGCTCTGTGAACTGGCGCCCCGAGGCGCTCGGGCCGCCGGGGATCCTTGATGACCCATCCTAACTACACGGGCTGGCACCTGTGGACGCCTAGGGATCACGAGATCCCCGTCTTTCGCTGCGCATGACGGGCCCCGTTCTCGATTCAGAAGACGCTTTTGCGCTCCTGGTAGCGGCCCCAGGTACCAAAGAGGAGAAGCAACGGTTCTTCCAGGAGCGGCTTGAGATCAAGCCTCCCCGAACGAATTACGATTTAATGTGGGATCGCTTGGTGGATGAACTGGGTGAGGATCAAGCCGCTGAGGCTGTCTGCTCCCTGGTTCTGTCGTGCACCGATTCGAGGGCGATTCAGCTACTACGGCGGGCCGCAATGGGTCGCCCGGTCGGCCTCCGTCTCAATGAGCCATCACTTGTCGACTTGTTATTTGACAGCGACGAGGAGCTGACGCCCATGGGCGAAGCGCTGGCGGGTCGAACGCGACGAGTTCAGCAGCCAGCGCCCGTGACCCCCGCGGCACCGAATGTACCAACCGGGGCGCCCACGCCGGCAACAGGCAAGCCACCTCGTGCGCCCACGTCCACCGAGGGAGCCAGTGTCATTCTGCACTGGCGACGTGCGGATCCAATGAACCTGGATCGCCCGCCGTGGCGGTGGTCCGGTTGCTTGTATGCATACCTGCACCCCGCGACGCAGAGGGTCCTGTACATCGGGAAGACAAATGACCTGACTGTTCGGCAACGGTTCGTTTCGAACTTTAAGCGGAAGTTCCATGATCTGTACGCAAGACTTGAGATCCTGAAGGTCGACGTCATTGCTGCCGAGATCGAGCTCGCAGTCAGTGCACGTCTAACACGTCAGTGGTTGGACGATCTCGAGTCGCTTCTGATCTTCAGACTGCAACCGCCACTTAACGACAGTAAACGCAAGTCGCGTGTAGCGGCGCGCCCCGGGACTGTGGTGGCCTGTATAGGAGACTGGCCGGAAGCAAGGGCTCGCTTTGTTGACCGGGGCTGAGACTCTTGGGGTTGGCAACGAAAACGGCTTGCGGATCGGCGGCCGTTGACGGTCCGTAAGCATTACCGCTCGTGGAATAGTGTGAGGCAGAGGGGTCACTTTCAGTCCCGCTACCGACCTCAGATTGATGGGCGGCTATGGGGTAGGGGCGGGGGGGGTAAAGGGTTGGTGAAACGCCTGCTTCAGCAGGCGCCGGGCGAGGGACGATAAGGAGCGTCATCCAGCGACCTCCGCTCCATGCCAGAGGTACGAAAGGCAGTGCGGCCATTTAGAACGCCCGCGGAGCGCGCGCAACTCCTTCGATCGCCCGTCTGGTGCATGCAACGTTAGCCAGCAGCGCTGCCAACTGTAGCATCTAGCGGGCCGGCGCAAAGACTTGGGCGGCCCAAGCGAGGACGCCATCGACACGCACGCGATCGCACCTGTCGCAGCAAAGCCGAGTCCGCCGGATACGGACAGACCTCGAGAAGAGCAAGTTCACGATCCGCACGGCCAGGCTCCTCCGCTGAGGCGAAAGGACTTCTCCGAAGTATTCGATGATGGCACGGCGAAAGCAGGTATCTCTGGAAGTCGCTGCCTTCCGCATCTCCTCGATGGCACAGAGCTTCCCGGCGAGCACCACCGCCTTAGATGCCGCGTCCACGTTTGCCGACTCGACCGTCTTCTCGGCCATGAACCTGAGCAACCCCTCGTCCTTCGCTCCGGTAAACAGGACAGCGATCGAGGGGTTGCCGTCGCGCCCTGCGCGGCCGAACTCCTGAAGGTAGTCCTCGACCGACGCAGGATGCTGCCAGTGAACAACGAGCCGGACGTCCGGCAAATCGAGTCCCATACCGAAGGCATTGGTGCAGATGATGACGTTGGCGGGCGGGTCGATACGGCCCGTGAACCGGCCGAGCAGATTATCGCGGTCGTTAGCGGTACCGAGCTTAGAATGGAAAAAGGGCACCTCCAGCCCAAGCAACCGCAGACCGTCTTGGAGCTGCCTGCCGGTCTTGACCGTAGGCACGAACAACATGACGCGGCCGGATGGCGTAACCTTGAGGAGATTCATGATCAGGGGATACCGCGCCTCATCCTTCACGCCGTCCAAACGCACGAATTTGATGTTCGGTCGGTTCACCCCGGTCACCACGACGCGGGCTTCTGGGATCCCTAGCGACTCTAAGATCCGTCGCTGGCTCTTCCTTCCCGCCGTGGCGGTGAACGCCAGAAGCGGTGGGTTACCGAGCGCCCTGCGGACGGCGCCCAACTTGTCGTAGTTCGGGCGAAAGTCCTTCCCCCACCGGTCGATGCAGTGCGCTTCGTCGATCACCAAGTAGGCCGGCCGTGCGCGGCCGATCTCCTCTACTTCGGCCTCACGTACCATTCCGGGATCGAACCGCTCTGGGGTGCAATACAGGAACTTGATTGCGCGATCCCGCAGGAGCTGGTACCGAATGCCCTTTTCCTGCGGGCCGAGATCGCCGTTGATGAATGTTCCTGGGACCTTCTTCGTTTGAAGGTCGGCCACCTGCTGGCTCATGAGCGCCTTCAGCGGCGAGATCACGAGCCCGCAGCCGCGGCTCAAAAGGACCGGCACTTGAAAGCAGAGCGACTTGCCAGAGCCGGTGGCACTCACGAGGAGAAGCGACTCGCCTCGGAGGGCAGCGAGAATCACCTCAAGTTGGGGAGTGCGTAGGCGGGTAACACCGAGCAACCGCATCGCGGCACCGAGCGACTCATCGACATCTGCCAGCTCGTGTCGGTGATCCAGCCACCGGGCCAGCCGCAATCCCCAGCGCACGATCGTTCGACGAGCAAGCGTCCCCTGGAGGTTGGGATGGTGACCGGCGTGGCAGCCATCGCACAGAGTGATCAGGTTAGCAGGGTCATCGACGCCACCCGCGGCACGGGGGATCAGATGATGGACGTCCGCCTCTCCCTGGGAGCACGTGTCACCGCAAGCCCTGCAAATGCGCGAATCGCGCGCGAGAACGATGTCTCGAACCGCGCGCCATTGAAGGGCCTGCGCTTGAGCAGACGGAAGCGGCATAAGTCCTGCTTGGGAATTCAAGCTGCCAGAGGCGCGGATCACGGTTGAAATGAAGTGCGGCGAGACGACGGGCGCCACCAACGAAGCCCTCGCGGCGAGCGAAGCTGTCCGAAGCGCGAGGCGTGCGCCCTCGAGCAGGCGGCGGCGTTCCGGGAACCCAGCGAAGGACGGCTTCGGATCCCGAAGTAGGTTGCGGCCGCGCCCCGCCGAGAACGAGTCTTGCAAGGACGAGCAAGGTCGCGATCGCACCTCCCCAACTCTTCGCATGCACTGCGCCGATCTCCAGCAGCGGATGACACGAGGTCGCAGTGAGTACTGCAAGTTGCTGGAATTCAGCAGGTTAAACGGCCCTCTCTGGATCAGGAGAGTCCCGAGGTTGAGCTTCTGCCGCGGCGCGCTGCGCCAGCCGCAAGCTGCGGGACGCAACGAGCCCACCGATTTGCATCGGCCATGCTGATATCGGGTCGGGAATGAGGAACAGAGTAGCGGAGCCCAGCCACGGCTCTTGACCGCCCTGCGCCTCGAGACATCTTGAAGTCGGATCGGCCGTTGCCTCTGCCCCGACGTGATGCGTCAGTATATGACTGACTAAAGGCCGGAGAGCGAGCGTGCCTCAGCTTACGACGATTCGCGCAGCACTGCTGAAAGACCTCGAGGACATACTTGCTATACAGGGGCCGAGAAAAGAAAAGGAGTACGGTTCCGACTACGGTATCGATCGCGTATCCGTTTGCGAAAACTTCTTCAAGAAGGGTGACCTCACGTTTTATGCTCACGCGAAGGGGGGACAAAAGGTAATTGAGCTGTACCTGTCTCCTTGGACGGCGCGCGTCGATTGCGTGGAAGCAGCAATCATGATCACTCACGGCGTTGACGTAGGCACAATTCGCTATGGCGATAAAGGTCCGACGATCGGCAACAAATGGTTCTTCGCCGCGGTAATAAGGGTCACGTTCCCCATCCTTGCGAACGAATTTGCCGAATTGTTTGCCCGTCCAACGGCGGACGATCCTGATCGCAAGAACTACCTGACGGGCCTCTACAAGGGGATTGGGTTCAAGGATTTGGAACCTGGCAAGTTGCTGTTCGAGCTCGATAACGCGGATTCACAGAACCGAGCGCGGCAGGCCACAGAGAAGTGGCTGCTGGACGACAAGAGGTAGTGGCGAGAACAATGGTCGGTGAACTTGGGTGGTATCACTCGACGGAGCAGATCCTCGGCATGGCCCCCGGTTTCCTCGAGGTCGCCAAGGAGTTCTATCAGCGTGCGCCGCCCAACGAGAGAGTCGCCGCCTTCGAGAAGTGGTTGGGCGCGGTCGGGGGGCTGGCAGGGATAGTAGAGGATGTCCGCGACGTGTCACCGGAAACGCGACACTTGCTCGAGTCTCATGCGCAAGAGTGTCTGAACCAAATGAGCCGTCTAGACCTGCCGGCCCCACTCGTTGACCAGGCGAACCACCTGAGGCAGCTGCTCGAACGGACGAGTCGCCCCCGGACCGACCTCTGGAGCCGCGCTCGTGAGCCAGTGACCAGCGGTCCGAGGCGGTTGGCGGAGGTCGTTGCCAACGCTGTCTTCAAAGTGATGCGGTGGTTCGGCCGGGTCGGTCGTAAGTAGATCTCGTCACGCGGCTCCTGCCCAGAGCAGCCGCATCCGATTCGCGTGACCACGCCCTCTGGCCACTCGTAGCGCAGGCTCCTATGATGGAGTCGCCGCGTGTCTGGAGGTTTGCCGCTGCCCGACCTCGTCGCTCGCCTGCAAGCAGCCCTCGCCGGCCGCTACACGATTGAACGCGAACTTGGCTATGGCGGGATGGCCAAGGTCTATCTCGCCCATGACCTGAAGCACGGCCGGCTGGTCGCCCTCAAAGTCCTCAGACCGGAAATCGCCGCTGCGGTGGGCGCAGAACGGTTTCTGCGTGAGATCAAGCTCGCGGCGGCCCTGGAGCATCCGCACATCCTCCCGCTGCACGACTCCGGGGACGTCCACGGCTTCCCGTACTATGTCATGCCGTATGTCGTCGGCGAGTCGCTCCGGAAGCTCCTGGAGCGTGAGGGCCAGCTGCCTTTGACTGACGCCCTTCGGATTACGCGCGAGGTGGCCGAGGCGCTCGACTACGCGCATCGCCACGGCGTCGTGCATCGAGACATCAAGCCAGAAAACATCCTCTTGGCCGACGGACAGGCGGTCGTCGCGGACTTCGGGATAGCGCGGGCGGTCGCGACCGCAGGCGCAGCGAAGCTGACCGAGACGGGGCTGGTGCTGGGAACACCGGCCTACATGAGTCCTGAGCAGGGCACGGGCGAAACCCACATTGACGGTCGCAGCGACGTGTACAGTCTTGGCTGCGTGCTGTACGAGATGCTGACAGGAGAACCTCCATACACCGGTCCGACGGCACGGGCGATCATGGCCAAGCGGCTCAGCGAGCCGATTCCCCATCTGCGCACCGTGCGAGAGGTTCCGGAGCTCGTCGAGCGGGCAGTAACGCGAGCCCTCGCGAAAGCACCGGCCGATCGCTGGGCCAGTGGGGCCGAGTTCGCGGCGGCCCTGTCTGCCACGGCGCCTCGCCGCTTCTCGCGCGGAGCCGCGGTGCTCGTGCTCGCCGCGCTGATCGGCGCCGGCGCGGCAGGGGTGTTCTGGCGATCCCATCGGTCCGATGCGAGCGGCTCGGCTCTCGGTAGCGTAGCCGTGCTCTACCTCGACAATCTCTCCCGCGATAGCGGCGATGCTTATCTGGCTGACGGTCTCACCGAGGAGATTACCGCGCGTCTCGGCGACGTGCCGCGCTTGCAGGTGAAGAGCCGCAACGCGATCCGGCGGGGGGAAAGCTCAGCCCCGGGTGACGTCACCGCTCTCGGCCGTGCCCTCCGCGTGAACTACCTCGTCGAAGGGAGTCTGCGGCGCGCCGGGGCCCGCGTCCGGGTATCTGTTCGTCTGATCAGGGCCAAGGACGGGTTTCGCGTCTGGGGCGAGGAATACGATCGGGCGACTGCGGATCTTCTAGAACTCGAGCGGGACGTTGCCAGCGCGGTAGCCACCGCCATTGCTGGACAGCTGTTGCCCGGCGAGCGGGCATCGCTGGCGGCTCGACCGACGACCAATCTCGCGGCGTACGATCACCTGCTGCGCGGGAACTACTATGCCGCTCGACGTACGCCGCGTGCGACGGAGCGGGCGATCACGGAGTACGGGGCCGCGATTAGCATGGACTCCGATTACGTCGACGCGCTGTTTCGCCTCGCCGATGCCTATGCGTTGATCGTCGACTACGGGTGGGATTACCGCGGCCTGGCGCCGGAGAGCGTGCTCGTCTTGGGACTCGCCGCCGCCGACCGAGCGCTTCGAAAGGACTCGACGTCCGCGGACGCGTGGTTGGCGCGCAGTGACTTCCTGGAAGCCCTACACCCGAGAACTCTCGAAGGAGTGATCGAAGCGGAGCAGCGTGCCATCCGGTCCGACCCCCGCAGTCCGAAAGCGTACTTCGCCTATGGATGGGATCTTGCGTTCGTCGGCGACGATTCCGGTGCGGTTCAAGCCTGGCACCGGGCGCTGGCGGTCGATCCGGACCAGCCAGTGAGTCTCGTGGCACTCGCGCAAGTCGCCTTCTACCAGCGGAGGATACAGGACGCGCTGCGCTGGTCCGACAGCAGTCTGGCGATCGACCCGGGCTTTCACAACGGGTTCGTGGCGCGTGCAGGCTTTCGCCTGTACGCCGGGGATACCGCTGGTGCTCGAGCCGACGCGGAGACGGCGCTGAGACTGCATGCCGGCGACACGTTGTTTGAAGGATCGGTCCTGGCCATGATCGACGCGCGCGAGGACGATACGGGCACCGCACGCGCGCGGGTGACCCGCCTCCTGCGAAGACCGGACCTATATCGGCCCACGGCGATTCAGGCGACCTTTCCCGCCTCCGCACTCGTGGCGTTGGGCGAGAATAGCAGTGCACTGGATCTATTGGAGCGTGCACCTCGGTCGGCACAGTTCGGGTTCTGGCTACGCTCGCCGTACCTGGACCCGCTTCGATCGGATTCGCGGTTTAAGCGATTGGTTGACGAGACGCGGCCGCCAAGAGCGGCTTCCCGCTAAGACACCTCGGATGCGTGACGTTCGCTCGCGGCGCAGCCGCCGCTCCATACGGCAGAACCCTGCTCCTACTCCCTCAACCACTCCGCCACGCCGCCATGATGTGAGCAGGTCCCCTGCCGCGTGCGGCTGAAGCTGAACGTCCCGTCCCGGCAGTGGGCTGTCGCCCCCTCGGGCGGCTTGCCATCCGCAGTCCGCGTGGGCGATGGCACCCACTCTCCCTGGGAGTTGATGTAGCCGCGCCCCTGGGACGTCGCTGCTTGCGGCGCTTGGGCGCTGAGAAACTCTTCGAGTAGGTAGCCCGCGAGCCGCGACACGGCGACGCTGCACCACCCTTGAGAGCAGCTGTAAAGCCGGACAGCAGTGCCTTGAGGGAGTACCGCCAGCGCCAGCGCCGTCGCGAACGGCTTCTCCCGCAGCCGAACGGACGCAGTGGTGTAAGCAAGGGTGTCTTGGGGAGAGAGCGGGGCTTGGGCCGAGACTGGCCCAGCGAGGAAAACGGAACAGAGCAGCGAGAACAGGAGACGACGCATCGGGCCCTCCAGCGGTGGCTGTGCCCAATACGGCACCAAAGGACGCCAGTTGCAAGTGCGCATTCTCGCCCTAGCCCCCTACGCTTCGACGTAAATCCGTCACGCGGGTGATCGGGATCACGACGCGTTCGCCCTGTGGGTGCTATCAAGCGGTGAGCGTGCCGTGTTCCATTCGTCCCTGCGAATACCGCAAAAGGGACGGGCGTTGCTGCATTCTGGGAATGGTCGCGACAGGACTCC
>WNFC01010242.1_pt1 | contig 10394 bp, 11 predicted proteins | sample 5400541 | NCBI WGS metagenome assembly WNFC01 (sample SAMN13153342, study PRJNA577476) | soil metagenome | isolation source: 120 cm saprolite under Douglas fir tree site 2 hole 2 replicate 1 | place: USA:California | collected 2015-04-18 | reverse complement strand
CCAGCAGCTCACTTCTCGCCAAAACAACCCGCCAGCAGGACGCCCCAAGCGGGCGACATCATGTCGGAACAGCGAGCGACATGATCTCGGAATGACTGGGCGACATCGCCGGAATCAGCAGTTTGAATAATCCGGGTGAGTTTTCCCCCGAATGGCCGTCGATCGAAGAGATCCTTTTCAGGAGTGAAGCCTTCCTCGGGTCCAATCTCCAACTCAGGAGGAAAAAGGCGCATAGGTAGGATCCTTAATTCGAGACGCGCGCGGCGGTCGGCAGTTCGTCGCTCATCTGTTCATCCTTTCGTCAGGCCCTGCTCGATCCTCGGAACCTCCGGCCAGGGTGGCGTCGGATCGAGCCGCATCGTAATCCTCCCCCGGCCGGAAGCGAACCGAGGCAGCAAATTCCCTGAGACCAGGGAATTTCTCGCGTTTGAGCAGGGAATTTCCCGCGCGATTGGCCGGCTTTTCGACGAGAACAGGGAATTGCTCCCGCCAAGCAAATCCGGTCCGGAGCCGAGCACGTCGCCGGCAACGCCGCTTCCCGTAATCGCGCAACCGGGAGTAGCGCGCCGGATTTTTCGCCACCTGATATATCAGGTTGGAATCAGGTGAATTTCGCGCGTCGGTTGAACTGCCTGATTTGCGAGTACCATGTTTCGGCTGCGGCCGACGCCGACGCTGAAGTTGAGCCCGGGGTTGCAAAGCTTGTTCCCGTCCTTTCCGGCCTTCTGGCAGGGGCGACGTTACACTTGGCAACCCCAGGCACAAGGGGTAGGCTGTGACCCTCTATGTGCCGATCCGGGAAATGGTCAAGGCGGGTTGGCTCCCGACCGGCGAGCGGGAGGGCTTTTTGATGATGCTGTGCGCGTACTTCGACGACAGCGGCACGCACGCCGACAGTGATGTTGTTGTGATGGGCGGGCTGATCGGAACAGTCGAGCAGTGGGACCGATTCGAGCGCGCCTGGGCCGCTAGGTTGGCCGATCCGTTGCCTGGTTGTGGCAAGCCGCCTCTCAAGATGTTCCACCTCAGCGCCTGTTCTAATCGCCGGCCCAAGGGCGGGTTCGAGGACTATAGCGACGCCGAGCAGGATGCGGTCATCCATGATTTTCGCCAGATCATCCTCGACTGCATGCTCACCAGCACGGCGACCGCGATTGACCGCAGGGCTTGGGACGAACTGATCGTCGGCCCATATCGCGATGTGCTCGGCAGCGCCATAACGCAATGCTTCGCAGACTGCATCGCCGAAACCGTGCGGATCGCCAATCCGAAGCCGGCGGTGGACAATATCGCCGTCGTTTTCGACAGGGGGATTTGGTCGGAGCGGCTCCAAATAATTGGCGACGAGTGGGCCTATCCGTTGGCGAGACCGCGCATCGTATCAGTCAATTTCGCCGCCGTGTCCGACATCCTGCCGCTACAGGGTGCGGATATCGTCGCGACCGAAAATTACTGGCACGCGGCGCAGTGGCTTAAGATCGGCGACGCCGCCCTGCCGCGCCCGCATCTGCGGCATTACCTCGCTAACATGCTCCACCAGGGTCGCATCCTTGATCGCGAGGCGATCGAGAGCGAGGTCCGCCGCCGTGGCCCCGATGGGCGCGCTCCCGAGTAACGCGCTTGAACGCCCGCTCAAATTCTTCCTTGGTGCCATCGGCTTCGGCTTCGCGTGCGATCTCGATGAAGCGCTTTGACTGTTCCGGGTCGTCGGGCGGTGGGTTTGGTTTGCGGGGCATGCACCTATGATATCAGATTCGGCTTCCGATATCAGGCGAGTGCAACGGCGCATCGTTGCGCAATTTCGAGCCGCAGTGATTACTGCGCTTCCGCCTAGTGAGCAGTCGGCCCCGGCCGAAGGGCGTTTGCGTCCCAATTTATTGAATCCGCCGAATCAACTAACTTCTTCAAGGCGGCCCCCGCCATCCGATCCAACAGCACGGTCGCGAAGCCGCCGTTCGCGAGGGCGAACTTGACCGCGATATATTCGATGGTGCCTGTATCGCTCAAACAGGGAAGCCCAGCCAAGCTGAGCGCTGTGGCACCGGCTGAGAACGCCGCGGTCGTCTCGTTCTTGTCGATGGTAGGCTCGTACTGCTCAAATGCCTTTCCGCGCTCTGTCTGCATGGCACTCGCTCCTGAGTTGGTTGGCACCTACCAGGATAGCGATGGCGGGGGCGAGCGTCATCGCTCGCCCCCGCTCTTGAATGGCAATGCTAGTTGGCGGGGATCGCCAAGAGCGGCGGGGCCACGCCACTGGCGCTTGCGGTGCCGCGCGGCACGCCCGCGAACGCACTCACCTTGCGCGACCAGTCGTTTCATAGGTGAGGCGGCGGCCCTTTGCGCCCTTGACGGCGACCGCCGCGCGCTGCACGTCATCAACCCCACACTTCTCCCGGTTGCTGTAACGGAAATCAAATTCGGCCAGATAGCGGTGCAGGTGCGCCTCGCTGATATGCTGATAAGTGCCATACACGCCGCGCTTAAGGATCGAGAAAAACCCCTCGATGGTGTTGGTGTGCACGTCGCCGCGAACGTACTCATCGGCGCTGTGCTTGACGGTGCCGTGCGAGGCGAAATTCCAGCCGATCCCGGTAAACACCGGCGCCTCATCAGTCATGAAGTGGCTGGCGCGATCGGCATGCACGCTAAGGACAGCATGCAGATTGTCGCCGCGAACGTTCGGCACATGAAACGACCGCACGGTGCCGTCGCGCTCAACCAAGGCGAAAACCGGGTTCATGGTGCCGGGACCGCCACGCACCTTAGTCCCCGGCTTCCGACCTACATAAGTCCAATCGGCTTCCAACGTCTTGCCCTGGCCGCCCATCGGCGGCTGAAACAGGTCGTCATCGCGTTTCATGATCTCGCGAATGCGGTGAGTCAGGAACCACGCGGTTTTCATGCTGCAATTGAAAGCGCGTTGGATCTGCCGGGTGCTCATTCCCTTCTTGCTGGCGGAAATCAGTTGGATCGCCTGCAACCAAAGATGCAGCGGGAAATGGCTGTCCTCGAAAATCGAGCCGATCCGCACGGTGAATTGCTTACGACAGGCGTAGCACTTCCGAAGGCCGGCGCGGCTCGACTTGCCTTGAAGCCTACCGATCTTCGCCGCGTCGGCGTTGCCGCAGTGCGGGCAAACTGGGCCGTTCGGCCAAAGCTGCGCCTCTACGTAGGCGAAGGCCGCTTCTTCGTTGTGGAGGTACAGGGCGGACAAAACCGACTGGGACATGACCAGAAACTCCTTATGTCCCAGAGACTACCCCTAGCGTGTGGGGTTGTCAAGTGTAACGTCGCCCTGGCAGGAATGTGGGAACAAATCAGAAACGTTCAACAGCTTTCCACCCAGCATGTTCTCGCATTCGCGCCGATGCCGGAGTCGGGGAGTCACCCGGCCGTCGGCAGTCCGTTGCTTATGCCGCCTGCTCGATCGTCGGGGCGTCGCCGGCCAAGGTCGTGCGGCGCATGTCGCGGATCTCGTTGCGGTCGTCGAAGCGGCGGGCGCGGTGCATCACCTGGCGGTTGTCCCACATCACCAGATCGCCCGCCCGCCAGGCGTGCGAATAGACGAATTCGCGCTGTGTCGCATGTTCCGTCAAATCGCGCAGGAACATGCGCGCCTCGGGCACCGTCCAGCCCTCGATCGCGCCGGCATGCGCCGCCAGGAACAGCGATTTGCGCCCGCTCACCGGGTGGCTGCGCACGAGGCGCTGGCGCACCGGCTTGAACGCGGCGAGCTCTTCCGGCGCCAGATCGGTAAAGCCGATCGCCTGGCGCGAATAGATCAGCGAATGCTCGCAGACGAGATCCTCGATCTCGGCCTTGCTGCGCGGGTCGAGCGCATCGTAGGCGGCGCGCATGTCGGCGAATTCGGTGTTGCCGCCCCAGGACGGCAGAAGGCGCGCCGACAACAGCGAATATTTCGCCGGCACCGGGCGGAACGAGCTGTCGGAATGCCACAGCCGGTCGGCCAGCTTGAAGAACCACACCCGGTCGTCGGCCTCGATGATGTTGCCGTCCTTGTCGAGGTTGGAGAAATCGGCCATGCCGGGGCCGAGCCGCTGCTCGACGTGGCGCCGGATGTGACCGGGCGTCTGGTAGGCCTCCAGCTCGCCGAAATGGCGGGTGAAGGCGAGCTGCTCGTCATCGGTGATCGGCTGGTCGCGGAACACCAGCACGGCATGGCGGTCCATGCCGGCCTCGATCGCCGCGACCTCCTGCGGGCCGAGCACCCGGCGGCAATCGACCCCGGCGACCTCGCCGACAAACAGCGGATGCAGCGGGCGGATCGATACGGACATGCCGGTCATCCCTGAAACCGATGCGCAGAAGACAGAACGGGACATAGGGTAGCATGGCCGTCAGCCGCCGTCAGAAGCGCCGCGGCCATTGGCGTGATGTGTGGATGATGGCCAAGATGCGAACCTGACCGTGCGTAACCCGGTAGGCGACGATATAGGGTGCGTTGGAGACTATCAGCTCGCGGGTACCGTCGATCCGTCCGGTCCGACCAAGATTGGGGTGCCGAGCAAGCGGGTCCACAGCAACGCGGATTGCATTGCGCACGCGTGCTGCTGCCGCGGGATTGTCTTGTGCGATGAACTCGCGGATCGCTTCAAGGTCGTTGAGCGCGGCCCTACGCCAGACGATCTCCATGCATTGCTATGATTTTTTGGGCTCTGGCTGCGGCAGTTCGTGATCAGTGCCCCACGATTCGATCCACCGCACGACTTCCTCGTGCGGCACGCCAGGCTCGCCTGCTTCGTCTTCGGCGAGCGCCGCTTTAATATGGGCGACCTGCCACGCGTGAATATTGACGTAGGTCTCGATTGCCTCGCTCGCGAGGCGGGACTTGCTGCGCTTGGCATTGCGGGCGAGAGCGTCGAGCTTGTCCCGCACCTCGGGCTTGAGGCGCACGGTCATCATTGTGCTCTTTGCCATGTCTGCGCTTTCGGTTGCGGATCGCAATGTATCACGAGGCAGCGAGCATGTTGCGGATGTCAGGCAGGTGCTCGCGGCCCCAGAATAATTCACCGTCGAGGATGAAGCTCGGCACGCCGAACACGCCCTTCTCCTCGGCCGCACGGCAGACGCGGCCAAGCTCGGTGCGGCCATCGCCGGCGAGATAGGCGGCGAAGTCGGCGGTGTCGGCGCCGGCTTCATCAAGCACGGCGGTCACCACCGCCGGCTCCTCGATGTCCAGCTCGCGCTTCCAGAAGCGCTCGAAGGTGATGTCGTTGTAGCGCCGCAAGACCGGCTCGCCCTGACGCTTGGCGTAGAGCATGCCGATCAGCGCGAGCTGCGAATTCCAGATCTTCTGGGTGCCGCGGATCACCAGGCCGCGTTTGCGCGCCTGGCGGCGGCAATCCATGTAGCTGTATTTGACCCGCCGCCACTGATGCGGCGTGCGCCGCTCCTCGACCACGCGGCCGCTGTCGTCGACCCGCGCCGAGCCCATGAAATCGGCGCGGGTCGAGATCGTAGGGCAGCCAGTCGAGGCGGACCGGAAAGTCGCGCGCCAGCTCGTAGGCGAGATCCTTCGCCAGATAGGCGTAAGGGCTTTTGTAATCCATGTAGACGGTGACGGTACGCGGCTCGGCCATCGTCGGACCCTCTCTGTGGGCCGCCGATATTGCCACGGAAAAGGACACGGGTGACCCCTCTCACATTTTGCCCCTCACCCCAACCAACCCTCTCCCCGCGAGCGGGGAGAGGGGTCATTTGGGCCGCTTCGGGCGACGCATCCCAAAACCCTCGCCCCGCCTGCGGGGAGAGGATGGCGAGCGAAGCGAGCCGGGTGAGGGGCTTGGCAGTCGAAGTGGTTTGTCCCGGCAGGTCGTGCTTGGCGTAGAGTACCGCTGATCCGAATGAAGGAATAACGGGAGGAGCCAGACATGAGCGACAAAGAACGGGCGGCGATCGTGACCGGCGCGGCGGGCGGCATCGGCCGGGCCTTGGTGAAGGGGCTGCTCGGCGCCGGGATCCGGGTCGCCGCGGTCGATCTGACGCGCGACGGGCTGGCCGCCGTTGCCGGAAATGCACGCGAGCAGGGCAAGGACGCGGCGCTGTTGACGATCGAGGCCGATCTGAGCCGCGACGGGGCGGCCGGGGACATCGTCCGGCAGGCGCGCGGCCGGTTCGGCACGATCGACATCCTGGTCAACAACGCCGGCATCGGCCAGGCCACATTGCGGCCCGAGAATTGGCAGCAGCCCTTGCGTTTCTGGGATGTGACGGCGGATGACTGGCGCCGCTTCGTCGCGGTGCACACCACCGCGCCGCTGACCTTGGCGCAGGCGGTCGTGCCCGAGATGATGCAGAAGAAATGGGGCCGCATCGTCAACGTGACGACGAGCCTCGGCACGATGATCCGCAGCGGCTCGCCGACCTATGGCCCCTCGAAGGCGGCGCTCGAGGCGTTTTCCGCGATCATGGCGAAGGATCTCGACGGCACCGGCGTCACGGTCAATGTGCTGGTGCCGGGCGGCGTCACCAACACGCCGATGGTGCCGCAGGAATCGGGTTTCGACCGGCAGGAGATGATCCAGCCCGAAATCATGGCGCCGCCGCTCGTCTGGCTGGTGTCGAACGCCGCCGGCGGGGTCACCGGCCGGCGCTTTCTGGCGGTGCATTGGGACCCGGCCTTGCCGCCGGCGCAGGCGGCCGAGAAGGCCGGCGCGCCAGTAGCCTGGACCAGCATCGCGACGATGCCGATCGAGCCCCCGCGACGTCGATGACGGCGGCGCCGAGGCGCGGCCCGGCCGCTCGCGGCGGAATGATCGGCTGACTCGTCCTGTTGATTCCCATAGGCGCCCCGCTACAGACGCGGCGCGCGAGCCAATGGAGGGTATCAGGATGATGCGTCCACTCGTCGTCGCCGGAGCGATTTTGCTGTTGGCCGCTCCGGCCTTCGCACAAACCACGACGACCATCGAGAAGAAGACGATCACCAAGGAGGAGCCAGCAGCCGGCAGCACGGTGTCGACCACGATCATCGCACCGACCGCTCCGCCGGCGGCGCAGGCCGAGACGCCGCCGCCGCCTCCGGGCCCGCGGATGGTGTGGACCCCGGGGCATTGGGGCTGGGAGCGCGACAAGTACAGCTGGGTGGCCGGCAAGTACCTGGAGCCGCCGCGCGAACACGCGGCCTGGGCCCCGGGCCATTGGGTGCAGCGGCCGGACGGCTGGGTCTGGCAGGAGGGCCATTGGGACTGACCCAAACTAGCGTCCGCGACACCGTCCCGGCGGCGGAGCTCCGCCGCCGGGACGGTCCGCTGGCATAGAGGAGGCCGGCCATGGATGAGCACGAAGATCGCAAACTGCGCACGGCCCGCGCCCGGCCCATAGCCATGACCCGTAGCCGGCTCGGGATCGAAGCGGCGGCCGAAACCGCAGCATGGCAGCACGGGCCGGCTGTGCCGGCGCGCAGCCTCGAACGACCGTCGTCCCGGCCGCAAGGCGCTTACCGCGGCCGCGGCCCGCGCGGCTATGTGCGCTCGCCGGCGCGGATCCATGAGGATCTGTGCGACCGGCTGACCGACAATCCGTTTGTCGACGCCTCCGACATCGAGGTCGGGATCGCCGGCACCGAAGTGACGTTGAGCGGCACGGTCAACGACCCGATCGCACTGCGCCAGGCGCAGGCGATCGCCGAGGAGGTCGCCGGCGTCACCCACGTGCACAACCGCCTGCAGCTCCGCCCCGCGGGCGAGCGCGAAACGACGCCCGGCGAGGCGGTCAACGCGGCGCTCGGAACCGGCGGGAAGCGGTAGCGGCGTATTTTCCCTCTCCCGCGTCGCGGGAGAGGGAGGGGGCCCACGCCAGAGGCGTGGGAGGGTGAGGGTCTTTCAAGCGGCGAGCACCCTCACCCGCCTCGCTGCGCTCGGCACCCTCTCCCGCGGTGCGGGAGAGGGAATTCAGCTTAAACCGCCGGGCGGGACCGGATCTCCTCGGATACCTTGCGCGGCAGGAATTGGCCGTCCTTGAGGTCGCCGAAGAAGGCGCCGTTCTCGACGACGATCTTGCCGCGCAGCATCGTCAGTGACGGCCAGGCGGCGAGATCGCGCCCTTCCCACGGGGAATAGTCGGCCTCGTGCATCTCGGCGGCGCGCACGATGTGGCGTTGCCGCGGATCGAGCAGCACGATGTCGGCGTCCGAGCCGATTGCCAGCGCGCCCTTCCTGGGATAAAGCCCCATGATCTTGGCCGCGTTGGTCGAGACCAGGCCGACGAAATCGGCCAGGCCGTAGCCGCGCTTCTCGACCGTCTCGGTATAGATCAGCGAGACGCGCGGCTCGACCCCGGCATTGCCGCCGGTCGTGTCGTCGATGCGGCGGCCCTGCAGTTTGATGCGCAGCGGACAGCAGATCTCGTCGGTCGCGACGGTCTGGATCGCGCCGTGGTCGGTCTCCGCCCACAGCGCGTCATGGTCCTCCTGGAATTTGAGTGACGGGTAGGTGTGGTAGATCTGCCCGTTCGGCCGTTTGTAGTCCTCGGCCGTGTACATCAGGTACTGGTGCAGGGTCTCGCCATAGATCGGCACGCCCTTGGCGCGCGCCTCGCTGATCGCCCGCACCCCGGTCGCCGCCGAGGTGTGCATCATGTAGAGCGCCGCCCCCTCGATATTGGCGGCGAGGCGGATCACCCGGTTGAACGACAGATCCTCCGACAGCGTGTTGTGCACCTCGGCCATGTTCTCGAAGCCGGCGCGGTCCTCGCGGATCAGCTTCTCGTACATGTGCATGACGATGTCGTTGTCCTCGGCATGGATCGCCGCGATGCCGCCGGCGCGCGCCAGCACCTTCAGCACCTCCCAGATGTCGCCGAACTGGACCATGCGGCCGCGCCGGCTCGGGGTGATGTCGGTGGTGAAGATCTTGACGCTGGGGTGGCCGGCCTCGACCGCCTCGGCGAGCTGACCGAGGAGCTCGGGCGCGATCTTGCCGAGCAGCATCGTGTGAAACGCGTAATCGCCGTAGCAGGCGCCGGCCCATTGCTGATGGCGCCGCTCGATCGCCTGCTGGACGGTGTCGCTCCCCTCGACCGGGGCGAAGTCGATCGTCGTCGTCGTGCCGCCGAACAGCGCCGCCTGACTGACCCGCGAGGCCGGCTCGGTCAGCAGGGGCTGGGCGACCCCGGGCATCGGCATCGGCCAGTTGCAATGGACATGCGGATCGATCCCGCCGGGGATGACGATCTGGCCGCTGGCATCGACCACCCGCCCGGCACCGAGCGCCGCGAGGCTGCCCGGCGCGCCGATCGCGGCGATCTTGTCCCCGGCGATCCCGATATCGGCCGGCTCCGCTCCCGAGGGCAGGACGGCAAGGCCGCCGGACACGACGATGTCGAGCATGGGGGGTTCCTTAGTGCTGTGAAACCGGCGCGCCGATCAGCACCGGCGAGGCGAAGGCGAAGCGCTCGAGGATCGCCGCGAGGGGGATGTCGTGCACGATGAAGACGAGCCGGCTGCGATGGTCGTCATCGGGCCAGCCGGCGAGCCATTCCGGGGTGAACATCGCATGCTGCGCCGCCTGCACGACCGCCGGCCGGCCCGGGCGGTCGGCGAATTCGACGAGGCCCTTGACCCGCAAGAGATCGTTGCCGCGGTCCTGCGCCAGCCCGCCGAGAGCGCGGGCGAAATCGAGCCTGCCGATCGCCCCGTTCAACGCTACGGCAAAGGCGGCAATGCCGTGACTGTGGGTATGGCCACCGCCGGCAAGCTCCCACCCGCCCGCCGCTTCGCGCCGGACTCCCTCCCCCGCGAGCGGGGGAGGGTTGCGGTGGGGGCGCTTCACCGGCGCGAACAGCACCGTGGCGGGATCGGCCGCGGCGGCGCCGAGGATGCGCTCGGCGGCGGGGTTCAGCGCATCGAGCCGCTCGGCCAGATCGGGGCCGAACGGCGTCAGGTCGGTCTTGGAGATCACCAGCGCATCGGCGACCGCGGCCTGGCGCGCCGCCTCGGCGAAGCGGTCGAGCGTGCGGGCGCCCTCGACCGCGTCGACCAGCGTCACCACCCGGTTGAGGCGCAGGCGCTGGTCGAGCATCGGGTCGGCGCCGAGGGTGAACAGGATCGGCGCCGGGTCGGCGAGCCCGCTGGTCTCGATCGCGATGCGGCGAAACCGGCGGATTTCGCCGGCGTCGCGCCGCTCGATCAGGCTGCGCAAGCTTTGCGCCAGGTCCTCGCGGACCAGGCAGCACAGACACCCGCCCGGTAATTCGAGGACGCTGCCCTCGACGAAATCGACGAGGTAGTGATCGATCGGGATCGCGCCGATTTCGTTGATGATGACCGCGGTATCGGCAAAGGAAGGGGCGGCGAGGGCGCGGCGCAGCAGCGTGGTTTTGCCGCTGCCGAGAAAGCCGGTCAGCACCGTTACCGGAATGCGCGATGCGGCATT
>WNFC01027061.1_pt1 | contig 10395 bp, 12 predicted proteins | sample 5400541 | NCBI WGS metagenome assembly WNFC01 (sample SAMN13153342, study PRJNA577476) | soil metagenome | isolation source: 120 cm saprolite under Douglas fir tree site 2 hole 2 replicate 1 | place: USA:California | collected 2015-04-18 | reverse complement strand
AGGTACTGCTTCGGCCGTACCGGGGCGACGATGCCCCTGAGGTGGCCAAGGGGTTCGGTCACGAGAGCGTGACCCGGTGGTTCCCGGTGCCGGTGCCGTTCACCCTGGCGGAAGCCGTCTCGTTCGTGGAGAGGTCCGAGGCACGATGGCGGACCGGCGAGCAAGCCAGCTTCGCCATCGTCGACCGGCGCGAGGGCGCTCTGATCGGAGGGGTCGACGTCGACGACATCGACGAGCCGTCGTCGTCCGGTGACATGGGCTACTGGTTGCGGCCGGGAGCGAGAGGCCGGGGCGTGGCCACCCGAGCGGTCGGGCTGGTGTGCAACTGGGCTTTCGACCTCGGGCTGCACCGCCTGACGCTCCTCGCCGAGCCCCACAACACAGCGTCGCTGGCGGTGGCCGATCGGGTCGGGTTCCGGCGGGACCGGCTGCTGCGGGCCCACGACGTCGACTGGCGCGACGGCCGGGTCCGCCACTTCTGGCGCTATGTGCTCGACCGGCCCGGCGAGCCCTCGACTCGGGTTACGGGCTGGGGTGCCGGCGGTCCCACGTGACGGGCGCTGGGCCGGGTGATCCGGTTGTCGCCCGCCTGCTCCGGAATAATTACGCACCGCGTGCGTTCCGATACTCGGATCGACAGACGGATCAACGGCCAGATCGACAGAGAGGGCGGCAATGGAACCACGGGCACGTCTCAAGGACCCGCGAGAAGTCGAGCGGCGGCGCTGGTACACCCTCCTGGTCCTCTGCCTCAGCCTGATGGTGATCGGTCTCGACAACACCGTCCTCAACGTCGCCCTGCCCACGCTGGCCCACCACCACGGCGGCCTCGGGGCCACCGCCAGCCAGCTGCAGTGGATCGTCGACGCCTACACCATCGTCTTCGCCGGCCTCCTGCTCACCGCCGGGAGCCTCGGTGACCGCTTCGGGCGCTACAAGGCCCTGGCGCTCGGCCTGGGCCTCTTCGGGGCGGGCTCGTTGGCATCTGCGTTCGTCGGCTCGGCCAACGCCCTCATCGCGACGCGCGCCTTGATGGGTGTCGGGGGCGCGTTCATCATGCCGTCGACATTGTCGATCCTGACCAACGTCTTCACCAACCCCCTCGAGCGGGGCAAGGCCATCGGCGTCTGGGCCGGGGTCTCAGCGGCCGGCATCGGCGTCGGCCCCCTGGTCGGGGGCTTCCTCCTCAGCCACTTCTGGTGGGGCTCGGTGCTGCTCGTCAACGTGCCGATCGTGATCGCCGGCCTCGTCCTGGGCTTCTTCCTCGTGCCCGACTCCCGTGATCCCTCGGCGCCCAAGCTCGACCCTCTGGGCGCGGTGCTCTCCATCGCCGGCCTCGCCAGCCTGCTGTGGGCCGTCATCGAGGGCCCGACACGGGGCTGGGGCAGCGGCGCCATCCTCGGGGCATTTGCGGCCGGCTTCGTCGTGCTGGCCGCCTTCCTCGCGTGGGAGCTCACCTACTCGAGCCCGATGCTGGACATCAGGGTCTTCAACAACCCCCGCTTCTCGGCGGCGAGCGGCGCCATCACCCTCACGTTCCTGGCGCTGTTCGGGACGCTCTTCCTGATGACGCAGTACTTCCAGGCCGTGCTCGGCTATTCGACGTTGAAGGCCGGGGCGGTGTTCGTCCCGCAGGCAGGGGTCATGCTCGTGTTCGCCCCGCTTTCGAGCGTGTGGGTGCAGAAGCTCGGCAACAAGGTGGTGGTCGCCGGCGGCCTCACCATGGTCGCGGTGATGATGCTGCTGTTCCAGACGATGAACCAGAGCTCCCACCTGTGGCAGGTCATCGGCCTGACCATGCTGCTCGGCCTCGGCATGGCCCACGTGATGGCACCCGCGACCGACTCGATCATGGGGTCCCTGCCGCGGGCCAAGGCCGGCGTCGGCTCGGCGGTCAACGACACCACCCGGCAGGTCGGCGGGGCGGTGGGCGTGGCCGTCTTCGGCTCGATCCTGGCGTCGCGCTACGGGAGCCGCTTCACCCATGCCCTGGGCAGGACCGTGCCCGGCTCGGTCGTATCCGCGGCGAGGAACTCCATCGGCAAGACGATCGACGTGGCCTCCAGCCCGGCGGGACATCCCTACGCGCCGGCGCTGCTCGCCAAAGGGCATGCCAGCTTCGTGTCCGGCCTGCACGTGGCGGCACTCGTGGGCGCGGCGGTCATCGCCCTCGCCGTGACCGGCGTTCTGGCCTGGTTGCCCGCCCGGCCGCGGGACGAGGAGGTCGCCGCGGTCCTCGACGTCGTGCCCGCCGGCGGCGGCTCGTGGGAGCGGGCCGAGCCGGAGCGGGTCGAGCTGGAGCGGGTCGAGCTGGGATGGGAGGCGTGAGCAGCCTGGTCGACGGCGACCGCGCCCCGAGCGCACCGCCGGCCTCGTGCGCCCGGGTGGGCCGGCCCCGGTCCGAATCGGCCCACCAGGCCATCCTCGACGCCGCCCTCGAGGCCCTCGTGGAGGACGGCTATGCCGGCCTCACCATCGAGGGGATCGCCTCCCGGGCCAGGGTCGGGAAGGCCACGATCTACCGCCGATGGGCCTCGATGCCCGAGCTGGTGGTGGAGGCCCTGGGTAGCCACGTGTGCCCGGACCTGCCCGTCGTCGACTCGGGCGACGTGCGGGCGGATCTCCAGCAGGTGCTCCAGAGCGCGCTCGAGACCATGACCGGCGAGGACGGGCAGCTCATGGCGGCGTTCGCTGCCGAGAAGTCCCGCCACCCGGAGCTGCGGGACGAGTTCGAGCGGGTCTTCGTTGCAGAGCGCCGGGCCCGGGTCCGCCAGCTCATCGCCCGCGGGGTGGCGTCGGGGCAGCTTCCCGCGTCGACGGACGTGGAGCTGCTGGCCGAGGCGGGCTTCGCCATCCTCTGGCATCGGCTGAGCCTCCAGCGGCCGTTGTCGCCGGACCTGCCGGAGCGGATCGTCCGGCAGTTCCTGGCGTAGGCAGGTGCCGGGGCCCGGGCGTCGCGCGCCGGCCCGCGTGGGGTAGGACTATGTGATGTCCGATGACCACGTCCCCCAAGACGGCGATCCGGTGCGTAGGGCTGCGGGGCGGGCGGTGGACGTGCCGGATGCCGACGCCTTGGAGCAGGCGAGTCCCGCCGGCGAAGAAGAGGAGGTCGATACCTGGCGGATCACGGCCGAGCGGTCCATCGATGTGCCCGAGGCGGACGCACTGGAGCAAGCGGAGGAGGTGACGGACTGGGACGAGCGGGACTGACACTGGCGGAGTCGGGGCTCGCCCGGGTCCACAGCGTCACCTCTGGTGTCTCGGGCACCACCACGTCGCGCGCCCGCCTACGGTGTCGCTCCGCAGCTCCGCCCCGTCGCGGGGGCAGCGTCCGCCCGGGACCCGGTGCGGAATCAGGTCGCCGAGGTGCGACCCGCCCCGCTCGATCAGGTCGGCGACCGTGGACCGCAGGTGCCGGTGCAGCCGCCGGTGCTCGGCGGTGGTGAGGCCGCCCGCCGGGCGAAGGGGCGAGAGCGCGGATCGCCACAACGTCTCGTCCGCCATGAGGTTGCCCACGCCGGCCACTCGTCGTTGATCGAGGAGCCGGGCCTTGAGCGCGACCCGGCTCCCGGCCAGCGCGGCACGCAGCTGGGCCGGGGTGATGGCGGCCGCGTCCGGGCCCAGCAGGTCCTCGCGTGGGTCGAGCGACACGCCCCCCAGGCGCCGCGGGTCCCGGATCCTCAGGTCTCCGCCGTCGTCGAAGCGAAGCCGGCACCGGTCCCATCTCTCCTCCTCACGCCTGCTCGAGTGGAGCAGCCGGTCCACACCGGCCGCACCGTCCACTAGCAACCGGCCCGTCATGCCGAAGCGCAGCCCCAGGACCGGCCCGGGCCCTGACGTGTCGAAGAGCAGGACTTTCCCCACGCGACGGACCGCCACGAGGGCGCGCCCCACCATGGCCTCCGACAAGCCGGCGGCGGACAACCCCCCTTTCAGGAACCACGCGTCCGGCGCGTGCACCCCGACGATCGGTCGGCCGAATGCCTCCCGCCAAGCTGCACTGGGCCCACCTCTACGACGAGGTCGTGACGTCCGGGCTCTGCACGGGCTGCGCCGGGTGCATCGTGGCCTGCCCATACGACGTGCTCGGCTACGACGACAGCAACGGCGTGTACAAGCCCTTCCAGCTCGACCCCGCGGCCGCTCCGGCCAACTGCATCCACGGGGAGAAGGGGTGCACCCTGTGCACCCGGGCCTGCCCCCGATTCCGCGACTGGGAGCCGGAGCTCGACAACTTCCTGTTCGGCCGGCCCAGGGAGACCACCGAGGTCGAAGGGATCTCCAAGGACATCGTGCTGGCCCGGGCCGTCGATCAAGAGGTCCACGATCGCGGCCAGGATGGCGGCCTCGTGTCCGCCATCCTGCTCTGGGCCATCGAGCACGACTACATCGACGCCGCCCTGGTGTCCTACCTCGAAGGCGACGGCACCAGCTGGAAGGCCGTACCCGGCGTCGCCCGCACCCGCGAGGAGATCCTCGCCGGCGCCGGCTCCCGCTACACGTACTCCGCCAACACCATGGCCTACGCGTCGGCCATCGAGTCGGGCGCGGAGAAGATCGCCCTGGTCGGCATGAGCTGCCAGTCGTCGGTCCCTCCCGCTCTGTCCTCGCGCAAGGCCGGCAAGGCGGCACGCCGCTTCGCCCTGAACATCGGCCTGCTCTGCTCCAAGACCTTCGACGACGCCATCTTCGAGGAGCTTTTCGAGGCCAAGTACGGGCTCCACAAGCAGGACATGGTGAAGATGAACATCAAGGGCGTGTTCCAGATCTGGATGAGGGACGGCAGCTACCACGAGGTCGACCTCAAGGAGTGCCACGCCTGGACCCGCGAGGGGTGCAAGACCTGCCCCGACTTCGCGGCGGAGCATGCCGACATCTCCACCGGCGGCATCGGCGCCTTCAACGACTGGACCCTGACCATCGTCCGGACCGACACCGGCCGGGAGATCATGGACGGCATGCTGCGCGACGGCGTCATCGAGGTCCGGCCGGGCGACGACGACCCAGGTGCCATCACCCTCCTCCGACGTCTGTCCAGGGTGAGCCGCAGACGCTGGCCGGAGACGGCCGTCGCCGAGCCGCGTCGCGTACCGCCGCCCAAGGCCAAGCCCGCCACCCCGCAGCCAGCCCAGGTCTGAGCTCACCAGCGCCAGCCCCGCGGCACACCGAGCCGAGGAGACGCCATGCCTGAAGCAGTCATCGTCAGCACGGCCCGCACACCCATCGGCCGGGCCCAGAAGGGCTCGCTCAGGGACAACCGCATCGACGACCTGGGCGGTTTCATCGTCAAGACGCTCCTCGAGAAGGTGCCCGCCGTCGAGCCCGCATCCGTCGACGACGTGATCATCGGCGCGGCCAACCACTCCGGGGAGCAGGGCATGAACGCGGCCCGCAACATCGGCCTGCTCGCCGGACTGCCCGACACGGTGCCGGGCACCACGGTGAACCGCTTCTGCGCTTCCTCGCTGCAGTCCATCCGCATGGCGTTCCACGCCATCAAGGCGGGCGAGGGCGACACCTACGTGGCGGGCGGGGCATGAACCGCGACGACCTCAATCCCCGGTTCATGGACGCATCCCGCCCCGACTTCATCAACCAGGTGTACATCCCGATGGGGTTGACGGCGGAGAACGTGGCCGAGAAGTTCGGCGTGTCACGGGAGCGCATGGACGAGCTCGCGTTGATCTCCCAGAACCGGGCCGTGGCCGCCCAGGAGAACGGCTTCTTCGAGCGGGAGATCACGCCCGTAACGACGCCCGACGGCACCGTGGTGGCGAAAGACGACGGGCCGCGGCCGGGCACGACGCTCGAGCAGCTGGCCCAGCTCCAGCCCGCCTTCAAGCGCGACGGGACGGTCACGGCCGGCAACTCCTGCCCCCTCAACGACGGTGCCGCCGCCGTGCTCGTGATGTCCGCGGACCGCGCCGCCGACCTCGGGCTCAGGCCGCTCGCCCGCGTCGTCGCCAGCGCGGTGTCGGGACTGGCGCCGGAGATCATGGGCGTGGGCCCGATCGAGGCCGTGACCAGGGTGCTGCGCCAGGCCGGGATGACCATCAAGGACATCGACGTCGTCGAGCTTAACGAGGCCTTCGCGGCCCAGGTCCTCCCGGTGTGCGACGAGCTCGGGATCTCCATCGAGGACCAGCTCAACCCCCACGGCGGCGCCATCGCCCTGGGCCACCCGTTCGGCATGACCGGCGCCCGGATCATGACGACGCTCATCAACGACCTGCAGACGCTGGACAAGACCTACGGGGTCGAGACGATGTGCATCGGCGGGGGCCAGGGCATGGCCATGATCATCGAACGGCTCAACTAGCCGCGGCCGCCCTCGGCCAGGGTGCGGCGGATCTGGTCGAGATGGTTGCGGTCGTGGTCGGCGAGCAGGACCGCGATCTGCTCCACGGTCTGCTCACCGCGCTCGACCTGGACGCCCGCCTGCTTCCACTCCGTGTCCTCCAGCGACTCGAAGATCCGGACGTTGGCCTCCCGCAGGACCCGCCACCGCGTCAGGGTGTCCTTGGGGTCTTGGTCCAGCGAGGAGAAGCGTTCCACCCAGGCGTTGTCGTCGAAGGGGGCCAGCACGGGGCGGGGCTCGGTGAGCAGGAGGCGAAGCCGCACGCCGTAGGCCATCTCCGAGTCGGCGAGGTGGGCGATCACCATGGCCGCGGACCACTCGTCGGGCCCCGGCGCCCGCCGCAGCCGCGCCGGTCCCACGTTTGCCGTCAGGGCGACCAGGTCGCGCACCGTGGACTTGAGGCGATCACAGAGGCGGGGATGGTCGGGGGCCTGCGGCATGGCCTGAACTTCCCACGCGGGGGAGCGGCTAGACAAGCAGGCGGTGCACCCGGGACCCGTTCGCGACGGATTGACCATGCTCGCGGGCCTGGCCACGGGTGCAATGTCGGGCGCCATCGGCATCGGTGGGGCGTCGCTGTCGACCCCCGCCGTCCGGCTGTTGGGCGCGTCGGCCTATCTCGCCGTCGGGACCACCTTGCCCTCGATCTTCCCCGGCGCGGCCGTGGGCACGGTCCGGTTCGTGCGGGGCGGGCTGGTCGACGCTCGCGCCGTGCTGTGGTCCGTGCCACCCGGCCTCCTGGGTGCCGTGGCCGGTTCGCTGGCGTCGCACGCCCTGCCGGGCCACGGGCGTGCGCTGATGATCGCCACTGCCGTGCTCCTCGCCGTCTCGGCCGTGCGCATCGCCCGGTCGTCGCCCCCGGAGGCCGCGCCCGGCGGGCTGGCGGCAGTGCCTGCGGGAGACGGGCCCGACGGCGGCGGGCCGCGGGCCTCAAACGGAGGCGGTCCACCGCGTCCCTGGGTGCTGGGCGCCATCGGGTTGGGCGCCGGCCTGCTGTCGGGGCTGCTGGGCGTCGGCGGCGGCACCGTGCTCGTGCCCGGCCTCGTCGAGCTGGGTCGCTACCCGATAAAGACCGCGGTCGCCACCAGCCTGGTGTGCGTCGGCCTGCTCGCCATTCCCTCCACCGTCGCCCACGCCGCGCTCGGAGACATCGACTGGCGCTTCGCGGCTTTCCTCACGCTCGGCGTCATGCCGGGCGCCCGCATGGGCGCCGCCGGCGCCGTTCGGGCGGGAGAGGGCCGCTTCCGCCTCGCCGTCGCCGGCTTCCTCGGGATGCTCGCCCTCTTCTTCGGGGCCGGCGAGATCATCGCCCTCCTGCGGAGGTGAGCTGCCGCGCCCGGGCAAAGACCCCGTCGAGCATGGGCTCGGTGAGCTTCCCGGTGAAGGTGTTCTGCTGGCTCGGGTGGTACGAGCAGATGATCCTGCGGCCGCCCTCAGGAGCGTCGGCCTCCACGCCGTGGCCGAAGGGTGGACGGTGCTTGACCTCAAGCAACCGGGCGACGGCGTCGTAGCCGAACTGGCCGAGCGCCACCACGACCCGGACCCGGCCCAGCAGGGCGAGCTCGCGGCCGAGGTAGGGCAGGCAGCGGTCCCGCTCGGCCGGTGTCGGCTTGTTGGCCGGTGGGGCGCATCGCACGGCAGCGGCGACATAGGCGTCGCTGAGTCTCAGTCCGTCGTCGGCCGAGACGCTCGTGGGCTGGTTGGCGTACCCGGCCCGCCACAGGGCGGCGAAGAGCCAGTCGCCCGACCGGTCGCCGGTGAAGACCCGGCCGGTGCGGTTCCCACCATGCGCGGCGGGCGCCAACCCCACGACGAGCAGGCGGGCGGCGGCGTCGCCGAATCCGGGCACGGGCCGGCCCCAATACCGCTGGTCCTGGAAGGCGGCCCGCTTGACGGCAGCGACCTCCTCCCGCCACGCCACGAGGCGGGGGCAGGCCCGGCACGACACGATCTCGTCCTGCAAACGACAGAGGGCGGCGGCGGCGGGCTCCACCGGGGCCAGACTAGGTGGGGCCCCGAGTAGGTTGGATTTGGCATGCCGACCCGACGCGCCAAGCCACCGCCCGGCACGCTCGTGCTCTTCGTCCGTCATGGCAGGACGCCGACGACCGGCGACCTGCTGCCCGGCCGCGCGCCGGGCCTGCATCTGGCCGACGACGGCCGGGCTCAGGCCGACGCAGTTGCCGAGCGCCTCTCTGCGGTGACCAGGATCGCGGCCGTCTACGCCAGCCCCCTGGAACGCACGCGCGAGACCGCGGAGACCATCGGCCGGCGGCTCGGGCTGAAGGTCGTGGCCGAGAAGGGGCTGCTGGAATGCGACTTCGGCGACTGGACGGGGGCCAAGCTCAAGGACCTGATGAAGCTGCCGGAGTGGGGCACCGTGCAGCGCTGGCCGAGCGGCTTCCGGTTCCCCAACGGCGAATCGTTCTCCGAGATGCAGGCGCGCACGACGGGCGCGGTCGACCGCCTCCGGGAACGGCACCGGGGCGAGTCGATCGTCCTGGTGTCGCACGCCGATCCCATCAAAGCCGCCGTGGCCCAGGCGCTCGGCAGCCACCTCGATCTCTTCCAGCGCATCGTGGTGTCGCCGTGCTCGGTGACCGCCGTCGCCTATGGAGGGGGAGGGCCGACCGTCCTCGCCGTGAACTCGCTGGGGTCCCTCACCGACCTGAAGCCGGCATGAGCGAGTCGTTCGACTTCCCGGCCCCGGAGCGCATCACCGTGGGCGCCGTCGGGCCCCCCGGCCAGCGGGTCTTCCTCCTTCAGGCCAGCGACGGCTCGGACCACGTTACGCTCAAGGTCGAGAAGGCCCAGGTGTCCGCGCTAGCCACCCACCTCGGCCGCGTCCTGACGGAGCTCACTCGACCGGCTCACATGCCGGAGGACCTGGAGCTGGCCGAGCCCGCCGAGCCGGCCTGGGTCGTGGGCAGCCTCGGAATCGGCTACGACGAGGACAACGACCGCATCCTCCTGCTCGCCGAGGAGGCCGTCGGCGAGGACGCCGAGGGAGCTGTCGCCCGTTTCGCCCTGACCCGTGAGGCCGCCGCCGCCCTGGCCGTCCGGGGCACCCGCCTGGTCGAGGCCGGGCGCCCGCCCTGCCCGCTCTGCGGCTACCCGCTCGATCCCTCCGGCCACGCGTGTCCCCGGACCAACGGCAACCGGCCGCCGACGCTCTGAGGGTCCTGGCCGAGGGCGACCTCGAGGTCGAGGGCCGGATGCCGTGGAGCAGCAACGCCACGTTCCTGGCGCGCGCCTGCCTGGGCGGCGAGCAGATGGCCGTGATCTACAAGCCCCACCGCGGCGAGCGCGCTCTCTGGGACTTCCCCGGTGGCCTCTACCGCCGGGAAGCGGCCGCATACGAGCTGTCGGTGGCGTTGGGGTGGCCGATCGTGCCCGAGACGCTCGTGCGCCACGACGCCCCGTTGGGGACGGGCTCGCTCCAGCGCTTCGTGGACGCCGACTTCTCCGAGCACTACTTCACCCTGGTCGAGAACCCGGCCCACCACGACGCCCTCCGGCGGATGGCGGTGTTCGACCTGCTGCTCAACAACGCCGACCGCAAGAGCGGGCACTGCCTGCTCGACGGGGACCACATCTGGGGCATCGATCACGGCGTGTGCTTCCACGTCGACCCCAAGCTGCGTACCGTCATCTGGGACTTCGGCGGGGAGGAGGTGCCGCCCGGCCTGCTCGCCGACGTGCGGCGGCTCTCGGCCGCCGTGCCCGCACCCCTCCTCGGGCTGCTGGAGGAAGACGAGGTGGCCGCGCTGATGCGGCGCGCCGAGGGCATGGTCCGGATGGGCCGTTTCCCCGACCCCGACCCCGACCGCCGGCCCTACCCCTGGCCGCTCGTCTAGCTATCTATTGGCGTGCCTTGATGGCCTCGATGAGCTTCGGCACGACCTTGTGCACGTCGCCCACGATGCCGAGGTCGGCGATGGAGAAGATCGGCGCCTCCTGGTCCTTGTTGATGGCGATGATGTTCTTGGAGCCCTTCATGCCGACCATGTGCTGGGTGGCGCCCGAGATCCCGGCGG
>WNFC01015086.1_pt1 | contig 10396 bp, 8 predicted proteins | sample 5400541 | NCBI WGS metagenome assembly WNFC01 (sample SAMN13153342, study PRJNA577476) | soil metagenome | isolation source: 120 cm saprolite under Douglas fir tree site 2 hole 2 replicate 1 | place: USA:California | collected 2015-04-18 | reverse complement strand
GGCGTGTAGCCGGGATACTTCTGCGCATCGGTCGGGTTGAGCTGGCCGAGCACGGTCGCGCTCGGCTTCCCAGGAACCCACTTCCAGATGGTCAGGTAGGCGGTCTTGCCGATCAGGTCCTCGGCCTGCTTGAGGTTGACCCCGGGCAGCTCCACGATGATCCGGTCGGGTCCCTCCGACCGCACCACCGGCTCCGAGAAGCCGGCGGCGTTCACCCGGTTCTCGATGATGAACATGGCGCGATCGCGCGCATCCGAGGTTGTGATGCCTGAGCGCACGTTGGTGATCTGCAGCTCCAGGTGGGTGCCGCCCACCAGGTCCAACCCTTTGTGCACGTAGATCTGCCAGTTGATGCCCAGGGCTGGCACCGAGATGGTGGGCTTGTCCGCCAGTGGCTTGTCGAGCCCCTGGCCGCTGGTGAACCGGTAGATATACGAGTAACCGTCGATGAACGCCGCCAGCAGGGCGACGCCCAGGATCACGAGAAGCCACCTACCGCTGGCTCGCATGCCGAACGAAAAGTATATAGAGGGTCAAATTCAGGGCCTCGAGTGGGGTCGAGGCGGACTACATCGGCGCGCCCTGCCACCCCGCGCGCAGGTCATTGAGGAGCGCGGGCCATGACTCCGAGCCGACCGCTTCCCGAATCCGGTCCATCAGCCGCAGGAGCACGGACAGATTGTGAATGGAGGCCAGTCGGTGGGCCAGGATCTCGCCCGCCATGAACAGGTGGCGAAGGTACGCTCGACTGAAACGCTGGCAGCTGTAGCAGCCGCAGCCGTCGTCGAGCGGCCCCGCGTCGTCGGCGAAGCGGCGATTCCGCAGGTTGATGCGCCCGCCGCGGGTCAGGACCGAGCCGTTGCGCGCGATCCGGGTGGGCAGCACGCAGTCCATCAGGTCCACCCCGCGGGCCACCGCTTCAATGAGGTCGATCGGGGTCCCCACCCCCATCAGGTAGCGGGGCCGCTCCCGCGGCAATTCGCCCGCCTGGAGCTCGAGCAACTCGTAGGTGAGCGCCTTCGGTTCGCCGAGGCTCAGTCCGCCGACGGCGTATCCATCGAAGGCCATGCCCCGGAGCGCCAGCGCGCTTTGCCGGCGCAAGTCCGGGTCGAACCCACCCTGGGTAATGCCGAATCGAAGCTGTCCGATGGCCGGGGCCGCGGCGAGACAGCGCTCGGCCCAGCGGTGGGTCCGCTCCATGGCGGCGCTGGCGCGCTTGCCGTCCGAGGGCCACGGCACCGGCTCATCGAACGCCATGGCGATGTCCGAGCCCAGCTCGCGCTGAATCGCCATCACCGACTCCGGCGTGAAGCGCTGCTCGCTGCCGTCAAGGTGGGACCGAAAGGTGGCGCCCTCGTCGGTGACTCGGACCAGGTGGTCGAGGCTGAACACCTGGAAGCCGCCGCTGTCGGTCAGGATGGCTCCGGTCCAGCCCATGAAGCGGTGCAACCCGCCCAGCCGGGCGATGCGGTCCGCGCCCGGCCGCAGCGCCAGGTGGTAGGTGTTGCCCAGCAGGACCTGCACCCCGAGCGCGGTCAGGTCGTCAGGGCTGAGCGCCTTCACGCTGGCCTGGGTGCCCACCGGCATAAACGCCGGCGTCTCGATCACGCCGTGCGCGGTATGCAGCCGGCCGCGGCGGGCGCCCGCCTCCTCGCCGACGAGCTCAAACACTGCGGCCAGTGATCAGCATGCAATCGCCGAAACTGTAGAACCGATAGTTTTCTCGGATGGCCCCTGCGTACGCGTGCAGGATCCGCTCCACCCGGAACCGAAAGCCCGGGCGGACGAAGAGCTCGCTCCAGCCCTGGCCGGCACGGACTCGCCCCGTGTCCGTGGCGCAGGTCTCGAGCACGCGCACCGTGGTGGTGCCCACCGCCACCACCCGACCGCCGCCTTCCCGGGCGCGCTCGACCGCGTGCACCACCCGGGGCGCTAGCTCGAAGGCTTCGCGGTGCATGCGGTGCACGGCCGGGTCCGCTTCCTGAACCGGCCGAAAGGTGTCGAGTCCAACGTGCAGGGTGACGAACTCGATGGCCACCCCACGGGCCCGTAGGGCCTCCAGCAACCGCTGCGTGAAGTGCAGCCCGGCGGTGGGGGCGGCGGCGGAGCCTTCTTCGCGTGCGTAGATCGTCTGGTAGCGATCGGCATCGGCCAGCCGTTCCCGGATGTAGGGCGGCGTCGGCATCTCCCCCACTCGGTGCACCTCGTCTAGCGGACGCTCCACCCCATACAGCCGGACCAACCGGGTCCCGTCCACGTCCCCGTTCCCGATCTCGACCTGCAGCGCCGATCCGCCGACCTGGACGGTGCTGCCCGGCTTCAGCTTGCGGCCCGGCCGGACGAGCGCCTCCCACCACCCATCCTGGGCGGGACGGAGCAGCAGCACCTCGGCCTCTCCCCCACCGGTGCGCACCCCCCGCAACCGAGCCGGCAGCACGCGGCTGTCGTTGAGGACCAGCAGATCGGCCGGATCGAGGAAGCGCGGCAGATCGCGCACGGTCGCGTGCTCGAGGTGGTCGGCCACGGGGTCGAGTACCAGCATGCGGCCGGCATCGCGCTCCACCGGCGGGTGCTGGGCGATCAGCGACTCAGGCAGGAGGTAGTCGAAGTCGCTCGTCTTCACCTGGCCTCAGGGTAACGACCACGATGGGGGCCGCGGCCAGGCAGACGGCCGCGCTCAGCACCAGCGTGGCGATGAAGCCGAAATGGGCGACTAGCGGAGTGCCCCCCACGCTTCCCACTCCGAGCGCCGCCGCGAAGCTGCTGCTGAACAGCGCCATCGCGGTTCCACGGTCCCCCTCGTCGCTGCGCTTGCTCAGCTCCAGGAGGGTCGGCGGAATCAGAAAGGCGGCACCGGCCCCGGTTCCCGCACCCGACAACACCAGCACCGGCAACGACGGCGGCCAGAGCAGGGCCAGCACCGCCAGGTCGGTGAGGACGATGCCGGTCACCAGCAGCCAGCGGGTGCCGATCCGATCCGTGAGCCACCCGGCCGGGATTCGCAACAGCATGATGGCGATGGCATCGGCGGTGAAGAACCAGCCAACATTGTCACCGTGATGCTGGGTCACATAGATCGGCAGAAAGGCCGTGATCACGCCCCAGTACACGATGGTCAGGAAGGTGGCGGCCAGCAGCGGCGTCCAGCTGGCGCGATAGGTGAACACGCCGGCGCGGGCAGCCGATGGCCGGCCGGCTCGAAGGCGCAGACCCGCTACCATCCCCGCCGCGGCGGCGGCCACCGCCGTACCAAAGAGCACGCTCGGGCCACGGCTCAGGAGCCAGAGTCCCAGCGGCGGGGCGATGGCCAGGGCGATGTTCTGGATCACGCCCACCACCCCGAAGGCGGTGGCCCGCTGTCGCGGCCCGACCAGGCTGGGCAGGAGCGCGTAGGCGGCGGGCAGCAGCAGGGCGATCCCGAGGCTCTGCAAGACGCGGGCCACCGAGATCGGCACGACTTCCGGGGCAACCACGAAGAGCACGGCGGCCGCCAGGTAGAGCGCCGGCCCGGCCCGCAGCGCCAGCCCCGCCCCCCAGCGATCGATCACAGGGCCGGAAAGCAAGGTGGCCACTAACTGGACGCCGAAGGCGAGCCCCACCAGCAAGCCGACCGTCGAAAGCGAGAACCCGCGATCCCGGTAGAGGTAGATCGGCAGCGTCCCACTGAACAGGAACAGCGAGAAGGACGCCAGGAAGACAATGGCCGCCAGCGTGATGGCCCGATCCCAGTGGACCGCCGGCCGCCCGGCCGGCGAGTCGTCTAGAGCAATCGCGGTTGCTCGGTCGCTTTGACCAATCCCAGATGGTCGTAGGCGAGCTTGGTGGCGACTCGCCCGCGGGGCGTCCGCGAGAGGAAGCCGAGCTGCATCAGGAAGGGCTCATAGACATCCTCGATCGTCTCCGGATCCTCCGAGACAGAGACGGCCACCGTCTCCACGCCCACCGGCCCGCCGTCATACTTTTCAACAATCGTCCGCAGGATTCGGCGGTCGACCGAGTCCAGCCCCAGGTCATCCACCTCGAGCATGGACATGGCTGCCAGGGCGACCGGTTCGTCGATGTAGCCGGACGCCCGGACCTGGGCGTAGTCCCGCACCCGGCGCAGCAGGCGATTGGCGATCCGGGGGGTGCCCCGGGCACGGCGAGCGATGGCGCTGGTGCCGGCCTCGTCGATCGCCACATTTAGCAGCCGCGCCGACCGGGTGACGATCTGGAAGAGATCCTCGGTTTCGTAGAAATAGAGCGCATAGACCGCCCCGAACCGGTCGCGCAGGGGGGCCGACAGCATCCCCTGGCGGGTGGTAGCACCAATCACCGTGAACCGCGGCAGCTGCAGGCGCAGCGGGGTAGCCCCCGCGCCTTTGCCGCTCACCCAGTCGAACTTGAACTCCTCCATCGCCGGGTACAGTCTCTCCTCCACGGGGCGGGCCAGGCGATGGATCTCGTCGATGAAAAACACGTCCCGGTCCTCCAGGTTCATGAGGATGGAGGCCAGCGCGCCCTGGTGCTCGATCGCCGGGCCGGAGGTGGTCCGGATGTTGACCTCCATCTCGTTGGCCAGGATGTTGGCCAGGGTCGTCTTCCCCAGACCCGGCGGGCCGGCGATCAGGATGTGCTCCACTGGTTCCCGGCGCTGGCGGGCCGCCGAGATCAGGACTTCGAGATTGGCCTTGACGCCGGCCTGCCCGATGAACTCGGCGAGCCGGCGGGGCCGCAGCGTGGTCTCGAACTCGCGTTCTTCGACCTGCTCATGGCTGGCGACCAGGCGGTCAGTCATGCCGATCCAGCCCCCGAAGCGCCACCGTGACCAGCTCCTCCACGGATCGGCCTCCCCCGTTGCCCACCGCCGCGTGGCGCACCGCCTCGCGGGCCTCGCCCGGCGTGTAGCCGAGGCCGGTCAACACCGCCAGCGCCTGGGTGACCGCGTCGCCGGCCGCGCCGGGCAGCGGCTCGGCCGCGAACATCTCCTCCTTGAGCTTGCCCTTGAGCTCGAGCACCACCCGCGCCGCGGTTTTGGGTCCGATTCCCGGGATCGTACTCAGCAGGGCGGCGTCTTCGTTCAGGATGGCCCGGCTGATCACCTTGAGCTCGGCCCGGCTCAAAATCGCCAGGGCCGCTTTCGGTCCGATGCCCTTGACCGACAGGAGGAGCTTGAAGAAGGCAAGTTCCTCGGGACTGCTGAACCCATACAGAGCCAGGATGTCCTCTCGCACGTGGGTGTAGGTGTAGAGGCGCACCGGCTCCCCGGTCTTTCCCAGCTGGGTGAAGGTGCGAGCACCGACGGTCACGAGGTAGCCCACCCCGTTCACGTCCACGATGAGGGCGTCGGCGCCCCGGTGCAGCAACGTGCCGGACAGGCTGGCGATCACGCCCGGACGCCTACCGGGGCCCGGCTCAGCACGGTTCGGAGCCGGCCGGCGTGGTGATGGCAGATGGCGACCGCCAGGGCGTCAATAGCATCGTCCGACTGGGGCAACGCCCGGGTGCGCAAGACCGCCTGCACCATCTTCAGCATCTGCGACTTGGTGGCCCCGCCGAACCCGGTGACCGAGAGCTTGACCTGCGGCGGCGTGTACTCGTGAATGCGGGCGCCGCCCTCGATGGCCATCAGGATCGCCACCCCGCGCGCCTGGCCCACCGCCATGGCCGTGCGCACGTTCTTGGAGAAGAACAGTTCCTCCACCGCCACCACCTCGGGCTGCAGCTGGGCCATCAACCCGCGCAGCTCCTGAGCCAGGACCCGCAGCCGGTCCGGGTCAGGCAGGCTGGCGGGGGTCTTGATGGTGCCACTGCGGACCATCAGCAGCCGGTCCCCATCTCGGCGGACCGCCCCGTAGCCGGTATCCGCCAGGCCCGGATCGATTCCCAGCACGAGCACGCCTTTCCCTCCTCCCGCGAACTCCGTCGGCTGCCGTTAGGCGCTCTCGCTAATTCGTTCCAGCACGTCCGCCGGCACGTCGATGTTCGAGTAGACCGCCTGGACGTCGTCGAGCTCCTCCAGGGCGTCGAGCAGTTTCAGGACCGAGGCGGCCCTCGTCTCGTCGAGGCTGATCGTCTGCGACGCGTTCATGGTGACTTCGGCTGACTCGATCGCGTAGCCCTTCTTCTTGAGGGCATCACGCACCACGTGCAGCTGGTGAGGGTCCGTCACCACGTCGACCGACGTGCCGTCTACCCGGGCGTCGGCGGCGCCCAGCTCGATGGCCTCCAGTCCGACCTCATCGGGGTCCTTCTTCTTGGCATCAACGGTGATCTGCCCCTGCCGGTGGAACATCCAGGCCACGCTGCCCGTGGCGCCCAGGCTGCCGCCGGCCCTGGTGAACAGGTTCCGAATCTCGCCCGCGGTCCGGTTTCGGTTGTCGGTGACCGTCTCCACGATGATGGCCACCCCGCTCGGGCCGTAGCCCTCGAAGCGGAGCTCCTCCATCTGGGCGCCCCCCAGCTCGCCGGTCCCACGCTGGATGGCGCGCTTGATGTTGTCGTGGGGCATGTTGACGTCGCGCGCCTTCTCGACCGCCAGCCGCAGGCGATAGTTGCCGTCCGGGTTGCCGCCCCCTTCCCTGGCCGCGATGGTGAGCTCACGCGCCACCTTGGTGAACTGCTCGCCTTTGCGGGCGTCCGTGGCCGCCTTCTTGTGCTTGATCGTCGACCACTTGGAATGTCCGGACATACAGAACCCGACCTGAAAGTCTACTGCACTGTGAGACGAACGGCCTGATGCTTTCCCCGGCGGAGCACCATCCCGGTCCGCGGCTCGATGTGGGCCTCAGCGGAGCCCACCGGCTCATCCCCCACGAAGAGACCCTTCTGCTCGACCAGCCGCCGGACCTCGCTCTTGCTGGCCACCAGGTTGGCCTCCACGAACAGGGTGGCCAGCGTCCGGCGGCCGGCCGGGATCGAGATCTCCGCCGTGTCGCGGGTGGTCAGAAACTCGGCCGCGGCTTTCTCGGCAGCCGCCGCGCCATGGAATCGGCTGACCAGCCGCCGGGCAAGATCCTTCTTGACGTCCCTTGGATTGACGCCGTTCTGCAGCGCCTGGATGGCCTCGCGGACCTCGTCGGGCGTGGCCTCGGTGGCCAGCTGCAAATAGCGCGCGATCAATGAATCCGGGATCTTCATCACCTTCCAGTACATGTCGCCCGGGCTCTCGTCGATCCCGATGTAGTTGTCCAGGCTCTTGCTCATTTTCTGCTTGCCGTCCAGGCCCTCCAGCAGCGGGAGGGTCAGGATGTCCTGGGGTGGCTGACCGAACGCTTCCTGGAGATCCCGCCCGGCCAGCAGGTTGAACGTTTGATCCGTCCCACCCAGCTCCAGGTCGGCCCGCACCGCGACGGAGTCGTACCCCTGCAGGAGCGGGTAGAGCAGTTCGTGCAGCGCCACCGGCCGGTTGTCGGCCAGGCGGCGGGCGAAGTCCTCGCGGGCCAGCATCCGGGCCACCGTGTGCTTGCTCATCAGCCCGACGAGATCGGCCAGACCCATGGTCCCGAACCACTCGGACTGTCGACGCACCTCGGTGGCGTCGCGATCCAGTAGCTTCCACATCTGGTCGAGGTAGGTGGCGGCGGCGCGGTCGACGTCTTCCCGGGTCAGCTGCGGCCGGGTGACATTCTGGCCCGAAGGGTCACCGATCTGGGCCGTGGTGTCGCCGATGATGATCACGGCCGTGTGGCCCGCTTGCTGAAACCGGTGCAGGGTGCGGAGGACGACCGTGTGCCCGAGGTGGATGTCCGGCCGGGTCGGGTCGAGTCCGAGCTTGACCCGCAGCCGGTCGCCCCGGGCGATGCGCCCCTGCAAGTGTTTGACGTCGACGATCTCGACCGCCCCGGCAGTCAGCCACTCCCAGTCGCGCGCCGTTGCCCGCCTCTCCTTTGCCGTTTCGTCACCAACTCGTGTCGTCACGTGCAGGCGAGTATATACGCCATCCGAGTTGGGTTTGAATGCACACAGGGTCACCTTTTTTGGACCCAAACCGTTATAGTCGGCGGGTTTACATGCTGAGTAGACACGCCCTGGCTCGCCGGGCCGCCCTGCGAGTCCTGACCGTCACCCGCATTCGGCGCCGGCGCAACGGGCACGGCGCGCTGGCGAAGTTCGCGGTCGTCACCCTGACCGTGCTCTTCAGCATGAGCCTGGGCGGGGGGGCGGAGGCCTTCGATAAGTACCAGACGTACACTCGCGATCTCCCGGACACCAACTCGTTGCGGGTGCGCGAGCTGGCCCAGTCGACCAAGATCTACGACCGCAACGGTGTGCTGCTCTATGTCAAGCACACCTCGGAAGGGATCCGGACCGTGGTCCCCCTGAGCGCGATCTCACCCCACCTGGTGCAGGCGACCGTCTCGCTGGAAGACCGCACCTTCTACAGCCATCACGGCATCGACTTCCGCCGGGTCATTGGGGCAGCCCTGGCCGACATCACCCACGTGCGGGCCGCCCAGGGTGGCAGCACCATCACCCAGCAGCTGGTCAAGGCGACCCTGCTGACCAATGAGCGCAGCGTCGAGCGCAAGATCAAGGAGGCCGTGCTGGCCCTCGACATCGAGCGCCGCTACACCAAAACCGAGATCCTCACCCTCTACCTGAACGAGATCTATTACGGCCATGAGGCGTACGGCGCCGAAGCTGCCGCCCAGACCTACTTCGCCAAGTCCGCCAAAGACCTGGACATCGCCGAGGCTGCCCTGCTGGCGGGCATCCCGAACGCCCCCTCCGACTTCGATCCCTTCGACCCGCAGACCGGCGACGCCGCCCGCAACCGCCAGCTCATCGTGCTGCGGGCCATGCTACGCGACCACCACATCACTGCCCAGGAATACGACGCGGCCGTGAGCGAGAAGCTGGTCTACAAGAACGGCACGCTGCAGGAGAACGTGACGGCCCCCTGGTTCGTGGACTACATCCTGCAGACGCTCGACCGCCAGTACGGTCCGGAGGTGGTGCGGGCCGGCGGCCTGCAGGTGACCACCACCCTGGATTCCGGGCTGCAGAAAATCGCCGAGGCGGCCGTGGCCAGCAACGTCAACCGGCCAGACCTACGCGCCAAGAATGTCAACAACGGGGCGGCCGAGGTGATCGACCCGGCCACCGGGCAGGTGCTGGCTATGGTGGGCAGCGCCAACTACTACGACCGGGGCATCGGCGGGGAATTCAACGTTATTACCAGCCGGCCCGGGCGCCAGCCCGGCTCGTCCTTCAAGATCTACGTCTACTCCACGGCCTTTTCCAATGGTTTGGGGCCGGCCAACGTCTCCAACGACGAGGAGGGCAAGATCAACGGCCAGCCCTTCGTAGACTGGGACCACAAGAGCGAAGGCATCATTACCCTCCGCCAGGCCCTGTCGGAATCCCGCAACATCCCGGCCATCTTGCTGCTCAAGCAACTCGGGTACGCCCGGGTGTTCCAGACCGCGCGGATGATGGGCCTCACTTCCTCGAACCTGACGCCGGAGCGCGGTCTCGGGCAGGCGATTGGCGCCAGCGAGGTCATCCCCCTGGAACATTTCAACGCGTTCGCCGTGCTGGCCAATGGCGGGGTGCGTCACGACCCGACGGTGATCCTGAAGGTCACCGACAGCAACGGCAACACCCTGACCGAGTGGAAGCCGACCCCCGGAGTGCGCGTCCTCAGTCCGCAGGTAGCCTGGCTGGTGAACGACGTGCTGAAGCCAGTGGGCGCGCCGCTCCACATCACCCGCCCGTTTTCCGCCAAGACCGGCACCACCGAGAACTGGCACGACTCCTGGTTCATCGGCTACAACCCGGAGATCGTGATCGGAACCTGGATGGGCCACACCTGCGCCGGCGTCTGCCCGCCCGGCGAGAACTCCGACCTGTCCACTCCGGCGGGGGTGGTCTGGGGCGCCTTCGGTCCGGGCCTGATCTTCCGCGACATCTTCAATGCCTATGAGGCCAGCAGGCCGGTGCACGATTGGACCCGACCCGATGGCCTCAAGCAGGTGACGGTGTGCAAGGCGAGCGGGCTGCGCGCCACGGCCGCCTGCGCATCCGCCGGACAGACGGTAACGGACTGGTTCGTCGCCGGCCTGACCCCCAACCGGGACGACGACTGGTACAAGGTGGTCCGGGTCTGCACGACCGACGGACTGCTGGCCGCCCCGGACACACCAACCCAGCTGATCGCCACCAAGACCTTCGTGGTCTATCCGCCGGGGTACCCGGACGAGCTCAAGGCCAAGGACAACCCGGCCATGCCGACCCAAACCTGCAGCGTGATGACGGAAACCATCCCGCCCACCCTGCAGCCGCTGATGCTGACCCAGCTCCCGGACGGTGGCATCACCATCACGGCTGCCCCGCAGGACGACCAGGCGATCATGGAGGTCGATTTCTTCCTCGACGGCGGGAGTACGCCGATCGCCATCATCAGGCAAGGCCC
>WNFC01010240.1_pt2 | contig 10396 bp, 11 predicted proteins | sample 5400541 | NCBI WGS metagenome assembly WNFC01 (sample SAMN13153342, study PRJNA577476) | soil metagenome | isolation source: 120 cm saprolite under Douglas fir tree site 2 hole 2 replicate 1 | place: USA:California | collected 2015-04-18 | reverse complement strand
GGCCGGTGGCGTTCTTCAGGAGCCAGTCCGGGTGCGCGGCCGGGATGCCGGAGCGCTCGCTGACGGCGAACGGCGCAATCCACAACCCCGCCGTGAACCCCTTGGCGTGGATACGGTCAGTGAGCCAGCGGTGGCCGTGGGGGAACTTGTCGTTCGTCTCCCAATCCCCGGTCGCGCGCTGGTACCCGTCGTCGAGCTGGATGAGGCGGAAGAAGCGGCGGTCGAATGTGGCGGCGCAGAGGTCGAGATTGGCCACGACGTCGTCTTCGGTCACCTTGCCGAACAGCTCGTACCACGAGCACCAGCCGGCGGGGACGGTCGTAGCGGCGAGACGCTCGCGGTCCACTGGGGAACGTGGTTGAAACAGTGCCGTTAGTGCATCGAGGCCGTCGCCGGTGTCCGTGAAGCAGAGACGCATCGTGGTGGCGTCGCCCTCGGAGCGCAGCGGGCGCGCTGGTAGCCAGTCGCTCACCGCCTCAAGGCCGCCCGCGCCTCCCGGTGAGAGCGTCACTTTCGCCTCCCCGGGCTCGCCGGCGTCGAACGCCACGGCTAGGCCTCGGCCACTGCGTGTCAGGCCGATGGCGCCATGGCTCGTGGTCTCGGGCATGTTGGCGCGCACCGTCTCGATCGTGGCGGGACTCCAGGAGTGGTAGCCGTTGACGAGCGCTACGAGCGGGCCCTCGCCGGGGAGCGTGTCGGCGACGTGGAAGAAGCGCACCCCGCGGACGGTCGGGAGTGCGCGGTCGGGGTAGAGGGTGACCGTCACCTCGCCGGTGGGCGCCGCAGCCTCTTCCCCGGCGAAGAACTCGGCCTCGAGGACGACGCCTCCGACAGCGGCGCGGCCGCGGATCACGATCGAGTCGCCGCCGGGCGGCCGGCGGCTCCCGATCGTGATATCTTGCAGGCCGGCGAGTGTGACGGGCTGGTCGCCAACCCACGCGGTGATTGTCGCCCCCTCGATCAGCGGAACGGCCGGCCCGTCCCCACGGTACCACAACGACCAGCGGTGTCGGTCGTCGAACTCGAACCGCAGCCGTCCGAGCGACGTCCGACGCTCGGATCCTCGGACGGACGGACGGACCAGGCCACTCGAAGCGGCACCAGTGAGGAGCAGAAACGTGCGTCGATCCATGGTGGGAATGTTGGTCACGGTGGTCGTCTTGTCTACGTCGCTGTCGGCGCAGGCCCGCGGCGGTGGCTCCTGGTTTTTCGGGATCGCCGCGACCCTCGGCGCCGGATGGCAGATCGAAGGGGCGGACCTGGGGCTCGCTCGGCGCATCGGCGCCGGTCCCGTGCGCGCGCTCGGCGTCGCTGGCCGCTTCGGATCGTTCATCAACGAGGGCGCGATTATCGGCGGTGCGCAGGGTTTCATCGCTGCCCTCGCGCTCTCGGCCCGCAGCGGGCGCGTTGACCTCGCGCAGATGGGGCCCGACAACAATCCGACCACCTTCGGCCTGGATCTCACGGTCGAGCTGGCTGGCTATTTGGGTTCGAGCTCGCCACTCCCGCAACGGGGCCGCTGGACGTCGCTCGCTGTGTTGCCGGGACTGCGCTTCGGCAGCCCCGACGGCGGTCAGTGGAGCCTGGTCGTCGGGCCGACGGCGTTCCTGGGGCACCCGACCGACTGGCACGGATTCCTGGGCATCCGCTTCGAGGCGCCACTGGCGCACCGGCAGCGTTCCTAGAACCGGTCCACCCCGAGTTGTCAGACCTACCTCTCGGGTTGCAACGGCACTAGGTTAGCGGCCAATGGCCGCCCCCACACTCGATTCCGATCATCCGGGGCTGCGTGTCCTGGCCGAGGTGGCCGGGATTCTGGCGGTCGGCCTCGCTTCGGAGGACGCGCTCGCGGCTGCCGCGGGTGCGTTGCGCCGCGGCCTCGGGCTGCGCCGCGCTCGGGTGTGGCTGCGCAACCCTGACGGTGTGGCCTACCATCCCATCGTTGCGGCGGGGGATGAGCCGCCGCCGCGCGACTTCCCGTCCCCCCGGCCCGAGTGGCTCCGCGGCGGCCCCCACCGCGAGCCCATTCCAGGCGGCATGCTGCTGCGGTTCCCCCTCGTCCACGACGACGAAGCGTTCGGTCTGGTGGAAATCGTGGTGCCCGCCGGCCGGCCCGAGGGCGTGGCGCACGACGTCACGCTGGTGGTCGCGCAGATCCTGGCGCCCGTAATCGCCGCGGCCGAGCTGTCGCAGGACCTGGCATCCGAGGTGGCGTTGCGCACCCGGGAGGTGGAAGCGCAGCGCAACTTCGCGGCGCGAATCGTCGATTCGCTGCCGGTCGGTCTGTACGTGATCGACCGCTCCTATCTGATCCGCGCCTGGAACCGCAAGCGGGAGAGCGGGACCCAGGGTGTGGCACGGGACGACGCCGTGGGACGGGATATCTTCGAGGTGCTGGACCGCCAACCGCGCGAGCTGCTCAAGCGCGAGTTCGACCGCGTGTTCGACAGTGGCGAAATCCAGCAGGTCGAAATGGAGTCGCAGACAAGCGGCGAGCCGCGCTACTACCGGATCACGAAGATCCCGATGCACCTGGGCGATGACCAGATCTCCCACGTCATCACCATCGGGGAGGACGTCACCGAGTGGCGGCAGGCGCAGCATCGCTTGGCCCAGACCGAGAAGCTGGCAGCGGTCGGCCAGCTGGCGGCCGGCGTGATGCACGAGATCAACAACCCGCTCGCCACCATCTCGGCCTGCGGCGAGGCGCTGGCCTTGCGCCTCGACGCCCTGGCACCCGCAGACCGCCGCGCGACAGAGGAATACCTCAAGATCATCGACACCGAGGTGCAGCGCTGCCGTCGCATCGTGGACGAGCTGCTCGAGTTCTCGCGCCCCAAAAGCGGCCACAAGCGGGAAGTGGATGTCAACGCCGTGATCGAGCAGACGCTGTTCCTGCTGAAGCACCACGAGCGCTTCCGGCGGATGTCGGTGGCCCGTGAGCTCAGCGAGGGCCTGCCGCATCTGCCGGCCGACCCTGAGCGCCTGATTCAGGCGTTCATGGCGCTCCTGCTCAACGCCATGGATGCGATGAACTCGCGGGGCGTGCTCACGGTGCGCTCCCGGGTCAACCCGGAGCGGCGCGACGAACTGCTAGTCGAGTTCATCGACACCGGCGTCGGCATCCGGCAAGAGGAGCTGCCCAAGATCTTCGAGCCGTTCTTCACGACCAAGCCGCAGGGTCGGGGGACCGGGCTGGGCCTTTCGGTGTGCTACGGAATCGTGGCCGAGCACCGGGGCCGGATCGTGGTCGAGTCACAGGTCGGCGTCGGCTCGAATTTCAAGGTGTTTCTTCCCATCGGATGAAGATCCTGGTCGTCGAGGACGACAAGACGGTCGGCCAGTACGTCAAACGGGGGCTGGCTGAGGCCGGCTACCAGGCGGAGCTCGTCGCCGACGGCGAAGAAGGGCTGCACCTCGCGAGCGCGGGGCACTATGACCTGCTGGTGCTCGACCTGCGGCTGCCGAAGCTGGAAGGGCGCGAGGTGTTGCGGACGCTGCGCGACCGTGGCAACACGATGCCGGTGTTGGTGCTCACCGCCCAGGACGCGGTGGATTACAAGGTGCAGGCGCTGCGGATGGGCGCGGACGATTATGTCACTAAGCCCTTCGCATTGGAGGAGTTGCTGGCCCGGGTAGAAGCGCTGGGGCGACGACCCAAAGCGATGGCGCCGCCAGTACTCAAGGTCGCCGACCTGACGCTCGACACCGGCAGCCGCGAGGTGCGGCGCAACGGCCAGTCGATCGAGCTGACGCCCAAGGAGTATGCGGTCCTCGAGTACCTCGCGCGCCACCAGGGCCGTGTCATGCCGCGGACGTTGATCACCGAGTACGCCTGGGACTACCACTTCGATCCCGGGACCAACATCGTCGACGTAGTGATCACCCGGCTTCGCAAGAAGATCGACGCCGGGCGCGAGCCGAAACTGATCCATACGGTCCGCGGCGTCGGCTACGTCGTGAAGGCGTGAGATGGAAACGATTCGCGGGCGCCTGACCGCGTGGTATTCGACGGCGCTGGTGCTCACACTCGCCGCGTTCGCGATCGTGCTGTACGTCACCCGCCGCACCGCGTCGTTTCACGATCTCGATCAGCGCATCGCCTCGGAGGCCGATCTCACGGCCGGCATCCTGACCGGTGTGTATCGCGCGGGCGGCGTCGTCGTCCAGCGGCGGCCGGGGCAGCAGCCGACGTTGTCGCAAGAGCTCGCGGCGACGCTCGAGGCGGTCCCCGACTTCCTCATCATCACGACGCGTGAAGACAGCGTGCTGGGCGCGTCCTCCGACGCACAGGCGCTCACCTTCGGCGAGTTCGAGCAGCTGCGGCGCCTGGTGCATGCGGCGCGCCCCGGGCGCACCACCGGCATGCTGCGCATCGACCCGAACGGCCCGACGTTGCATTACGTAGTCCTGCCGCTGCGCGACGCCGGGCCGCAGGTCGGCGCGCTGCTCGCCGGGGCGAACATCGCGAGCGCCGAGCTCGGGGCGCAGCAGCTGCTCTCGACACTCCTCCTGATCCTCGTGCCCGGCCTCGCCCTGGCGATCCTCGTGGGCAGCTTCATCTCGCGCCGGGCGCTGGCCCCGGTCGATCGGATCATCGAAGAGGTCCGCGAGATCAGCGACGGGCGCAGTCTGCACCGGCGGCTGCCGGTACCGATGGAGCGGGACGAGCTGGGGCGGCTCGCCGTCACGCTCAACCAGATGATGGGCCGGCTGGAGCGCAGCTTCGCTGCGCTGCACCGCTTCACCGCTGACGCGAGCCACGAGCTGAAGACGCCACTTACCGTCGTGCGTGCCGGCGTGGAGCGCGCAATCGCCACGCCCCACCTGCCGCGCGAGACGCTGGAGGCGCTTGCCGAGACACTCCAGGAAGCCAAGCGCATGGCTGAGCTCGTGGACGCCCTCCTCACGCTGGCCCGCGCGGACGAGGGCCGCGCCCCGCTGCAGCGTGAGCCGGTCGACCTGAGCGAGCTGGTGCGGGAGACGCAGGAAACGGGGGAGCTGCTGGCCGAGGAGGCGGGGGTGGCCATGGACATCGCCACCCCTGGGGAGCCGCTCGTGCTCGACGTGGACAAGAGTCGCATCCGGCAGCTGGTGCTGAATCTGATCGAGAACGCCGTCAAGTACACGCCCCGCGGAGGTAGCGTGCGCGTCAAACTGGGGCAGGAGGACGGTCTGGTGACCCTCAGCGTCGCCGACACCGGTATCGGCATCGCGCCGGGCGATCTGCCCCATGTGTTCGACCGCTTCTGGCGCGCAGATTCGGCGCGCACCCGCACCAGCGAGCGGCCCGGGACAGGGCTGGGTCTCGCCATCTGCAAGTGGATCGCCGAGGCGCACGGCGGCCGCATCGACGTCGCGAGTCGCCCGGGCCGCGGCACGACGTTCACGGTCGTACTGCCCCGACAGGCGGACACTCGGACGGTCGGAGCGTCGGACGGAACGGCCTGAGCCGGTTTCCTCACCGGACGGACACCGATCTGTAATCTCTCCTCCATAGCAGGCTAACTGTCTCATTGCATCGTAGGGGCGACTTCTCCATGCGAGGCGCTTGTGTTCCAAGTGCTCTTGGAGTCTCGCCCTCCCAACTCTGGTCGGCCGCTTTTCCCAGGCGGTACGCTTGCCGTTGCTGTTCACGTAGGCCTGATCGGGCTCGCGCTCTGGGTGACCGCATCCCGTGGCGCTGCTCCACCACGCCGCCCCAGAATCGTCCAGATCTATCCTCCCGTAGCTCCCGCACCGGCAGGTAGCGGTCCGGTCCTACCCCCGAACCCCGTTCCGCAGGTCGATCTGGGGGACCTGCATCGGATTCCCTTGCCCGATGCGACGATCAGCCCGTTGACATTGGTGCTCGATCCCGGGACCCCATGGCGCACCTCGCTGGCGGACGTCGGTGGCGATTCCCGGCTCTCCGCTGCCGGCCCGCTGACCCTTGATGTCGTGGATGAGCGCCCCGAGGTACTCACCGGCCCGCCGCTCTCCTATCCCGAGCCTCTGCGCCGGGCGGGCATTGGGGGGCGCGTGCTGGTGCGAGCAGTGATCGACACGCTGGGCCGCGCCGAGCCTGCGTCGGTAATGGTCGTGGTTAGTCCCAACCGAGGGTTCGACCGGGCGGCGCTCGACTACGTGCGCAGGGCGCTATTTCGGCCGGCGCGAGTCCTAGGCCGGCCGGTGCGAGTGCTGGTGGAAGTGCCGATCGAGTTTCAGATCACCGGGGTGCGGTGACCCATGTTCGACGACCTACTGAAGGCCAACGAGGCGACCCTCTTCGAGCGGTTCATCACTCGATGTGCCGCGCCGTCGCTCCTGCTGACGGCTTTGCTCCACACGGACTTCAGGGAAAGCCCTCGGTATGTTCTCGTTGGGGGATGCCCTCCTCTAGAAATGGAGCCCTACCGAGGGCCGCCATGCTTACGTGGATATGCACGACGGACGCACTCGAGCCGGTCGCCGAGAGTGGCGCTACCAGTCTGTTGCGCTCGTTCCACGACCGCAGCGGCGGGGTCGGTATCGTCGGCTCCGCGATGCCCCCTCCTCACCGGGCTGTCATCGTTTTGTAATGTTCCCCCCACTAGCGGGAAAGGGTGTTTTTGTACTATCTCCGATAGCCAACGTGCCTCGGAGGCCGCTCGGTGTTCGACACCCTGATTGAGTCCCGCCGCAAGTCCGAGAGAAAGAGATACCTCGGCGTCGGCGTCGTGTCGCTGGTCATGCACACCATCATCATCACGGCCGCGGTGATCGCGACCCTGACGGCGGGACCGTCGGACAACTCCGTGAAGGTGGACACGAACATGGTCTACCTCCAGGAGCAGCAACAGCAGAAGCAGCCGGAGCCGCAGCCGGTGTTGGACGTCCAGCTGAAGGGCTTCCAGACGGTGGTCGCGCCGACTGACATCCCGACGAACATCCCGCCGATCAATCTCCAGGAGCACTTCGACCCGAAGGACTACTCGGGCTCGGGCGTCGAGGGTGGTGTGGGCAACGGCATCGTGCCGAGTTCCGACCAAGTGCTCTCGGTGGACGTGGTGCAGGAGAAGCCGGAGCGGCTCGCCGGTCCGCAGCCGGTGTACCCGCCGCTGCTGCAGCAGGCCGGCATTCAAGGCGTCGTGAAAGTCGAAGCGATCATCGACACCACGGGCCACGTGGAGCCGAACTCGGTGCGGGTCGTCGAGAGCCCGAACCCCGGCTTCGATCAGGCGGCCAAGACCGTGGTGCTGAAGTCGCTGTATCGCCCCGCCCGGGTGTATGGCAAGGCGGTGCGCGTGCTCATCCAGCAGCCGATCAACTTCCAGATCTCCCGCCACTAGCGGGAGCCGCGTGTCACCGACCCCTAGGAGTCCGCGCCGATGAGTTACTTGGAACTATGGCAGTCCATGGGCTTGTTCGCCAAGTCCATCGTGGTCGTGATGTTGATCATGTCCTTGTGGTACTGGACCATCACGTTCACAAAGTGGTGGTATCTGCGGAAATCGCAGAAACAGACGGCGAAGTTTGCGCCGGAGTTTTCGCGGTTCCTGCAGGAGGAGCAGCTCGACGGCGCGATCGCTCTGGCTGAGAAGAACAAGATCAGTCACGTGGCGCGGGTGCTCGGCGAAGCGCTGGCCGAAGTCAAGCCACTGCTGCGGGACCGCGCGACGATCACCGCGGCCGACATCAACTCGGCCGAGCGAGCGGTGGAGCGGCAGATGTTGATCATCACCGCCGAGCTGAAGCGCGGGCTGGGCATTCTCGCGACGGTGGGCGCGACGGCGCCGTTCGTGGGGCTGCTCGGGACCACGATGGGTATCGTGACGGCGTTCCAGGGGATGTCCGCCTCGGGCGGTGGCGGGTCCCTGGCGGCGATCACGGGCGGGGTAGCCGAGGCGCTGATCACCACGGCGTTCGGACTCATGGTCGCGATCCCGGCGGTGTGGCTCTACAACTTCTTCACTACCAAGATCGACTTCCTGACCGTGGAGATGACGTACTCGTCCAAGGAACTGATCGACTACCTGATCAAGAGCGTCGGCAGCGAGTTCGGCCGGTCGATCTTCACCAAGGAATTCCAGACGCAGAAGGCGTCGCAGACCAGTGGCCCTATCAACCGGTAGCTTCAAGGTCCCGGTCCGGGCGGACATCAACGTCACGCCGATGATCGACGTGATGCTGGTGCTGCTCATCATCTTCATGATCGTGACCCCGGCCATCACAGCCGGCTTCCAGGCCACGATCCCGCGGGCCCAGAACGCCGAGAAGCGTGAGGAGGACCAGGGTGAGATCCGGCTGGGTATCGACCGCAACGGCAAGTACTTCCTGGACCAGATCAATCCGGCTACGCAACAGTACACGGGCCCGCGCCTCGTGCCCGATGGGGAGCTCCAGAGTAGGCTCACCGCCATCTACGGCCAGCGGACCAGGGACAAGATTCTCTTTCTCAAGGCCGATGAGGGGATCGACTTCGCCCACGTGCAGGCCGCGATCGAGATCGCTCGCAAGGCGGGGGTCCGGGTGGTCGGCGCCATTGCCGAGCAAAAGCGCGAGCTGCGCCACGCGGCAGGGAGCTGACCCATGGCCATGGGCGTGGGCGGCGGCGGCAACCTGACGTCGGACATCAACGTCACCCCGATGATCGACGTCCTTCTGGTGCTGCTGATCATCTTCATGATCACCCTTCCTCTGTCGCGCCGGGCGTTCGACGTGCAGGTGCCCCCCGAGCAGCCGCCGCGGCAGCAGAAGAGGAGCAATACCAATCAGATCGTGTTGGAGCTGACCGCGGACGGCGGTTATGCGATCAATAAGCAGGCGTATGCGTTTGGCCAGCTGGACGTGGCGTTTCACCAGATCTTCGACACCCGGCCCGCTAAGCTGCTGTTCATCAAGTGCGCGCCGAACCGCAAGTACGGCGATGTCGTTCAAGCGATGGACATCGCGCACGGGGCGGGGGTCCAGGTGATCGGATTCACCCCGGCCGAAGGGCCGGGCGGAGCGCACTGAGCGGAGCACGGGGTTGCTCACCGGCCGGCGGCTTCTGAGGCGACCAGGGATCCTGGTCGCTTTTTGTTGGGTGGTCGGTTCCGCCGCTTCGGCCCAGGTACCCTCCCCCCAGCCGCCTCCGCCCCCACTCCCCCCTGCCGGACCCGCGCTGCTGCGATTCGAAGCCGGGCTGCTCGATCCCGACTCGCCGGCCAAAGGAGTTGGGGCCATTGGCGCGACGGTCGGCTGGTCACCGGGCCCGAGTACCCCGAACGCCCTCCTGGTGCGGTACGTGCGGCAGCTCCGAAATCGGACCGCCTCGATCTATGTCTACGATCACTCCCGTGAGTTCTTGCTCGTCCAGTGGGAGCACTCATTCGGGATCGGCACGCGGTTGCGGAGACAATTCTCCGGCCGCGTCGGTCTCGGCGCTCTGTCGACCTACCACGCGCCAGCGGCCCTTGTGCTCGGTGGGGGCCTCGCCGTCCGCTATCCCGTTGGACCCCGCCTGGCACTCGCGGGCAGCGTCGAAGACAACGTGGCCGTGCTTCCGCATCACGACGGCATCGGATGTTATGGTGCCGGCGGCCAGACCTATTGCTCCCAACCCCCCACGGGCGGCTGGCAGCACAATTTCGGCGTGCTCGCGGGGGTGGAATGGCGGCCGCCCACGCATGAATTTCGCCAAGAGGCGGCGCCGCCAGCACCGGCGAGCGATGTCTCCGAAGCCCCGGCTGGGACGACCGAGACTCCCGTCGGCGCCGTATGTAGTCACCTCGGTGCCACTCGGGGCGCTCTCGTGCGTGTGCGCACGTACGCGCGCCGCGATACCTCCACGTCTCTGCTGATTCACCGCGGTAGCGAGGTCGGCCCCCTGTTGCGATGCGAAGGTGGTGCGGTCGTCCTCGGGCCGACCCTGGGCCAGTCGGCCCCCGAGCTCACGATTCTGGAGCCGTGGATCCACGAGGCATGGATCCGAGGGAACCAGGGTCTCCGAGGAGCCCTCGTGGGTGTGGGTTCGGGCGCCCTGATCGGTGTGCTCCTGGGGTCCGCGAAATCCTCTCTCTGCAACGGGCAGCCCTGTGCGAGCCACGAATTGAGCAGCACGCTCATCGGCGCTGTCGCGGGCGGGGCGATCGGCTGGTTAATTGGCGGCGCCACGCCGCGCTGGGTCCACCGGTATCCGTAGGAGGCGTGGGCGTCCGGGCCGCTGCATGGGCTCGAGTGTATAGTGTAGATGACCGCGATGCCGCACTCGGCGTCTCCACCCCACCAGCCGCGCCCGCCGTCGGCGCCGCCCTTGCCTCCCCCGACGCTGCGCCTGCCGACCGAACGCCGGCACCACGGCGCTGCGGTGCTGCTCGCGAGCCTGGCGCACGGGGCGATCATCGCGGTGCTGCTGTGGCGCGGCGCGGCCCTCCTCGCTAGCGGCGGCAACGGT